>Ga0209208_10000401_pt1 | contig 55096 bp, 31 predicted proteins | sample S1TSphfallax_3_FD_187694 | JGI IMG/M metagenome (GOLD analysis project Ga0209208, IMG submission 187694) | Host-associated microbial communities from peat moss isolated from Minnesota, USA - S1T2_Fd - Sphagnum fallax MG (SPAdes) (version 2) | ecosystem: Host-associated > Plants > Peat moss >... | reverse complement strand
TTTATGATTTCTCTTTTCACCATTTCCACTACATTCATAGGTTTCTATGAATATTGTTTTATGATTTATGTTCGGGTCAATGGATGTGAATTGCCACATAAGCTTGGTACATTGCAGTAATGCATAGTAATAAATTACATTTTGAAGTCAACATAATAGGGATCATAAATCAGAACTTCAAAAGAATAATTAAATTTTTTTTAAAAAAATTGCTATTAAGAAAAGAAATCGCCAAACTTTTGAAAGCACAAAATTGGGGGGCGGAAAAAAAACCCCATTAAGCATTAACAATATGAGAAATTTACGAACTGAAAAACAGAAAAAAAGAAAAACACATCTTATATATAAATTCACTTAGTCCGTGCGTGCGTGCGTGAGTGACGGAGCTCGGGTGTGCAAGTCCGGCCGACCGGGCCCGGACCGGGACTCCTGGGATTAGAAAAAACGGGATTCGGAACGGGATTCAGAATTTTACGGAAAACGGGATTAGTAAAATGAGATTTGGAAAAACCAGATTCGGAACAGGATTCGGAAAAACGGGTGGCCCGGCACTCCCGGACTTGCACATGGGCTTGTAATGTCGCCATTTGTACATTGTTTGTCATGTCGTAGCTGCATACCGAGCTAAATACGGGATTGTAGATAATGACATGGTTTAAGGTTTTCATTTTATATAATTCGATAGCTTTTTTCCAACCTTTTCATTTCTTGGACTACCCAATTTTTGAACTTTGGTCCTTTGATAATTTTTTTTTTCTCATTGGGTTTTTTAACATTTTTTGATCCACCCATATTTGTACATCTTTTATCAATATAATATTTTCCTTTAGTCACATTTGTTTGATGGGTATATGGTTAATCATATTTGTTTTTTTTTTCATAATCTTTTTAGTACTTTAAACGTAAGAATCAAAACTTAAATATGCCCATATGAATAGGTAACATTAATTTGTTTAGGGTTTACAAATATCAAAATGAACATTGTGCAATACCTACACCCTTTCTATTATAATTTCCATTATTTCAAATATGCAATACATACATATAGGTTTCGTAATAGTTGTTGGTCTTTTACATCCATTGCAATACCTTCATGTAGGTCTTTAAATCATTGTTGATTTTTAACATATTTTACAATACTTGCATATAGGTTTCCATTGTAATATTTATGGGATTCATATGACATAATAATCTAGTTTAAGTATCAATAAATAATGCCATAATTAAGGAATTACTAGAAAAATATTTTAGATAATGTAAATGATTGATTATCATATTTAAACAATCATCTATTTCTTAACATTAATTAACTAATAATTTGGTTGAACTTTGATTATTCAAATAATTAAAATTTATATTTAAAAATCAAATTAATAATTTGATGTTTAATTTATTATTTTAATTACAATTTTTATATTGATAAGTTATTCAAATCATTAATTTGGATAATTATTCATGATAATTAATTGTCATAAACTTAATTTAGGCGTATAAAGAGACATATTTTGGGTAATTAAACCATTTATTTTGAAATGATCTTACATGTGGGTATTGCATTTAGGGTTGATTATTCACCTAAGGTTGTTTAAATCACCTATGGATTATTTCAAAATGAACTCACATGCAAATATTGCATATAAGTTTTAGTTTTCATTGAAAGGCCATTTAAACAACATATTGGCTATTTCGAAATGACCCTACATATGAGTATTACATTTAAGGTTGACCTTAGGTTACATGAATTACATAAGGGTTATATTGAAACGAACTTGAATATGGGTATTTCATTTAAGGAAACACAAAAAAAAGTATATCTATTACCATTTGGTAATATTTCCAAGTTAAGTTTTTTCACTTTCTTAATAAATTATAAAATGACATTGCATTGTTTTATATATGTTTAAGCCTTAAAAATTCTGCCCAAAATGCACCTTAGATTTATTTAAATTATTATAGACTTGTAAAAAAAATGTTGATTAATTTATATCTCCTAAACTCTAAACTTGAACCATAATTCTAACATTAAATAATAAATTTTACATTAAACCCTAACCCCTTGTATCATCAATGTGACCAATTTTGCATTATGTTCATTTTTATATATGTTAAATCATACTATAACGTGAATAAATAATTTTGAAAACATGAATTTCATGATGTATTGGTGAGGAATCAAATATTTAAAAAATATTTTTATGTTTCATGGTTAATGAATTATCACAATTGATATGGGTATTACATTTAAACAAAAGTGGGTTAGGAAATAATGAACTTTAACAATTATGGAACATATGGAAACAAAGGAAATTCATAATTATGTTATTGATCTAAACAAATGATAAAATTAAAAAACAATACAATGAACAAAGTTTATAGTATAAACCTTAATCCTTGATATATATGAACCAAATTCCTAAACATGAAATCATAAGGCATAACCTTAAAAATCCAAATGATATTTTTCCATAAGCCTTATTACAACCCTAGCTATACGAAACCTTAACAAAAAAAAATCTTAGTGATATATGCCCTAAACCCAAAAAACTTTACAAAATATACAAATTATATAATACAAAACAAAAAAATTAAAAAAAACATAGCAAAAAAATTAGAAACCAAATCTTAAAAATTTTAAACTACAAAGATTTATTCACCGAAAAAAACCTAAATATTGAAAAAAATGAATTTTTTTTTGTAAAAAACCAAAAGAAAATATATGTCTCTTACTTTTGTGTGATTTTTCTAAATTAATGTTTTCCACTCTCTTTGAAAAATATATAGAATGAAATTGTATTACTTCACATTTGTCTAAACCCTAAAATTCAACCCCCAAATTTAGCCTAGTTTAGGTTAATTATTATAAATTTGTGAAAAACTTACTAATTAATTTATGTGTCCCAACTTTAAACCTAAACCATAATTGAATAATACATAATTATAATAATTACATGAAAAGATGTATCATAATGTCCATTCCATAAATAAATTAGGTAAACAAAAATTAATATAATATGCATTTAAAAAATTAAAATGGTTGCAATTATGACATTGTTTCCACTATAAATTATTCGTAATAACTACATATGGGACTTATGTTCATCATCTATGAATTAAGGCAAACCTTAATAAATTGATAGGGAGGATTGCGGGGGAGGGGGGGAGAGGGGGAGAGGGGGTGGGAAAAATGAATAGGTAATTAGTTCGGTATTTGGCTATGTAAAAACCATAGGTAGGTAGGTGAACATAGTGGTAGGTACGAAGGTGGGTGCATAGGTAGGTAAGTAGGTATATAGGTCAGTAATTGGGTTAATAAGCAAATTAGGGAAATTTAAGGAGGAAGGTAAATAGGTTATTAGAGTAGGTAAGTATGTAGGTAGGCAAGTTAGTAGGTAGGAAGAAAGTTACATTAGCTAGGTAAATAGGCAAATTAGTACGTAGGAAAAAGTCACCTTATCAAAGTGATTAGGTTTGTAAAGTACTTATGTCAATAGGGTGGTTGTGTATATAAAATTGATAAATAATAATGTAACTAGGTCAGTAGGGTAGGTATTTAGTACAATGGTTAGGTTAGTAAGGAGATTAAGTTAGTACAATATGTAATTAACAAGGTAGCTATGTTAGTAGGGTAGGTAGTTAGTATAATACTTCGGTCACTAGGATAACTAGTTATTAAGGTAACTATGTTAGTAGGGGATGATTACTAAGGTACCAAGGTTGGTACAATATTTATGAGGGTAGGAAGGTGAGTAGGGTAACTATGTGTGAGGTCAGGTCAAGAGAAAAAATAGCCAAAAACAAACCCCAAAAAAACAAAAGTACAATGGTCAGCAACAAAAAGAAATGGACTGTGATGAACCTCATTTGACGTTGAATGAAAAAACGCAGCCCATCCAGTGGACAGAACAGCCAACTGGTGCATTGGTGGCTGCTGGTTCACTCTGGCCCAGTCTACCTACTTGACAAGAAAGAAAAAAGAAAACAAAACAAGGGGTGCTACTTGTACAAAGGATGTTTTTCAGGAAAATGACTCAAGCTTGCCATAATTTTAGGAATAAAAAATTGGAATTGCCATATCTATAAGTTGTTGCATGTCTCCTCTAGTAGATGTATAGCATGTTAGGTGGATCTCTGAATTTTTAAAGAACTGATGTCAGTTCTGGTTCTTTAAACAATTTCAGAATCAAGAAATCGTCAGTTCCAGTTCTTTGAAAAAGATTCATAATCAAAGAACCATCACTGCTTTGGTTATTTCAAAACCTGAAAGAATCAACAGGTTTCATGAAACAACCAGCAAAGAACCAGTGATTCTTTGACTGGTTCTTTGATTTTTTCATATTTTTTGAGAACTGCAATTATATACCAAAACTGGGTTTTTGAGAACCAGCAAGTATGCACGTATATACTAATTGATAACCAGCAAGTATCTGTCCAGCATTCTAAGAACCATCCAACACTGGTATATAGCCGGGTTTCAAAAAAAATCTACTTTTCTTTCTGATGTGTAGCCAAATTTGGCTAAAAGAGTCCTCTTCATGTGGATGATGGCTAGTCCACCTACTTTACAAAGTTGAAAAGAAAAACCCTGGGCTCCCCTAATTGTCTCATTGAAGAGGCAAAATAGCCACTTGCTGCAGATTCCGCGGCCATGCTGACTCTGGTTCTAGACCCCCCCTCCATAAGAGGGATTGGCCCACTAGCTACCAGATGGGTGAATTGGAGACCAACAACAAAATTTACTCTTTTAAAGTTAGCTCAAAAATTTACTTTAGAAATTTATTAGAGTTCAAAGTTACTTTGGGATAGAACATATCAACTAAAACTCACCAATTTAAACCTCAAAACACCCAAAAAAAAACATACCTAAATGATATGAAATCACTTCTACTAGTACTAGCTCCAACTTATAGTAGCTAGAGGTTGTTGCATACACATAATTATGAAAGAGTCAAGTAAAATGGTTGTGATACCTGAATTGAATTAGAAAACAAAATTCAAGGATTCAACATTTTAAATATAATAAGTTGAGAGAGAGCTTCTTGTTTAGGGTGGTAGAAACAGAACACTGCATGCATCCCAAACATTACAAAGGACTAGTTAAGCCATTTGTGTATCCAAGATTGCGTGTTTCCAAGGTGCCATTCTGTACCTTTGTTAGTAACCCATTGTGGTGTCCCATTCCAGAGAATAGGCAACCACTTGCTGCTTTCAGTTTTAGTAGAGTGAGTTTTGATTTGTAAGGTGAATTGATGATGAATGATGTGGGAGAAGTGTGAATTGAGAGTGAGAAAAACTGGTTATGCTTTCGGAACTGGCCCTGGTAGAACCAGTTCCCACCCAGTGGAACTATGGCTCAGCATTTCATGAGATTGATGGCAGCTACTTCAGTGTTGAAATGGAGGAGGATGGTAAATAAGCTATGGGTGTTCTCTCCCTGACTGCCCAATTGCCCAACCAAGATGTGTCTGGTGATGTATAATAAGATGCAAAATTATTATTCCCACTTTGGCTTTGTAATAGACACTTAGACTCATTTTAGTGTCTCAGAGGTCTACGAATTTCTGGAGAGTACTCCTTTGAATTTCATGCCCAAAGAGGAATTGTATCCCTACTATTTGCGCACCCACAAAAAGTTGAATCGTTGAAAAAGATGAAGAAATGAGTTAGATGTGACCCTCCAAAGTAAGGGGGGAGGGGGTCAAAAGGTGAAAACAAAAAACCACTGCGCACTTCAAAGACTATTGCTGAGCACCCAAAAAAGTCTTTGAAAGTCGATCTATTGCTTTTATGGTTCAAAGATGATTTGTTGATCATAAGGTTGTGCTCTTATATTGCTTTAAATCACTTAAATTGAACAAGAAATGAGAAAGTTACGAGCATTGAAATAAGAGGGGTAGAACAGGAAAAAAGAAAAAGAAAAATGTGTTTTATAACTTGGAAAAGCTTATTTCTCTTCTTGCTCTTCTATAATTACTCCTTTGCATCTGCTGTTGAATTGAAAAGCTCAAGTTAGCGCTCCCATAATATTTTAAATCACTCAAAATGGAGAAGAATTGAGAAGGATTTGCCAAAGTGTTCGATGATAGATTAGTGTTTGATGATGGGTTGTTCTACCCTATATAGGTGGGCCAAAGGGAAGGAATTCTATATTTCAAAATACAACCTTCTATCCCAGGGAGCCTCCATAATTTCATTTTTTTTGAGTGATGGACCAATCAAATTCGCTCATTGCAAAAAAAAATTGAACTTGGCAGGTACTTCAAGTAATGAATAGTAGGGTAAATAGGTCAGTCACTGAACACTTAGCAGCTCCAATAGCTGGGATTTAGTGGCTGGCATTTGATGGCTCTGGTCTTTCTAGACTTTTGGTAGGCCATGAGTCTAGCCAACGATAGCCTTTTACCAACTCCAAATTGAGTTCCAAATGAAAAAGTTGTGACCTCTCAAAGTGGATGGGATGTTTGAAAAAAGAAAATTCACCATAGAACACATTTGAGTCTTATAACAGTGCATAACTAGTCACTCTATACCCTATGCATGTACACAACCCCTAACCATCAAAGCCCTACTTGAAATACAAAAGGAATATTTTCAAACAAATTTATATGAAGATAAAAAATTCCCAAATATTTTCACCTTCAACTGCACAATCATGAATCCTTTAGGGTTCTGAAATACAAAATATTTTGAACTTCCACCCATATAGATGGAAGCTCCTACCTAGGATCTAAAATCAATAGTCTAGGTGGTGCCACATGGGGCAATCCCTTGATAAACCTCTCCAAGTTTGAATGGATGTCTTTCTCCCTCTCTTTCTTTACCATTGCCAATGTTGTAGGAGCTTTTATCTCACTAATGATTTTGGAGCTTCTCTCTCCTTTTCTCTCACTAACATAGTAGGAGCTTCAAAACTTTTGTCTCCTCTTTCATTAGCATTACATGAGTTTTTCATTCCCCTTCTTTCATTGATGCTACCAAAATTTCAATACTTTTCTCTTCCTCTTTTTCATTAGCATTACAAGAATTTTTTATTATCTTTCCTTCATTGACATTCCAAGAGATTGAAAGCTTTTTTCTCCCTTTCTTACACTTATTTTGTAAGAGCTTCACAACTTCTCTTTTCTTCTCCCTCACATCTAACATAAGAACTTCTTTCTATTTTTTTCTCACTGACATTTCAAGAGCTTGAAAGTTTTTTTTTCCAAGTCTCTCATTGAGGTTACAAAAGCTTTTCACTCCCTTTCTCTCATTGACGACGTAAGAGCTTCACAACTTTTCTCTTCCTTCTTCTCATAACTAGTGTTGCAAGAGCTTCTTTCTATCTCTTTTTTATTAACATTTTAAGAGCTTGAAAGCTTCTCATTCCTTTTGCCTTTTTCTCATTAACATTCCACTAACATTCCAAAAGCTTTTGAACTTTTCATTCCTTCTTTCTCACTAACGCTATAGGAATTTCACATCTTTTCTCTCCATTTCTCTCACTAATGTTGAAGGAGTTTTAAATCTTTTCTCTTGTTCTCTTTCATTAAGATTGATGTAGGAGTTTTAGTTTTCAAAGTTTTTCCTCCCTCTCTTTCACTAGTGTTGCAAGAACTTCTCTATCCTTCTTTCTTTCACTAATGCTAAAGGTTGCATTCATAGCACAATCCATAGTCATCCACTCTTGAAATCTAGGTATGGTGTTGTAAACTTCATGAGAACCTCCCCTTGCCAAAATTCGAACACCAAATTGCTTCCCAACTTGAATGCCAATTTCATTTCCATATGTGGTCTGGAAGGTAGTTGTGATGGGCATACAAATTTTGCAAGTTTCGATAAAAGTATGGCATGACTAGTTGGTCAAGCCTTGTGTAACCTTTTTGTAAGACATATGTTCAATTCTAGATGTCTTTTCTTGAACCAATAACATCAAATGTTTTTTGGAACTCCATTTTGCAAAGGGGTGGATTTTGTCCAAGTTATCTTTTCTACCTTCAATTTGAGTTGTTGTAGGGTGATAAATAGCTCACACTTTTGCATGTTTAATATCCATGCTACAATTGTTTCATCCTTTTGATTTGGTAACAAACCAGGTGGGGCCTTAGTTTTGCCATTCAAATAGTTTGAAAGTGAAGTTAATAGTATGTTCCAATGTTTATTGGCCCTCATCAAAGAGGTATGCCCTTTTTCCATAACATCCATAGCCTCTTTTAATTGTTGATCAGTCCATTTGCCACAAGGTAAAATAATCGATACCTTATTAAACCTTATATTGATATGTATGGTTGGCATTGGCATGGGTGTGGTTGGTGTGGTAGGTGGTGGCATGGCTATGGTTGGTGTGGCAAATTGAGGTTTTTTGTTTTCTTGGTCATCTTGCTCAAAGGTTTGCACCCCACTCCATCATTTCCTTGGAACATTGAAACTATTTGGTGGGCAGTCCATGAATGGTCTTGTCCTTTGTCTTAGTACATCATGTTGGCCCCTTACTTGCATTGCTAGAATTTTCAACCTTCGATCCTTCCTAGCCTTAACCTCCAAGTAATATGGGGCATTTATTCTAATCCCACTAGAGGTATACCTTTTTATTTTTTGAAATAGCCAATATATTAAAAAAATTAAAATCCATGTAAGTTTTTATAGCATATCGTTTTAGTTTTTCATATGAATCAAAGAGATGGTGGAAATCAATAAAATCTTCCTAAACTAAGATTTCATCTATTGTTGATGTGCAAGTTGTGAAAAGAAAAAATGTCCATGTGTAATGCTTAGGAACATAAAGAACTATTCATGGTTTTGTTTTTGCAAAACTTTATTTGAATTCAATGGCACTTGTAGGACTTTCAAACTTGATGGTAATTATAAGAATCTAAACTTTACGATAATATAGAAATTTTGAGTATTTTTTTTTCATTTCTCGGTCTACTTCTACTTTTTAATAGAATCTAACTTTTGTTTAACTTGTATATTTATTTCAGTTTTTTATTTATTAGATATGACTTTTGTTTCACTTGTCCATCTATTTCAAAACTTTCTATTGTTAGATCTAACTTCTCTTTCACTTATCAAATTTCTTTACTAGAGGCTTCAAAACAATTGCAATAGGGAATAAAAGCTCCAAGAAATTTTGGAAGAAATCTTTTACATTAGGTGGTAAAGTGAACATGCTTTAAAAACATATTCATGAAAAATGCAATGTTCTTACACAATTGAATGCAACGTCCATACAAAAATTTGTTCTTGCTTTGAATTGTTGTTACCTTGTATATTTTGGAAAGAAATTGTGCTTGATTTGGAGCTAGGTGGGGGGGGGTGGGTGTGAGGACATGGTTAATAGTGTACTAAAATTTTGAGTAATGTGTACATTAAATTGTGTAAGGAACAATGTTTTTAGGCTTTAAGTACATGTCGTTGTTTGCTTTGTGTTTTGGAGTGCTTTATTATTATTATTTTAGGTTTCCCTTCATTCATAATGTCCTTGTTTTGGTATATGACCGACATTGACCATCATCACACATTTGTTTGTGTTTTTTGGTGTTTCTATTTTCTATTGATGAACCATTCACTAGGTGTATGGTGCACCAAAGTCCCCAATACCAATTTCTTGTTTTACTTTTATGCAAGCCTGTTTTTGTAGTTTTGAACATTTTCCCTTCACATTGTACTCACCTCCCAATCACCAATCAGTTTTTGTTTATTAAATTAAGTGACCTTATGACCTTATTACTAAATAGTTGCTTGCTATTTGAAATGCTTAAATATACCCATTACTAAACACAACTTTGTGAACATTGATTAAATGTTTCCTAATAGTTTTTTTTTTCACTTACCCAATTATAGACAACATTTTACGTAGCCTAGTTAAGTCCTTTGATTTCTCCAAACACAATAATCAAATATTGAACGTTTGATAACAAAAACTATTTTACACAATTATTAGTAATAAAAAAATGTATTAGGATATATGTCTTGTACTGGATGGCCATTTGATGATTGGTTTTTGTTCAACTATGAGCATGTTTATTCTAGAGGTGAATAGGAGAGATAAAATCATATCTTATTTATATAAAATAATTAGTGTCCGTACATGCTTGATTCAATAATTCATGATTGGTTGGAGCTCCCCCCCCTTCCCCTTAAGAACCCCCAGCCAGAGCAAGCGGCAGTTGATATCTCCATTGGAGATTGCTATTTTAATTCACATTGAGCTCAAATGGAATGTTTTTACAAACCATCATTTATAATTTTTTAAAACTTTGGGGGTGGGCATGATGCCTTTTTTGAATCAACTATGCTTTTTTTTAAGGCAAGATTACAAGTTGCATTCATTTATTAGCCCCATTTTAAAAAAAAAACCTTTGAATAAGTAGATTTTTTCTAGGATACCCCCCAAATTATTTTTTGAAGGGGGGGGGGGTATTCTTGCATTTAATAATAATTCATATATTGTAATACCTAGGTAGGTTGAACCAATGTTTGTCAAATAATTAATTAGTTAAAAAAAAAAGAACATACCTTGGTAGCAAGCTTCAAAAAATGTTTGTCAAATAAATAAATAAATAATTTAAAAAATCATTTCAACCAAATAAGAAATTGGAAATTTCAACATTTATGAAAAAAATATAAATTAATGTGAAAAACTGCCAAGGTAGTAGTAAGGTATATACTATTAAAAGCCAATATACCCATCATCTATCTCTCTTGCAAATGATGTCCCCACCCAACCTCAAAAGAAAAAAAAGGTTTTGGGTTTTGGCCTTTGGTGTGTGTGAAAAAAATAAAACACACACACACACACACAATATACACACAAGTTGTGGAAAAGAAAAGTGCCTTTTTACACAACATTCATTTGATGGGTAGAAGTGGACAAAATGGACTTTGATACATAACACTTTAGTCTTTTGCTTAATTGATCATTTTGCTTGCAAAACGGGTTTACAGACTAGTTAGACACTAATAAGAGACATATGCATGTCTATTAGACACCCAAAGCGCACATAACAGGACCAAAAATCAATGTCTGGGCATCATCATCATCCATCAGCTCTCTTTTCTCAAAAACATGGATGACGAGGCAGACAAGAAAAAAGAAGAAGGAGAGCGTAGTACTTTTTGCTGCTTTAGTAGCATCCATCCTCCCTGTCGAAACGCAGTGGGGAGCGTACGGGATCTTGCAAAAAAAACGTGGAGAGTGTGGGAGCACACAGCCAAAAACTTGGCAGGAAACTGGCTAATTCAACCATATTAATCAGCCTTGAATTCTGCATAATAACTCTCACCTTGCCGGTGCGCTATTATTAATGCTGGCAACCATGTAAAATCCTTGCAGCAATTTCCCAGTGTAGGCTATTGTGAGGGCACATTACAAAGGTTAACAACTCCTCTGATCCGCAGAGGCACTTTCTGTGTTTTGGGGAGGCAGGCATGTGAAATGCCAGAATTAATTTTTAGAAAACCCGCCCCCGCCTTTTTTTTATATAGAAAACTGTGATACCCGGCGGGTAACATAAGCATATTCGCAGACGCACAAGTTTGTTTGTGTTTGGTCCGATGCCCGGTGGGTACGGAATTTTTGTTCCACTATGTTCCGGGTATCATAGTAAAAATTAAAAGAAAAAAGAAAAAGAAACAGAACTGTTGTGAGGGTATATAAATGCCAGGTACTGTAAAGCTCGTTTGGGGGGAGAGCGGGGCATTGCCAAAATAACCAGCCATCATCGGCCTTCAGCCTGGGGGGGCCACTTATTTTGCGAATGCGCCTTTCCTGGGCCTTCCCACTATGCTGAAACATCAGTTCTGTTGCGATAATGGACAAGTCATCTGACCGAATCTACCCGATCTAGCCACCACTCTGGTCAGGGAGGTACTTCTGGGACACAAGCGCGGTGACTCACGCTTGCACAAATAATAAGCTACCAAACAGACACGAGGACACACGAATGAACGACACCTGTGAATTGTGTAATACGTAGAGAAGAGTGTACATTGTGAATGATAGAGATGACTAGCATGTATATATTTAGACTCACACGTCGTTGCTACAATTTGGCGAATCAAAGCCAAAAAAAAGAAGTAAAGTAAAGTAAAGCACTTCACTGTTCAAGCAAGGTAGTGTTTTTTTGTTTTGGGTCAAATTTTTAATTTAGCCAACTAGGCAAGGTAAGTGTTTATTTTTTTTTGGGTCAATTTTTTAATGTAGCCAACTTAGCAATCAACCATAAGAAGATTTAGCCAAACTCACCAATAAACGAGATAGATACATATGACAATTTCAAATAATTAAGCATCTTCCTATATTTTTGGCTACCTACTTTGAACCCAGTGTAGAAATCTGGCGATTTTTCATTATATATATATATATATATATATATATTTGAATTATGGTAGTTGAAAATGCTAACAGTCAAACTTCATTTTCGAAATTTCTAAATTTTGATTTCTCTTTTGGGGAAAATTTCACCTTTTGTGCTTTGAGCTAAAGGAAGGCCTGCTCTCATGCTCCCTTAATTTTGGAGCCGACATCCTGGGCTATTGCACTCAAGACTGCAACCCTCGAATCAGGGGAGGGTCAAAATGCAAGATGAAATTAAAAAAATTCTCTGTATAAAAAAAACACTACATTTTTGACAGTGCTTTTTTTTTTTTGTTTTTTTGGCAATTTTGTGATGTAACCAAAGTGCTGATGATCTAGAGGAAGACTTAGCCGAATTTTGGCTACAGGCTAAATATATAAGTAATTAAAACAAACATCCTTCGATGTTTTGGCTACCTACCTACATGAACCATGTATCAAAAGCTGGCAATTTTTGAAAAAAATTGTTTGAATTCCAGCTATTGAAAAATCTCAAAAAAGCACATGATTTTAGCACTTTTAAGTTCTTCATATAGAATTTTGGCTATATATATATAGAGCCAGTAAAAAGGGCTGATAATTGATAAGTAATTTCTCCCCCATTAGGCTAGTAGATTACTGAACCAAGCCAATAAGTAAATTTGGAAAAAAGAAATAAATTTATACACACTGAGAACAAAGGAAGGGATACAAATACCGAGTCTTGTATTTGTATAAAAAACTCGTATACAAAGACGAGTACGATCTGCTCCTCCTGCTCCTCCTCAAAACAAAACCATTGCAGCTGCTGCTTCTTGTGCTAACTTTCTCTTCTTCGCATTCCCAATCGCACTAGCTATCTGTCGACTGCGTTTCTGCAAACCAGCTGCTGCCTTCAAGCTCAGGTCCGCATTATCTCTTTGGAGTCTTTGATTTCGGAATTGTATTTATTAGTACAGGAATCTCTGCATTGCCATCCAATGCAGTGCAGAGCGAGCTCAGTATAGAAAGCAAGCATAAATTGCCTCCCCTTTCTTGAATCACTGAGTGAAGAAAAGGGATTCCTCGGTTCTCTGTTTTTTTCTTACTCAATTTTTGTTTTGTCTGCAATTTCGCTAGCTCAAGGTACACACCTTTGTATCTGATGTGAGAAAACTTTGGGGCTGCAGGATTTTAAATGGAGTCCACGAAGACGATAAAGAGGGCGGAAGGAGGTGGACAGATCTCGGCCTGGGCTGCACAGAACGATTCAGGCCATCTTGCCCCCTTCAAGATCTCCCGCAGGTGATTGCAAATGGGATTTGAAGGGAGATGATAGATAGTATCATGGGTTTCAAGGAAAGATATGGGAAATTTTCTATGGGTTTCAGATCCACTGTTACCTACCAGAGTTGTTGTTTTCTCTGTTTCTCTTCCTAAACTCTCCTTGTTTCCTTTTTGTTTTGGTTGTTTTCCTTCTCTTCATGTGTAAAATTCCCTGATTTCTTCTTAGCGTCCTTGGCCATGATCATGCTGAGTCTTCCTACAGTTGCTGCTGGCTGTGTCTTGCGGCAGATGAAGCTCAGTACAAATATCAAGGTGATTGTAAAGAGCAACTCCACCGGTGTTCAGTATGTTACCCTGCAGATTAAAATTGGATAAAGAAAAGTCAAAAAATGCCGGTTTGGCTCAGCAAAATGGAAGGGACATCAAAAGCTTAACACCTGCCAGAGAAGAGTGTAATAAATATGATCTGCCTTTCCCTGTTTCTGATTGGCTGATCATAACGATTGGTCCACGTGGTTTGCTATTAGTAGTCGCCCACCTACTTGCACTCCTAGGCTAGTTTTAGTTTTATGGGTGGGGTTGGAGAAAAGTAAATAACTAAACTAGGATGTGAGGAAATATTTTTACAGGGTCACATACTGAGCACCGCTGGAGATCTGCTTTACGAGACTAAAAGTCCAATCACTGAACAATGGTGTGTCTGCAATTGATGATTTGTTCAAGTTCCTCTCCTCAGTAGAACTAGGAGAGTTGTTAACCTGCAAAAGCAGCTATGGCAACCCATTTCCTGGTTAATGTTTGCACTTTGAATATCACACAAGTACTCTGTCTTCACAGCCTTGGGGACTTGATTGCATATCTTTGTTTGTTTGTTTGTTTTGTTTTGTATGCAGACCAACTGGACCTCAGGATGTCAGACTCAACATTCTCTACTGTGGAATTTGCCACACGGATTTGCATCAGATTAAGAACCAGCTCCAAGAATCCATTTACCCCATGGTTCCTGGGTAAGTTGGACAATATATGAGCATTGAAGAATCCAAACCCTAGCTTCACAAGAAGCTGGACAATTATCATAGTACTTGTATGCTTACAACCAGGTCCTTTAAGCCTGATTTAGCCATGCCTAAAGTTTGATAATTTTACTGAGTTTCCAAATTGAAAATTGCTGAAGTGCTCTTTGTTTTCAGAGCACATGAAGGTTAAGCTTCAAACATTGATTGGGTAGTTTGCAACAAATTTCGCCCATTGATGCTGTAGGCAATAAAGATCCATCTACAACATTGAATGAATCATGATCTATGAATGGTTGGCAATTATGGCGGTGGCAGGCATGAGATAGTTGGGGTGGTCACTGAAGTGGGAACAGAGGTCGAGGCCTTCAAAGTGGGACAACATGTTGGAGTTGGCTGTATAGTTCACTCATGCCGTAATTGCCACTCATGTCAACTAGGCCTCGAACAATATTGTCCTGAAATGGTGTGGAGCTACAACTCAATCGATGCTGATGGCACTCTCACCGAAGGTGGCTACTCCACTGCTATCGTTTGCAATCAGAGGTACTGGGGTCAAACACCTATTCTGTGATTCTGGAGTTTTCAGACATGTGTCATCCAATTTCAACCAAATAGTCCTAAAAAAATGCAACATTTGTGGATGAAAATGTCTGCATCTATAAATTGTGAATGTCATATCAAACAACCCAAGATTTGACATATTTGGATGTCATTAGGCGATTTGATGTAATAGCAGTGTCCCTTTGTCGTAACCCACATTACTTTTACATCACAAATTTGGGCTTTTTATGCTCTACTTAGGCTGGATTTTAGGGATATAAAAAATTCTTGGGTTATTTGGTGATCTCCTACAACAAATCGATACAAACTTGGATATGCCTCTTGACTAGAAATAGATGAAAACCAAGGACTTCATCTTGTGGTTGAGCAAAAGTGCACAATAGCTGAGTTAAAAATGAATAAGAATGAACACATATGATCCTTGTTGAAGCTTTTCCAACATTGTGGTGTTGGGTTGCTAGTTATGTCTTGAGGGTACCAGACAATTTGCCACTGGATGCCGCAGCACCATTGTTATGTGCGGGGATAACAGTGTGGAGTCCAATGAAACATTTTAAAATGGTGGGGAAAGGCAAACACTTTGGGTTAGTAGGCTTGGGTGGCCTAGGTCACATGGCGATCAAGTTTGCTCGGGCCTTTGGAATGGAAGTGACAGTATTCAGTAGGTCCCCAGCAAAAGAGAAAGAAGCTAAAGAGGTGTTGGGAGCTCACAATTTCGTCGTCAGTACAGATGAAAAACAAATGAAGGTGCAAGATAGTCCATGTTTTTATAAGCAGTTCTTAAGTTAGAAGTTGATCACAAGCTTTCAATAGTGTGAAGTTTGAACTCTCAAGCTAGGGTAACCTATAACCAAACAGCATTGCAACTCTCGGGTTTCAGCTTGAATAGCATATTTGCATGAATGGCATGAATAATTTTGACCTAGGTGACTTTGCTTCATGGTGCCATTTAGACTCAACATTTTGTGTATGCAACCTTGCAATTTGCAGAGATGTGCAATAATAGAAATTTCGTTTTTGGACTAACTATATCATGGGCATTTTGATGTTATTTTGGGGAGTAGGCTGCAGCAAAAACTATTGACTACATCATCGACACAATATCAGCAAATCATGCACTGGACCCCTATCTTGCTCTTCTCAAAACAAATGGCAACATTGTCCTTGTTGGTCTCCCCAAGAAGTCCTTACAGATTTCAGCAGCATCTCTTATTTATGGTGAGACTTTGTAATTTAGAACTATGCACCTTTGATCAATACCATGAAAAGGGTAGGTTCTGACCAGATGGTTAAGTTGAAGTCATCATACATTGGGCATCTACACTAGGTTACAAGAGATAGTTGCAACATAGAATCCTGTTAGCTAATTATTGTAGCTACAGTCATTGATTCCCATGAACCTGAAAATGTTACATGCTGACTGGAGGAAAATGGATTGAATAATAAATTACTTAAATTACCATAATTACAGTAAATAAAATATAATTTACAATATAAATTAAACCACACTAATAAACTGAACATCATAAATTTCAAACATGACGTTTATGATCTTTTGACATGCAGATCAACGGGAGTAATATATTTGCACAGTCTGCTGAAAGTGTCTGGATTTTTAGATCATGTGGTTAGTCTTAGTAACTTAGCATTCTCAATGCAATTTCAGTTTTGTGACTGAACAAAGTGGTCTAATGTTATGAATGCAGGACGACACTTTGTGGGTGGAAGTCTGATTGGAGGCATTCAAGAAACACAGGAAATGCTTGACTTTTGTGGTGAACACAACATCACATGCATGATTGAGAAGGTCCCTATCACATACATCAACACAGCCATGGCCCGCCTTGAGAAGTCAGATGTCCATTACCGGTTTGTTATTGACGTCGCAAACAGCTTGAAAGACGATGCAAATGAATGAAGGTTGTCTTATGTAAGACCTGCACATGGAGGCTTGGACCCAAAAATTTGAATGGACAGTGCTTGTGATCTATGATCCTAGAGGTAAGCTGGAACTCTTAAGGAATTACCTAGTTCATAAAGGCCCTAAAGGTCAAAGCTGTGGGTTTATTAACACAGTGGTTTGAGGATTGTATTGCCCAACTATAAAAGATGGACATCTTTGTTTCAATAGGATCTTTTATTTCCAGCAATACAGTAATATGATCCATCTCTTTTAAATTTAAACCTTTCTAGAGAGTAGATGGATGAGGACAAAAGGCTATCAAATTGCCCTTATATAGCTTGTTTAATAGGTATGCAAAAAATTGTATGTTTGCCATGGCTTTTTAAAGTTTTCTTGTGTCACCTTCTTTAAATAATGGTTTGCCTGTTGTACAACCTATGTACTTACTATTGGGTGATAGACTGGGCACAAGCCTATTTGACTCCAAACTGCTCCATTCAAAGCTTTACAACTAAAAACTATTTATCTGGGCACTTTGCACCTACGTATAGTACATTGCTCACACAATCTGTTTGAGTCACATATCCAAGATTTTTAGTGCATTTTCACATGTTACACTTGCACCACATCATTGTGAAATAACCCTAGTTATCTGTAACTTTATTTGTCAAGTATTTAGTATTTCCTACATAAGTAACCCTGGTTTTCTGTTGTTAAGTGTTTACTGCATAACCCTAGTTTTCTGAAGTTATTTGTTGTTGGAACCTAGTTTGATGTGAATGAGATTTTCAGCTTTTTCAGTTTTTGGAGTGCTTATCCCTAAGGAGTGTGTTTGGAGTCTCATCTCTGGAGTTTCATTTGTGTGCATGTTTTTTTGGTTGGTTTCAATAGTGTCGGGTGATGATCTAGTAGACATCATGCACCTCAATCTTCCAATGATGTTACATTCTTCTAGTGATGGAGTCTTGACTCTCAAGTTTCGTTTGTGTGCATGTTTTTATGCTTGTTTTGATAGTGTCGGGTGCCAAACTGGTAACACATGACTTCATACACCTCAGTCTTCCAATGATGTTACATTCTTCTAGTGATCATGCTCTACGATTCTTCTAACTTTTTAACAAGCTTCAGTTCTAAAACAGTCATTTAAATCTGATTGTTCATTCCATAGGCTTAATTGTACATCTTTCCATCTAGAGGCTGTAATAATTGGAAACATCTAAGAGGCCATGGACATTGAAATATATCCATATCCTCATTTGGTTCTGTGGCTGCTGGATTGCCCATATTGTCCTCTAGATTTACTATGAGGATGCACACATCTTGCTGTCTGAAAGTTTTATTTACACTAGTCATGAAAAAGGTAGTGAATATGGAAGGGGTTGGCTCTGCACTGATGAGCCTTTGATACTGCACAAAGTGACTCTTTCTCACCATTATCCTAACAACTCACTTCACCAAGCAAGCAGGAGCATTTGCTGGCCATTTTTGCATTTGGGTTGAAGGGCTCTATATGTGCCAGCACACAAAGAAAAGTACTCATTTTAATCATTTCGACTGATTTCAGGTCCCATGGTCATCTTTTATGCGTTCATAGAAGAGCAGAAATCACCAGCCTTTTTCAGCAGAGGTGGGTTACTAGTGTTTTCTCTTGTGGCAAATTTTTGTTGGCAATAAATAAAAAGCCAGTGGCAACTTCAACAAAAGGGTATTTTTAGAAAAACATGTCACCATATTTTGAGGAAAAAAATTTGAAAATTGCCAAATTTAGACAAGAAATTCTAGCATATCACAAAAATATAATACAATTCCTAAAATTTTCTACTTCCCTCTCTGAGGTTATAGTAAGATTTGGCTAAGACCTCTTGTGGATTATCACCAGACCACCTACCTCACAAAATTGAAACTCCATTCTTTGAATGCAAACAAAAGGTCCCACCAGATGAGAGTACAACAGTACACAACTCAGGAGGATTTGCTCAACAATGGTTAGCTTAAGGATTCTCCCCAAGGTTAAATTCTTACTGTAATTCTACTATCTCATTGGATTCATGGTTTCTTTCAGGGCCTGAAATCATATACACATAATAGCACATATCCTCAAATATTTTCATCTTCCAATTTGAGAACTTTGCCTTGCAACATACATCCAGCCAAGAAGGTCAACCATGAAATATCTCTCATAAGAATTGAGAAATCTCCATTCTCATGACTAAGAAAAGGCAAAGCGAGGTTAACACTTCAACCAGCCAAGAGAATTCCAAAGAAGGAAAGACAAAACAGGGAACAAAGGACCAAGAAACAAAAAATAAATAAAACACAAATGCAATATGAATGACAGTGAACACTTCAACCAGCCACAGAGAATTCCAAAGAAGGAAAGACAAATCAGGGAACAAAGGACCAAGAAACAAAAAATAAATAAAACACAAATGCAATATGAACACCAGTGCCAGTCTCATACTTGTTCAGAGACCATCAACAGTAGCATGTATGATAGTGACTTCTCTATCAGAACATTCCCACTGACTTCATCAGCTCCCTACAATGGGTAAAGGCCAGTGAAAACACTATCTTGTGTACTGAGTTTCTGCTGCAATTCTGGAAGTTACAGGAAGACTCAGCCATGCTACTGCTAGCAACAAACAACAACACAAGGAAATAACAAAAAACAGAAAAACAATCCAGGATAGACAAAATGCACAGAAAAGGACAGCAGGGAAGAACAAAGACCAAGTGGGCTTACAAGAAACTCCCCACTTACAAAATTTTATACAGAATCATTCAGAATACTCCAAATGTTGAAATTCCAAAAAGGATTTTCCTTACTGAGCAACCCTCTAGTCCTCTTTAACAGAATCTTTAGAATAATGCCTTTATTTTTCAGAAGGACAATAAGACTTGCCATCTCAGAGACAAAGAACTCTTTACAACTACAAAGCCTCAAAAGATCAACCATGAAAGCATATTTTCCACTGATTGTAGACATACTGTGAACCAAGAGTCTAGAATGAAGGAGTGGCATCCCTTCATCCACCAGACCTGCATGGTTCAAAAGGCAGAGAACTCAAAGTAATACTACCAATTAGGTACACCTTCATGCATTGGTTCAAAGGTGAGATAGCTTCTTCCACATGCCACCCATGCATAACACAGTGTACCAGAATGGCAGTCCGACAAAATAGATTGCATGTGGGAACCCTGTTGAAAACCCTCCCAAGGATCCTCCTCTACACGCCCACATGTGGCATACAGGTTTAGGGTTTAAACCCTAAACCCTAAACCCATATGCTGCCCATAAAACATCAGATTCAACGGGAGACCAAGTAGATGCCCAGACACCAACAGAGCCTACCAAAAGACACTCATTCTGATCAATAAGCAAGCAAGAGACATCACTTATCCCAGCTTACTCTACATCTCAAGAAATAAAGAATACCTATACCAAAGCCAATGCTGAGACTTTTCAGCATTGCATAGAATAGCATCCCAGATTCCAATGTTTGAAACGTCAGAGTGGAATGTGTGCACAATTGCTCTGCTGAAACTGCCATCATGTAGGAAAAACAGACAAAATCCATCCTGAGCATCTTTGGATGTTATTAGGCAATGACTGGAATACACAGACCATTATGCAGCTTGTAATAGTATGCATCCCACTGGACCAGGACCAATGCCAATGGCCTAAAGAGTGACAGGCCACATCTGTCGTTCACTCAACTTTAATTGAAGCTCTGATTCCATTTCAACTGCTTTTCCTTTCATCCACGCTTCTCTCCACCACTCAGCAAGCTCCATCTGGGCACATCAAAGGAGTCAGATGAGTGAACCAAGAAAAAAATACTAGCTTTTCTCTCTTTCCGTATCAGTTGTTCAATCGGTCGGTAGCAAGGGCTGTCCTTCTGTCCTACTGCTCTTTGAGTGGCTGGCATTACATGACCTTCCCATAAGCTGGCAAATGGTAGTACTTGAAGTGGTTAACAATGATACCTCTGTGAAAGCCTGATTTGAGACATATTGACCATTCACGTTGTATTCTGTAGCACCCAAATCCACAGAGATGACCATTGTTTGCTCTACTGCAGATTTCTGAACCGCCCCTGTCAGGTACAAAGCATGGACAATTTTAAGGGTTTAAGGGTTTAGGGTTTAGCATAACATCTTCCTGGAATTTGTTAACATGGATAAGGGGCCCTAAGTGAAGAATAACAAATAGATAACACACAACATGTGCATCAATAGGATGTCGACTACATTGCATTGAATTTCAACATCCATCAATAGCATGTCAATGAACTATTGATTCAATGTCTAAAAATATGATGCCACTACACAAGCAGATCCAGTCTGACAAAAAGAATAATGAAAGAAAAAACACATTGAAACCTTTAATTCGTGCCATCCGATAACCTGTGCCACCAAGCTGAGCTTGCCACTGTCCAAAACGTAATCGCAGAAAAAAACCCTTCACCCGGGTTCCCAAATCTGGAGAGTTCACCCACCTATTTGGAAGAAAGAGAAACTATCAAGAATGGCATGCAAGAGTCAACTTAACAAGAGAGCTACTGAACATCCGATCGTTCAGGCTAAATTGAGAGGGAAGACTCCCCAACACACTGAAGCCTATGACTGTCCCATTCAGAATGACATAGGTTAGGAGAATGCTCACTTCTGAAGGTCTAACCGAGACAGGCGTATGAGCTCTACAGCTGCCAGCATACCATTAGGAACAGGGGGTAGCTGGCTCCTTAAGCTCAGTTCCTCCAATTTGTAACTATGTATCACACCATCCAATTGAGGCCTTCTCTCAGTTTGAAGATGCACAGCTTCTGTACTTAGAAGGGCTGGACTTCTTCTCTGGCTTTCAGTTTTTCTCTCACACTTCTTCACTGCTGCTGTCATGGCCTACATACATACATATAAAAAAAAAACCATTTAAAACATAGGTCCTAGTTCTATACATCTGTGGTCTTGAATCACATCACAATGACATTCCAATTGAAAATTATATTTGATGGAGCTATACACTGTCCTTGTTTTCACATACTGTCAGATTGAGATCTTCCCAATGTGAATTCTTACATGAAATTGGCAGAGCATGGTGGTGAATCTTCTTCTCATCTCCCAGAAAAAAGTAGGATGTTCTCACTACAAATACCAGCTAAACCCTAAACCAAACACAGTACAGTCCAAAACACAGGACCACCTACCACTATGTCAAGTCAAACTCTGCTGTCCTGAGTTTCTGTCATGTTTCCAGATGTGATGGGAAAACTCAGACATGTTGTAGAATAGCCCTTGGGACCAAGAGCCAATTACAATTCGGTCAACTTTGAAGGGACCTTGACTCTCTGGATTGGAGACATTTATTTTTTCTGTGTATATTCCAGTGATTTGCACAATTAGTTAGTATAAGAGTTTTGGGTTTCAAGGAATGAAATGACTACTGTACCTCTTCAGCTTTTGGCTTTCTAATGCTTCTCTGCTCTTTTGATTTGGACTCCCAAGCTAAATTGTTCTTGGATGTAACACATACGGCTCTTTCACCTTCTGGCTGTGGCAAATGCCTGCCACCCAATTAAGCACCTGCCGCCAATCAGATTCAAAACTAGAAAGAAAAAAGTTTGCATCCACAGGGTAGGTTTGTAGTATGAAGTCTTCCACTGAAGAGATGGTTGGTTGAATACATGGGTTTCCAACCAGTCCTCACAATTTATAGTCTGTGAAGAGGGGACTTCTATTCAATGCTGAAATTATATGTGAACAGTACCTTGCCTGTGCTGATTGTGTAGGTTTTGCCAAGCTTGGCAACTGCACATAAGCCGCCAACTTTCCTTGACCAAGAGAGGTGCCCACCTTACCACCACTAGAGTTTGAGATTTGATGACCTTTCCCTGAACCTGAGCTTTGAGCCCTGCCATGACTACTACCTCTGTGTCTTGGACAATATCGCGCCCAATGACCCATTTCATTGCAATTATAACACATGACACCTTCTGTATCCTGACTGGTGTAGTCATGGACATCACGGCTCCTATTCACAGTCTTTGTTTGCTCCTCTTCTTCTCTGCAGCTTCTAGTCCAATTAGTCTTGTTCATCCTCCAGACCTCAGCTTTTTCATGTGCCTTAGATGCTGCCTCAATGACAGAAAGGTGGCACTGGGCACCCCAGTGCCCAATCCCTAAGCACCGGAGACAAAGGATGTCACCACCAACCCACATCTTAACTCCCTCCATTGCCCATTTTTCAAGCTCCCGAAGCTCACAGTCAAGGGTTTCCGAGCAGTTAGCAACACTATGACCTGGAAGCCCACAAAAGCAGCACCGGGGAGCAGCACCTGCCCATTTACCAGAGCAGCTTTGGGACATGTTTTCCCTGTATTTGCTTGTCTCAGTTCTCCAGGTTCTCACTGCACTCATCACAGCTGTGTCATCTAATATTGTGCTCTGCTTGTTTGGAAAATCCACACCGTAGCCATCACCTTCATGCACACTGCTCTGACGAACACTTGAATCTAGAGTTCCCAAAACCAATCCACCAGCTGCTGATAAATTGCACTCCGAATGTGGTCCTGAAGGGTTGCTTGCCATGTTTCTTTGAGCTTTGATTTTGGTGTCAACAGAGGACTCAGTTTGAGAGATAATTGCAGATTCTTGCTTTGTGGAATCGCGAAATTCAGAAAGGATTTGGCATGAGTGATGATGAGGTGTGATGGCTTGCCTACTTGATGATGACCCACAGGCTCCTCCTCCAGGTAGTGGTACCTCACCAATAGCAGGTTGGGCGACCCCCCCTTTGGATGAAAACCTTCACAACACAAGATCACACATTCAAAATCCATTTCTTCATAGAATTTGTCCCAGAGTTGGAAAAACCCAAAGCACATCACAAGAAACTTTCAGAAGCACCTTCCAAAAACAAAGCTGATCAATCTTCATACCTGAAAGCAGAAGGCCTAGATAGATCAAGAATGTAAGCTGAATCATGTCAATTTGTGGCCTGACCAAATACAAAACCCTAACTGTCTTCCATTTGCTTCATCCAATTCGGAGCATGTTTTTGTTGCAAAACTGCATCACTATCAAAGCTTACACACCACACCTTACCTATGAATCCACATGTTATGCATACTCTTGGCACTGCAGTATGGTGTGACTCTGGCAGAAATGGTATCTGGTGCTCCTGTTGGAGCACGATTCAGCACATGAGGTGGCCTGGCTAAGCCATCTTTTGCGGAGAACTTGGCAGGCTGAGATTCTGGCAGCAAAGATGGACTTGCATTATTAGTATGGATCATGGGTTTTGGTTGTAATCGGCCCAAGCAATCAGACTTGGGGGTGGAGTTTCTAGGGTTTGCGGTAGCTACAGAGTTGGACACTAATTTCTTCTGCTCCTCCTTTTCCGGAGTGTACTGCGATGTCCATAATAAAGGAGAGGATGTGGGCGTGTCATCTACTTCCTGCTTCACAGTTCTTCTGATCCTGTTTTGTATATTTCCAGGTACCATTGAAGTCTTATGGGCGTCGTCTCCATCCTGCTGATGCAATGGCCTAAATTGGGTAAGTCTGGAAGAATCAAGCCCCGTAAGCTCAGATGCTGCTGCCAGGACCTTTCTGGCATTCAGATCTGGACAAGAAGACTTCTTGTGAGTGAGAAAAGCTTGGAAAACTTCATCTTCTTTTTTGGACTTGTCTCCGATCTCCACCATTGTGGGTGTTTCCTGTTTTACTACCACTCGATCCAGTTCAAATCCTGAGAACTGCCGCGGCACCCGCCCATGCTGCACTTGTTGTTGCCCACAAGAGTCTTCCCCGGGCTTCTTCCTCATGTCACGCTTGATTTTGTCACAAACCTCACTGGAGGAGCAATTCTTCTCAGCACCTCCTCGTCCTCCTTCTTCCCTTATGCCAATTGACCACCGCGCAGGAGACTCCACTCGGAAGAAGGGTGGCGAGCCCATAATAATCTCTGCTGCCTTCTTCTCACTATCTTCAAAATCTCGTCCTGTAGTAACAAAGCACCCATTCTCAAACTTCTGTCTTTTACCACAACTTCCACCACAATTCGCTTCTTGTCCATTGTTGTCATCACTACTGTCTCTTTCTCTCTTCACCTTAATCAAGCCTCCTGCTCTTGCTCCTACTCCCACTTTTCTTCTTTCCCTCTCCATATATCGCCCCCGGAGCCGCCCCCCCCCCAACTCACTAGCGACTGTCCCACTTGAGCAAACTCTTAAAGACAAACTAAACTACCCTGTTTTTATTCTTCCTTCATGGCTACTGCTTTTGCTTTCTGACACATGCCTTCTTCACAGGAATTTGGAATGTAAGAAAGAAAGAATTTGGGGCTTTTTCGTGCACAGTGCACAATCAAGCGAGGCATGCTGCTGCTGCTGCTGGTTTCACGTGGCTCCAGGGGCTATGTCAGGGAAAGCGAGCGCGCGAGATTGATGCAGGCGAACATGTGCACCCATTCTCCATTCATGGTCATCGGCGCCGTTGTCGACAAACCAAGTACGTACGTATTGCGCCGCGCTCTTCCTCAAGGCTCACTTCCAGACGCATGCGCCCAGTTTGGTTGAATTGAACTGCGAGTGCCGCCCGCTACGAGGTACGTGGGTGCACTACTACTGCCTGTGACCATGAATTATCCAACGGTTTCTTACAATGTTTTCCAGGCCACGATATTTCAAGGTAAGTTGACATTAACCATGGGGAACTAACCAGTGTTGGCCGGGTATTTGATTTTTTGGGTGATATACAAGTCGGTTCCAAGTTTTTGATATTTGATTTAAAAAAAAAGAAAAACACAGTCTGGGCATCTGAAATAATAATAATAATAATAATAATAATAAATCCCCAAAAAAAATTAAAAAATTAAAAATAAATATATATACCTTTTGGAACCCTCTTAAAGTTAAAGAGCTGCCTTGGTTCAGGTTCTCAAAAGGGTTTAGTTTTGAGAGGGTGTTGAATGAGGTGGGTCTTTCACATTTTAACCTCCAACTGTTATGTTTAACCATAGAATCAGTCTGATACCCGGATAGAGTTGGGTGTGTGAAATCAAGTACCCACCTAGCACTGGGAATTACACCCTGGTCCCCCAAGGTTGATGTCATACCCTGGGCTTCTTGAGCATACTTTCATGGGTAGAAGAAGAAGTCAATTACCCCCAAGGTTTTCATGGCCAAAGCTCCCACCTAAACTAGTGTTTTCCAATATATTCCCATGTTTAGAATTCACGTACCCAAAAGCTTTCATAAACATTGCCATGGTTTCTTGGGTGAGGTGAATAGAGTAATGAGGGTCCTTTGTAACAATATTGCCTCCTAGGGTTGGTCAATGGTGTAGAGGGTAGAGCAGTGTTAGGCCGGTTATTGAGAGAACACCCGGTTATCACTATGGTTATTAATAACCTAGCTAATAATTATTAATTTTTTTTAATCAGGTAAATAACCTACCCACTTGGTAGGTAGCATGCAAAGAACCATGCAAAGACCCTTTATAGGCTGGGCATTGAATTTCCAAAATTGAATAACCTACCTGGATTATTGAAATTTCATTAGGTAAGATATCAATCAATCCCAAAAACCTAAACTTGTTTATGCCAAAAAAATAGAAAAACAATCAATATAAATATGAAAAGCCCTAAAACTTACCCTAATTAGGTAATATAACTGGTGGTTTTCAAGGTGGGTATTTGAGAATTAACCTTTATTTATTCATAAGGCTTGAAGGATATTACTTTGACAATGAAATTGATAATCAACGGGTCTTTTTTTGTGTGTGGAATATTTTGATATTGAACAATGTGTGATCCCATCACTGAACCAACAACATCTCATACCACAAATTACATGTGAATTTTGAAAGCCTTCCCAAATGGAAAGTTGTCAAATGGGTTGTGTATACATTACTTGGTGGTATAGAACTCTACATTTAGTTTTCTCGTTTTTTTCAGGCATACATATCTCATGTCCAATAGAACATGATGTTGAACACAATTTCAAAAAAGAAACTTGATTTATTATGAATTGTGCACCATCTTAAATCAACTGAAATGGGGGTCAATATTTAATAACATTGAAGTATCAAACATGAGCAAACAATCAATCATTCCTACCACATCCTGTTAAAATAAATACATGTCAAAGTAATGTGCTTGCACAGTCCTTTGCTTTGCTGTTGATGGCTTGGAAGGTGTTTTGGCTTACTTCAACTAGAGTTCCACAATGCCTCTTCATTAAAAGTCTAATTGTTCCATCAATCCAAATTCACCAATTTTCAGTGTACTCACATAGTATCGTTAAGTTTGCAACTTTAAATATATCATAATAAAATAAATAAAAAATCAGTCTATCAAGTGGTGGATGTTATGATTATGTGCAAGCACCCGTGATAGGCTTAGTTATGTAGCTTAGCCAAACCAAGGCACAACTTTGTTTTTGCAACTAGCACATCTAAAGGAGACGATGTCCTCTTTGTCTCAACATGTTCCCCACCCCCCACACATCTTGAGTGCCCATTACATTTGGGGGATGTGGGGTGTGGGGGGAGGTGAGGGGTTGCAACTTGCATCATGTGGTTCTTTAAAAGGTGATTCGTTCACACCCTTTTAAGCATTCAAATTCCTTGAAATATTGACTTAGAACATGTCACATATCTTGACTAATTCATTTTCATTACTTTAATGCACCTATTTTAGAATTATTTCATACTTCAAAATACTTGTTAATGACTTTTTTAATTTTAAATAATAAACAAAGAAAACAAACTCCCTTTGCCATAATGTATCCATGTCCAATATTGCATTGCTCTACATTTCATTAATACATTTAGTCTCCCACCTCTTTGCAGTCCCAGTTTTAATTTGATGCGTGGATTTGAAAAAAAAAAGTAAATAATTAACTTGGATGCAAAACACATTTTTGTCAGGGTCACATGCTGAACACCATTGGAGATCCTCTTAAGTCTAATCTATAGTACACTGGTAACTTACAAAAGTATCGATGAATGATGGATGGATGGAGTCACTGAAAGCACCCTTACTTTTGGTGGGTCACTTTTCTGTTTTGGAGGATGTGGATGTGAGCAAGGAAAAATGTTTAGTATTATAGGCATGGTTAGTTTGTTGTGTTTATGTTTTGTGCGTTTTTAACAATGATGGTGTTGTTAAATTATGTGACAAATCTCAACGTGTTGTTAAATTACATAGTAATGCTTGTTCAACTAGCAAATCTCAATGTGTAGTATGTGTTGTTGATTCTTATTTGTTGTGTAGTTTTTCTTTTGATGGAGGAAAACAAAAAAGCATTGAGGATTGGTTAGGCAAATTCTAATAAGGTGGGTGATGTGATGAAGAAAGACTATTTAAGGAGGCATTTAAAAATTTCCACGGGTGGGTTTATGCCAAGAAAGAGAAAAGGAAAGTACTCTAGAGCTCATGACGTATGTTTAGAGAAATGAAGTGATGAAGATGATTAAGGGATTTGGAAAAGTTGATATGTGATGTCATTCTCATGCTCATATTTAGTATACTTGAAAAAATTTATGCAATTTTATGGGTCATAGTGGGATAGTTGTTGAAGGAAGTGACTACCTATTTGCATAGGTGTTATAAATGGGTTTATATTTTCCTTCGGATATCTTGGGTGCGCTGTTGAAATAAATTTTGCAAAACTATGGGAATGTAGCTTGTTGGGAACTTCAAAAAAATTGTTTTTCACTTGTCAAAGCTTATGGGTCGATCTTGAAAATTAGAAGGATTATATTGTAGAGTATGGGGATTTGGACTTGATGCCAATGATGGGGAGATGTGATTAGAGGGTTTGGGTTAGTTTAGTGGGTTTGTACAAGTTTGCCATTGCCACTAATGTTTATGGCAAGCTCCTATCACTAAATAAAACTCTAATCCAAGCTTTAATTCTTTATAGTGTAAAGTTAAGCAATTTGTGTATTTTGCCTAGCTTCCTTTTTAGTCTACACATTATATTGTCACTCTCAATTGATTATATTTTCTTGTCACTTTCAGCATCCACCACAACATATAAAGCCCCATCTATTCCAACATAGATTTGAAAATTAAACATACGAGCAACTAGTCAAATGTTGTAAAAACACATAATCACATTCAAAGTCATAATTGCAATTAACTTGAACATCAAATTTATAGTGTGTTTATGAGATTGAGATCTCTTGAACCATGGCTCCCCTTGTTGAGCATTTGGTATTGTTGGAAACCTCTTGATGAGTAGGGATGCATGGAGGTGGTTTCCTAATGTTCAGACCTATGGTGCGGGAGTTATTGAATATTGAATACTTTTGTTGAAGAAAATTTAACAAAATAAAAACTGAAAAATTTAGGGAAACTGGGGTGCTCTTTTGTTGGATTTAACCCCTTGATGAGCGGGTTTCTTGGAGGTGATTTTGTAGTTTTAAGACCTAAGGTGTGTGAGAGATTGAATTTTGAGTAATTTTTGGCATTGAAAATTCAACTAATTTATTACGAAATTTGGTTTTGGAAGGAGAGATTAGTTCTTGGTAACGAGTTCACACTTGGGCCATGACAATATGTGGTAGGTAAAGTTTAAGGCTACGGGCTTTACTAGAGTAAAGGCTTGTACAAGGTGGGGCTAAGTGCATGCCCAGTTTTGGTAAAGCTCAAAGTGGAAGGGCTTTATTGGATGTAAAGACCCAATGATGATATGATTTTTATTTATTGTTTCCCATGACATCCAAAGGTTACCCATTGCGTACATGGGGAAAAAATGAAAAATATAAGCAAGTATTTCAAAATGCAAAATGCCTAAAGGAATTAACATTACATTTTTTGAAACACTTCCTGTTTGTGGAGGAAAAATTATGAGCTATTAAGTGCCTTCCAACTACACTACAAAAATCCTACCAGGTTTTCCAACAAAATAGTCAAAATAGTCAAATTTACACTAGGAAAACAAAAAAAATCCAAAAATTTCCCTATTTTTTGTCAAAGAACTGACAAAATCTCTCCCAAATAAACCAAAACAAAACATTGTTACCCATGGTTGTTGATTCACATCACTACAATATTTGCCACCCTTGAACCACATCACAAGTGGAACTGGCAGAATCAAAAGTGTAAGCAATATATGACCATCTAAGCATTTGATGAGCTTAGCTTATCTTTCAATCTCTAATTCCAAAGCTTTGGAAAGAACTGAGCTTTGCATTGACCCGGAAGCTTCTTCCAGTTGCATCTATGGGTCCAATTCATTATTGTGGCTACTTTCTTGTTGAAAGTTGTGGAAAAAGCTTACAAAATCCAAGTGCCAGGAATCCAAGGAATATTGTACTTGGGGATGTTTTCACAGGCAAGTAATTTTTCTAACAAAGATATCACAATCATCTTCCCCATTTTCCTGTCATCAGAAATTTCCAATCTTGTAGTTTTTTTGGTGAGCCCTGGATCCAGAAAAGAAACCTTCATAGTTTTAACTGCAAAAGAGAGAACATGAAAATCAACATTATCGCCACTTCCTGTTAAGATTATAGATGTTCAATTTTCAGTTGAAAGCTATGCTCATCTTGTACAATCATCATCAGTGTTGGTTCTAAAAACAGTCTCAGCTAGCTAGAAACAGAGAACATAGGATATAGATCAAGTCTTTTTGTCCAAAATCTGAAGGTAAGTTCGAAAAAGACTAAATTTTGTTATATAATTTAGGTATAAGACAATCTTCCAAACATTGAGCAAGAAGTAGTGTATTAATCGAATTGATCCATTTGATCACAACCCATCCAAATGACAATTCCAAACTACAAGTAGGGAAGAATCAGACTGCAAATGACCATCTTAGGATTTGCAATGGACTTCAATGTTCGCCACACTAAATCCTAAATTGTAGATCTCCACCCAACAAAGATGATGCAAGTACTTATTGCATCATTGGCTGGGCCGATATCCAATGCATTGAGTGATCTAAAGTTACTGCCCAACATATGGGTGGGTGCTGCAGCATTATTAAGCTTCTTAAGAAAAGAATCTTCACTATATCAGGTGTACCAATTGTTCCAACAAAATGAATGCCTGCAATCATGTCTGAATGAGCTCAATGGGTTTAGCTCAGACACTATTACAGTAAAAAGAATATATGGTCAGTTCTACAGTGGTGTCCAGAAATCTCTAAAACACTCCCTTCTTGGAAGAGGCAGTTGCCGGTTTTCAGTAGCTTATATAAAGATGTGAAAAACTGCAGGTCATGCCAAGCTCCATGCATCTCACAAGGAACTTGTTGATCCCCCACTCATGTTGTAACTGATCTTTTGCATTTTAGTTTGAGAATTTTGTTGAAGCAGATTCAAGGTCACAAAGATATGAAGAGTGATGAAAACGAGCTCTAAAATGAATCCAATGTCACGCGAATTGTGAAATCTAGACTACTAGGGTTTGGAACAATCTGATATTCCTTGACATTTTCCCTGAATAGTTTAGAGTTAGGACTAAGACTTGGGTTTGGGCTTCACGGGCTTGGTCACCTTCTTGCCGGTAGATGTACTGATCAGCTGCGGGAAGAAGTCGATGGTAGTTTGAGGTAACCACAACGCTCCTGAAATGAAGTTGTCGACTGTGTATTGAGTAGCAACTTTAGAACTGGTGATCTGCGTGGACCAGCTGACGCGCTGCCCAGCTGCAGCTCCGGGGCCGGTGTTTTTATACTCTCCGTAGAACAAAGTACTGAGAGCGAAAGATCCATTCCACGGAAGCCAGCCTGCAGGGTTGATCACACTGCTCATGGAGTTTTGCAGATAGACAGTTCGAGAATAGAGTTTCCAAGGTCTGCCGAGGTAGGAGGCCACGAATTGTCCTGCAGATTGAGCTGCTTTCAGTTCTGGAGCAGCATCGATGGTGCAGTTTTGGAAGGAGAAACCCGTATTCTGTGCTTGGATAGTTCGTCCCTGAGCTGTGAATGTGTTTTGTTGACCCGGAATCGGAGCTCGGGCCAAAAGGGTGCACGTCTGAAATACCGCCGCTGCATTGCCGAATATGAAATCCACGGTGCCGTAGATTGTACAGCTTTTGTAGAATTGTCGTTGCGACAGTGCGTACAACGTGTCTTGATATCCCTCCAGACTGCATCTCCAGACTGCTGTTTGATCGCCAACGACCTTCAGAGCTACTGCTTGGAAGTTCTTGGCTCCTGCTGTGTTGCGTATCGTCATGTCTCGTATGATCACATTTGCTGCTAATGAAGCTGTACAACACAAACACAATATAACACATTGTGTACTCAGCGTGTCTGGAGGAAAAAAGGCAAGCAACTGCATCGCGTCGATCTCTAGAACTTGATCAGACAAATCTTGTGCAAAAATCTTTGGAGTCTAGTGTGACTTACAATGCGACCTAAAGGGAGAGACGAAGAGAGAGAAGAAACAGTGTTCAAGGGAGGAAGACGGCGCTTGCTTACAGACGGTAGCGCTCAAATACGTGGTGACGTTGGAGCCGCCTACACTCAAGTTCCCCGTGATGATGGTCTGCCCGGCGCCGTCACCCATGAGCACGAGGTTCGTTGCCGTGGAAGGAATTGTGACGATCTCGTTGTACAATCCTGCCTTCACGCGGATGGTCCATTTACTGGCGCTATTCTGAGGAGCAGCGTTGATAGCTGCCTGGACCGTGTGGTATTGCCCGCTACCATCCTTGGCAACCACGGCGTTGACGAGTGTCAAGTTGGTTGTAGAAGACGTTTTCAGAATGCGCCGATCTTCTCTTCCCATCCACTCGGGAAAACCATCCTGATCCAGACCATAAACGAGCGAGTCGTCTTTTTCTTCACGGTTTGCACTAGTACTTCCCGGGATATGAGATTCAAGTAACCGCCTGTTGTTGCCGTTAACTGCAGCTTGATCGACAGGGTCCTGGAAACCACCAGTAGAAAAGGTGGTTGCCAATGCCGCGACTACAGAGACCGCATCGGCCAGAACCGACGTAACCCCTTGCGCTTCACTCAGCAACGAATCTTTGGTCGCGGACCCGTAAACGCCTTCGTAACCGTCAAGGCAAGTGGTATGGAACGTCAGGGCAGCGCTCACCCAAGTGAGGGAGTCCGTGATTTGTTGCTCAAACGTGCTCGGGTCGAGGTTTGAAAGCGGATGTAACGAAGCCTCGAGCAGGTCCTGCGAGCCCTGCAACACCAACAGACACGAGCTCAACGCAGACTGCTCCAAACTACTGTGGCCGGCATTAATCCCTTGAACTCGAGCCTGCCGCAGTCGCATTCCCGAAGCAAATCCGTAGAAATTATTCACCGAGCTCAGAGCACTGTTCACAGCAGTTCCAGCTTGCGAATTCGAACTAGTGTCCGGATGCAGCTCGGCTAGCGATCTACGTCCACCCGAGTAGTACTTGTCCCCAATACTATCATTATCACTAGCAGCTGCACTTGTGAGAGGTATCACACTAGCAGCTCGGGCGACACAAAGCAAAGTCATTGTCAGAAGCATGAATCTTCCAGCAAGCTGCGAACCTGCACCAAACATGATGGAAAGACTAGGTGTAATTCCTCGATGCACCTTCCTCATTGAATGCTTCCACACGGTACAGATCACAGCTAAAGTCCTAGTACTTATTATGAAGCTGTACGAAAACTTAGAGCTACAATTGCAAAATTGAGCAGCTAGCTAGCAGCTGGCACTCACTCCAAGTTGTGCATCATCAAACGGGTCGCAAAGCGAGCTGGGACAAAATCTACTAGCCTAATGAGCAACAACAACAGACAATCTAGAGGTGAGAGTGCGTTTTGAAGCGCAGTAAGTACTCGTGGCCCTTGGGCACAAAAGTGATGATGAAAATTGGGTCAAGTGTTGTTCCTCTTTTATTGCATGTTCTGTGCTTCAATTATGATCTTCTTCAAGGTCAACGCACCCCCTGCAGATGCGCGGAAGTTGGAATCAGCATTTATATCTACAACTGTGAATGCTGGCAGCTAAGAAGCTACCAAATGGCGCGACCAGCGAGCCAGCGAGTTGTACTCGTTGCGGAATGTGAATATACCTTTTGGACCCGAAACCCAATGGCCATGACCAGGCGCTGCAGCTCCTGAGCAATGCATATTGCACATGATGAGGAGGAAATCGCGTTCTAAAGTCGCGGTTTTTGAGACCTACACACGGCGGCCCTGAAGACTTCCAGATTGATTGCTGCAGCAGCTGCTGTTGCGCCGGTCGATGACTTTTGAGAGTGACAAACAGAGAAAGAGAGATTCTGACAGGCTCATTGATGAGATCCTTTGCAACCAGTGTTGTTTTTTTCTCATTTTTGGGTATCGAAATTTTGGCAACATTTGTCGAATTTACACTTGAGAAAAGAATCCCCCAATTTCTTTGTCAAAAAATGGCGAAATCTCGCCAGGAAATAATAACACTGGTACCACGCAGAGGGCACCTCATAACCATGAAGCTCGCCAAGCTGGAATTTTTTACAAGCCCCCCTAAGACAGTCTCCATTTAATGCTAATTAATGCTGGGGATCCTCGCCAGTGAACCTAGTTGAGGAATTTGGAAGAGAAAAAACCCATGATTGCAACTCTTTGTTTCACAATCTTGTTTTGAACACGAAATCTTGAAGAAACAAGACATGCAAAACAAAATCACAAAGAAGCTTAAGCTTCTTCAAGAAATGAAAAAGAAGTTGTAGCTTCTTCATAAAGCAAAAAAATTCGTTAAACCCTAAAACTGCAATCGGATTTTCTAAAAAAATTCTCGGACTGGTACCAGTTCTCAAATGAGTTTGGAATCAAAGCCTAGGTCCAATTTCAATTATCTGCAATGCCATAACTTGGGGGTGGTTTCAATCCAGTTCCCTAACCGGCCCACCCCCCCACTTTAGAAACTTGGTGAAACATTGTGAAAAAGCTTCTAAGGTAGTCAAAATTGTAATATCAACACACTAATAACAAGCATTCATCACTTAGCTTTGATTTTTACATATTTAATGATACTTTGATCTTCAGTTTATGGAAAGTTCATTTTGAAAACCATGCAACAAGTCTTGTCTCACATCCAACTTCTCTGCCATTCTTTTGTCATCATATTCACTAGAAAGATGATAAAATTCAAAGCTAAAGTAGCACCTGGCTTGGTTTATATGAAGCGTTTAAAATATTGCAGCGGTGCAATCCAAGGTCATGCAATGTGGAGGATCAACCTCTAAAGCATTCTTGCATCACACACAGAATGGGGTGGACAATACAAAAAAGAACTGACACTTCCTTCTGGAATTTGGAATGCTTTTTGCTCATTTATTTTGCCAATTTGCCGTTTCTGTTTGCCAAGTCCACTTTGCCAAAATGCTAAGTTGACATTCATTTAAAACCCACTTTGCCAAGTTGACTTTGGTAAGGAGCTGTGAAGTCGACATTGCCAACTTGTCAAGTTGACTTCATCTTGAGGACAGCCCCAATGCTCTTCAAACTGCCCAAATGTTTTAAAATTATAAGCTGCCAATGCCTCAAGTTTATTACTTTGCTGCAAAGACTTCTGCCCAAGAAAAGAAAGCTCCTAACCTCTAGAGTTTTTCTCAATTGTGTTTTGAGAGCAATTTTTTTAGAAACACTGTTGCAAAAAGGTTTAGAGCCTAGCTTGAACTTTATTCTCATAAGCAAAATATTACTAGGTAAATGAAATAGGTATGTTTGAACGCTTCATTAGGCAGCCTTTTCAACATTGGGTCATAAAATTCTTTATCAGGTTCACATCTTTTTATGTCATGGGCATACTTACAGAACTAATCATGTCCATTAACCAAAAGATCAAACTCCACTGGAGTTCACATTCAAGCACAAAAGTGGCATCTATGGGATGAACCAACATTTGTTTAATGCTTGCAAAGTGACACAATATCCATTGCATGCATTTATCATTGAGCTAGGAAAAGACCATGAAAAATATTGAATTGACAAATGTGACATTTGGTGATCTTCACATCACAATTTGAATATGTAATTGACACAAAATATTATGTCATTAAGTGACCATTTTTGGTGTAACTCACATTGGTTTTGTGACTAAACTTGTGCCTACTGCAAGTGTCTACAACCATGGGTAACATCAATGGTGAAAATTCTAAGAAATCACAATTGTTTCAATTATTTCCTAACACATAATTACAAGAAAAAGGCACCAATGAAAGCAAAAAGGATGATGAGTGATTGAATTTATTAGATTACAAAAATGAACATTTTGAGTGCACCCTTCGTGACGATTTGGATTCATAGATATACACTAGAAAGCAAATTAGGCCACTCACAAATTTGTTGCTAGGGTCTTAGAAGTTGAATATTTCATAATTTTGTGATTAGTTGCAACCAACCCAACCATGATCAAACTAGCCAAGTGGCATAGTGTGAGGTGACAATCCTTTAAGTGAACACAACATGTCTTGTTCATAGTCCATGTGTGAGATTAAATTGTAATGAAAAGGCCACTAACCATGAAAATGATGGCACTATTGGTCTAGGATCAAATCAACCAAATGGGCAAAAAGGCATTGTTGCCATGCGACAGTCACATGGGGGATTGAAGGAAACTAGTTTGAAAGGTGTGAAAAGCCCTAAGGATCTTGCACATTGACCAACCCAACAAAATACAAGATGTTTGAAAAAAAATTGCAATTGGACAAACACAAACTTGAATTTGGTGATCTAAGGAAATCAAATTTGCCTCCAAAATCCAAGTTGCTTCGCAAATGTTTAGTGTGCTTGTCACATCACTACAAAATCACTTGTATAGAAATACACAATCTAGAAAAAAAGGCAAGCTAGGAGTGTTGCAAAAAAAAGGAAAAAGGCGTGTTTTGTGGTGTATGTGATAATGATGTAGGTAATTGAGCATTAGGTTATGCTCAAGCAATGAAAACTAAAAGTTGTTGAGATTACACAAGAGAGGCAAACACCTTTCAAGAATGGTATTCTATAATGGGGGTGGCCAAGATGGTTCAAAAAACATAATCTTGACCTATTGCATATGGAATTGCAATGAATTTAATGGTTAAGTTGGCTAAAATGGTGGGTTGCTTGTTCTAACTAAAACTAGCTATGAATATGTGCATTCTAAACACCAAATGAGAAGGAGCAATTGTCCATCTTGTCTTGCATCAATGCAACAAGAGAATGTTTGCCAAAACTCTACATTTTCAAAGGTAAGCATTTTAAATGAAACTTCATATCTAGATGTGAATTTGGTGTTACAATGGCAATCCAACTAAAAGATTGGATGATGGCCATTCTATTGACAAGTGACTTTGGCACTTCATAACCTTTATTCAAGCATGTGGATGTAATCTCTTTACAATTAAATGTCACTTATTTATTTTAGAAGATCACAACTCTTATGTTATATTAAAGGTTGTGCACAAAGAAGGTGGGTGGGGTTGGATTTAATTACATTGCCATCATATACAAGCCATGCCCTATTTAGTTGTTTAGATGTTGCTTGTTTCAAACCCTTCAAAATTGCCTTTAGGGCTTATAGAGTTGTTTGAACTTTGGTTAACAAAAATAAAAGGGTTGGGAAGGAAGCTTTAGTTCAATGGGTCTTTCTTTTTATCAAAAATGCATTGATTTCACTAAATCTCTATAAGGGCTTCAAGACTATTAGAATATGGCCACTTAACCCAACAACAATAAAAAGCAAGATGTAGCCTAATGAACAATTCATGGAAATAAAAACATATGAACCTATTGGTGAAGCTTTCAATTTTAAATCGAAGAGGTTTTAAACAAGTGCACCAATAGCATTGAACCCATTACTTGCCATTATTATGTTGAGATTGATGGGTAGTGTGTTACATACTTATGCAAAATGGTACCACTTGCAAGTTAGTGTGACTAATTGGAAAGTTTAGAAACTATCATGGGTCAATGTGATGAACTAAAAAGTTCACAAATTAGAGAGCAAGCACTAGCAACTTTGACACATATAGGTCTTAAGAGTCATGTTGCAATGGGTTTCAATGGTCCCATTGTGAAAGTTAAATGAAAGGGATTTGATTAAAGATGAAATAGGCTTTAATAAGCATTATGCTGAACAAAGGCAAGATGTTACATGCCACAATCAAAACCTATGTACATACCTTTATTACTAAATGCCTATTCAACCCCATTTTGTGGAATTATTTTTATAATTTGCAAGTTCAACATGAAACAAACAATTGTAAGATGAAAAGCTTAACATTAAGAAAGTTTGGATGTTTCACACATTTCTTTGATTGAACCAACATGGATCATAGAGGTTGACAGGTTGATTGGTCCTATTAGACCAAATAGAAGACATATGGGCCCATTATACCTTGTTGGTCCATTAGCTCCTTGTTGAAGCCTTCAAAGGAAACCTCAACATTCATGAAGGGTTAACAAACTAATAATGTTTAATTAAATGTTGTTGTGATGGTTATCAAGGTTTAAATGCTAGTCAAATTATATGTAATGAAGGATTAATTTAACTACAAACGTTAACACATTTCGAGCAATCATAGGCACATTTTGCATGATGGTGTGTTCATGCACCAAACAAGTTTTGTCACATTTAAGGCCATGCATTAATAATTTTGGACAACATGTCTTTCAAGTGTGTGCACATGTTGTGTTCAACATAAGTAATTTGCTAGTTTAGAAATTGAATTTGAGTCAAACTAGATGGGCCCAAGTTATAAATAACAACCCATGTCCTAACGTATATATGGGTTGTCTAACTACCCATTTTAAATATATATTTGTCCAAACTTTGAAAATGTGTAGTTAATTTTAAGATGTAAAAATGATTGTTCCATTTCAATCTTGAAGCATTTTCATTTACTAGTGTAATGAAAAAAAATCATCCAAAGCCCCCCACAATTTTTGTGTAATGCATCCAAAATGTGTCCATTTAAGGTTTGGTTAGCTTATGCATTTTTCACAAAATTTCAAGAGGTGAATGTGACCTTTGCAAGACATTCCATATGTTACCAATGCCATGTTGGATGAAATTTTCCAATAGGTGATTTTAATGGTTGAATGGTTTATATAGTGAAATTTGAACAAGATGTTCCAAATTGAAGAGGTCTTGAAGCACATGGATGTACACTAATTTACAATTTCCTATGTTATTGCCTTTCCATGGATGATGTGTTAAGTGCATCTAGAACATAATTGATTTTTATTTTTTAATGTCTTAATGTTAAATTTTTTGAATATCATTAGAATTGTGAAAAGATAGTACAAATTTGTTCTTGCAAGAATCAAAAGGGCAATAATGTTCAATGTCACAAAACATAATGCTAAATTAATATTTTGAAACATGAAATCACAACTATTTTGGAAACCTTGATTAATGCAATTTTAAAAGATATTTTAATTTTTTTTAATTGATTATAAAATATGCTTAAATTTATTATTGTCAATTTAAAGCTTGAGAAGATTAACTCAATGTGTGGCTACTCAGAAACATGAATATGGTTCATCAAAAGGTGTTATATTACAATTTCATGATGTGTGTTACTTGAAACAAGTTAACAGCATCAATCAATGACATTAAAACTTCAAAACATTGAAATAATTTTAAAAATAAAACATTGAAACAACACTACATTGAATCCCAACCATTTAAAAAAATTGAACTTTAAATTTTATATTGGATCATGGGTATATTGAGCGGGACCCAATATCATTGGAAATTTCATAGGTACTAATAGTTAAATTAAATCACATCATCATAATTTTCATTATAATGGAATTTAGGGGGAACGCTAATAAAAAAAAAAGTAAGAAATAGGTGAGTAAAAATATAAGGTGCAATATATTGGTTGCTAGATAAAAATTATAAATTAATTAGTTAAAAAAATAGGGTGCATTTTATTCAAATAATAAATTTAATTATAATATAACATATGTATTAATATGAAATAATAAATTATAATTGATATAGGGTGGCTTTAATATGTATATGTTAAAAAAATAGTAATAATATTAGGGTGATAAAAATAGGTTGGACAATTACTTAATACCCCCTAAAAATGGGCATTTGACAAACGTAGATCACAAACTTTACACTAAGTGTCCGTACTCCCCCACCCCCCTCAGGAATGGAATGCATTTTTTCTATAAACTATTCACTTGGCATAGTTTGTTGATAAGGATATGGTTTTGGTTTAAATGTGTCACCACCTTCTCTTTGAACCTCTTACAATACCATACATTGTTTTGCACAAGATAATATTTAGACTTACCCTAGTAGACATCCAACCAAAAGCCTCATTTGTAAACTCATGTGTAAAAGGGGGTTGTTTATGTAGATTTACACATCAAACTATTGGAATAACAAACATTACAATGGTCTAAATGTACATAATGATAACACGACCAAATGATGTATTATAACACCTACCTTGAAACATGAACTGATGTTCAAATTTTGATGAATATTTATTGTTTCCATCTTAATCTTTGTTGGTTAATGCAATGAAATCTTCAAGTTTTTGTTCATTATCTCAAAGTTCCAATGAAATGCATGCAATGATTATATGATCATTGCTTTTGAAATGGCATTGGACAAAATCTCCATATTTTAACCCTTAACATATGGCCCAAATTGGTTGATTTCTTATAAAAGGAGCCAAATATTGTGTTGACAATCCTCAGTTTTGCAAAGGTTAATTTGAAAAGTCATTGTATAAGTTCTAAATATTGAAATTTAATTTGGTTTGTTGCACAATGTTCTAATATTGATGAGTTTTCATACCAAAAACTTTTGTGCAATTTTCAATTTTTTTAATGATTGCAAAGTGAGTAGGAAAGAGATGTTGACTTCGTTTTTTTAATTTTCAAACATATTTTATTATATGTGAAACTAAACCCTTCATTTTCAAAAATGCATAAAAGCCCATATATTGATAATTATTGGGGCCTAGAATTGAAAAAAGTTAAAATTATGTATTAACGTGATGGTACATTCATGTATTTTAAACATGTTTTTGACCCCTTAAAATATGTAGTTTAAAAAAATTTGTTGAAAAAGAAATGTCCTTTGCTATGTAAGAAATGGCAAGGTTGCATTTTCATGAAAATTAAATGTGTTATTATGTTTTCTTATGTGGTTTATCATACCCTATTTTGACAATTACATGGATAATTATCAAATTATGATTTTTAATGCAATTTTTGGTATTATATAAACAATTTATCAATAAAAAACATGTCATATGTTTTTTCAGCATCAATTTCCCTAAACATGGAAACATACTATGCCAAATTAATGTTGTTACAAAGATTAATCTTGAACAACATTTAAGATCAAAAGATTATTCATCAAACATTCAATGATAAATATATTATATTCTATGTTTTTTAAAATTTTGGGAGAAATTATTTGATATGTGAAACTTACATGAGTTCTTTGTAAAAACAAAGCACTTTGGCCTTGAATCGGGTGGCTCCTTATAGCAAGACTACAACCTTAGATACATGCATTAGATCCATAATACTACATAGGCATGATGAGCTTTGGTTTTTCTTTTTTTCTTTTTTTTTTCCCCCAGATCTTTGCTATTGCACATTGATGGCAACAACTTTTCAGAAATCATTTTCAAAAATAGCAAAAAATTGGAACGTTGTGACTAATTGGCATTTAAAATGTGTTTAGACATGGTGATTATTATTTTAAAAAATTGTTGAAAAATAGCAATTTGTTTCATAAAATCAAGGGAATAAGCAACAAAAATACTCTATTTCTTTTTTCTTTTGCCACTGATGTGAAAATTCACCACAGAAGAAGAAGGGAAAAAAAAAACAATAATGATGATGACAAGGTCATGGGAAATCCTATACATGAGGGCAAGACCATAAGGAATGTGAAAAAGTCATGCCATGTTGAAAGAGATGTAAAGATTGCATATTGAAAACTATTGTTGGGCATTAGAATCATTAGGAAGAAGGGTTGTAAAGTAAGCACTTTGTGTAATGACATGAAGATAGAACTATATGGCCCTCCTTCACAAATTGTCCCACTGGCCTGCAAAAGCTCTCACTAATTTTTGTAGACTTGTCAACTATGAGTACATTAAGGTTGTCATTCTTCCAGATGACTTGGAGTAAAGTTATTTCCAATTATGAGAGAATGATACATGTTGGCGGCTCATTTTCCTTGCCATCAGATTCTTTTTTGATTTCACAAAAGTAGTGAATTTTTTTGCTGATGGAACAGATTTTACACACAAGAAGAAAGCATGTTCTTCCAAGTTTTTTCTCAAATGTCCTTCTTACAATGAAGTTATCTGTGATGTCACCCTCTCTTTCACCCACTATCACTTCTGCTTTCACCCCTTATCCCCTCTTTCAGTGGTAGCCGCAAAGTAATTTTCATGTATTAAATCTCAGTATGAAATGCTGAAACTCAGCATTTAATGCACAGGGTTCGAGAATAATTATTATAGTAGTTGTGTAGGTAGGAGCAGTGAAAGTATATGTTGCAGCACTGGAAGAAGCGCTCAGGAAAAAAGGAAAGAGGGGATGAAACTCAGTTTACCACCAAAATTGGTGGAAAAACTAGTTTGGGTCGCAGTTATTTTGTTTTGTAAAATTTCATTCCCAGTTACGCATTTGATGCCCTGTTTTGTCGAAACTGGCCGTTCTCGCCCTCTAATCGACTGACTTTACATGTAACTTTAATAGCCAAGACTCCTCACACAAAATAAGGGAAAAAAATCACTGTGACTTTTTCTTTTTTCTAATCTAGTCATGTTGCTCAAGTGGCAATCATCCTTAAGTATATTTAGCCATCTATGGCGACATAAAAAATATGAAAGTAAAAAAATCTTGAGCACCCTTTCATATTGTAGGTAATTGTGGAGATTTTTGGCAATTTAAAAAAAAAAAAAACAGGGATTGGGTATGACGTGAATCCATACAGTCCTGCTATCTCTCCACCATTTTAGAGTGACAATAAAAGCTTCATTTACATTGCAACCCTAAAATTCCTTTATTACAATCCCTAAATTACAGGGACTCAGGTGCAAATTGTAACCAGTCTAGCCACTGGAATGGCCTTGATGATGCTTGAGATTAGTGTGCTACCTATTGAACTTCCATTTTAATAGCCCCCTAAAATAAAATAAAAGATTTGTTTCCACCAAACCTATTGAAGAGCCATGGGCTCTAAATAAAACCAAAATGCAAAAATCAACCTAGGGCTAAATGAAAGTTGGGAACATAAGAGCACTCATTTGGTGGAGGGTGGGTTCAACAATGCCTAGAATCTGCTAGTAACTAATGAGAGGGGGAGTGTGGGGGAAAGCAAGCAAGCCCAAATAACTTCTTCAAGTTCTACATGCCCATTTCACCCCTTTCTACTAGGGTCACCAACATCCTTGAATAATTATGGACTTGGACTTTCCTATTCTCTGAGCCACATGTGTTTGAGCAACCAATACATGCTTAAAATTTTACAATCTGAGTTGGTTTTCAAGAGAAAAAACAGTGGCTATGGTATGTTAGAGATACACTAATATACAGCATTGAGAGTCTCAGGATTGCTTCATATGGAAACCACAGCCACTAAGTGTGACAAAGAGAGAGAATTGAACTGGACTTGCCCGAAAGCAACCACCACTAAACAGCTGGAAATTGATGACTTGTGTGTCAACTATCCCTGCAGGAGGACAGAGAGTAAGTGTATGTGAATTCCCCATTGTCAATTCATAAGCATTCTCTTTTGACTTGTAAGTGGTGTTACACCCACGGGTGGTCATTGCAATCAATCCTTTCATCTGTCCACAATTTGGTTCAGACTTCATTCAATGTGGTTATATTCGACAATTTTGCACCACAATCATTCAAAGTGTTTGTGGAGCTGAAAGAGCTCAAGAAGTTACAACAGCAGATCATCTGCTCACAAGGAGGACAGCCCCTTCTTGGACTTGTGCAAAACCTTGCTAGCCACTCACTTAATTCACAAGTCAAAAAGGTATTTGCTTGCGAAAGTTTCCATGGATTGGCTTGGTATGTGGTATTCATTTCTGTTTCCCAGTGCCGCTATTGTGAAATTGCCAAAAGGAGGCCATTTGTGGACAGGAGAGCACTTGCATGGCTTATGGCCTGTGGGTGTAGATTTTGTTCAGGAATGAGAGATTTCAAAAACTGATATTAGTTCAAAGTGACTTCAGAAGGGAAGCATCAGCCCCGTTGATGTCATTTGTGATCAATCAGGATCTGAGGCAGTAGCAGACCATCTGAACAGAGCTCAAGCGGTGTTTGCATGCCAGGCCATATAGCAACAGTTTTAGTGCAGGGCTATGTTATTTCTACGTTGGTGGCTCTCTCTATAGTTGAGAGACAGTACGTTGCAGAGAGTCTCTTCTGACTGTCTACAGAGGGCTACACAAGTGTCAATCAACACAATTGCAGATATGCGATGCAAAATTCCACTTGCATGCCACCTACGTGTAGATATGAAGGTTGATGGGGACTTTGGCAGACTGGGATTCAACCCAGCGAGTCTTTCCAACAAGATCCAGATTTTGGAAAGCATTGCAATCAAGGCATTTTGAGCTAGTATTGTTGATATTCAGAAAATTGTCTGGGAGTCTTCTGTCTCTGGAGAATACTGTTGGGAATGGTGAAAGCGTGGAGAAAAGGCAAAATGAGTAAATTGCTGGAGCAGATTGCACGCCTGTTGCAGGCTTCAGACCTGTACAAAGCAAAGTGTAAGCTCAGATTTTCATGTGTGTTAACTAACAATGCACATTGGAATCTCAGCTCCAAGAATGGTTGGAGAAGCATGGATTTGCGCAGTCACTGATGAATGGGTTGAATCCTTTTGAGCTCTTCAACCATGCCATTGCAGACCACACAGCACTGCATAAGCATGTTGAAATCACACTGCCAGGCACTCTTTTGAAGGTGGTTATGCTCTTCTTGGATGATACCTCAGCAATGCATATGATGGTACTGTCTGAAGATATTGTGGGCAGACACTGGGCCTGTTCAGAACTAAGGAGGAGCTAGAGCAAGACACCAAAAGTATCAAGCAGAAGACCCAGAAATGGGATGGAAATATTCTTATCTGGCTGGTGAATGACTCAGAGTAGTGACTGCTACAACCTGGTCTGAGGCTGGATACAAAACTATGTTACATGGACCTCACCTCAGTGGGTCATCTGAATTTTAGCCACCAGAACTCATACAGGGATCTGAGACCCATGGTATGTATGTTTGAGACTGCTCTGGTCTCCTTTGCCTGCCCAGAGCTGTGGTTGAGTAAGCCGTAGTATCCACTTTGCATGATGTTACTATTGAGGTTTGTGGAGATAATTCTTGAAATTGATTGGTTACATCTTTTAGACCATCTTCCAATCGTTACTCTCATTCTCTGTTCCTCTGATCTGGATTCTGACTGTGGATGTATTTTCTAATTCTGACCTTGATTTGCTTTCTGCATGGTCATCAGGCTTCTGGAACATTACTGATGAGACGAAAGCAGGTGCAAAGGTGCAGCACTTGCCTGGGCTCACCTTGGCTTGAGCCTATCCAGATATCTGAGGTCTGCCAACATGATGGCAGTTTTGTGAATTTAGCATCCGAACAGTTGGTTGACATGCTGTGTTCTTTTTACCATAGACTTTCCAGGTTTGATTTTCACACTGTCACCTCTCTTGATTGCTCCCAGGAAGCACTGCAGGAGCATCACTTGACCATCATGGGGATCCTGGGCAAGCTATGAAGAAAGTTCCTGAAGAGGATCACAAAGAAGAACCCAATGGGGCAGGTTTTTTCTTTTGCCACAGGTATGTCTCCTACTCTATTATGAATGCTTGCAAAACTGAGTGCAACTTGCTTGGCAAGTCTGAGAAGGTTGGCTAAGAATTCTGGACTGTTTTGAACTACCACTGAATTACACAGACAAATGCAATCAGGGCAGCCAGTGGCAGCAGTTGTGGACAAATTTGTCCACCCTCTGATAGTCGAGCAGGTGGGGCAGATGCCTAGACATCAGTGGGCACTTTGACCCAAACATATGATTTTCCACTCTGCAAAATAAACCAGTGATACTGGGGTAGCAGATGGCAATGGTTGGGAACAAGCTTGTGGCATGGCCAAAGTGAAGGGGAAGCATCAATTTGGCACTTCAACAGAAACTGATGATGGCGGGGCAGCAGATGGGTGGGCATTAGTGAGCCCTAACTTAATTGAAATCATGGTGGAGCACGGGAAGGGAAGGGAAGGAATCCTTGGACTATCATATATATAGTTAATGAATGTATAGTTATAGTTATAGTCTTTAACTATAATGATAATGCAGCCAGTCTAGTTATCATTGCATAACAAGACTGATGTTGGCTTGTTTGCCAATATGAGTGGAGCTGGCCCTCGGCAATGAAAGCAAGGAGCCTGAGTACAAGAACATTGCTATTCTTTCAGATCAACGCGCCCCATTTTGCACAATCTAAGTGCCCATTTTCATTGTCGTTCTGTAGTCTACCATCTTTGAAGGTCAGCATGGCTGGTCCTAGCAGATTCATGTGATTGACTAGTGCTTGTCATCAATTGGCAGTGTATATGAGAATGGTGCCAGAATTTCAGCCCAGCATGATGCATTGGTGCAGGCACTAGTTGGTCCACCACCCCCAAAGTATACTGAAAATGCTGGGTGTGGTATTACCTGCACAAAGGTAGGTACATCATTGGCTAAATTTAGTACTCCATCAATGGTGCTATTCATGTTTCATCATGTTATCATGTGATGCTTAAGCATGGTATTGGCCATTGTTATCAACAGAAAAATCTCCTGTGCAATAAGCCTTTGCCACAAGATTGCTTGTGAATGTACCCATTAGCATTTTAATGGGCATTTGCACTGCAAAAGTGTTTCTGCACGGTCTCAAATTGCTTTGTAGTGCACAACTTGCAATGTAGCCTTTTTGGAGGATCTGTTGCTACTGGTTCTCAAGAATGTCAGCTTCCAGGACATCCAGCACTTCTGGAACAGAGAATGATTCCTGCTACCACAAATGCCTGAAAGAGAAGGCTTCCAGCAAGTTCCCTGCCTTGGTTGGAAAATAAACAAGTAATCCACACCACGAATCTCAGGGAGCTCCTCCTCAGGGAAGCTCAGTGTGTGAAGGGCCTCATCAAAGAAGAATCCAGTAACTATTGCACTAGACAGTCAGTTCCAAAACCTCCAAGCTACAATGATGGCCATATCCATTCAGGAACTTGCAATGTAGCTATAGAGAAAAAAAAATCAGCATAATATGAACAGTGAACTTATATACATACTGCCATCTCTTTGGTTTCAACTTTCTGACGTGCATTTCTCCATATGATTCTATGCACAAGCCTTGCTTCAACCTCGGCCCAGAAAAACTTCATGTACTCTTTCATTATATATTTAGCTTAATCTCATGTAATTTCGTGCTGCTTAGGGCAGATAGTAGTAGTCTGGCACCTGTCTCTGACATGGTATAAAAGGTAGTAGTATTTTCACCAACAACCTGTCTGCACTATACAGGAGGGAAGGAATTTAGATGTAGCACAAGTCTGAGAATGTTTTGGTTGAACAGGTGAATTTTGTGGCACATTTGCAGCAAACAATATGCAAACTGAGACTACTCTTGAAAGGGCAAGTTGTTTGTGTTGTGAATTTGTGAGGCTTTGAAGAGTCACTGCAAGACACCCATTACTCACATGTGTGGTTTCAGTTTTAATTGCCTTCTAAGGAATCAGCTGGAGAGGTTGGACAAGATAATTGTTCCTGTTTTTGGAGCTTGATTGTGGAGTATCTCAAGTGCCTGGGATCATTGTTTCAATGATCAAGTGCAAAGTGTAAGTCTAAATGTGTAACAGAATCAAAGTTCATATAAATGTGTGTGTGTGTATGCAGGTTCTAAACATTTTCTGAACTTGGTTTTTCTTATTCCAGTTGCAAGCCTTCAAGCTTGAAATGTCGGCATTGGCCAAGAATGATGGTCACCTTAGATTCAGGGAGCTCATTTGTTTGTCTTCTCAACTGTAGTATCATTCATTTATGGTCTTCATCATCTCTGCGCAATTACTCCAAAAGATAAGATGCTTGAAGGCAGAGAAAGTGGTGGGTATCAAGTACAGCAGCCAGAGGGTCAAGAGAATGACAGTAAGGAACAGTAAGGACCATTGAGCAGCTGAGCATGAAGAACAAAAAACCCAAGTGCAACAGAAATCATGTTTCATCAGATCAATGCTGAGAAAGTTAGTGACTGTCACATGAGTAATCAGCTTCTTGGGTTGTTTGTTGCCAATGGGATCAGCAAAGCCATCAGAATCTCCAACTCAGTTTCTTCAGATAATATCAAATTGTGAAAACTAGATCAATGGGACTGACGTTTGATGATTTACATTCACATGCTTCTTCTGTACATGCTGCTTGGTTTGGAGACCATGTCAGAACATTCGTTGGCAACACAATTTGTGACTGCTTGTAGTGTAGCTGTTTAACTAATCATATGTACATGTGCAGGGTTGCAGGGTTGCTGGAACTGGAATGATTTCTTCTTCTTCTTCTTCTTCTTCTTCTTCTTCTCTTTCTCAAGCCCCATCATCAGATCTGGTAAGTTTGGCCCTTGGCTTCTTTCATCTTCTGCTTTTCTTTCAGAACAATGAGGTGGTAGTTACAGGTAAATAATGATAGTGAAGAAGAAAAAATTCTGCAAATCTATATGCTTGCAGCCTGACAAAACAGTTGTATTAGACTGTATCCTCGCAAAGAGATAAAATCAGCTCTGAGAAAAGTTTTTGATTGCAGAATTGTAGAAATATTGCAGACAGTAGGTTATTCTACCAAGTTATGATTTTGGGTCCATGATCTTTTTCCTTATCATGGTTTTTTTGATTCAAAACATTTGCCTGCTATAATATCACCAGTTACAAAGTCAGTAAGGCAGTCATAAGTAGCCCAAGAAAGAAACAACAACAACAAAGAACAAAACACTGTCAGGAAGAGAAGACAATTGCAATCAAAAAAACTACTCAAACCTTTTTTAACACCAAACCTGGGAATTTTTCTTTGCACTTTTTTTTTCTTTTTTTTGTTTTAAAAATTTGGAAGGGGGCAGGGGGAATGTTGGGTTGAATAACGGTAGGATAACACACTATTTTACTCAACCCATTTCTTTTGTCATGTACCTGGAATTGGGTGTTTTTTTCTTTTTTCCAATGTACTCAAGAATCATCAGCATGTGAGGCTGGCTGGTGATGTCTTTGTCCCTGGGATTACATCTTCTCAGCTGCTGTTATTCTCATTATGTTGTGCCCCCTTGGTCTTGCTTGCCAAGGAAGATGCTAACAAGCTCACTTAGTGCTCTTTTGTCTTATTACGATTGACCGTTGTTCTAACAGGACAATGAACACACACATACACACACACACACCTTTTATGAACTTTGTGGGTGCCAATGTGCAGTCCTGTTTTATGTGAATCCTTCTTCAAGTTTCAGTGATGATTTTGTTTTTGTTTGAATTGTCATAGTTCATTATCCCCAGACTTCAAAAGGGGCTGATTTTGTAACGAATTCAGGACAGGACAAGAGTGCCTCACTGCTTTGTCGTCCATGAACGTGTGAAGACTATAGCCACAGTTTGTGAAACTTGAGGTCTTCTTCTTCTTCTTTTTTTTGTTTTGAAGTTAAATTTGAGCAAAACCCTTTTGATTGTTGCAAAAGTTTTGCCCTTCGTTACGGATGCATTGTCTCATTATTATTATTTATTTATTTATTTATTTATTTTTTAAAAAAATTTCCTCTCTCTCGTTGGGGCCGAATTTTCACCATTTTGTGAATTTTTTTTAAAGGAAAGGAATGTTCTTTCACAAAATCCCATTTTTGAAAAAAAATTGCCATAACAATATTTTTCTTTAAAATCACCAAAATTCGTCACAATTGCCTAGAATATGAAAGGGTGCTTAACATTTTCTATTTTCATATTTTGAATATCGTAAGAGTTGGCTACAAGTCCTCATGGATAATCACCACTTAAGCAACATCACACAAAAATTGGGGAAAAAAAACTGGTATCGTCATCACCTTGTGAATAAAAAAAATTAAATATGTAGGCATAGTACCTATATAAGTGAGTTGAGTCAATCCAAATTACTTATATGTAGGGTAAAGCCCTAGGGTGAGACGTAGGACAAGGTGATAGTCAAGTCTGGGCCTGAATTTTGGGAATGTCTCCCACCCATGGTCTTTACCTATCATAAAGCATGAGGTAAAATTTATCATGACTAAACTTACATAGATCACAAGGTGTGTGAATGGGAGGGTTCCTATGCCTACTATCGTAGGCTTGGAGGCATTAAAATCGAATACTTAATTATTTTCAAAATATGAATTTTTTTCAATAATTATTGAATTTTTCTTTAATAAAAATGAAAATTTTTAATGAAATTTGTTTGAGCATTCAATTACCTTCCAATAGCACTTATGTTGCAATGCTCACACTTTCATCCCTTCATCTATTTTTGGTTACTGACTACACTTTTTATCACTAGTTAGGTAAATTATGACTGAATTTGTGTGGGGATACTTATCAATACTGTGACACTTTTTTTAATGACTAATGAGGAACATGACTTTTTTATATCAACTTCTACAAAAATTTAGATTTTTTTCATTTTCAAGTTGCATTTCTTATTTTTTCCTCATTTTTAATGTGCTTTTATCACATTTTTCGACACTCCAAAAAAAGAGTCGCCCATGATATCAAGAGTAGGGTCGATAATGACAATATCGATCAATGTGCAAATGTCATCAACCAACAAAACAATGTCAACCCACCTACAAGAAGATTGAAGAGAAGGCAATGAAAAAACATGAGTTTACTCTCACAAAATATAAAACCTTGCATCTCACTCACAATGGATGCACAAGTGTTTTGAATGGCATCATGGGATGCAATCCTCTCCCCATCATTGGTGCAACAGGGGAGGTGAATCCCCATGGGGTCTACCGACTGAACACAAATGCAATGAGTCATATTGAAAGCCAGAAGATGGGGGAGGCCTAATCTAATCCACAACGCAGAAGAAAAAACATCAAAGGACAAACAAAAGCAAATAGCCAAACTCTTGAACACTTGTTTACAATAGTTCTATGCTTAGCCAGCATCGAGTGCAAACCAAGATTGGTGGAATAGATGCCTTTTTTGACCTTGTGACCAGCCTTTTTTCATGCGCAATTTTAGGACATGCTGAACATCAAAGCCATTCCCAAAAACCCAAAAATCTAAAATCCAAAACAAGGGGTTTTCTTTTTTTTCAATTTTTTTGATAAAACCTTGCATGCTCAGAGGTGTATTTTACATGAATATTTGATGTTTTAAAAACCCCTGAAGAGTATATCAATTGCATGGCTAAAAAGCCCACACAGAGATTAAGCAGACGACATTGGCAGATCTTTGCTGAAGCTGGAAGAATCAGACAGACTTCATGCCAGATCTACCTATTGAAGCTGGAAGAATTGGACAAAATTCATGCCGGAGCTTTTGGATAGATTTTGAAAGAGTTGGACATGACTTCATGCCAGATCTCTCTACTGAAGTTTGAAGTGTTAGTTCAGGGACATTTTTGCGGGATCAGACACTAGATTGTGATTGAAACCAAAAGCCATTAATCTAGTGTCTGAAACCAAAAGCCATTAATACTGCTAACCCATCCTTCTGACCGCAAAACTTTCAACCTACACCAACTGTGTTCTGTGAAAAATAAAAAGCCTGTCATCCTCAAAAGCCAGTTATGAAAGCAATGTGATACTTTTTTGCATGCTCAGGTTCTCAAGAACTAACCTTGTTCGTGCATTCTACATGTCTTCTTAGACAGGTAATTCTCCGTGACCAGCATCATCTTGCAGCGCAAGTAACCAGAGACAGTGATCAACAAACGGGAATTGGTGACCATTACCAGCATACACAGTTTGCAACTTCCAATGTGCAGGGAGATTGTACCCAAAAGATCATTACCTTCATGCACCAGCTCCTGAAGCACGACAAGACTTTTAGCAGCTCAACCCCAGCTGGTTGTGTATCTAACTGGGGAAGTGTCCCACACACCACTGTTCCAGCCCAAGATGCAACAAAGCACCTCAAGCAGCAAAAAGCTCAAACAATCATCAAAAAATCTGAACATGATACAGGAACTCGTCAAACTGGAAACAAAGTTTGCTGAACTGCCTGAGTTAAAACTAGAACACTAAGCCTAAGAAGATTTTTGTATCAGAATACAGTGCTAGGAAATGTCCAGATACAGAAGCAAACTGCTCCAGGAATCCAATCGAGCAGATAGCTCCCATAAGCAAGTGCACAGTATTGTCTCTTCATACAGAATATGTTGAAACCTGTTCACCAACAAAAGGTCAGAAGTAAAATCAAGAGCAATTGCATCTACTTCCATCCTGTCATCAAGCAAAACAAAGTGAGAAAAGCATTGAAAGCATTGAAGTACAGGCAATAAAATGAAGAAATGCACCTAAGAAACTGTTGCTGATCTAAAACGAGAATTTCAAAGTGCAAATATTAACATAGAGAAAGACAAATAAAATCTTTGAAGTACACATTATTAACATAGAGGGAGAGAAAGAGCCTAAAGACTTTGATTTTATGTGAAAGATATACAGCAGCTACTGAACAAGAATATGACTAAAAAAAAACCATTTTCGGAACCCAAGGCTCTGTTCCCTTACTTCAATACTGCAGCAAATGGCTAGCAGACTGGCTAAATTCTTTTGTCTTCAATCAAATTTGTAAACCTCTGGAATCTTGACTGGATACTGAGAAATACAGTGTGCCCAGGGTGATTTCTGTGATGGCTGTATGGTCCGCAGGGCCTGCCAGACAGCACTATTGCACTTAAATCCACTACCAAAAGCAATTTGCCAGATTCTATTGCCTTTGCGCATTCTTCCTTTTGCTTCCGTATACGCCAACTCATACCAGATTGTGGACGACGAAGTATTTCCAAATCTATGAAGTGTCATTCGTGAAGGCTCTGAGTGTGCTGGAGAGAGCTGCAGGTTGCTCTCTAGCTCATCGATTACAGCTCGTCCTCCTGCATGGATGCAGAAATGCTCAAACGCAAGCTTAAAATCAGGGATGTATGGTTTCACCTTGAAGTTAAAAACCTTTCGAGCAACAAGGACTGTGAAGAAGAGGATCTGTTCAGAGAGAGGAAGTACAAGAGGGCCTAGAGTAGTAATGTTTGTCTTCAGAGCATCCCCTGCAATTGCCATAAGGTCCTTCGAAAGTGTCACTCCCATGTACCCTGCCTCGTCTTGCTCCTGATAGACACATTCGTAACTCTTGTCATCAGCTCCCTTATGAGTCCTCACAACATGTTTGAGTTGGTACTTGGATCTTGACCTGTCTCTGCCTTTGTTGGAGAGAAGAATAGCCGCTCCACCAGTTCGAAAGAGGCAGTTTGGAATGAGCATGGACCTTCGATTTCCAAAGTACCAGTTCTGTGTGATGTTCTCCATGCTCACAACTATAGCATATGTACCACCATGGACTTGTAAAATGTCCTTGGCAAGATCAATCGAGATCACACCTGCACTGCATCCCATTCCTCCTAAATTGAAGGTGCGAATGTTACCCCGCATTTTGTACTTGTTCACAATCATGGCTGACAGAGAAGGTGTTGGATTGAAAAGAGAACAATTCACAACTAGCACACCAATGTCCTTTGGCTTCACCTTTGTTTTCTCAAACAACTCATCCAAGCACCCAAACATGACCTCTTCTGCCTCCTCCCGTGCAAACTTCATGTTAGGGCATGGTGGAAGAGCATGCATGGCTGCAGGAAGATAGGTCTCATCTCCCAGCCCTGACCTCTCCAAGATCTTCTGCTGAAAATTGACACTCTTCTCATCAAAGAACCCTGACATCTTCGTGCGTTCCAAGAAATAATTCAATTTTACCTTCAGTGACTCCTGTGGCAAGTAACAAGCATAATCGACAAGGTAGATCGGCCTCGGCCTTGACATCACATACACTGTCAGGAAGAACACAAGAAGCAGTGAACAGATGACCAAGCTCACAAGGTCGAACTTCAGGTTCTCCCATAGCTGCCACAAGTCATCAGGTCGGAACCTACCCACCTCCAACAGAACTCCAAGCAGAAGTGGAATGAAGAGGAATTTCAGCACATGGGTGATCAGATAATGGTAGCCAAGCTTCACATATTTCAGATTCACTGACTGCAAGAAATCAGGAAGCCGCCGCTGTGCACTGATGTGGATTGAAAACCTGCCCACACTCATTGTGCCTCCTCCTCTTTCCGCAGCAGATGAAGGACTGATACCTCCTCCTGGTCTTGCTCCTTCTCCTCCTCCGTCTCCCCCCTTCGCCATGGTGTGCTTTGTTGTTGAGTTTCAACACTAACTTCAGACAAAAACCCTTTTCTCCCGAAGAAGAACACCATACAAGGAGACACACACCCAGAAAAAAAACACCCAAGACCTCAACAGCTGCAGATCTAAAGGACAACAAGACTCCTCCACTCAGGAGGCATGTCCAACGAGGACTTGAAAGACTTCCTCCACGTTCAACAAGTCCAAACAAAGAGTTACAAGAACCTGACACTGACCTAAAAACCCGTTTGAAACAATGGGTGGTACTGCAAAGACTCCGTGCAAGATGAAGACTACTAGGATACTAGTGCGGACGTTGAAATGACTGATGTTGTAATGCAATGCAATACAATGGGTAGTACTGCAAGAAACTAACTAACTAACTAGCGATAAAAAAATGTGGCAAGACTCGAAGACGACATAGTGTACCTTGCATGGAGCAGAAGAAGCTCCAAAAAAGAAAAAAGCACAGCAGAAGTCTAAGAAAGTGGGGTAGGGAGAAAGAGACAGAGCGCACGCGCGCACACACACACACACACAACAGGACACACACAGTCTGCCAGCCAAAAAAACAGCAATGCTGAGGTACAGAAGAGTCCTTCAGCTGGCTGGCTGGTTGGTTGGCTGGCTAGCTAGCTAGCTCCACTACAGAAGAAGAAACATATCCCACT
>Ga0209208_10000400_pt1 | contig 55132 bp, 32 predicted proteins | sample S1TSphfallax_3_FD_187694 | JGI IMG/M metagenome (GOLD analysis project Ga0209208, IMG submission 187694) | Host-associated microbial communities from peat moss isolated from Minnesota, USA - S1T2_Fd - Sphagnum fallax MG (SPAdes) (version 2) | ecosystem: Host-associated > Plants > Peat moss >... | reverse complement strand
ACTGGTGGGGTGCTGGTTCACTGTCTTTTACCATCAGGACAGTTTTGAAGAGTGCAACAGACAATGAATGGTAGGTGGTTAGGACTTGGACCTGGCCAGGGCGAATTCATGACCCCTCCCCCCCCCAAATTGGGATCATGGTCAAAACCCCAAAACCCATTTAAATTGCTTATAAATATTCTAAATATTTATAAATATCATCTTCATAGACTAATTCTATATCATTCTTAGTTGGGGTCACTGAGTCCAAATCTATATATATTTTTGGGGGCTGAATATGGCAATTTAAATGAGTTTTTGGGGTCTTTACCATGATCCTAATGTGGGTGTCAATTCACCTTGGCCTTAGGACCCTAGCCTACCTAAGTTTTTTTAATAAAACCTGAGCCTACTAGGCCTTTTAAAGACTTCTTCTTTGGCTATTTATGTTAGGGGTTAATTCACCTTGGCCTTAGGTCCCCTAGCTCATATCCTAAATAAACTATGCTATTCACATAGGATAGGATTTGACATAGCTTAGTCATTCTGGTCTAAATAACTGGTCTGATTGGAAATGGGGCTGATCATGAAGGGCCCAGGCTACCCCTCTATGTTGATCCTTTTCATAATCACTTGTTGTCCCAAATTCAATTTGATCATTATCTACCCATTATCCTCAATAAAAAGAACTGCACTACATCAATCCACATGTTCATCAAAATTTTACACCTCTTCTGCTTCCCTCATTATCATCCAACCCATCTTTCTATTACCTTACCATTGCCCTAGATTTACATTGATGTGATTAACATAGAGCTCACCCCTATTTGCAAGATACTTAGCACACCCCCTAGCCTAATGAGCTCTGTCTGAGCTTGTCTTCTGAGATCTAGTTTGTCCTGCAGTTATGTGTACAAGTGCACATAACGTCTTGTTTTGCATGTCTTGTGGTCTCGCACCACTTTCAAACCCATCACCTCTTTGAAGAGAGTGAGCATACCTACCATTACTATACTTTTTGACACTGAGTAAACTTGGTGTTGGTTTTTATTTAACCTAAAAGTAAGGTCAAAACTGCTCAAACCTTGAGATAGAACAATGCGACTCCTCCATTCATCCATGCATTGTGTCAATGTATTGTGTCACATTGATGCTCAGACAATGCTCATTAAGGGGCATTGAGTGACTTCCCCTCTTTTTGCTTCTCCTATTTACGTAACCCCACTTTCAACTGCCCTGCACTACCCTAGATTTGCATAGATCTGAGTAACATAGATCCTACCCTATGGTGAAGAGGCTCTTCTTACTTGTGAAGAAGGCTGACTAAGGCAATTTGTCTTCTGGCTCTTGTCCTTTTGGACAAAATTTCAGTTGGTTCTGATTTTTCCTTCCAGAAAAGCTGCAGTTTGTCATTCATGCTCCTCAGTGGCAGGCTCCTATCTTTATATAAGATGGGTTTGGATGAATGAATGCATGGACGCCGCCACCGGGCATGGAACATGAATGAAACAACTCAGGTCAAATTTTGCTCCAAATTCCATTGACAAGACAACCATACCAACCAAAGAGTTTGCGTGCTATCAGATCTTGGAATCCAAACAAAAAGAACAACACAAAATAAGTTTCATGTGCGATCTTTGTGTACCCTTGTCCAAGCTATGTACATAATAATCTCACACAAGTAAAATTTTGACCATGCAAGATCCAAATTGAAAAATGTTGCCTTAACATTTTGCAGCCCTCAACCCCTGTGGATTGAACATTGAACCTAGTGCATATCATTACCAACTACCTCTTTCAACAACCACAATCATTTGACATTGCTTTCCCCTTACGTTCTCCGTTACTTACGGGAGTACATGGGCAACTTCAACTCATGTTTGTCAAATTAACTTTGAAGATTCCATGTCGAAGATAAATAATTAAATAAAATCCTGAATATTCCAAAAGTTCCTCTATTTTCCTTCCAACTTTTTTTATAAAAAAAAGGATAAAGTATTTTGAACTAGGTTTTCCATTGTCACTGCCAACCCAAGAATGTATCCCAAATTGTACATGGATGTAAATTCTTTTTCCCTTTAGACAAATCCAACAAGGTGTGTTACACATTATGGCCCTGCCATTAATTTAATATCAAATATTGATATTTATGATAAATTGGTCATAGCTAGGGAAACAAAATTTAAAGATCTATTTCTAATGTACATCATGTTGTTGTAAAAGAAAAAAATTAATAATTAAAAAAAATAAAAATTTAACATCACATTAGTTATGAGAAACCCAAAAGAGATCTCACATTAAATGATGACATGTTCTAGGAACCTATTTAAACATTTAAAATTTGTTGCCAAACCAAAACCAATAGGGAAATGTCACAACATGATTTTTATTTTTTTGCAAATCTAATACCTTTTTTCTCCTCCAAAATAATGTGACAAAATATTCTTTTTCGAGATTTATTTTTCACATTTGTGAAAATTTTCAAACCAAAAAGAAAAAAGGCTCTTCATGACATGTGTATTTGAATGTTTTCAATTACATTATCACATTTTGAAAGAATTACACAATTTTTTGCGCATGATGAGTGCCATAACCATTTATGGAGAAAGTATTTTCATATTTAGTTTTGTGGTGACAAAGTCAGTTGGGCTGGGTGCACATGTGAGAAGGTGGCAGAGAAAACAAAATGTCAACAGATGAATGTAAATTTGTTACAACCAAATTAGGATGAATCATCTCACCTAGTTGATAGCGGGCAAAATCTCTTGAAGCTACTATACTCTATCATGATTCTCAACACAATATCCCTGCTTTACAAGGCAGGGCCAACAAATGCCATATGCAAAAACCAAGAGTAAGGTCAGAACCATAATTAACATGCATGTCATGAACTACACATAAACCACAAGTAACCTAAGGTCATGGAAACATGTTGTGACTTGTGACATAGCTCAAGTTCTTAACCTATGGTTAGTTTGGACTCCTTACAAACCTATATGTAATAATAAAATCCCATTTAGATCATTGCCACAACCAATAGTAACATCAAAAATTCACCTCACACACAAAATAAGCTGTGGTTAATTGTGCACCTTAGTAGCCTACATTTGTGGCTAGATCAAAACCAAAATGCAAGAGGTGCATGGTCACAATTCATTCCCATTTGAACTCCTTGATATATCCATACAAGGTCATCATATGCATTAGTCTATAGTGTATATGAGTGATATATTTTTTTCAATTTTCTGATGTTGTGTCATTGGCTAGCATCTGAAGTTGAGGGATTTCAAAATTAAATGACAACATGTTTTTCAAACTTATCTAAATAATTTTTTAAAACTAGTTTTAAAAAATGCTAGCAAATAAAAATCAGAGTCCAAATGTAGCCCCAAAAAAATCAATTTTTTTTTTTCAAAATTTAACATTTTTTCCAGAAAAAAAGAGAAAATATTGTAACAGAATATTCTTTTTTTGGGATGAAGTTTATATTTTCCACATTTTGATGAAATTTCACACCCAAAAAGAAAAACACTAGTGCATACACCATAGTTGCCACCTACCAAAGCCATGAAATACAATTGAAATAATTAAAATGACAACACATTAATGCCATTTTCAAGCAAAATGACAGCCCGCATCAATTTGATGGGCACTGATTAAGATAGATAAACATTGATTTACAGTTTGGAAATAATTACACAACATATGAGACTAATGAACTATGTCACATCGCCCATTGGCTACGGAAAAAATGACACCAATGTTGATAAAAACAAGTGTTATACTATTATCACATTGAGTTATTTAGGATATATTATGTTTATAATCAAAACATATGAACCCACTAATTTTGAAAAAATATTAGATGAAAAATCACATGTGAGTGATGAAATGTTTTTCTAATAAACAAATGTTTAAGATATTCTCAATGACATGTGAATTTATATTCATGACATATAATTTTGAAGTTTGAAAAAAAATAAAAATGGTTGTGATGTATGGAAATCAATGTTGGTAGGTAATTAAACCAAATTATGGACCTATTTATTTCAAAAGGCTTTTCATACCATGTATCCTTTTTCATCCACCAGAGCCAAATTCTAATTTAGAGTTTAAGCAACATTTCTCATGAGTTATTTCATGTTATATTGGATCAACCATATGTTCCATTTCAATAGTTTAACCCAAATTGAGATTTAATTGAAAAAATCATATCATTGGTATTAATTTTTAACATATTGGACATAAAATATGGATGACGTATGTTTACAACATGCATATCACACATTGTATTTGGGATATAAAAATTCTGATATTTTTTAGTTTTTAAAAAATCAACCTTTTAAAACATAACATAATGTCTGACATGCAAAAGAATGCTAATAATGGGATGCTACAATTAGTGGTTTTTTCTTTTATTTTTCTTCTGTGGCGATTTTTTGCCATTTGGCCAAAAAAAATCAAAAGAAGATCTTTAAAATCACCATATTTCTGTACATTGTTCAAGCAAGTAGCCGGATATAAAAGGATTTCAGTAATTTCTAGTTTTATAGCTTGTCTATAGCCAAACATGGCTAAATCTTTTTGTGGATGATTGCTAGTGCGGCAACATCACAAAATTGAAAAGAAAAGAAAAACACTGGGCACAGTGTGGAAAATTTTGAAATTAAACATCAAAAGCTGGAATAGTGGGGATTTAGAAGAGGCTAATTAATAATTCTATTTTTTGGGAGGTGTTTATTTAGTTAATTGTCAATAAATTAGTTATATATATAGGTTTCAAGTACTTTTATATACTTCAGTTTGAATTAGTATCTAAATACATTTTACTAGATAATAAACCATATAGAGGTATCCTTTTTTTTAAAAAAATTCAAAACTTGTTGAATGGCAATTCCCTAGTTGTTGTCCAAAGTTAAGCCTTTGCAACCATTTGCTTGATGTGACTTATTTTAGTAATTTATTGGAGTAATTGTTTGTTTGTGTCATAAACAAGCAAAAATTGATTGTTTATCATGGTGTTTTTAAATACTATTTGTAGCCAATTGAACTTGAAAAACAACTTTGATTAGTTTTCATTCAAAGGCAATGGGACATTCAAAATTTAATAACTTGACAGTTGAAATAATGGACTTTGTGTTACCACTCCTTCGATCATATAGGTGATGCAAGTAAGTCAAGCATCCATGCACAACAAACTGCCATTGCACAATACATAATGGTTTTAGATTAAAAAATTTGTACATACCTAGTACAATGGCCTCTTCGAACCAGCCCTTTCACAAGTTGATGCACCATTAACACACCATGTGCAGACATCATGTACCACACACTCAACCTTATTGCCAAATATCCCACAAGCACATGGGGCATCATCAATAGTCACGTTAGTAAAATGGATCCAACAATGTACATCGAGGAATCAATTTGACCCATATGTGTGAATTGATAGTTGGGTGTCTGAGGTAGAGACATAATGGATTTCATATGGGCCTTTTCTACCTGTTTTTAGCCCCCTTAAAAAGGCACAATGGGCAAGTCTTCTTGGGTCTACCTGACCTAATAATGATCATTGGTGAAAAATCTATTATGTTATGGAGTGTGCCCGTTACATTCCATTCCACCATGAACAACCATGTTGTTTGTCATTGCACACACAAAGTGAAAAGTATATGCAATAACAAAACTAGTCATCAAAGCTCATGGTTCTCATATATTGGGGGAGGTGGGGGGGCGGGGCACATTTTATCATCCGTGTTTCAATTTCAGTGTGATTTTCATTCTTGAAATTCACTTTTGTTTACATGTAATTTCTTGCATCTAGTAGATTTGATGAGCATGTATTCATCTATGTGGCATTAACACATATGACATCTCATTATTTATTTCAACATGTATCAATATTACATAATTCAATATTTAAGTAGGGTATTTTATTTACTTAGTTCATCACTTGTGGATGAAATTCATCCACATTACATAGCTCATCTATCATTGTTCAACTTTTATTTGAAATGGATGAAACTCATCCATCACCTTCCATTTTTCATCCAAAATAGATAATCATGAAGGTTCATTAGACACTGGCCACATGCAAGCTTCTATGGTCCCTAACAAGCATATATAAAAGTACTCTCCCCCTCCCCCAAATTATCTTTAATACTTTCAATATTAGTTTGACATACAATTGTATGTTTTAGCCTTGTTGTTTCATGTCTTTAATCTTTCCATATTCATAATAATCGTTTGAATACTTTTGTTACTTATTTTGTGGTTTTGTTTTAGATGATCATGTTGCATGGTTAGACTTGGGTTTAGGCTTACTTTTGTTATAGTTTGTCCTAATTCTTATGCATGCACATAAAAATTTCATTGGTCCTAATAGTTTTCATGCCAACAACACATGGTATGGTTAAATTTCATCCACTAACATGATCCTATTTATGAATAACACAATTCATGTGCATTGAAAATTCCATGCAAGTAGGAGTTGGCTCACTTTTTTGACACATGTAACACAAGCCTTCCAAGTCATATACAAGTCCATAAAAAAAATTCAGATTCAAGTTGTTTCTACTTTAAATGATTTTATTACTATGATCTTTCACAACTACATGCATGCCCACTTATGAACCTTCCCAAACCTACCTTCAAACTTGAATAAGAAAACCATGACATCATTTTTTATGTTGGGTGAAATCTAGAAATCCTAAAAGAAAAACTAATAAAGTTTGTATGAATAATAACCCACATGGAGATTTCAAAAATATGCACATCTAGGAAGAAATAAAATGAAATAATTATTTCTCAAAAGGATTTATGAAACCAATTATGAAACCTTGCCAAACAAAAAAACAACCAGTCCAAAGAGGAAGTGGAAGTAAAAAATTTAAAAGACCTTTAATTCCTACATATCTCATGTTGAAAACTAAAAAAATCTAATACTTGGGATCTTAATTCAACTATGATTTGCCTACAAACAATTTAGTAGCACTAGAATGAGAGGTGGTTCTTGAAGGGAAGGGGGGGGGGGAGGAAGTTGATAGGCAACCAAACCACAGTCCAATTATAACCATTTAAAAACCCATAACTAAATTCCAATTAAAATGTTTTGAAAGGAAGGGTTTTCATATATGAATTGTCATTTTATATGAAATGTTATTTTAGGTGACCTTTGAATTTAGTTTTGGGTTATAATCACAATAGGTTCAACAACATTAATTACCTAGATTTGGGATAAGATTAAGGCTTAGGTCCATATTGCATGTAAACTCAAAGGCGGCATTAGAGGTCACCATCCCCATAGGGACATGTTGAGGATTTTAAAGAAAACAACTGGGACAAAAAAGTCACAGAAACTTCTTTTACATGTTTCACGTTTGTTGTAAGCCATTTGATGATATGGAAAATGATATGGGAGGCCATGGATTTATTCTAGACCTTGATTTTTTGGATAGGTGGGCACCATTTCATTCAAAGAATGGAAGTTGTGATTTAAGATGTGGATGGACACCAAGAAGCAAAGGAACCAAACTATTAATTCTTTGGTGAACATTTGAGCTCCTATTTTTAAATTTGGAACATGAGGCATTGGAGGCTTATGAAAGTTGGTCAAACTAAACTACGGTTCAAACATAACTCCAAGTCAGGAAACAATGTTGAACACAACACATGGATTTATTAACAACTTTCAAGGAAGGGACAACTATGTTGGGGGCAATGATGCCAAATCCTAATCATCCCAATACTAGTTCCCAAGATGATTCAACATATTCTTTCACGAAGGGTCCATGTGTTGTGCCTTGTGTGGACCCATCGAATCTCACATCTTCTATTGGATGCCATTGTAACCATTGGTAATCGACCATTGTTTGACCAATTGGACTCAATTTTCTAGCTTTTGGAATTAGAGCATGTGGGCATTTGCAAAGATTAGATGCAAAAGAAGTCATAAATGACATTAGTCGTAAACAACAACCATTCATGGATAGAAATAAAAGTCAACAAAATACATGTTCATCCATTGACCCATTGTATACATATTTTTGCTTGCAACTAATTTGGTCAACCTTGTGCTGTTATGATATGTTGTCATATATCAACTAATTTAATATATTTTCAATATCATTATTCTATTTATGAATTTCTAAACTAATCTAGATGTTCACTTGATATATTTGGATGGTTTTAGATTGTGAAACATGGTAAAATCAAAATGTGCCATGTGGCAAATTAATAAAATTTGTGCAAATTTTATTTATTTAGGTATGTATGTAAGTATGTTGAACTAGGTAGGTAGGTAAGATCTACTTACCTATTTACTTCAATTAAACACCTATTACCTATTTAAGCTAGATATCTACTTAAATAGGTAATTAGATAAATTACTAGGTTGATAGCTTGGTTAGGGAGGTAGGGTAGCTAAAGGGTAATTACATAAACTTTTTAAAGAAAATCTGAGTTAAACCTTTTAATTGGTTCATCCCATATGGTCCATGTTTTTAATATGAAAATGTGAGTTTTACATGTATTTTCAAGATGAAAATGGAAGACAAACCTTATGAAATAAAATTTCAACTTGGAGCTTTGTTGCAAGTTGTTTTGGGACTAAAGAATTTAGTTGCAAACTACTTATAATTAGAAGGTTTATTCCATATCCTTTATTTTCATTTTCTTAATTATATAATTTAATAGTTAAGTGATTAACAAACAAGCTAATACATTAATTAATGAAAAAAAATTAATTAATTAATTAATTAATTAAAATGTTATAAATATATAGCAATGAATATTCAATTTACTTAAAATGATAATTATAACCTTTATATCTAATAATAATTATAAAATATTAACCATAAGTATTGAAACTAATTACATATATTTTATTAATTTAATTGATTAATATTTAATAGTTAATAATGCATCATTTTATATAATAATAATAATAATGTAGTTAATAACTACCTTGGACTAATTACTTTATTATAGTTATTTAGATTTTTTTTGAATTGATATAGGGAATATTAAATAGACTAATAAATAATGAAAAATAACACTAACCTTTATATTGTAACATAGGTTAAATATTTTATTGTTATTCACATTATTATTTCACTTATTATAACTATTTTGAGCTAATATAATAAACATTTAATATCATATATACATAACAAATAATAATAATTGCTGAAATTATTGTAATTTATATTTTAATCACTTAGTATCAATATTTAGTATACACGTTTGGGTTCTAATAGTAATTATTATTTATAAATAATTAAATATAAATAATAATACAATAACCTATAGAACTTACATTATTTGTACTGATTACAGAAAATCTAATCAAAATTTATGATGTACTTTTTTTAAAAGATTAATACTTTAATTTACTATATTATAATCCTTGTACATTAATTTCTTTATTTACTATAATTATGGTTGGTTTACAATAATTAGACATTAATTAAATGAATTGATTTTTAATATTTTAAAATATTAATTACAACTGTAAAAATATATGTATTAAAATAATTATTCATTTTAAATATGTAATTATAAATAATAGATAGATTTTTTGAGTGTATTTTTTTTATATCCAAAATAAATACTTCAAAAAATTTAATTATACTAAGATTCTTATTTTTGAATTTTTGAAAAAAAAAATTAAGTTTTAAATTATGATTACCAAGTTAAATTATAAATTATATAATTAATATGTCGTAGGGATTTTTTAAAACAAAATTTGAAGGTCACCACTATGGGTACTTTTGTGCATGGTTAGTCCATTGGGTGGCGACCCCAAGTTTTTTCTAGTGGCTTTTATTAGCTACCAGCCAAAAATTGAAATCCAATTTTGGCTATTGGACTTTTAAGGCATCATTTTCTTCTAACCACTTGAAGCTACAAAAGGTGGGAGATTTTAACTATTCTAAAAATTTAAGTTGGGGTAATTTGGCTACTTTGAAATATCTAGTGGTGTTATTTGGCTACTTTGTAATTTGCAAGGGTTGTCATTAGTGTCTCCAAACACATAAACAAACATCTAGGTTTAGACTTCAAAAATTACTTTAAGTTTTAGACTTCAAAAACTACTTCAAGTTTAAGCTTATACATGACCCCAACAAAACACAATCAATTTGCTAGGGATTTGAACCATTGCCCATTGCAAAGCAAATGACCTACACACAATGTGATACAAATACACATCCATTAAATAAACAAATCCAACACTTTAATCCACGATTGACGTTCAATTATTCATAAGTTCGCCACATCTCACTCCTATTGCACTCACACTAGTGTAGTCCAGTGGCTAGTTGATAACCACAATCGCCCGCAGCCACAAATCGGTTGTGGCTATGGCCAGGATTTTTAGCAACGGCCAGGTGCAAGCGGTTGTGCACTTCAGCGGGCGGCTGCAGCTGCGGTCGTTATTCAAAAAGTACGTTCTGATTGGTATCAATTTTCAAAGCGTACAGACTCCAGAGTTAGTGCTACTTTGCAACACATTTTGCAAAGCAGCGTAGAGTGTTCATTGCTTCCTAGTGTAAGTTTTTGACTTTGAAATTAGCATTCTCAGATTCTACGTCTTGACTGGCTCAACACATCATGCAGTGCTTCGAATCGCTTGATGACACTAAGAAGAAGATATCCGTTGATTTGACCAACAAGAACCCGCAATATGCGGTGATATCCTTTACGTCGAAGAATCGACCATCAACCAACAAGCTATGGGATCGCATGGGCCAAAAAGGTCATGAAGGCAAGTGGCGAGTGGGTGCGCCTCGATGTGGAGGTGGATGGCAAGGGGCGGACCAAGACAGTGTACATGTGCGCTGCATCAAACCCACTTGCTTCAGTATCTACGTATACAACTTGCAGGATGGCATGTCGTTGATGAGTGGCCACACCTGCTTGCATGCGGCTGTTGTAGCTTCCTCTTCGAATAGCTTAGCTGTTTGGGTGAGTAAGTGCGGCATGCCAAGCGACTCCGCCAAGGCCAACATGACCAATGCCTTCGTCAACATGTGTTCATGGGACATTCGCTCGTTCTTGTTGATGGAGGGTGCATGCTTCGAGAACGTCATCCAGACCGCCCTGGACATTGGCTTTGCAAGCGAGACACCACTACTTGCCGAGGACTTGATGCAGTCTCGACAGATCGTCAAGCGCAATACGATGGTCCGATTTGACAAAGGTGTCTTGAAGCTACAAGTCATCCTGCGTAATCATTTCATTGACAATGGGCGCGTTGCATTCTCCATTGACATTTGGATGGACAACGCCACACATATAGCATACAATGTTAACACCCTGCACATGATTGATAACAATTGGATCATGCACGCCCACGTTGTGTCTTGTGATGAATTGAACAAAGGCACAAGCCACACCGCGCCAATGATTCATCGCAACTTTGTTAATAACGTCCACCCATTCATATCTTGGAAAGAGGATGAGGTGACGCTTTAGGCGGCGGACTAGCAGGTGGTGGTCAAGTTGGATGCAACGTTGAACAATAACGGGGCAGAAGGAATGTCGTTGCAGTTCGAGCTAGACCTATGCTATTGCCATCGCTTGTCAACATGTATCAACTATGTGTTGCAGAAGCAGACTCACGTGGTGGGCGGCGTCAAGCAGCCAGCGGCCTACCTCTTCTACGAAGAGTCCGAGTTGGTCTTTGACACGATCGATGATGCAAAGGCGCTGGTCATGTACATGAAGAAGACGCTCCTGAACAAGAAGTTGAATAACAAGATGAAGCAGGACGTGGCGACGCGCTTTGACGGTCTCGTCATCATGTTGCAGTCTGTGGCCGTCGAACTGGCTATGTCCATCGAGCTTCTGAAAAAGAGGAAACAGGAGGAGTGCATCGAGTGCATCATTGAGCCACTGCTCATTGAACTTATTCGACTGTTGCACTACTTCAAGCTGGCCTGCAAGTCCCTGGAGCCGTTCCTCACGCCCACCATTCATCTCGTCGGCATGTGGTTTGCCAAATTGATGGCCCACCTCTAACCGCGAGTTGAACCCATCACCGTCGACGGTGCAAACGGTGAGAAGGTGACCATTGCAACTGATAGTGACAAGATTGACCCCATCAAGGCACTCCTGCTCTATCAGCTCAAGGAGAAATACTTCCTCAAGTCGCTCCATGTTGCTGCCACCTACTTGGATCTATTGCAAAAGAACCGCCTGCTCGATTGCAGCTTCACTCAAGAGCTGATCGACCACGGCCTGCTCTACCTCAAGGACATTATGTGCAAGGTTGGCCCACCCAAGCAGATGGCGATGTCCAAGTTCGATGACAAACGTCCACTATCAGCAAAGAAGAATCGCACCAAGAAGCCGCGCGACGTCTTTGTCCACGCCAGCCCTAATCGAAATGATAGCGACAACAATTCTTCAGAGAGCGACGACAACCACAAACAAGGCGAGGCAACCCAGCTCGAGGCCCTTATTGAGCATGAATTAGCCTCATATCACTTGCTCAAGGTTGACAAGAGCGACAAGAAAGTTCTGCTTCAGGAGGATACACGTAAAAGAGCCCGACCAGATGGCGAAGTCAAGCACAATGTTAGCCTATTGCCATGGTGGAAAATCAAGTCTGCCAATTTTCCCATTCTGGCTCGCACCGCCTGTGCCATACTCTGCATTTTGGCTTCGAGTTCGATGTCGGAATGTACATTCTCGTCCATCGACAATACGTGGACCAACAAGCGCAACGCGTTGAAGCCCAACACGTTGAACGCCCTCCTCTACCTCCGCTCCAATCAGGACCTAGACCGTTCACAATAGGCTGACATTTTTTTATAAACACATGAACGGATATGATGAAAACAATGATGCGGGGGAGAAGGCTACGGCCAAAACGTTGTGGTGGTGGGCGGATGCGGTTGCGGCTAAATATCGCTAGGTAAATCGGGTGGTTGCAGTTGCGGCCGAGAATTTAACTAGAATAAAACAGCCAGGCTGCGGCCGGATCCTATAGGATGTGTGGACATCACTGACTCACACATAACACAACAAAGTTAACCAACTAAGACAAAGAAAAAGTAAGATGTTCAAATATGCATGGTGCATGCACTTCAATGTCCAAGTCCACATGTAAAACCCAAGTTTCAACCCAAGCAAATGCAAAATTATGAGAAAATCTCAAGTATAATGTCAAGCTATAGAACTTGCTACAAAAGAATAAGAAGGGTGAACAACACATAAAACTAGATGAAACCCTAATTACCTAGGCCTCAACTACTTCACAGGGTTTTTTTCTTCTTTGAAGAAGCAATGGCTTCATTGTACAAGAAGTTATCCAAAGTGAAAAATGTCTACCAAAACAACTTGACACATAGATCTAAGTGTGTGTTTAATCGATTACACACCTTTTTTTCATAAAAGGAAGTGTGTTGGAACACCATTCATCTTCTACAAACCCTAAAATTTGCACCATACAAATTTCAACAAGCTTAAACCATTCGGACATCTTCATTGTCAAAAGTTCATTAACCCCAAGTCGTAGCCACAACTGTTGGAAAGGTGCAATCCTCTTTTTATCCATTTCTAGGATCTTTATGCAATTGTTCTTCATGGTCTAAATAAACATATGTGCTTGATTGTCCAAAGCCATGCCATCCAACATGGCAACACATTATCTTTTTAATGAACGAAGCGTCTTGGGCATTGCAAAATGCTCTTTCAATGTGGCTAGGTGATGCCTAAAAGAAGCATCAACATCATGCTTCACCCAATAATGAGGGTACACAATTCCCATGGCCATGATGAGTTCACAATTTGGGAATCAAAATTGCAACTCATAAAAAAATGATGATGTTGCCTTAAAACATGTAGCTTTGACATTTTCTAGATTATGTTCCCATAATGTAGGGGAAATTAATTCCATTTGCTGCATATGTAGATCATCAATTATGCAACAAAAGCATTGTCTTTGAATGCAATCTCAATTACATTATAGTAATGCAAATGTCAACTTGAACTAACTTCATAACTTCAACAAAATTGACAACATTGATGTTTCAAGCTTGAGCCATCTTGATTAGCCCATGCAACAACTCAAGCAAGGGCATGTCTTTTTTCATATATATATGAAAAAATGTCAAAATAAAATGGAAACCAAGCAAAATCAGAACATCAAGCAAAGTAATGATGTTGGCATCAACGATCTCACATGTTGATTGATCTAACTACATTTGCATAATGAATGGCTTGTATTTTGCTAATACCTTATTTGCAAAAAAGAACATTGACAACCACCACATTTTCACATTTTGATGGATCTTCATACCCTTCACATTTGACAAAGCAACCAACCTTTCAAGCTCAAGAGCTCTTTTACTACATTGATAGAAGTAAAAATATACTTTAGCAAGAAGCTTTTCAATGCTATTAATGAATGACTGTGTCATACTCTATCATAGGTTAACCTTGATTCAAAACATGAAAACATGAAGCAAATTGGGTTTTCTTCCACTTATCTTCTCCTTCAATGCCAACACATGCTTACTGGAAAACATTTATTGCGTGAGATTGGGAAGTAGACTGCCTTTCATTTTCTTGGTGCATGTTGTTGCTCTCAAAATAAATCATGCTTTTAGGTCGACCAGGGGTATCCATTTGAGCTTTCTTCTTGTCGCAGCGCTTGTATAACCCATCAAGCTTAAGAGCCAATAGTTTTTCACACCTTTCTATTTGGCTACACGCATGTATTTTACTTGTGAGATCTTGCCATTTGAACCTATTACAAATTTTGCCCAAGGGAGTTTTGTAGCCCAAATATCTTTGAAGGTTTTGTTTGTTTCATATTCCTTTATTTTAAAAGATTTCTCTAGTTAATCAAGTTCATGAGGAGGAGGAGGAGGAGGAGGAGGAGATGCGGCTTTAGAAATTTCTATAGCAATTGAACCTTGACTAGATGTTGCAACATGAGAAGGAATAGAAGAACCAAAGATCAATTTCCACTTGAAGTTGGAAGGTAGGGCAAGTGGTGCCATGATGGTAGAAGTAGCAGGCAAGGAACGCATAGACAAAACAAATAGATGACCACAAAAAACAAGCTTTCAAATCCAAAGCTATGGAGTTTGGTGCGAAACAAAGAAACCCAAAGAAAATAAAAAGAAATGTCACGACTCAAAGCTAGTTACTAGACTTTAAAATTAGATTTGGAATAATGAACATTCAAAGTGAGTAATGAAAAACACAGGTTCTATCACAACTACAATATGCAAATCAAGTCTCCAACAACAACTTTGTAATCCATTGCAAGCTACAAGGCGGGGATTGCCATCACCACCATATTCTAAGCTTTATGAATCAACTCCCCCTCTTTGTCTTGTAAAAACCTTGAGATTTGTTGTGCAGCCAAACCACACACAAACCTAAAACCCTAAACCTTCATGACTCCAAAGAATAATTTGGCAAGGAGGAACCCATATAGGGAGGTGGAGTGGTGAAAAGGATTACATAGAAGAAGGATGATCGTGGTGAATCATAAAGAATGGGAAGGGAGCCTTTGGCTTTTTTAACCAAGACGTTGGGAGATGGTGATATCTTTCCCATTCGATGGCTAGTATCGGATTTATTATGTATATATATCCTAAACCCTAAACCCTTAATGTAATTTAATTACAATAATTACATAAAATAATCTTTTACAATAAAATTACTATGAATATTTAAAATCAGAATTTAAAATAAAAATCAGAAATCAGAAATACTAACTACAATCATCAATTATATAGTTACTTCAATTAATGTATAACTACTAGAATTAATGTATGTTTTTTTCTTTTTTGTGAGAACTAGGTTTGCACTTTGTTACAAAACTGAAAATTTGCAAGGTTATTTACCCTTGATACCATTTAACAAATCTAATAGGATAGCAATTATCCTAATGTTTGTGATACAGGGGAAATATCAATAAAATCTTACATCCATGAAATCAAGTGAAGAAACATAAATGATTATTGACCAAATGTTCAACCCGTTTGTTAATTACCATAAGCTTCCATATGTTCTCCACTATATGTGATTCATGATTTTTTGTTTAAATTCATAAATTAAATGTTCAATGTAAGGTCCATGCCATTAACCTTAATGGGATTACATCGTTAAAGCAATGAATGTGCCTAAACATAACCATGTCAACATGTCAAAAACGAGTTTTGTTCATGGGGGCAATCGCGATCAAACAAGCCAAGACCATAACTTGGTTTTAAAAATTGTAATCCTTCAATTCTATCCATCTTTTACCAAAAAAAAAGATATGGGACATGTCTAATGTTAGGGGCAAAACTATTTATGGTTTTTATTATTTATTATTAACCCAATAAAATCATATTTTCCAATAGTGGAAACTTATTCTAGAAAGTGGGTAAATAGAATTATTTCCATTGTTTTGAAAGCAAAACAATTAATTCATGAGTTGTTATTCTAGAGGATGGATTGGTGGCTAGGATGAAGCAACTAATCTAAGATCTAAGTTGATTTTGATAAGATATTTAAAGGATTTTTAGGTGGTAGGTGGAATGGGCCACCATTTTCGAAGGAAGAAGGTGATGGTCACAAAAACTTATTTGAGGACTATTTTTTAATATCAAAAGTGTGGCCTACACTACGAGAAATTGTGTTCATGGAGACTAAATTAGAATGCAACTAGATCATCACAGAAACTATTGTGCAATTAGGGTACAACTACAATATGGAAATATGATGAATTAATAATTAAAATGTCAATCATAATATTTCATAGTTGTAATTTAGTTGCACATTAGTTGCAACTTGGACTCTATACAAGTGTACGTACAAAAAATATATACGGTGATAATCAACCATAGTTTGACCATAATCACAAGTTGTAGCAAAGTGGTTAATTTCAATTGTGTTGCAACTGGTGTAGCTTTAATGTTGAGTGAATAATTATTTTGCAACTAGTGTACGATGTTGATGCGTATGATCATGCCACGTCTATGATTAGGTAAAGGTCCATAACATCTAGAACTTGCAACTTGTTTGCAACTAAAAGTTAACTAAATTGGCTAATTTTACAACTAAGTTACAACTAAATGTGCCACTATGGTTTCGATACATAATTATTACTTGTCCATTATTTTAGAACTAGAGTGTTCGACTCATCTAAAATTAGTTGTCAACTATGTGGCAATTCATACTATTAAAAGATTTACAAATTGTGCAATTCATTGAAAGTGTAAATGCAAGCCTTCCATTGGATTAGAATGGTGCATTAAAATGTTTATGAGTATGTACATATACATATGATTGATTATACATTTCAAACATTTATAGACTAAATTATTAAATGCTTCATTGATATGAGTCAATTCCTTTATTGAATTAATTATTTAGAATAATTCATTTTCATAATGATATAAATAACTAAAATTTAAATAATGTAGTAAATATTATAGTCTTATTTTTTGTGATTAATGTTCAATTGTTGTGTTAATAATATTTCACTACATTGGAATTCATAATACTATGTTGGTATAAATACATATCAAGCCATAAAATTTCATGAAAGGTGAAAGTTTATTTTTGAATTGAACTAAAGAATTGTGTGTATTTTATTAAACATTCAATAATGGTGTAATATCAAATGTCTTTATATACTTCAATGTCTTTTACTCAAATTCATGTTTATTATTTAATATTTCAAAATGAATTATTTGTTACTAATATTTAAATTAGTAATTAATGTGTAATATACTTAATTACCATGAACTAATTAAATAAAATAAATAATAAACTATTCATATGAATGAATGAATGAATTATTATTATTAAGTATTTAATTCAGACAATAAATAAATAATTACTTAAACTTAGTAACTAATTATACAAATTTAATCAATTAATTCAAATAATTGTAGATTAAAAAAATTGTTAATGTAGGTGAGTAATTATTGAATTTTATTTGAATAAATCAACTAGCTAATTATATGAATTATGTTAATTAATTCATACAATCAATCTAGATAATTAACTATCATAAATTTAAATCAAATAATTAAATTTCAAATAATTATGTCAGGTGCTTAATTATAAATTTCAAATTAATTAAAAAATTGAAATCAAACAAAAAGCATGAGGGAATTTTTTTTTGGTAGTTACAACTCAATTACAATTAGGCGACATTAAAAGATTTAACCAATATGCTTTGTCTTCAATATCTCATTTCACAAACTATATAAAAGAGGTGTTTCATCTTGCATTCACATTAAAATACATGTGTCATGTTGGGATGAGCTCATAAAAGTTTAACCTTAAAGGTAAAACACATAACAAATTAAAAAACTTATGTGGTTATTCTTTAATTCATCTACTATTCTACTATTCTACCTTCCTACCTATTTACTTGCCTACCTAAATAGGTCTTACTTTTTTACCTACTTAGATAGTAAATGGGTAGGTAGGTAAGTAGGTAAGTAGGTAGGTAAGTAGGTTGGAACTATATCAACTTACTTACCTATGGCTATGTACTAACCTACCTAGGTGCAAATATATATTTGTTTCCAAAATTCAATTAATATGCCACGTGATAAGTTTTGATTGTGCCATGTGTCATAATCCAAGACGATCTAAAATGAATAATCATAATGGATGATGAATATCAATATTTTTAAAAAATCATGAAAAATCTTCATAAAGTGACATGTTAAATTTTGATGGATGGTTGAAAAATGATGTCAGCATGACATTATGTGTTGCAACCCTAACTTTGGGCTTGTGACCAAAGTAAGGGCTTGCAAAGCTTGCAGGTGAAGAGTGAAGCTTGGGAGTCACATTTCATGTTCCTAGGAGTGTAGGAGAGTGTGAAGGATTGAACCCCCACACTCCCAAATGAGCTCCCACTTTGGGAGTTGGAGTCTTGATGGAGTCTTGAACCTTCAAAAGGTAATTGTAGGGGTCAAATCCCATTGGATTGAAGAGTTCCTTACATCATTAGAAATTTCTTGGAACTTAGATGTCTAAAACGAGCTTGTATGACCCATTTGAGTACTTAAAACATAAGTTATGGCCAAAAGAAGGGTCAAGAATCAAATTGCCAATTTGACTCCAAAATACTAAAAGTCTAGAATAACGTTGATTTCCTTAGGTGTAGGTGGCATGCCACATACCGTTGGAAAGATTTTGACGAAAGATACAACTTTGCTTGAGACCTCACCTCAATTGGAGGTCGGCACACAAAGTTATGGGCCCCCAAAGTTGTGGAGTCCCAATTTAGAGAATTTCGAAACTCCAACTTGGGAGTCCCAGGACAAAATGACATTTGGGTGTTGGCCATGTGGCCAAGCATAACGCATATTATAAAGGAGAAGGTGGTGGCTTCCCCCAAGTCCAAACCGTGGTGAGTCTTGTGAGTTTGTGTTTGCTTGTGGTTCATTCGTGCACCAAAAATGTTCCAATTATGCACTAACCAACTTGTTGTTTGATTTGTGCAAGTCTGTGTGAGTAATTGACTTGCTTATCACTTGTCCTAATCCCATCCTGCAGCTCCAGCACACCCCTCTACCCTTGAAGTGTTGTGAACCAGGGAGTGTGTTCCAACTCCTTTTCCTTCCATTGTTTTCACCTTTGGATTCAAAGTTGAATCCATCAAAGAGTTTGGGGTGCGTCATTATGATTTTAGTCATAGGGGAATTACATAGTAATTGAAAAAAAATTATTGCAACAAAATTGTAATTGAGTTGTAATGAGTTGCATCGTATATACGACGAGTTGTAACTATTGTAACTTGTCCAATAATTCTCATAATGTATAAATACGGTGAGTTGCAAATGTCCGATGCAACTCAAAAATTGAGTTGTAGGGCCAATTGCAAAACACCCCTTTTTCTCATAATGATAATAGTATGGAACATTTTAAAGAAAAAGGAGAATAGGATATTAAATTGTATTATGGAGATGGAATGAAAATGTAATTGTGTGTGGTGTTGTGGTGTGGAAAAAACAAAGCGATAGAAAGAAGTATATGTCTTTATATTTTAATAATGTATATGATGTGATAATTATTATATTTGGGTTGATATAAAAGATTATAGAAAGTAGAATAAATCAAACACTACAAAGATAACTTTCTTTGGAGATGTAGGATTAAAATTAAGCTAGAAGAAGGTAGTTTGACAAAGGGTATAAATTGGGGGTTTTGTTGTTGGACAAAGTGAAAAAAAGCATGTTGGAACTATAAAATAGGGCAAATTTGCATGGGTTTGATTTTCTTGTTCTTCTTGTTATTTTAATTTTCTACCATGCCCTATCACCTATATTTTCCACTTAGAAGGCAATTTATGGATTGTGTAGTTTTTCTTTTTTTTTGTTCAAGACCCCATGGTCTCTCTGCTATTTTTTACCATATTCTTACTTAACAATTAACAAAGGGCTTTTAAATGATATTTTTTGTGTATCTGAAGATGTGGTATTTACACCCAAATTATTTTCCACCAAATTTGTAAATGTAACACTAGCCTTTATGTAGCAAGGGCATTTATAGGGTGAAAGGATCTTTTCACACCTTTTTTTTTGTTTTTTTTACCAATCAACTTTTTTGAAATGTTCTAGATATGGTATAAATTTAAACATGCATAATTTGCAATATAAATATTCATGAAATAAATGAAACACAAAATTAGTACCCAAAATTTGGTCATAAAGGAAGGTGAGATTTTAGAAAAACAATGAGAATTTCATTGTTATTAAATAGGGAGTGGAACTTAAACTACCAGCAAATTAAATGGAATATAAATTTAACCTTTTTTTTTTTTTTTTTCTTAAGTGCTTTTGTTGCTACTACATATATTTTTGTTATAATTATTTTTGAATCTTTTACATTATATATTGTGGTAAGTACATTTAATACCTAGATTCAATAAAATCTCATCATTTTGCAAATAATAATGTTTGAGGTTGAAACATTTGTTTGGGGGCTCAAAGGGGGCTCAAAGGCATGGTTACAAGTTGTAGATATTTGTATTAATACATGTAAGCTTTTGTTCAATTTTTTTAATCTTTGAATGTGTCCTTATTTTCTAGGCCCATGTCTGAATGAACTCCTACAAGTGTAGACATGTTTTAAATATTAAAATTTGATTAAACGTCATTGAATGACATATTTATACTTATGTATGTGAAAACATTGTTTATCATGTTATAATGTAAAGTTGTAATGCCATAGTATACATTAAATATAACATTTCTTATCCATTCCTTACAACCATTATAACTCACTAACACATTAGAAATCATGTTTAAGAAATTCACACATGTGAATTTTATTATCAAAAAACTTATGTTCAAACTATGAAGCAACAATTTTTTCTTATTTTCAAATTAACTTCTATACCCAAAACCTTTCATAAGATTTTGTAGAATATTATTTGAGATTTACATTATATGTCTTTTTTTAAATATATGAACTCAAGTAATATTTCTACCTAACTAATTTTAAGACATAAAATTTATTTATGCTTAAGATGATTTTTAAAAAAAAATTGTAATATATTAATTCATAAACTTAGTTTAACAACACATGTGAAAATATAAAATACACACATATATGAAGAAATGTGTACACTACACAAATGTTAAGTGTAATTTTCAATCCATTTAATGTCTTTTTTGGTTTGTTTGATGGTGATCACACAAATTCACACATGTGAACCATTTTTAAAACATGTTTTAATGTTTAGTCCATACTTGAACAAAATTATGTAACAAAAAAACCATTATAGTACCATTGGGTGTAATCACATTAATAGGAACCATAGCAAGTGTAATGCTTGCTTAGTTTTTCACATTTAAAAATGGTAATTTAATTTGGTGTTAAAAATATAAGTTAAAATAATAATAATTATGGTTCATAATATATCATTGGAACATGTGAATTAGTTTGTAAAATATTCAATAAATAAAAATCTTTCAAAAGCATTCATTAAACACTATAACGTTTGTTTTTTAGTACTAAAAAGACTTATAAGTGGACTTCAAAACTTTTGAAAATTACATATATTTTGAATTTTTTAACATAAACCTTGATATGATAATATACAAAAAAAATTTAAGCAATATTCTCCCAAAAGCAGTTGGGTTTGGTTCATATTATCTTGTTTGCACCCCATTATGAACCAATTACACAATCTTTCACAGTCTTGTCAAAATCATCTAACATTGTATGTTTCCTTCATATTCAAATTGCATAATGTCAAAAGACCATTGAACTTTTAACAATTTTCACATAGTCATTTGTATCATGCCCTTCGTTTTGCAAATGTTGTAAGACACATGGATATCTAACTTTTTATTTTCAAACATGGTTTATTTGGTAATACTTTCACCTTGTACATGAAAAAAAAAAAACCATGTTTAAAGACAATGCATCGTAATGCATTTTACATTACACATTCAAATTGACGTTCTTTTTGTTACAAAATACATAACATGGCCATTGCACAATTATGGTGCATTGCAACACTTTGTGTTAACAACTTCATGATTTTTAAATTCCTATGACTTACTCATGTACCTTTATGTAACAATTTCCATAGTTCAAAATTGGATGTGAAATTAATGTTGCATATATTTAAAGTTCATAAGGCACTTTAACTTTCAATCCTTAATCATCAACCATTGCAAGGTGTCCTTCAAATATGTTTGTTAATGATTATGCAAGCTATACATTATGTTCTAAAATATGTTTAGATTTTAAAAATCAATCATATGCCCAAAAATGTTCTCAAAAACACAAAGATAACTATAAGGGTTGCATTATTGTGTCCCATTCTTCAACAAATATTTTGGATATTATTTAATCAATGTCCTTTTGGTCATTTTGACAGTTAACATTGTTTAAGTTTGAAAACAATATCAAGAGTCTTGATAATTCACTTACCATATATTTATATTTTAAACAACTCTTTTCATTTGCCTTATTTATTTATACATGCATAACTTATCACTTGTACATCACTTGATAGTACATACTAACTAAATAGTCTATATATATTAAGCATAACATATTGAAAATTCTTTCAATTTTGGGTATATTTGGTGTAATATTAAACCAAAGGAGAATGTAGGTTTAAAATGTAATTTAAAAAATTTTGTAAACATAAAAAATAGTTGTAGCCATCTTTTTCAAAAAATGTAGAAATTGATTAATAAAAGTTCAAATTGTTATAAGTAAAATGTCACATGAAATAACTACCCACCATGTTTTTTGTGGTAATAACAAATGTGCAACATTTTTTTTAATAAATTTGTGAAGTTATTCAAGTGGTGACCATCCATAAGATTATTCATCCAAATCTGGTGATATTCAAAATATGAAAGTAGAAAAATCCTAAGCACCTTTTTTAGCACAATAGGAAATTGATGAAAAAATAAAAAAATTATTGAATTTAGTCCTTATATGCCAAAATTTTCAAATTTAGAAACTCAAGCACTGAATTAGATCTCCAAATTATATTAATTATTTGGCACATTAATCTTAAACTTGAAAAGGTACTATGGTATTATTATTGAAACCATTGTCACACATCCATCATCTAGTAGTTGATTCACCAAATGCATATCAAGAATGAGGTAGGCAATTGGACTTTGCAACCAAATATGGACTTAACTCAATTTTACAAGTATGATGATGTTGGAATAATGAGAAATTGGGATTATTATTCTAAAAAAAACTCTTTCAAGGTAATGAAACTAATTGGGCTTATTAATTGTTGGCATTCACCATTGAATGATTGCTTAACATAAAAAACTACATAGTCGAATAACGGGTTTTTAAAATATTCATCGCATTAGAATCAATGTATTTCTACATGCCTACAATTAGACTAATATCATATTAAGAAAATCAAAATATTGTAAAATATACTAAATACTACAATGCCTTTTTTGCAAAATAACTACATTAATTGTTTTAATTATATATTTTTAAACAAACGAAATTTCCAAATGAATGCATTACATAATGTAATTGATTTCAATTTTTCTAATGAATAAACATTGCTTACATGTATGTTAAAAAAAAATTATTAGACACACTTGGTTAAACTATTATAAACCATATGAAAATTTTGATTGCTACATAATCCTTTTAAAAGGGCTAAAGGGAAAATGATTTTTCTTTAGGGCCACTTGGTTGTAACTTCAAGTGCAAGACATAAGCAAGTAAATAAAATATAGAGTTGCCCATAAAAGCTTGTTAAAACATTCTTTATTTTATGGGTTTTGGACCAAAGTTTGATGCACAACAACATGCATGAAAGGTCACCACCACCATACCCATTATCTTTATTTAAAAACTATTCCTTTATTTCTAACTTAAATTTGTCCACGGAGATTTGTATTTTGGTGGATAGAGGAATTTTTTGGGGTAGTATTTAGTCTAGAAATTGTTGCCTTGAATGTGAATGTGTTTGATTAGTATGTTTTACTATTTTTATCCCCTCCAAATACACTCTTGGACTATACATGAACAATCTTAGTCCATTTTAAATTCACCATATTTTGATCATGAAGCAAAAATCAAATGACATATGTAGGAAAAACATTTCAAATAAAAAAGAATGGACACACAACAAAAATTGAAGTTAAAAGGAAAAACCAAGATCACAATATCAAGTCAAGTCCTTTGACCCTTTTTCAAAGCTTTCTAAAACAAAATTGTTATTGTTCAATTCTTTGCTACAACATGGAGAACATGAGTTTAAAGTTGTATGCAACAATAATGTGACCCTTTGCTTTAGCCAATTATATATTGTGCACTTATAATTGTGAAAATTCTTCATTTTTCCAAAATGATCACACAAGCAATTTCAATATAGGAATTCCTAAAAATGTAAAAAAAGAAAAAGAAAAAAAAGAGAAGAAGAAGAAGATATATGTAGAAGAAAAAGAAATAGTCCAAATAGTCCAAGAAGAATAAATAATAGTAACTCTAGGTCAAGGCTTGAAGATTAAGTAAAACATTAATAGTGCTTTAAGAAAAAAAAAACATTAAATTTTTTTTATTGGGGTGAGGAGGTTGTGAAAAAATGCTACAACAACATGATATGGTGATGTTCACAAAACCTTGTGCAAATGTTTATTTAAAAAATTCTAAAATAATAAAAAATGAGAATGCAAATATATAGTGTGCACTTATGCTCCATCACATGCTCCTATGAAGAAAAAACAAGTGCCCAAGTTGAAAACCTAACATGCAAGATTTGGTTCTTGGGCTCCCATCCTAAGCACTCGTTACAAGTTGAATGTCTAATAAAAAAATTAGAAGTTGATTTTGAGGAAACCTTTAAGCTTTTTTCAGTCTTAATCGCTAGCAAAACAAACTATCAAACAATCATATTGCATCAAATTACAAAGGTCAATCAAACCTTTAGGTAAATTCAACATGTAAACCAAAGTTGTGTTCCCCTAAACAAAAATAGTCAATTAGTAAAATTCTAAATTTGGGTACTTTGCTTTGGGGTCCTTCAATAGATTAGAGACTTGTTAAAATGGTAAGAAAACATACATTTTCATATGCTAAGTACCACAAAAAAAAAATGCCAACATTACTCACCTCATTATATAACACAAATTCCATAAAAGCCCAAAATATGATTTGTGCAGGATATTCAAATTAATTTTAGTTTTCATGGTGCACTAGGCTGAAATATTCCTTACTTCTATAAATCTAAATTATTTTTTGTAGTATTAAATTACATAAAAAGTTTTAGCGATTTCCAAAATTGGCAACATATTTAGTAAACAAGATTATTTTTTACAAATTTTCATGCATAAAAACTAATAATGTTTGTATTGCACAAGCTTTCAAACTTGAAATCCTATGTTTCCAAAGTTGCTAAACATTAGTAACTTGGGTTTTGTAGGCATCAATTGGGAGTAGGCTCCTTACATATCAGCAAATATTTGATTTTTGAAATGCAAAAAATAATTGCAAAATTGTTAGAAGTTTACAGAAGGCATTTAATATAGTTGTCTCCTTGCATCCTTTTATTTGACAATAAACATGAGCAATGAATTAAATGTGACATTATTTTTTATGCAATTACAAGACAATGCATAGCAAGAAAAATATTTCCAATATTTTAAATTATTATATCCAAACTAAGATTAACATTTTAATTATTTTTTTTACCCAATATTTCCAAATAAAAATAAGTGATCTAATGGTTAAAATCTCCCCTTTCAACCAAAGGGTTTAGTGTTTGATCTTGTTCTCAAATTCTTTTTTTCTTTCATGAAGAAAATGGATTAAAAAAATAGCATGTTAAATGCTAAATGCCCCAAGGAGAAAAGGACTTTTCGTGGGGAGGAAACAAAATGGTAGCTCCAACCATGTTCCTTCAAGAAACAACTTCCCGCATGTTTAACAAAAATGTATAGGGGTAAAATTTGTCCAAATCAAATGTTTTTTATGCCATTGGAAAATTCTCAAAACTTAAATATCTAAAATGATCTTGCATTTTTTATTTGAGGCTATGAGCTAAACGTTATAACAACAAGAAAAGCCAAAGGTCAAATTTCCAAGTCCCCTTCTTCCCTGGGGCAACTTAATCCCCTTCTTCTGAAGGAAAAAATGGACTTGAAAATTTGACCCCTAGCTTTTATTTTCATCAAAAATTTTAGGTCATAACTTCAAATTGAGAATGTAAAATCATTTAAAATACTTATGCTCCAAAAGCTTTCCAATGGTATAAAGAACATTTGTTTTGAATAAATATTTATCCCTCGTACTTTCTTGTCAAACATTTGAAAACTTGATCTACGAAGCAACTTAGTCCCCTTCTCCCTTGGGAGAAAGTAACTTAGTCCCTTTGTGGGGAGAAAGCAACTCCCTTCCTCCTTGGGAAAATAGGCAACTTAGTTACCTTTAATTCAATAAATTAATCCTTTTCTCCCTGGGGGAGAGAACAACTTTATCTCCTTGAAGAAGTTGTCTAGAGGTTTTTTTTTATCATCCATTTCATTCATTGGAAAAAAAAAAGATTTGAGAAAAGGATCAAACTTTGAACCCTTTGATTGAAGGGGGAGATTCTAACCACTGGATCATTTATTTTCCTTTGAAAATATTGTGTAAGAAAGATAATTAAAATGTTAATCATAATTCAAGCATAGTCAATTTTTTTTGAATTTTTTTTTCTTGTTGAGCATTGTCTTGTAACACATCAAGACCGGTGCTGCATTTAATTCATTGCTCCTCTTTAGTGTTTGCCTTCTTCGACAGTGTCCACCAACTCAAGCTATGGTGGCAGTTGTTGGATGTTTGTGAGATGAATAAAGATGACATTGAGACAAAACTGAAACTTGGAAAAGTGGGTGAATATTCATAACTCCAACTTGTGTGAGGCAATTTCAAATTGTATAACCATAGGAAAGTCTCCAATGAAGCAAGACCCTAATTTTCATGAGCCAATTTTAGGGGAGTTGGTTGTGTGGATAGCCATGTTTGACCTGTAATGGAAATGGAAACTAGTAGATATTACAACATATATCAGATCTATTAATTTACACAAAATTAATTCATTTTTTTCATCAGTTGATCAATACTGGTAGTACACAGCAGCACAGAGCCCAAGTTGAACGCCTAGAAAAAATACATTTCATTGCATAGTTGTTAATGAAAAAAAATAAAAATAAAAATAAAAATGATAGAGTGGTAAAAACTAGCAACCATGGTTGTTAGCTTGAGATAGGGGGAGCCCAATGGAAAAGGGTGTCCTATCCATCCACCATCCCTGTTTCATGATATGCTTAAGGGTGGCGGTGGTGGTGGTGGTTCACTTTTAGGGCTGTAGTGGGCTGGACTTACCTTGTACTTGGCCCCATTCCAAGACACGTACCTGCCAAGTTGACAGGTTTTCAGGCAGTCTCAAATGGCAGAATCAGCCGCCACTCTGGTGGCTCACTCGGAAGGCAGAATGCACCCCCCATAGGACACGTTTTCCAAGGCGTAACCGGTTAGATTGGTGTGGTGGTTCAAGTACCTAGTCTTGCAGAATCTTTCCAAGTGGTCACCTGCCGGTTTGGTTTGGTTCCACTGTTTTGTTCTGCCAGTTCTACTGCTTTGTGATGTAAATGTGAATCGACGGTGGGGGAACACTTCAGTAATGCCAATCAATGGTGGTAACAACCAATCTCCAACTGCAACAGGGCCCTGGTAGAACCTGTTACCACCTGACGGAACCGATGTCAGACCCCCTGCACGGCTTAGCGCATTCCATGGTACCTAGTCACCTGACCACAATGACGACAAACACGTAAAGCCCTCCTCCAATTCTTTTTTAGTTTATAATTGGATGGCACATTGCCCCCAGCAATTTTCCCTCTGCTGTTTGGGGAGTTGTTTCAAAAAACGGAATGCCTGGTGGCCATTCCATTTTTCGAAATGCTCTCCCCAGCCAAGCCAAGCCAAGCCAGCCCACCCCCCAATTTCTTGGGCCTTTTTTTTTCCCCCTAACTCAGGTACCCACCAGGTACCACATAAAATGAGGAAAACAATTGGACGAGGTCTTTATGCTCGGTAAAGTAAACCCCTCACCAATGGGTGTAAACGGAGCCAGCCTTGGGCAAGTCTAAGATTGGAGCAGGTCTTTATGCTGGGTAAAGCCCTTGGCAGTGCGCTTAACCAGGAAGGACCCGACGACTTGGGCGAGCGGGTCTTTATTCTCAGTAGGGCTTAACGGGAAACAGCCTTGTGCGAGCCCTTCCTTATTGGGGTAAAGAGCCCACAGCCTTGGGCTTTACCCTACACTTATTTACCGCTGATAACATAAGTGTGGGTAACTTATAATAATAATAAGTCATTGTGCAACCGAGGGTTGAAGGTACTACTACTTCTACTACGACTACTACCTAATCAGGTAAGTCACCCAACTTGGTGAAAGTAACTGTCATCATCACACGTAAGTAGGTACTATACTTCCTTTGCTGGCTGAATAAGTTACGTTTTCATGGTCAACCGAATTTATGACATGACCGAATATTACGGAACGGGAAACAAACAAGGACAAGTGGGGTCCGTCTGTCGAACACGGGTGTCAGTCTTGGGAACCCGCCCGGGGACGGAGAGGGTGACTCACTCACTCACTGACCGCGGGGAGGGTTCACCGGATTTTCCGGTTTCTAGTATACCGGCAACTTGCAACTCCAGGTTACCATCAAGGTTTTTTTTCTCACACAATTTTGTGTGGTGGGCTATAGCTGGGTTGGGGCGATAATCCACAAGAGCACTTAGCCAAATTTGGCTACAGCTGATAGAGGAACGTTTAATTTTTAAAAAAAAACCCCTCTTATATCTGGTGACATTCTACAAGTTACGACGGTCTACATATGGCGATTTCCACTTGTTTTTCCTGGAAATATGGCAACTTTGGGCCATTTTTTGCCCCAAAAATATCCTGTGTAGGATTTGGACTGGCTTCTTTTTTGTAGCCAAGACCCAAAAAAGAAAAACCTCTTATTTTAGATGTGTCACGTATGGGTGTTATAAGTTCTTGCATGCATAAGTTCAAGATGAAGCATCTTACATGGAAAGCAAGAAAAGTTGTTCTTCTTTGCAAAATTGCAACTACCATCTCTGTGTCCTCCTCTTGTTCCAATTTTCTTTTGTTTTCCTTCGAACCAAATTCCTATGACGGCATGAATTCCTCTTTTTCTTCCTTATTAGAGCATTGCAAATCTCATGTAGCTAACTCTATCTGTTCACGCAGGTAGAACAGTGGTTCCTAGTATGATAAAGAAAGCATGGGAGAAGCCAGAATTGATAACACAAGGTAAAGTCTAACTGGTGACAACATGATGAATAGCCAGCCAGGTGCAGATTCTCTCAGGGAACGTGAAGCAATGCAGCATCCCCTCATTTTGGTAATATCAAGCTCGATCTAACACACTACATCTTCCTCACTACACTTGCTCTGAATTGCAACCTCTATGAATTTGTCCCTAATCATAACTCTCCACATCCATATTGCTGCTTTCATGTGCTTCTGGAATTTCCCTCTTCATGGACTCCTAGGTGTAAAGGTGCAAAGAAAAATACACAAAAATGGGTTTTGGGCACATAGTCCCTTTGATGCAAAACTCTTGCATCCCAAGGAAGGATGTGTCAGGTGTTTCCCAATCCAGTCCTGGTGAGGGAAGATGGTCATCCAGTAAGGAAGAGTGAATGGGTGGGTTCCCATTTCTCATCTGAGATGGGAGCGGGGAAGAAGAGTATGCATGCATATGTTTTCAAAAGTTCAATTTTATCTGTTGTTCATGTGTTGCTTCTGTGAGGATGCTTCAAACCCTTCTCTCTCTTCAGCAGTGGATGTTTACACTGAAGCTTGATAGTGTTGCTGTTTCCTTCTATTGATGTCTTCTTAGGCAGCACCATTTTCCATCTTGGGGAGAAAGAACAAGAGGGATTTTGATGAAGTAATTTGTCCATCTTAGAAAAATTCCATGTTTGTTTCTTCTATGGCAATCAGACAACTGGGTCCTCAATTTCTTCAGCATTATCAAAGAAGGAACTTGCACAACAGTCCAAAACTTGTTTTTATCTTGAATGCTTCTGAAAGGTGACATCGTAGATGTAGATAACTGAGTGACCAATTCAGATTTCATTCACCTATGGAGGAGCTTTAAAGGGAGAGAAAAAAAATTTTGGGTCCAAAAGTCAAGGAGGGAAAATTATCTCAATGAGGGAGGGACATTAGCCAATTCCGGAAATCAAAAGGAGGGCCATGAAGACATCCTAAACTACCAGATAAAAACACTATCTGAGAAAAAGCGCCAGAGTTACAATGTTGTGTCGAGGAAAACCTCATCTGATATTCCATCAAAACCATTCATAAACAGCTCCATATCTTTCTCATCCTCATTTGCATAATCTCTACGCTCCAGCTTGGAATGTGCTGCTATATATATCATCTTCTCTGCTTTCTCAATTGCACGTTGAGCATTACTCCGATAAGCCCACTGCCAAAGAGACCAATTGCACGTGAGACCACAGCTGCTTGTGGCATGCAAGAAGATAAGCCGAACAGCCACTCGGCCTAATGACTTAAGCTCACTCAGGCATGTTTCCCATACCAGCCGCCGGCTTTGGGGGTTGACAGACTTCATTCGACCTGTTAGAGGATCTCTCTCCTTCTCCTGAACAGCCTGGGCATAGAGGGGATCAAGCCCATCAGCACGCCACTTCATTAACTCCATCAACGCAATGTGTGCCTCTTCTCTGGCAACTAGCCGAGTTATTAGCCTGTCAACATCTTTTTCCTGCTCAACTGTCAGGCATTTGAAGGGAGGCAAGTATTTCCCACTTGTGTCACGCAAGAGGTAGAGGGGGTCAAGGATAAAAGAAGCTGCCCATGCTGGGTGATAATTCTTGTTGAAACGCTTCTTGATCACTTCTTGGAGTGGAGTTTCGTCTTTATCATAGCGTGCACACCACTCCTTCACTTTTCCTCGTAACTCATCCCATAGAGGCAAGCACTGGCTGACTGGTGGTCGATCAACCTCAACATTGGTCACCATCACCTTCACAATCTTGATCAAGTTTTGGACAGCTTCCAAATCTGACCAGAACTGCATCCCCCCCACCATGTCTGTCACATCATGCCCAAGCTGATCATCTGAAAATTGAAGACTGAAGGATGTGTCAAGCACAGTGAGCTGGAGAGCTCTGGCTGAAGATGCCACATCGTCAAGCATTACCAGCACATATGCATAATGTGGCTCAGGTGGAGTCCGCAAAAGCTTCACCATGTCATATTCCTGTACAACAGATCATCAAGAACCGATGAGCACAAGCAAACAATTACAGATCATTTTCCAATAGATTGTCAGTCAGTGGGTGTACTGATGATGTGTGTATGTGTGTGGGGGGGTGGGGAGATTGTTATAGATCCCAACCAGCAATCAGAATGAAGCAAGGATGCCAAGTACTGTGAAAGTAACTCACATCTATATATACATGGTCTATTGGTGATGGTGTGTACAACACTTACCTGGCGCTGGTATTTTTGCAAGTAAGTGTGAGCCTGGGGCTGGCTGTTGAAGAAGGTGGCAAGCTTAATGCAATCAGCACTTACAGACCTAAAAAGTGAGAGATGCTTGTTAAAATCTTTCAATAGGTTGTTGAACCCTTGGGCCTGGCAGGAGAGGTTGACCATCCATGGGCGTTGATACTCTAATTCTTGCAAAGCCTTCAGACTATATTTGTCAGTGTCAGCAACTACACCCACACAGCGCTCTGGGGTGGCCCCACATATGGAGAAAATAGCCTCTGACAGAATTTCTTCGACAAGTTTTGCAGAGTCCTCGCCCGTATTTACATGAACCACATTGTGAAAGAGGGAGTTCCCATTTGGCAAGTTGAGTGTTATGTTGATGAGTGTCTCGCCCATGCTGTTGCTGCTGCTTGTCTTGTTGTTGTTCTTCTTCCACCCATCAGAGGCAACTTGGAAAAACATGGCCTCTCGGAGTTTGGCCTCTGATTCTGCCTTCACCTCCTCGAATTTGGCATCCAACTTGGCCCCAACCAGAAATTGCCTGCTGACAGGTGGTAAACCCAGCTGGCTCAGAAATGCTCTGAACTTGGGATGCTCCACACAAGACACCGACACCGTTCCACATGATTCATACAGCCATTCAGCAAGAAGATGGAGAGCAGCCTCAGTCTGTGCTTTGCTTGGTCCTCCACTCTGCTGCCCATATGATGATGACGATGATCCCCCTAGCTTGGTACCTGGGCTCTTGAGCTTCTTCACACTGTCCTCCAGCATTGCCAAAGCTCCCAAATCCTGCTTACCTCCTGACAGTAACAAAGGCATAGCAGGACCTACCCTTGCTGCAAGCTCGGCTCTTGGTCCCCTATGAGCTGGTGCTGCTACTGCCTCACCACCAATGGAGACTGATGATGGTTGAGGAGGCACAGATGATGGTGCAGATGGTGAGGGAGCATTGCGTTTCCTGGGTGTTGTGGTTGTTGTAGTAGAGGGAGACGCTGTGGCCGTGGGGGGCAGCAACAGCTTTGGGCCAACAAGTTGGGATGATACAACAGGAGGTTTTGGTGCTTGCACAACCCCATGGAAATTTGGACATGTACCACGCTTCAGGTGCTCTGAAGCAGTGCGAGAGGGATTTGATGCCGAGAACATTGCATTGCAAAGCGAGCATCGCAGCTTCACGGCTTTGGGTAAACCCGTGTCAGGTTGTTGCACTAAAAGCGGCAGCAGGTGTGCCCAGTACCATGCACCCTTGCCTTTGATTGCTTTATTCCGCACTGCTACTAGCGCTTCATAGCGTTTGTTTAGCGCTGCAGTGGCTGGCGATAAATTGGTGGTCTCCTCGTTGCCGCCTGCTGCTGCCATATGGTAACAAACTCTTACTTACTCGCCGCCCTGCTGCTGCTCTCGACGGACTCTCGACTCCTCTCGACCTTCCTCCTCTCAAGTGGAGCAAGTTTCATCAAGAAACGGATTACCACATCACTTGCTCCACACCGCATTGGCTTTGTTGTTTGTGTACTCAGGACCCAAAAAAAAGGTGACGAGGAAACAAGCCAGGCGCAGCAAGCTTACTACCTCTGAATTTCACAGCGCCAACTTCTTCAAGTCGTCCCTCCTCCTACTTACCGGCGCATCCATCTACGCCCGGCCTTGCTTGGATACAGACATCACAATGCTGCGTTGTGTAAACTGTTTCTCTCACTCTAGTTCTCGACCAGCCTTTCTTATCGAAATCTCCTCATACAATGCCGGGTGTCGACCACAGCTTCGGCGCGAGCTTCGCTGTAGGAAAGTACTGTTGGGAGAGGAAGGAATGCAGACGACAAGTCTAAATACTCTAGTGTGTGGTCGGTCCTGCATTGCTGCTGCTGTCTTTGGAAATTACAGTTTTCCAGGGAGGTTCCAAGCGTGAGATTTTTTTTTCAGCAGACTGAAGGGCTCCCCCACACTACTACTACTACTACTACTACAAACGAACAAAACTCTGTTGTGATAATTCTGATGACTATTATACTATTTGAAGAAAACCCACTCACTCGAATTTCCCCATATTCAAGGGAAGCTACAGAATCGAGTTACAGAATCCACAAACAGAAGCGGAAGATTCAGAAGAAGAAAACAAACCCAAAACAGGTGCAGAAGAAGAAGAAGCAAAAGAGCTTTTGTACCTGGAAAGATAGAGAAAAAAAATAGTCTACTCTTTCCACCACCAGCGACCCACCCTTTTTTTTCTCTCTAAGTGCGGAACCCTATGCGATCTCGAGCGGAATGGGAATGGACTTTTTGTTGTGATGTACAAAGCATATTACAGTTGGAGAGAGAAGACGAAGAAGAAGAAGAAGAAGAACAACAACAACAACGTGGAGAATTCATTATTCTCTCAGCAACGGAAGAAATCAGAGACGAAAAAACCAGAGCTCAAAAGAGGGAGAGAACCACAAGGATTAAGACAAAAGTAGCCTTAATAATAAAACTACTGTCGTGAAAATAATTCGGTTTGGCCCAAGAACACACACACGCCAGAAACTAACTACAAGGCCTTATGATTTGTCAAAGGAGGGAGGGAGGAGAGGGTCAATGACGACTACTGACGCAGGCACGGAAGAAGAGAACCCAATGCTGCACCAGAGCATTAAAGTACAAAGTCAAAGTCCAAGCCGGATTTTGAGAGAGAGAGAAAGAGAGAGAGAGAGAGAGACGCACACAGTGTGTGTGTCTCTCTCTCTCACACACACACACGAGAAACAGAAGAAAGAGAGAAGACACAAGACACTCCCACACACATACACTACACATATACTTGATACACACCCAGTTGTTATACATACGCGCACATGGCAAGCAGCAGCGTCTCTCATCAGGGAAAGCTAGCTTCGAGGCCAGCAGCTGGGTGACTGCGACAGAGGCATCTCCGCTCTTCGAGGGGGCTGCCGCTTTGTCGTGCTTGCCACCACCACCACCACCCCTGGCTCGAGATGACGGATGCTGATGGTGCAGCAGCCGTTGTCACAGAACAACAGCCTTCGGTTGTGTTGCCGACGCCTTATTATTTATTATTTATTTTTTGGTCTCTTGCTGCTGCTGCTGTTGCGCCTGGTCTGTCTACCAGTTGTCCTCGAGATTTGGAAATGTCTCCAAAGGGACTCGAGGAGGGAACAACCTCCCTTGTTTTTTCCTCCATCTCCTCCTCGTCCTCGTCTTGGCAGAGAAGGGGGAAAAACAAATATCGGCCAGGCTTCTCTTTGCTCCTGAGGCTGTTTTCTGCTTCATACCCAGTGTAGAATTGTTGCCTCTTGGTGTGTGTGTGTGTTTTCCCTCACTGAGATCTCTTGACATTGAAGTCTAGGACTGTAATCCAGAGACCTGGAGGAGCAAGTCTAGGCAATTGCAATACAAAAGCTCTGCTACAAACACTCTTGTTTTAGTCTCTTGCAAGGGCTTTTGGCAATTGAAAGGGGATTGGAAATGGGTCAGTAGGAGTTTCCTGTCTGCACCACCCAGAGAAGCAATTCTGTTTCTCTTCTTGTAGTTGGAGCTTCTAGAATTGCTCTCTATACATCATCAGTCTGTTGAGGCTTGTGTTGGTGTGCAATGTCAATGGTAGGCCTGCCACCAGCAGGATATAGCTCTGAATTGCTGTGGCATGAACTCTTTGATGAGAGAGGAGAAGAGTAGCACAAAATTGCCATTCCTGACATAACATTTGCCAATTTGTGAGCTCTCCCTCTGATACTGTGTAACACTTTAAATGATCCAGCAGTTTTACGATCTTTAGATCTATCTATCACAGAAGGGTTTTGCTTCTTGAGTTTCTTCAAACCCATAGACTACTTCAAGAATCCTTGATGGAGTGAGGCATTCTGTGATTCTCAGGCATTTGACAACTTCCTGATGGGTCTGAGCATCCCACAAAAGAGTTTAGAATTTTTCAGCTCTTCAAACCCTCCATCTCTTGATGGGGAACTTGCCTGGTGTTTGATTTTATGCAGACATGAAAGCTGTGATTTCATGTGTGCAGCAGAGTGTCAGTAATGTATGTATGGGCTTTATAAAATTATGGTACTATTGCTCCACATATTTCTTCTATCTGCCCATTTTTTTCTTGTTGGCCACAGATTGCTTGCTCCTATTCACAGTACTAGTAAAATCTTCTGTGTGGTTTTCTTCAAGTTCATAAGATGAAAACTCAGTTCTGCCATCCTTGACTGTTTTGCAGGGGTGGTCACACATGGATCTGGTTTCCTCCTTGGTATTTTTTCATTTCATGCTTCATCGGGGATTAGATTAGAGTGTTCAAGTTGAGTGCAGTGTAAGAGGTGGTTGTGCACTTAGGAAAATGTTGATGAAAGCCCCATATTTCAATACCTTCAACTTTGAAATGTCAGGAGGGTGAACACTGGTTGATTTCTCTGCATTCCTTAATTCTTACATTTATTGCCTTACCTTTTGGGAAACAACTTTGTTTACCGCTTTTCTTGGAAGCTAACAACTTACATTGCATTGGGTGCTCCAGTCTTTATTGCCTGGTGGTCACATTTTGAGGAGTCTGAAACTTGTTGAAGGGGACGGTTATGATATAGTTTTGCACTCTATTCATCTCATGTTTTTGTGAACAAGATATAAAAACTTAGGAATAATTTTCAAGTAGACTTTCATTCCAGAAGTATTTCTTTGTGCATGTGAGATTCTTCTTTTCTGCAGATCATCTCTCAGGTGTGGCTAGAGCCTGTGCTTTCTTTAGGTCTTTTGAAAAGGGTATTGACTCAGCATTGTGAGTGCCGGACAATTTTGATCAGCTATATGAGCCAAAGCTTGTCTTCTAGCTGTTTCCAAGGTATGAAGGTTTGTCTGAAGTCCTTGTGCCATGTCCTAGTGCCTAAGTTCTTCTTCTAGCTGGTACATATAGACTAGACAGGCAAAGATTTCCTGCACCCAAATGGTGAGGTTCTGAATTCCAAGTGAAGTATTTTTTGCTTCTGGAAGAATGGGGATTCGGAATCTGAAGAAGTGTGGAGATTAAATGGGCAGACACAAGGCAAGTTTCAAATGATTGTTGTCAGTCATGTTGCCCACGCCATTCAGGTATGATCATTCTTAAGATTGACATTGTGGTCTCATGGTAACAATCAGCAATATTGATATGAAAAGTTTATTGGATCTGTGTGGCCAAGTAATAATCACATAGAAATCATTGCTGAAGGATTCAAGCTAGACAAGTTTGTCAATTTGTTGCTCAACTTCATCGCCCAGAATCACGATGGGGCACATGCTGTCAAGGTGCAGTCCCCACAGTTGCTTTCTTGTGATTCAAAGTTTCTTGATTGTAACCTCATAGTTATCCTGGTTCTGATTCTAGTTTAAGAGATCCTTTTTGTCAATTGCAGGAATGTTTTCCTGTTACTGATGTTTTCCAAAAATGTATGTTTCTGGATTCGAGATGTTCAATTACCAATGAATTTAAGAAGGTCTACAAATTAGGCTAGGTTCACTAGTTCCAGTGACAGATGGGTGCAAGATTCATAACCATCATCAGCAAATTGTAGGTGATGATTATCTGTGTGTTTCTAGAACTGGAGTGAGTTGACTCCAGTGATGATTGGCACTTTTTTGCTGAATATGTTCTTAATATTAATTTTAGAAAACAAGGTTTGGCAGTTTCAAAATTTCAATGTTTGAGGAATTAGTTTGCAAAGCACACCTTCTATTGTGTATTTGTAATAATACCCAATGGTTGGGATGGCGATACACAGTTCTTCACAAGTTGGGAGTTCAATTTTCAAGAATTTTGACAAATATCATTAATTTTTTTTTTTCCATTTTTTCAGCTAGACCTTTGGTTAATTATTTTGTGCCAAGCATCAGTTGTAGATATGGTACCGAAGACAGTAAATCTGCAAAGGGTCCTTATTGCAGGCAGTACCAAAGTACTACTATCTGCTTCTTTTTTCCCTGATTGCCTATTTGCCCAATGCATATGTGTCTGGTGGTGCCCACACATGTTTGTGTCCATGTTATGCATGTTTCTGGCCTAGTGTCCATTACAAGCCCAAAACCATGCATAAATAAAAGGGGGCCCAAAGTGTGTCTGGGCAGCATGCATCTTTTTTCTCCTTGGGCCAAGGGCAGACAGGAAAACAGAAGAGCGGGCAGTATTTTTGTGTAATGCCGGCATTACAATAAGGACCCTTTGCTAATTTAAGGTCTTTCTATCCGTACACTGGATGTACTATTTTATATTGACTTCGAATATGAAAGTTTCGGTAGCATTAATGTCATGAGAGGTCATGAATCCCAAGACTAGGTTGTATGGTAAGTATTTTAGTCGTGAAACGAATTAAATGCAGCACAAGGATCAACGCTAACACAAACCAAGTGCTACCTAGTATTTCCTCAAAATTTTAGATTGTATTGTTTTAACTACCATTGGTAAGTAGGATAGAACGGCCAGTGAGCAAACACTTAAGCATTCAGGGCAGGCCGGATCCAAGGGGAGGAGGGCTTTGTTGTTTTTCCAAACAAAACTTTAACCCCTCCTCCTCTTGACGCATTTGATGCACTCAAAATCATCAAAACCGGATTAGAAATGAGAAAGTTACACTGCCCCGTGAAAATAGAGGGGTCAAGAACTCAAAAAGACAAACCACAAAACACTGCAAAGTTAGTCCTCGAACAACAAAAATTCCTTGTATGTAGTAGCTCTATTGCTATTAGAGTTCAAAGATGATTTGTACAAGTGAAGGTGGTGCTCCTATAGCACTTTAAATCATTTTTAAAAATTATGAAAAAACAAGTTATGAGCTCTGAAAATAAGAGGGGTCCAAAAGAGAGGAAAGAAAAAAAAGAAGAAAATGGGTTTTGTAAGTTGAAAAGTTTATTTTTCTTATTGCTATTTTTTCATTACTCCTTTTGCTTTGCACTTCAAAGATGGTTTGTAAAGCTTGAGGTAGAGCTCCCATAATATTTTAAATCACTCAAAATAAAGCACAAATGACAAAATTCAAAGAAATCTTCAATAATAGGACAATGATCGATGATGGGCAGTTGTACCCTACTAGAACTTTGAATACCAGATTTCAAGTTGTAATTTTTTTTCTACAACCATCTTGTTGCTTGGATGACTCCATTAGAGATGAAAGCCATTTGGGGAAGAAGATGACTGTTGGGATGCTTCTTGTCCAAGTTGGACACTTTCCCAACTTGTGAAAGTGGACATTTGAACCTTGAATGTTCCACTTATGGAAGAAGTTTTGAACAATTGTGTCGCAATCTCTTATTTTTAAAATAAGTCATAATAGTTATATGATACCCACCGTTCACAATCAACAGTTTCTGCCAAAATATTTAATGTTTTCAACAAAAGATATTCAACTGTTTCATTTTAAGAAAATTCATTCTGACATATAAAACTAAATGTGCAAGGTACATTGGCACTTTGAAGAAAACAATGGGAAGTTAGTGGTTGGAATAGTCACATATTTGTAAGACATAATGGAGTTCGAATCTCCAAATTTCCGGAGGTAGTTTTTTTTTCTTTTTTCTTTTGACTTTTTCTTTTGAGATTTAATTGAAGCTGAACCACAGGGGCAGGCATGGTACTGGAAGCATTTCTCATAACTTGGGTACAACCAAAAAATTTAAGAGAATTTTTTTTGGGCATCATTGGCACATCATTTTAAAAAACAAATTGCACAAGCAAATATATTTGCAACTTTGTGGGCTAGCATTGAGAGCAATTTGCTCCCTGGTTCTTACTATCTAAGTACAAACCTACTTCCCAACTTTGTGGGCCAGCATTGAGAGCAATTTGCTCCCTAGGTTCTCACTCTCTGCGTATGAACTTACTTCCCAATTTGTTTTTCTGTAATTTGCGAATATGTAATTTTAGTGCTCCAAATAAATTAGAAAATGTAGCAACTTTTGTGTCTAGTAAATAGTGAGTGCAAAAAACTCAACATCTGAAAAATAGCGACTACTAAAAATCCATATTCAAAAACTTTGGCAATATCTCAAATAATCCAAAGTTGTAATCCAAATTTTTTTATATATCTATTATACAATTCTTTTATAGTCCTTGGGATTTTCATAGACCCTGCGCCTTATGTATGCATTTGTATACAATTCAAATGGCAATCTATGGACATTGGAAATCTATGTCTTATAGGAAACATATGTATTTAATTCTCTAGCATTATACAATCCTCTAGCATTCTTGTGGCAATCAAATTTTCATACATTCTCCAAATTCATGACAATGCCATGTGGGGGAATCAAACCCCAAGAAAATTTCCTTATCCACTGTAACACATGGCCTACGTGCATAATCCAATGATGTTATTGGTCTTAAGAAAACCTAAGAATTGGCATGTCGATGTGAATTTGCCAAATCCAATGTACCAAACAAGCCACGATTATGAAAACAAAGGACAACATAAAATAGTTATGTTGATCTAACTCTTTGTTATTACCAACTCAAACAAACATCAAAAATGAAAAACAAGTAAATATGAAATTGTAAGAAGTAATCACAATAGAAGAATCTATCAAAACTTTAGAAAAATAGAAATCAATAACTTTGTGTCATCACCATACCATACACACATCTCCTTCCATTCTTGGATGACAACATCATCTGCAAAATTCTCAAGGGTGTAAAACTATTAAAACCATACATATCACCAAATCCAAGTGACTTGTGAACTTATTTTTAGGCTTTGATCTCATAAAGCTTATAATGTTGAAAGTGTGTTCATCTTCCATTGATCCAATAACTTGAACAATTATAATCTCTACCAACTTAATATATTTTGGGATACAATGAATCACAACTTGGTTGGTAGTTAACCCTTTCCATAATCAAATCAAAGGGTTGAAATCATGTGGAGGCTCCCTATTAGTTTGAGAATTATTCTTCATGGAAAGTACAAAGGTGAACCTTTGCAAATCCAAAGTTGTTGCATCTAGAAGTGGAACATCCCAAATTTTTGTAGGCTCAACCTCCCTAGGTGCATAATAAGTTTTTTATGATGGTGTTCAAATGTTTTCCAAACTTGGATTCAAGGTCCTCTTGTAATGAATATTGGGGATAGATAACCTTTAATGTATCCATGAGCTCATGAGGACAAAATTGAATCTCCAATTCAATAATCAATTGCTCAACAACAATTGAAGGTTGTTGCTTCACCTTATCCACAACAATATAGTAGGTCTCATAGGTTACAAATTCACTGAACCCAATTTCCAAGTTCTTACGTTTTGACCATACATGTTAACCATTGAGCTCAAACCCCATGTGATCAATCCTTATGTATAAATCAATGATCCACTTCATACATATGGCATCATGGTTGGTTTCCACCAACCCATGAAAGCCTCACAAAACATCATCATTGGAAGCCACATGAATAAGATCCACATACAACTTGTGGAGATCAGCTTGACAAATCTCCACTACTACCACAAGGTCATAGACAAATACATTGTGAAACTGGGCAAACTTCACCAAAAGTTTTGTTATCTCTAACATTGGAATGAAACAAACCAAAGACAAAATAATTTTTGCATCACATATCATATCAAGATTTGAGGCAACCAAAGGGACAACGAATCCAAAGCCATTTTCATCAACAGTGGCCAACACTCATAGAAAACTTGTTTCACAAGTGATAACTTGGAAATCCAACGTGTTTTCATGATTTGTAAGATCTTGTTTCCCTTTGTTTCCATAATTTGGGCTAGTTTAATAAACTCAAGGTGTCTTTTTAGGGTATTAAAAAAAATACCCATACAAAGATTGCATGAGGTTTTCTAACCTTGAAACAATTGGCAAATGGAAAAAGTTTGCACCGCCAAATTGCACCAATGATCCATGCAATGCATTCCCATTATAAATGGGGCATAATTTATGTGGAGTTGCATTGAAATTCCATTTTGTACTCCTTGAAACACACTAACTCCATTTGTGCCAAAAGATTCAAGTTTATTAACAATACTCTCTTGAAAAAATCATGCATTGATCACCAATGAGTTGATCAAAACATGTGTTAGGTTATTTGAATTGGAGCCATTAACAACCCTTTCCATAGTCAATAAAATGGGGATTCGGCATCAATCTTTCACCAGATGTATCCATGTATTAAAACCCAACTTTGGTTATCAACATTTGTCGTTTTGTTTGTTGTGAGTGCAACATATCCAACAAAACCTAGAGCCTCTTTACTTAACTTCAACACATGCTGGTGGATACAATTAACCATCTCCCAACCCACAAAGTCACTCTAGTGTTTTTTCGAGTTCCTTTCTAATTTCAAAAAATAAAAAAGAGATTTACAACTTTCACAATTAATTACATGCTTACCCTTATTCAATAACAGAAATATGAAAACAAATTGTATTTTAATTTCTACTTATTTAGTGGAGGCAGGCCTGAGGCCTCAAAACGCAATCTAAATTTTCAAAGTGCCACTTGGCATCATTTTTTTAGATACAACACCAAATTGCAACATGTTGATGACAGATACATGTTCATTACAACATACTGAACTTCATTTTTTGCATGTGCACATTTCATATCAATAACCTTTTGCCTAGATTCATTTCTTCTCTTCCTAACATGTTTTTCCAAAGAATCCCACTTTGGAACAAATAGTTTTTCCTTGCATTCCATCTTCGTGCACACAATGCATCTAACAACAAAAAGGATGTTGTCATTGTTGAAAATTGCTTTTGCCCAACGCATTTTTACAAACTAAACTTTTTGAAAATTTCAAACTACATGACCTAGACATTTCCAAGGTTTGCACATCTAAGAGCAACAAATGTAGTAATAGATGCAACAATTTCAAGGGTTGGATTTTTAGACATCACTTTAGTTGGATCATGAATAATCTAGTGGACAGGGGGGTGGAAGATTAGGGACAAGAGGAATTGAAACATTTTCTACTTAATGATGTACACAACTTTTTATAGTTCAACATTACTTTCTTGGCAATGAATATTGTCCTCCTACAATTCACCTCCAAAGTTTTTTGTAGAAATTATTGTTGGAAATACCTTTTGAAATTGAAATTCAAAAGGAACAAAATGTTGTGCCATTGAATATTTTGAATGGAAACTCTTGCCAAACATTTAAAAAATGCATAATGTATCTAGCCTAGCAATATTTTTGGATGTAGGTGCAAGAAAGTGCAATTCATGAATCAAGGGACTATCACTTACCAAAAGATAAAAGTTATTTGACACTTGAACTCAACAAGTTGCTTGATATTTAAACCTTTCCAAGCATAATAAAACTTAGCAAAGATACAAGTTCTAGGTACATATTTCTAGATGTAAGTGCAATTCATGAATCAAAAGACCAACACTTACCAAAAATAAAAGTTATTTAACCCTTGAACCCAACAAGTTACTTGTTACCTAACCTTTCCAAGTTCCAAGCATACCAAGCTAAACCCATTGGTGAACATTGTGCCATTAAATTGTAAGCATATTTGTGCATGTCTTTGATGACTCAAGTTGTTAACAACACAAGTACAGATGTTTTATTGATAAAACCCTAAAAAAAATATTCCACCAAACATTAAGGTGTTGTAGGCAAACTAGATGGTTTGATGTGGTCTATAACAACTATAACATGAACAATATGCAATACTTTTCTCAATCAAATTTAATAGAAAAATAATATAAATTTAGTTCAATACATAAAGGGTGAAAGTCTAACCTTCACACCATAGTTATTACTTAAAGTTCTTCATTTCAAAGTTCATCCTACTTTCAATTTCGACTTGAATCCAAAATTTTCAAATGGATGGTATTATGCCACTATTTGGTTCTTAAAATAGATCCACATCAAAACATCTTCACCATGCAAATGTATAATACAAAACTACAATATAATCAAATTTACGGTCTTGCTTTCCATATTTGCAAATCCAAAATGGAGATGTGGTTATTCAAATGCCAAAGTTGCTTATGAAAACATTCCAATAAAATGCCTTTATATTTTTGAAACAATATACCAAAAACCCCAAGTCTAATTAGATGAAACCTAATGCCTTAACACAATCCCCTTTTTATTCCAATGGGATTGGTTCTTTTAATTGGTAAAATTAAGTCAATATTTCAATAAAAACACACCTCGAAATTGATGAAGGTGTTAATAACCAAAAATTCATCTTGTAAAAACTCAAGTTTTTTTACTACTAATTCCCATCATCGATTTTTGACTACCGATTTCCCACTACCTAATTCTTAGTACCGATTTATTAAAAATCAAAAATGATTTTTGAAGTAGTTTAGATGTTTATATTTAGAACAAAATTTTAGAGGATTAGTTTGACACCAATTAGGTTTATCTTGATTGATTAGGAAAGATTTCCAAGATTTTCTTGGAATTCCACCATTTTCTAGAAAGGATTTCTAAGAAGAATTCGATGTTTGTAAGAACATTTTATTTTTTTGGGTGAATGGAATGAGAATTTTTCTCTGAATCAAGTTTTTCTTTGTGAAACACTACCTCTTTGTGTATCATTTTGGAATAGATTTGTTGTTTTTCTTTAGATGTTGAAGTGTTTGTTTAAAAAATTCTAGTATTTTGAGATGATAAAAAATTAGTATCCAAGTTGCAGCAATAGATGTTACAAGTTGTTCAAGACTCTTTCTTGAACTTAAACCCCTAAGTTATTTATTTGGGGGCTTTAATGGAAGGATTATGATAACATTTTAAAATTGTGCATGGAAAACCATTATCTAATTGTAGGAAATGAAAATGTATATATAGATTTTTATTGGACGCATTCAAGAATTTACACATATGCTTTTAATTCTTGCAAGTGGGTTTTCTGAAATATTCAATAAGGCTTACATAACACATCAATTTCTTTTTAAACTATTTTTGTGTGTTGATATATATTTGTGGTCTTCCATTGCCTATAAATGTTGGGGAAAAATCTATTGTATAAAGATGCACCTTGAAACCTTTAATTTATGATATTGATTTTGCATGATTAATAGGTTATGGTGTAAATGAATAAATATAAACATAACAAGCAAGGGATTTAGAAAGTATTGAACAATTAATTGATATGTTAAGAAAAAATAAAGAATTGACCTTTAAAATTAAAGCAAATGCTTTTAATTAATGAAATTAGGTGTAGTTGGGATTAAGATTTATAAATTAAACCATGCATCAAATTTGAGTTTATGTTTTGTATGATGATTCATTTTTGGGAAATTTAACATTATTTCACTAGTTTAAAAGTGGGGTGTAATTCATTAGTTTAAATCATTATGAGACTTTAAAAATGAAACATGTTTATCATATTTTAATCATTACATGGTTATTATGTATGAAATCACCATGTTTCATAACTACCAAGCATAATTCATTATTAATTGAAATAATTATGACGCAACCCCAAATTCTTTGATGGACTTAACTACGAGTGAAAAAGGTGAAAACATTGGAAGGAGAATGAGTTGGAATGCGTTCCCTGGTTCATAACATTTCAAGGGTAGGGGAGTGTGTTGGAGCTTCGAGATGTGACTAGGAAGAGTGATAAGCAAGTCAATTATTCACATGGATCTGCACAAACCAAACAACAAGTTGGTTAGTGCATAATTAGAGCACTTTTGGTGCATGGATGAACCACAAGCAAACACAGATTCACAAGACTCACCATAACTCGGATTTGGGGGAAGCCACCACCTTCCTTCTTATAATATTATCTATGCTTGGCCATGGGGCCAACACCCAAATGTCATTTTGTCCCAAGACTCCCAAGTTGGAGTCCCAAAATTCCTTAAATTGGGATTCCCACAACTTTGGGGGCCCATAACTTTGTGTGAAAACTTCCAATTGAAGTGAGGTTTAAAGCAAAGTTGTAGCCCTTGTCGAGATCTTTCCAACAGTATGTGAAACGCCACCTGCACACAAGTAAATCAGGGCAATTCCTGACTTTTAATGGTCGGAAGTCAAATTGACAATTTGACTCTCGACCTTTCTTTTGGCATAACTTATGTTTAAAGTACCCAAATGGGTCATGCGAGCTTATTTTAGACATTTACATTCCAATAGCTTTTCAATGTTATAAGGAACTTTTCAATCCAGTGAAATTTTGACCCCTGCAATCTCCCTTTGAAGGTTTGGAAGTCCATTGGGACTCCAACTCCCAAAGGGGGAACTCACTTGGGAGTGTGGGGGTTCATTCCCTAACACTTTCATGCACTCCCAAGAGCATGAAATGTGACTTCCAGGCTTCACTCTTGGCCCACAAGCTTTATAAGCCCTTGCCTTGGTCATAAGCTCAAGGTTAGTGTTGCAACAAACTCATTATAATAATTTGTTAATGTTATTGTTTTAAATGTTTTAAGTTATTACATTTTAAGCTATTTTAGGCCATTCTACCCTAGGTTATTTTTAAGTTATTTTATTTAAAATTAAGGTGTAATTAAAATAATTAGTTATTCTTGGTTAATTTAGGTTATACCCAAAATTATATTTTAAGTTATTATGGTTTAGACCAATTTAAAATTAAATAACCTAAGATAACTTATGTAAAATAATCTAAAATAACTTCAAGGGTAGAATAACCTAAGATTATTGATGATGGAATAATTTTAGATAGCTTAAGATAGAATAATTTAAAATAATTTAGGGTGGTTATAGTTTAGAATAGCTTAAAATTTAATAATTTAATGTCACGACCCTAACCTTGGGTTCGTGACCAAAACAAAGACATAAAAAGGTGTGGGTTGGGAGTGTAACTTGGGAGTCACATTGACATTATTGGGAGTGTGGGAGAATGTGAGGGAATGAACCCACACACTTCCAAGTGAACTCCCACTTTCAGAGTTGGAATAATAATGGATTCTTGAATATTCAAAGAATAATTTGAGGGGTCAAGACTTATTGGATTAAAAATTTCCCTATACCATTAGAAAGCTTTTAAGACGAAAATGTCTTAAATGGGCTCACATGATCCATTTAAGTACTTATAACACAAGTTAGGGTTGAAAGAAAAGCCAGGAATCAAAATGTTAATTTGATTTTTAACCATTAAAAATCAAGAGTTACCTTGAATTACATGTGTGCAGGAGGCATGCCATATATCATTCAAAAACTTTCAATGAGGGACTATAACTTTGCTTTAGACTTCATGTGAATGAGAGGTTTGCACAAGAAGTTATGGGTGTCCAAAATGGCAAGAATCCCAATTTCGGGAATTGCGGAACTTTTAATTTGGGAATCCCAGGAAAAACACCATTTAAATGCAACCCTTGTGTGTTACAGAGAATATTATAAAGGGGTAAGTGGTGGCTTACCCCAAGTTCGAACCATGGTGAATTGTGAGTCCATGTATGTTCGTGGCTTGTCCGTGCACCAAAAATGTTCCAATTATGCACTAACTGATTTGTTGTTTGGTTTGTGTAGATCGATATGAATAATTGACCCGCTTGTCACTTGTCACTTGTTTTATTCCCCATCCTAAAAATCCAACGCGCCCTTTTCACCCCAAAAGTGCTATGAGTTAGGGAACATACCCCAATTTTATTTTTCTTTTGTTATTTTCACATTGAGACTTACATTTGAATCTTTCAAGGAGTTTGGGGATGTGTCATTTAACATAAGAATTTAAAATAACCAAAAATATCCTAGGGTTGAATAATTTAGTGTCACAGGCATGAAAATAACCAAGTTTACGATATTTTTTAACCAAAACGAAAACTAAAGTAGGCTTGGTTCCAAACCTAAGTTGTGAAATTAAAAAAACAAGTACAAAAACATGATATGTGCAAAACAAAAATTCAACAAGATTTTGTTGCAAAATAATAATAATAATAATATAACAAGAAAACATATTCAAAACCAATGTTGAATAGATTAAAAATAATGGGGAATTTTACTTTTATTTATACACGTTGGGCATCTAGTTCAAAGAAATTTTTTAAAATTGTTTTAACCCACATGTGGCCCATGTTCACCATGTATGCCATGTGAACCCATATGTGATCCATGTGTATCCATTTGTAAATTATGAATGAATTAATATTTCATTGGGAGTGGACTAAGATTTAATTAAAAATGAATTAAAATTCAATTAAAAGTGAATTGAGATTTAATTAAGAATTATAGAAGTGAACTAAAAGTTAACTTGAAGTGAATTAAAACTTAACTAAAAGTAAACTGAAACTTAATTAAAAATTAACTAAGAGTGAATTTAAATTAAATTAAAAAATAGATACAAGTTCAATACAAGTCATGGATGAACATTTATATGAATGAACTCCATAGTGCTGGCATCCATAACACTTAGAATAACTTAAAATAACCAAAAATTTAATAACCTAAGGTGGAATGATCTAAAATAACTATGAATAATTTTAAGTCCAATAACTTAAATAACCTAATATGGCGTAAATTAAATTAGTTTAAAGACCTAATGTGGAATAATTTAAAATAACCAATAATAGCCTAAAGTTCAATAACTCAAAATAACATAGGGTGGAATAACTTAGAATAGTAAAAAAAATTCAAGGTGGAATAAATTAGAATAATTGAAAATAAATTAAGGTGGAATAACCTAAATAAATAAATAATAATAAATAATAATTTATGATTGAATAGCTTAGAAAATTCAATAATAATTTAAGGTAAAATTGCTTAAATTGACTTAAGGTGAAATAATTTAAAATAACTTAGAATATAATAACCCAAACAATTTAAGGTGGAATATTTGAAAATAACATAAAATAACTTAGAATATATTAGAATAACCTAATGTGAAATAGCCTAAAATAACTTACAATAAAATTACTTAAAATAACTTATGATGGAACAACCTAAATTGACATAAGGTGGATAACCTAAAATAAGTTACAGTAAAATAACTTAAAATAATTTATGATGGAACAACCTAAATTGACATAGGGTGGATAACTTAAAATAGCCTAGGACTAATTTAAAATTCTAGGTTATGGTTGTTTAAGAATAGCCTAGGGTATCTTACAGTAACTTAAAAATAATTTAAAGTAACTTACATTAACCTAACAATAATTTAGGAATAGCATAGGAACCTAGCTTGTGGTAGCCTACACATAGGTTAGTAATATGATGTGCATAATAATGTGTGATGACAAATAATTTCATTCATTTAAATAATGGTCCAATGATTAAGGACTTGTTTTTTAAGTATGGAAATGAAAAAAGTTGAAGGTTCAAACCTTCACATTTGCACCCTAAATTAATGGGCCAAGTGACTTAGGTTCTTAGATGCCTTAATGTAGTTTAACTGCCTAGTTTAAATGGATAGGTTTTTAGTTTAATTTGGCTATGACTTAAGAATTAGTCTAATGAATTAATAATTACTAAATTTCACAAATTATTAATGAATTCAATTGCTTATAACAACTAATCCCTGTTCATAAAGGTTTGGGCACTTTTGTCATGATAAGTTTGTCTAAGTTCATTCAAAATCCAATGAAATACATATTAAATTAAGAGACATATTGGTGTAGTGTGTCCAAGTTGATAAAGGTGAAAACATCATACAATGAACAAAAATTTGTGTACACAATTATTAGTTTCTGGATGTGATGTTTTTGAACTTCAACCATGTCAATATTTAAAGCATTTTCATATTTTTTTGCATATTATGATAATGAAAAACATAAAAAAGTGATTTTTAAAAAACCACTTTTTTTGATTTCATCTATTATGTGATGTTAAAATATATTTATGTAAAAAACCCTATTGTAACATATTGAAAAATGCAAACATATTTTTAAAACGATTGAAATGTTTGACAACCTTTGAAATTTATAGTATAAATTTTGAACCATAGGATTCTATATGATTGAACCATATTTGTGAACAATGTGAAAAGTTTGACTATTCACATGGAAATAAACAAAATTGTGAGGTGAACATCATGATATAAAATCCATAATTTCAATTGCTTATTTGAAGGATTAATGAACTTGAATACTAGTGTTTAATATGATATATGAGCTTTACATTATATTGGATTTACCATAAATACACCCAAAAAAGATTGTATTTAAGTTATTCAATTATGATTTTTCCAAATAACATTAAATAACAAGATTTTTGAAAGTCAAAATATAATGCCTTTATATCATTTAAGTGAAACCTAAAATTAAATGCACCACATGTTGGAGTAATTTTAATGGATGTAACATAATACTTGACCCATTTTTGCCCAAGTTGTCCCTTCCATAGTGTGTTCTCCCATAATTGTTTTTCAAATGGAAATTTGGGAACTATTTTATGACAATTTATTAATAACGTTTTGGACCAAAATGTTTGTATGCTTGTGAATTTTTCCATTTATAAATTTTCATAATCAATTTGCTATTCTAAAAAAATTACTATTTGACTTTTTAAAAAATTATATATTATTTGTGTAAGCAATTAAACACAATATACCCAGAAAAATCATCAATATGACCCAAAAGTGACCCACCACATGTATTACAATTGAACTCTATTATATAATTCAGTTTATTTGGAAGGCAAAAGGTCCATGCTTCATGAAATGTTGACAAGGGTGTGAACAAAGTTTCAAGTATGTTTGGATCACATTTTTTTAGTCACCAAATTTGAATGCTTATGAACATAGTTCCTTGAGGTTTCAAATATAATTGAACAATTTATTTCAAAGATTATTTTTTAAATCATTTTCTTATGTTGTTATTTATTTGATTAAGTACAAAAACTTATGCAAGAGGGGTGGTTTATTGCATTAATTAGTGTAAAATGCAATTTTATGAGTAGTTGAACAAACTTAAGTGTTCACCTATGGTGTATATTGCTTCAATTAGTAATGTTGGGCATAATGCATAGTTAAGGGGATAGATAACATACACCACAAAAAGGAGGTTATATATAACATTGGCCAATGAGCACAAATATTACTTGAAGGTTTGTTAGGAGGAGGTAAAGAACTAGTTCAATTGCCATCAAGTTAAAGTGGCTTGGAAATTGAATTCTAACATGAAGCTTAAAGCGTTGTCATCAAGAAGAGGTGAATTGGAATAGTCCACCTTTTTGTTTAATATCAACAATAGGCTAATTGGAATAGTCCATCTTGTTGTTTAATGTCATTAAAGTCTATTAGGATAACTACAAGAGGCATTGATGAAATAAGGTTTTGTCAATGAGACGTCAATTAAACTTGCAATGACAAACGATATAGTCTGAGGAGGTTTTATTCACCATTGGGACTCACCACACATTTATTGCATATTGGACATTAATGCAAAACATTTCTTTGGTATGTATGAATATTCATAGTTCTTCATGGGCCTTAGAAGGTAATTTCCTATGTTGAAAGTCATTCAAGGTGAAAACATATTACCTTTTAAAATTGCATTGTATTTTGAGCCTAAACTTTGGTTGGGGTAAGTAACCCATGTTGGAAAGGACATGTCAAAGCCTTTTCAATGATATAAATCATATTTCAAAAGGAGTCTTGCAAAATGTCATAACAAAGGAGCGTCCATACACTTCATTTTGGGGGACCTATTTCATGACTTTGATGTTGTGCATACATTTGCTTAAAACATTTTTCCATACCCATATTCCATTTTGAGCCATTTGTCTCCTTTTGAGCCAATTTCCAAATGAAAGGTTGTTGAAGATTAGAAAAAATGGTTTGTGCTAATTATCCTTATGGTGAGAATGCCAACAATGGTAATGCCACTAGTGCATTTGATCAACAATAGCTACATTGTTTCAAAAGGATCTCAAGTGGTGTAAAAATAGTATGGATGTTCAACAACAATTTGCTTGACATTGAGCATGAAACATCAAGATAGTACAAGCTTATAATGGGGGAGACTTCCCAAACATCATAATGAGAGTTGGAAAGTGGAAGTGGTGGCTTTTGGTGATGAGCATGGTGGTCGAGGAGCTTTGATTTTGAGTAAGAACAATGATGCAAGGGGTGCACATTATAAAATAGTAAAAGGAGGTAAGAGGTATTTAGAGGGACCAAAGGTTGTTTTTTATAATGTGTGTGAAAGAAAATTTGAAATAATTCTACCTAGGTTTTTGACTTTTGTCAAAGAATTGATTCTCTTTGTGTAAACTTTTATACCATCTTATTTGTAAAGATTTAAGGGTCTCTAGTTGCTCGGGTTTGAGAAGTGTTTTAGAAATTTTATTGAACAATGTTCTATGTTGAAGTTGAGAGGAGAGAGGAAATTTATGAATGCACGCAAGAATACTCTTGTGTCAGAAGAGGGTAGTGATTGCCCAAAATTTTCAATGCAAGAGGAACTTGGAAGAATGCATAAAGTTCTTGAATGGTATGAGCCTTTGATGCTCAAAGATCTTACAAGACAAATTTAGAAGGGAACTAGGGTGACATATTACTTCTAGTGAAGTGCCTTGAAGGGTAGAAGTGTGTAGACCGCTTGTGAATATTGTTAAGAAGACATATGAAGAATACCCTAGAGGGAGAAAAAAAACTAAGAAGTCCATCATGCTTAAGGGTTGCACACAACCATGTAGAGAAGGAGATATTTGAGAGAAGAGATGGTTTTATTCTAGAATTGGTAAAAAGGGATTACACTTATAGGTCACAATGTTTATTAGGACTTTTGGAAGGCTTGCTTTTACATGTGCAACCATTCACTTCATCCATCTTGTGTTGTAGCATGATAACCGAGGATGAAACCGAGGACAGCTTTAAATAGAGGAGTGGATTGAATGCCACCTGCATTCAAGACTTGCCCACAATTGAATTGACAAAAGAAGTGGATGGAGTTGAAGTGAAGTTTGAGACGAGTTTGAACGTCATGGGGTGGATTTGCTGTCACCATAATTTGTGATGTATTGTGGAATGACACATTGAGCAATTGGCATATCGTTAACATCTGGTATCATTGTGAGCAGGAACAACTTTTAAGGCAATAGAAGCCTCTGACATTGCATATACTACAACATTATATAAAGCAGTGGGAAACATCTACCAGATATAATGATGGAGATTGGAAAGCAAAATTCCCCACACAGCTCCAGCCAAAACTTCTGATTTTGTATGCTGGGTTGATTCCTTCAATGGTATCAGTTTCCCCCCAGGTCCATCTTTCCTAATTCTTGAATGTTGACTTCACCTCTCTTCATATTTGGTAGCCTCTCAGCCAATTCAAAGGAGTTGGCAGATCTTGCATAATTTGTTGCATTCGAACTAACTGGATGCAAAATTTTCAAACTCAGAAATGTCCTTTTCTAGAGTATCATTCACTCCAGAAATTTGCAAAAGTTGACCATCAGTGTGCAGCAGGGTTGCTGTGGCTGAAGGGGTCCATGGTGTTGTTGATGATGAATCCACTCTCCATGAATCCTGAGCTCATCTGGACAGGGTCAAGAGCCGCTTCTGAGTCTTTGTTGAAGATGAACTGGCTGTCTGTGGAGCTATGGCAGATTCCAATTGAAACTTGCAAACATTAGAGGTCTGCTGCTGCAAACACAGAGTGCCCATAGTATGTGACAGCGATTGTGTTCAGAGCTTTGGCTTGCTTTCCAATTGCTGTTCTAAATCCCTGCATCTTCAGAGATGCTGGATTACAAGTTGTAATCTCATAGCCCACAGCTATAAGGTGCAGGCACTCAATTACTTATCCTATGCACATTGCCCTATAAAGAATAGTTTTTGGAACAAGGGGTCACAATCACGAAATTCTGCATTGGCAGGTCGAACAGTAGGTCACAAGATGGAGGAATGAAAATTTTAGATGCTGAGCATGAACTTGTTAAGTTTCCTTGTTTGTTGTTTGAAGGTAACATGCACCTAATTAGGATATATAAGCAGTGCACAATTTAGGAAGAATTGCCTCAGAGAGTCCTTTCTAATAAGGATGCTCATGGACCCATTGTGTAAGCCAGTCTTGAGAGCACACCATACATAAAGCAGCAGCATACCTGAGAACGATACAATGTTAGAACACCTTGATAGTCCCTCTAATAGTCCCCTGCACACATGCACCAGTCTTACCACAGAAGGTGAGCCAGCTGAAGAGTACAACTTTAGCAGTGCCTGCACCTCAGTTTACCATGAAAAGAATATTGACATAGCACTGATGGCTGCATTTTCCAGAACTTTGGTAAGTTTTGGCCGAGCTCTACATTGTGGGGTTGCAGACAGATCACGTTGGAAGAACAAAATTATCAGAGTGAATGTGCAGTGAGTACCTTTCAAAAGCAAGAGTTGTTGAATCTGCATTCATGACAACCTTCACAGAAATCACCAAATTCCATTGCATGATTAGTATGCCGCCGCAGTTAGTTTTTCACTTTTAGAACAATAAACTCAAGGATCTCTCTGATTAACTCAACTAAGTAGTCTGGACATGCTTAAATCAAAAGGACCTCTCTGACTGTCTCTGTGAAGATGACATAAACAGATTCTGGGTTTAGCTTTCACATTTCTTTCTCATATGCTCATAGAAGAATTGCTGCACAAATGCTGCACATGTGCATGAAATGTCCATGATAACAAAGCAAGTTGAGTGAAGCATTGGGCATAGAGAGAAGGGTACAAAACAGTACAAAATCCAGATGCCATTGAACCACGTCCTCCAGGATATTGTTTCAGTGAACCAACAATCATATCTAGATTCCACAGTAACTTATAGTACTCCTTAAGAGAGAGGAAAATTATGCCTATGCCCTACTCCTCAAGACTGGGCAGGAACATACCCAAAAATTAAATCATGGTAGAGCTTCCCTTTTGCCCACTCTTCTAACTTGTTACGTTTAAATTTGGACAAATTCATCTTACTTACTGTAGTACCTTGGCCATTTCAACACATGTCCGTCAAATAATTAATTAATTTTGAAATTTTCATTTCAACAAATGAAATATTTCTAAATATTCACTATCATCCTTCACAATATTTTTTGATTTGAAAGAAATAATTTTTGAAAATTTCAACAATTCTTAAAATAATATAATTAGTGTCAAATTGGCCAAGGTACTAGGGTATTGATTCATCTTTATATTACTTAGATGGGGTGCCTCACAAAATAGAGGTTTCTATTGGAAGATGGAGCACCTCCCCTTCAGCCCACCCATCTATCTATGAAGGAAGGTCTTCTTT
>Ga0209208_10000399_pt1 | contig 55173 bp, 37 predicted proteins | sample S1TSphfallax_3_FD_187694 | JGI IMG/M metagenome (GOLD analysis project Ga0209208, IMG submission 187694) | Host-associated microbial communities from peat moss isolated from Minnesota, USA - S1T2_Fd - Sphagnum fallax MG (SPAdes) (version 2) | ecosystem: Host-associated > Plants > Peat moss >... | reverse complement strand
ACCACAGCTAAATGCGCTTGCAACTCCCTACGGAAGTTCGGTGCAAAGGGTGGTAGCCTACTTCGCAGAAGGCATGGCGTCTAGACTCATCACATCTTTTCTTGGCATCAGCAGCAGCAGTAGTAGCAGCTGGTCGTCGTCGTCCCCCGTGCCGCTTCTTCAGCTTTGGCCCGGAATGATCATGCAGAGTCTCAACTGCAACCAAAAGAAGATCATGTCCGCGGTCCAGGTGTTCAACGAAATCTGCCCTTTTGTGAAATTCTCGCACTTCACGGCGAATCAAGCGATAGTGGACGCCTTCGAAGGAATGCGCGATGTGCATATCATAGACATTGACATCATGCAAGGGTTGCAATGGCCAGCTCTGTTCCACATCCTTGCGGCCAGACCAGGGGGACCGCCGCAAGTCATTCGGATAACGGGATTGGGAAGTTCCATCGAGTCCTTGCAGGCTACAGGGAAAAGGCTTTCCGATTTCGCACAAACCCTAGGTCTTCGATTCGAGTATATAGCGGTGGCGGATCGGATTGGAAACGTGGATCCATCCGCGTTACAAGTGCGAAATGGGGATGCACTCGCCGTCCACTGGATGCAACATTCGCTCTACGATGTCACTGGAGATGATCCTCAAACGTTGAACCTCCTCAAGAGACTCTCCCCCAATGTCATCACCATGGTAGAGCAAGATCTGCTAGTACATCACGACGGCAGTTTCATCAACCGTTTCGTGGACGCGCTTCATTACTACTCTGCCTTGTTCGATTCTCTTGGCGCCAGTTACGGCGACGAAAGCCCAGAGCGTCACGTAGTGGAACAACAACTGTTCTCATGCGAAATCAAGAACATCCTTTCTGTTGGCGCCGGAACATCTCTTGCAGCCGCAGCAGCAGCAGCAGCATCATCATCTCGCGGCTGCAGCGGCACAGCAGCAGCAACAGATCATGGGGTGCGGCCGCATGTCAAATTCGTGCGACAATGGAAAGATGAACTCAGCCAAGCGGGTTTCAAACGCGTGTCCTTGAGCCACAAGGCCGCCACGCAAGCCGCACTTTTGCTGGGCATGTTCCGAGACGGTTACACGCTCTTAGAGCAAATAGGGACATTGAAACTAGGTTGGAAAGATCTCTGCCTCCTAACTGCCTCTGCCTGGAGCTGCAATTAACAAAGCTCATATCATGTGCAAACTACTTAATAGATCTTCCCCACTACTTACTTACGCAGCATTGGTGTAGGATTTGGGCATAAAAATTTCCCTCCAACTTGATCCAATGTGTGAGTGACATGTGGAGTATTATGGCCTAGGTAACCAGGGAGGATGCATGATTACTAGAAATAACCGCGGCATGGCATCCCATCCCGAATTTATTTCCAGTAACCAGTTTCCTTGAGCTGGTTACCAGACATTTAAACCTTCTGTTTAGAGGTTTGAAAGTGACTCATAACCTTTATGTGAGTGGATGAAAAGTTTCATATTCTTCTTGTAGATGGACCAAAAAACATATAAACCCTCCTCTCCTTAGATGAAAGTTCATAACCGTTCTCTGTTCTCTCTCCAGATGATATACGCAATTCTTTTTTGTGTAATGTATAGCCGTAGGGTGAGGGGATTCTGAAAATAAGGCAGGCCTGGGATGAGGTGCTAGCCAAGCAAGCACAACCCCACATTTTGAGTCCTTCGCCTATGAGCTTTGACCCTGGGAAAGCACATGGCGAAGGTTAGCATGAATCTAAACATTCATAGATCACAAGATGTATGAGGTATAGGTTAGTATGCCTACTTCCTTAAGAGTGGGAGGGATTTAACACTTATTATAGGTGTACTACGTGTAAAACCCTTCCCACTCTTAAGGAGTAGGCATAGTATCCCTCCTCTTTTTTTGAGGCGGGATATGGATATAAGGTACATTCCAAATAAGCTTTACAATTCCATATTAGAGCCCTTGGAGAAATTCCTAATGCATTTAGAAGGCACCTTATATACATAAATAATTTGTCTTCAGAAAACAAGATGCACCTTACATTTGCCAAAGGCCTTTAAAACCAACTTAGGTACTAGGCATAAGATCCTTAAGGAGTAGGTGTAAAACCATCCCCTCCTTTGCCTTATAATCTATGTATGTTTAGGTTCATGATAATGTTTGCCGTGGGCTTTATAATGGGTAAAGCCCATGGATGAGAACATTACTAAAATGTTAATGGCCAAAATTGGGTAAGGAAGCTTATGGATGACCACCACTGTGGCTAAATCAAAAAATTGAACAAAAGACACTGATTAGCAATTAACTAATTGCTAAAGAAATAGATGTTTCGACTAGTGTTGGTGTGGGTATTGTGGAAGGCAAGATTGGAACATATATAACTTTTTGTTAGAAGCATTTTTGTAAGTTGTGTGTACTTAGACTTATCCATTTGATTTTTTGCTTGAAAACCATGTGAATTATGGTCATGTTTTTTAATACACATACCTAGGTTGATGTCCGGTGAATAACACCATTTTCCATACCCGTTATGCATGCCCTTTTAAAAGTAAAATAAAATAAATCAACCTATGTCTGTGTTCAGAGGGCTGAAGTTTGCTAAAAAAAACCCTTATGATGCCCACGCCCCTTGAGTTTCACATATGTTTATTTGTTTTAGATACCCTGTGCATTGGGTATGCTCAAAAGTAGATACCCAAAGACTCTGCTGTAAACCTTGAACTATCACATTCTCAACTATAGACATGCATCTAATATGTGGTAGCCTTTTTTACTCAGTGTGGAAGTGCACTCTTGCAAAATCTTTGAATTTTTTTGTTGTAAATTCTTGAAAAAAATGTCAAAATTGAGATTAAATAATATTTAAAATCTCCAGATTTTTATACATGGTTCAAGTAGATTATAACCCAATAAGGATTTTTTTTTTTCATATTTTGTTAATAGCCAAATTTGACTAAAATTAACTTATTGATGATCACCACCTCAGCTATATCAGAAAATTGAAAAATAAAAACACTGCTGGTCAGTACTGCTCCGTATCTTGTAACACGCTCATGTTCACCATTTGGACCACTTTAGTTTTCCATTCTTTTGCTCAATCTTTGCTTCTGGATTTGGCCAGATATAACTCCATTTTAGCTGGGCCAAATTATGTTCTTTTGTGTGCAGTTTTGACGAAGGGCCATTTTTTGTATGAAGCCTTCGAAAACGTGGGTAGATTGGCTGATTGAATGTGGTGGGAAATGCCCATCATTGCCAATGAATCAATTGTCAATCAATTGGGAATCATACTGCATTGTATGTCCAATTGGTGAAACCCTGGTTATTCTTGACCCTTAGTCCTCTAGCTGGTTGTCAAACAAATAGTGCTGTTCGACATTTCAATGCTCGACTTGACACAATTCTGAGACCTTGATCCCCACCTCTACCCTACATGCTATCATCCCCATTATTCCAATTTGGCAATATCATGGTTGCCAAACAGCATTACCGCAATTTGATCAAAAGTTGCAAATGCTGTCCCAGTGAACATCTACCTTACACGTTCTAATCCCCACTCAGGGGTTTATAATATCAATTTTATAATTTTGAAATTTTCTTGAAAATTTTCCGAAAAGAAAAGAAAAATTAGTCAAATTTGCAGTAGGAAAAAATAAAATTCCAAAAAATCCCAACTTTTTGCCCAGAAAAAACATTTCAGCAAAAAAATCATTGTCCTCAATACTTCCTATGAAGCAACAATATTGTAGTACCTTTTCAGAATCAGCTGTAATTATTTTATTTCTAGAATTCTGAATTTTCTAAAAATTATCTGTTTGAAACAGAAAAAATTAAGGAAAATTACATACCCATAGGTCTTGACATTTTGAGAACTTGAGAGAGAAATTAGACTCATGTAGGTTGTATTTAAGGTTCTGTTTCTGCTACCTAGTATCTTGTAGACACCTAATGTGCTAATCACTTGCCTACCTATGTTTAACAATACCTACAATGTTTGTTATGACTTAGTTAAGTTGATGGATAAAGTGGAGTCATTGTTGCTTGCAAACAATAAATGTGATGAGGAGAGAAAATTCTGCAATGTTTCTCTTTTAATGAGATCCTTCATGGACATTAAAGTGTAACACGATCATTCATCATTGCTCAATATTTTTATTGCATCACATTACCAAACCGAAAATTTCATAAATTACATTTCTATTATCAACCTAAATTCTGAAAAATAAAATAATTATGTGGCACTTAGCTGAAGCAGATAAGATACTGCAGTATTATTTAGTTGCAACAACCTCCAAGGAGGCTAATTGGTCCAAGTTCCAACCATGAGGTTTGACTTGCCTCTCAAAGTGTACTAAGCTTCTTGTGTAAACAACTGGCATGATGACTCTGCCCTTATGACAAGTCCAAGACAGCAAAGTAAACATAAGAAATGCTCCATGAATTTCCCATAATATGAGTTCACAGTAACTGGTTCCTCAAAATGTGGGACGAAATGAACTCTGCATCCTTCCAAATTTGCCACTCTCTCAGGGGCTCCAACAACAAAACACTGTCAAGCTCTGGTTCCACATAGGTATCTCACAAAGCCCTCTCTCACAACTGGGTATTGTTACAATTTATATATATTACAAAAGAACATGATGGTTTCTCCTATAATAGCCTTGCTCTATGACACATGTGTAAGATAAACTATGTGGTTTCATTCATTTCAATGTAAAACATACATTGTGGTATATCTTGTAGTCATGAGCCAATGACTACGATACCATATTGTGTTCCCATAATATGTTCAAAGGGAAATTTGCAAAACTTGATCAAAACAGCTTTAGATGTCAATTCTTCCACATGCTTATATATCTTGAAACACAAAAAATACCTTGGAAACTATCAGTCAACGAACAACCTTTTTTCACAACCAGCTCATTTGGAACACTATTTAATACTTGGTTTACATACTACACACGTCAAGTAGCTGATTGGTTCATGTTAGAATTAGCTAAGTCTTACTTCTAATGCCACCCAATGGGTGGTTTCTCTAAGGCAGATTCTACATTCTTCCAAGCAAGCCCTTACTCTACATGTGATTAGGTAATCTGGACATTAAGTTTACTTACAAGTCAATGAATGAGTGTTGATGTCAATTGTGATCATTAGTAGGCAGTGGTAATATAGATTACATGTTTTTTTTCTGGCAATTTTGGTAGTTGGCAAATTCAAAAATAGAAAAGATGAAAAGGACCTGATGGTATTGGAGTTTTCAACAACCATATGTCCAAAGAAAAACTATAGAGATCTGGGGATTTCTATATTAGGTTCAAGTAGGTAGCCAAACAATGTAGAAATATGTTTTATTTTAAGGTTCTCATTGATGATCACCACCTGTGCTACATCACAAAATTAAAGGAAAGAACCCAAAGAGAAGAGCTTGAATTTTCTTTTCTCATATCTCATTCATAGCCAAGTCTGGCAAAATCTTCTTATGAGTGATGGCCAGTTTGGCCACATCACAAAACCTAAAAAGGAAAATCCTGGGAGGGAGGCACCCAAGAAAAGCGAAAATGCAAAAATGTAGTACATATCTTCTCCCGATGTTTAAGTCTGGGGCTGTAGCTACACTGCAATTTGGTTGTACTCTTGGGCCAATTGGGTTGTTAGACTTGTCCAGCTTGATTTGCACACAGTGTAACCAACATGAAAGCGCACGTTCTTGGGGAAACACAAGAACCACGCGTCACCATTTCCTTCTTCCCTACACGCACACAAACGTGCACAGATTTGCAGTAGGGTTTGTGTTTTTTCGCTTTTTCCATTTCTTGAGGTAGGTGGACTAGAGATCATCCACAAAAGGAATGAGCCAAATATGGCTAGAGATCAGTCAGGATTTAAGTAGAAAATTCTTAGAATCCTGGGTTTCTTTTGGGCAACCTACACTAATCTAGTGTCTAAATACCGCTACTTTTACTCTTTTTTTCCCTCAAAATATGGCGACTTTGTACACATTGCACTGCAATTTGTTTGGGTCGCAGCAGTGCAAAATTTCGCCCCAAATAAGAAACACAGAATTTTGCACCTGTCTGTGTACAGGCGGCCTTATATAATCCTCATCAGGGAGAGACAGTCTAGATAGAGCTCATCTTGATCTCCAGAGTTTCTAATAGAACAGGAGTCAATAGAACAAGAGTTCATCTTCATTGTAGGATCAACGGTAGGCTACAACTCCAGTACTAGTTGCATTGAGTCAGGATCATCATCATCATCATCAGAGGAGGAGGAGGAGGAGGAGGAGGAGGTGCTTCTGCATCAGATGAAGAACAATCTAGCAGCCGCTGCAGGCTCAGATGCTGTCTCCTGCAGCTGCTTGTGGGAGAGCTGCTGGACCACCCCTGAGGTATATTCTGAATCTGGTGACGAGCTCGTCGTGAATACCGCAAACTCTACTAGTACTGCAGCGGAACTCGGAACAGCTTCTAGTCCACGCATTATTACTATTTTCCAGCAAACCGACGACATGATTCTAAGTTCTGCAGCCGGCTGGCTATCGGGTTTGCAGGACGATCTGCTCACAACAGCATTCATATCGCATGGCATGGTGCTAGACATGCGCAGCAATTCGTCACCGCTTCATGATGTAGCTGACCATGATTCCAGCTGCGACAATATGGGTAGCTTGGATCAGGTCGTGGAGCTTTATATAAGAATGACCGGTATACGGCATCCAGCTGCGGAATCTTCTCCATACTAGCTATTATGTTCTCTCGCCTGCTGCGGCCGAGTCGTGTGGTGAAGCTGCAGCATTGTCGTCCAGTCGTACAGCAGCACTGCAATGCGCGCCGAGGACACAGTACTGGTGGCTCAAACCGCGTCTGCCTTGCAATTGCAGCTCGACCCAGCAGAGTCGCCAGCTTGCTCACCTCTTTACAACAACGTCGGTCCGCCCCTGCAGCTGCTCGATCGTCGCGGGGGATTGGAATGGAAATATTCAATACCCAGTTTCGACATGGATCATGTCAAGTCTGAATGTCCCCCAGCTACATCTTCGCATAAACCTCTTGTCGGCACTCAATTGCACTTGATCATGCACGAGAATCTCAAACACTCCACTACTTCGACCGAGACATTCAGGAATCCCAGCGGCTATAATTATGCAAGCAGCAGCTGTAACTCGAGGGCCATTTGCGATCACCCACAAAGCAGGTCGATCGATGGTCGACAGTTCGACGCGCTCAGGAATCAAAGAAGCGGGACTGCCAGGGCAAGGTACTGTAACGCCAGCGATATTTTGTCGGAGTCGACGACTCGCGGAGACTTTAGTCAGCATTTCCTGCACCAGCGTACTCGGGAAGATGATCAGCGTGCAGCTTAGTACCACTGTCTCAGCTGCTGCCATTCACACTAGCTCATGTACAGCAGTCGTTGATGAGCACCACACAGGCCATCAGCTACAGGCGCTGCACAAGGCTGGGAAGCTGCAGCACCGCCTCAAACTGGTGGAGATCGACTACGCGGACAATGAATGTATTCCACCTCTTAAACGCAAGGCCTCATATGTACGTGCAGCAGCAGCTTCTGGACTCGACTCTCTTGAATTCTCATCACGCTTAGATCTAGACTTTCCCATGTTATTTTCTCTACTTAGATATGCTCACATTCTTGCTCAAGACATTCAATGTTGTCGCTTTGCATTAGAATGTCGACGTCTCCAGGCTGTTTTGTAGAATTCTTTCCCAGCATAATATGGTGGTTGTATCTTCGTGCACACTCTCAGCTTTTGCTTTCATGCTTAAAATCTCTGGAACTAGTGAGCAGCTACAGGTGCTAGAGTACAAGCTACAATTGGAACCAAGTGACTATAAGCTCAGGTAAATCTGTGAAAACTGTGGCTATGATCACTGTATCTTCTAGCTTCCATCCGATTCCTCGTCTTATGTGCTCATGAGTTGATGATCTTGAATCTGTTTGACCAGTGTTCTCAAATCATGGCCTGACAAGGTTCAAGACATGTTTAGCACTGGAGGATCATCAAGTCATGTCCCAACTGTTGAATCGAGCACCTGGACTATCACATTTTAACATTGAAATATCCCAACTGGTTCTACCAACATGCACAAGCTTATCAGAAGCTCTTGATGAACCATTTCTGTTTTCTCACATTGCTCATTTGCATCTAGAGGGATCTCATAGATCTGAGAAAAGATCAAACCCGATCATGTTTGCATAATTATGAATATGGCAGGAATTAGTTACCAGTTCTCCTGCTGCAACATGGGAAAGAATCAAGAATCTTACTGGGTCAACTCTGGAGCTGGTCAAAACTTCAGAGACATGAGATAGATCGGTTTGATTCAGCGCATCTGTGATCATGTGCATGCAGCATAGGAGAAACAAGATCAATGAGCGGCTGAAGACTTTGCAACTTCTAGTACCAAATGGGGCTAAGGTGCTATAGAATAAACTTCTAGTGTCATCTCCTATAGATCATTCATCATTCTTCCAAGAACAATATTAAATTGAAATGATATCCTGCCAATGCAAGCAATTTTCAAGAGGAACATTATATATGGCTGACCAACTAGAGCTACTAAGTACAAACCTCATGAAGTTGATTGCCCAAAGTCTTAAGCAGCCTGCACAATAGATCGAATGATGTGTTTGAGGAAGGAACCTTAAGTACGGCACAAGATTGCATCATCAGAGTTTTACAGTTACTTACTTTTCTAGAATTGCTTGCAGGTTGATATAGTGACAATGCTTGAGGAAGCAATAGATTATGTCGAGTATTTACAGAATCAAGTGAAGGTGCACATTATCTATCCTGCACATATTAACAACCACATCACATTCGCAATCATGGAACTTGCAAAACTAAATCACACTGTGTATGATCTCAAAAAACAGAAATTTCCTTGCAATAGTTTTCTTGCAACTAGTTAGAGTTGAGCCTTCATATTTGGGGCTAGCAAAATAGGGATCATGCAAGCTGTGATGTCACAGTTATATATGGGCAAGAAAAGAAACCCAATGCACAGAAACTTTGAAACCATATAGTGATTACAGACTTGACTGACAACTGTGTTCAACTGTTCAGTATCTTCAAGCCTTAATAAATTCCAAGTCTAAGTTAGAAAGCTCAAAGTGCTGATCATACCTGGGACGTGCTGATTTTGGCAATGTTAACTCATGCACTCCCCTATGATCGTTGCTGTTGCCGCAGTTGTTGAAAATGGATCAATGGATGTCTGGCACACCAACAATATATAATGGAGTAGGAATCTCTGCCATTTAATGGAAAATTCAGCTGCTCATGCCATTGAACATGGAGCTCAAAATGTTGCAGCCTGCAGACAAGACACATGCCAGGTCTTGGGGTGGAATTTCCTGGGAACTCTCTAATATAACACAGAAGGGAGAATTCAAGCAATATATGACCCAGTTCTAAATACAGAAACTAAATGATACATACTAATCAAGCCAGGACTCTGACAAAAAAACTTAACATGATGTTCAAGTCAGGCATACAAGGATTTTAAAGTGATGTTCAAGCTTCTATTGAAGAGGAAGAACCAAGCTACCTGGGGCTAAAATGTATCAGAACTTAGCAGCTCCAGTACACATTTCACCATATCTGCCCAGTATTGATAGCTTCAGCTTTAGACCTGACTTGATTGTGCACCAAGCCAATCAGGTCATGAATGTTGATGTCTCATGTACATGTCAAAAGTGTGCATGAGAAACTGAAAGGCATCAAAACTGAAATTGAGCAGTGCCTCAAATGCATAGATTGTCAAACAGATTCAATTCAACTGGGAAGTCCTAGCTAGATACAGACAATTTCTTCTCATGCTCCAGAGAGGACAATAAATGTTTGCAGTAACTTACTCTAAAAGTTTATGCAATCCCAGACTTGGGACTTTATAATTCAGATCAAAGTTTGCACAAACTAACTTCTATTACTGAAAACCAGAGCATTTCCAACCCAGGATCAGAGAAGGTGGTATTAGTCACACTAGCAAGTGCAATATTTCTGTCATATAAAATGTCCTATAGTGATAAGGTTTCCATGCTTTCACTTTCCTTGTCATTCGTTCGGGCTTCAGATCTCTCAGGTTGGCTATCATTCAGATAAAAGTGAAAAAATGAACTCTAGCTCTAGTCAGTCTTAGATACATGGATCAGAAAATTTATTGGCATCCAACAAAATTGGTTCTAATTAAGCAGAAAAGAATACAAGGACAGAGGATGATTGACCTGCAAGGCAAAGTCCAAATAGAAGCTTCTAGAACTTAAAGAGTGAAAGCCAAAAAACTGCCATATGTATACCCATGTTGATTTGGCTTTGAGTACTCAATTTGACTCACAAACCTTCAAAACAATTCCTATGAGCACAAATCAGCAGACAGGAGTGCCTAGAGATAAGAGTCAAAGAGGCCTGATAAATTAGAGCTTGGCTGATGAGAATTTCATAACAAAGATACCAATTTTCTTGAGAGTGACCAATAGCAGGAGCCAAACTCCGGTGAATCTTGGGACACAAACCTCCTGCAAAAGAAACCTCAGTTGCTCAGTGCACCAGATCAGAATGTTAGGGATGTTAGTAACAAACAGATAGAAAGAAAACAATCTGACTCAGTGCCTGATGATTTGATCATACCTCCCAAAAACAAAGATTTGAAGTATGCCCCTAGTAACACCATAAGACTCTATGACCATGCACTCACTTGGAGTTCTGGCTCATTCACCATTGGTAGCATTTGTGACCTTCACATGGCGCCACTCTCCTGAAGCTCTCAACACACCTGAATGAACTACTTTGAGCAAAAAATGAAGAAATCACTGCATCAATCATCTTGACATTCAAGCCTGGCAGCTGTTGAATACACTTAAATTTTATTCCAAGCTTATGTGCAGAAAAGTAGAAGTGCAGAAGCTAAGTATAATCATTACATGGCTGGGCCAACCCTCCACTATTGTCTGGAGGTGTACCACTGTGGCAGCAATCAAAGGAATTTACATATGCACAGATGACACCAATAGTTGCAGGCAGGCAATCCCTAGTTGAATCAATATCTGCCCACCAAAATGTGTCATGGTGTCAACAGCAGGTTGACGGTTTCTAAGATTTCTTTACACACGGTGAAACAACCCTTCACACCCCTAGGACTGTCATGCTTACTCCTTACACACACAAGGCAACTGGGGACCAATCAGCAGAGGAAATATCACTTCAAGAGATAGTAGTGACTGGGACCTATTGATCTTTTACCTAGATAATATTTGAAAGTCTTGATCCTGTCAAAGAGGAGTCAATGTATGGCAGAAAGAGCAACATCAAGCCTCTTCCAGCATATGACACTGTCCAGCACGACTTGACTTAATGAGAGAGTTGACTTGGAAATGGAAGAGGCACTGTTAAGGCCAAATGTGGAAATACAAATCAATTTGTTGCACCCATTCTCTCCAAGACTTGCATCCTCTTGCCAGTAATCAAGTTATTTCTTCCAATAGCAGACCTTGTCTGAAACAATCCTTCTTCTGTCTGTGTTTGCAGCCTTGGCCTCCTCTGCTGCAGCTGCCATAGCCATGTCTAGAGCTGCCTTTGTCTCCTTTTTGTCTGGTCCTTCCGCAACACCAATAGTTGACACATCAAAGTGTGATTCAGCTTTGTTATCTGACTTGTGATGAATTTTGACATGTGCATGTGCCTCAGCTCGAATGTCACCTGATGACCCTGAACCTGCAAAGAGAACTTAATATTATTCTAAGAGAAGAAGTCCGAAGTGACAAAAGGAAAGAACACAGTTTCTGAAGGAGACTGATTCGTTGCTGCTTTTTTTCATCTATACAAAGAAACCCATGTAAACACCAACTACAGAAGAGCTCCCTCAAATGACAAAACCCATTGTACATTGTCATCCAAATGGCAGGATCCTCAATTACAACCAAACCATCAGAAAGAAGTATGAAGCAGCAAACAGTACCTGTTGATATGGTGGCAACATACTCCCCTTGCTGAGAAGCACCAATGCAATCATCCATGTCAAGAAATGAGCCAGCTAGAGAGACAGTTTCTTCCTGTTGTTCCTCAATCTCAAACTCTTTAGGTGGTAGAATGACAAAGTCTGTGTTTGGATTATAATAGGGGTCAGGATCTCCCGCCTTCAGCCAATGCTTCATAATCCGGAAAAAGCGCTCATCCATGAGGATTCCTCGATGATCACCAGGAATTCCCAGCCTTTCCTCAGCATCTAAACCATCAGCCTACACATAGAGGAGAGTGAAATATTATCACATCTTGTTCTCACTGATAATTCTCTTCAGTTGGCACTATAACTGGCTTTTCCAGTCCCTATGGAGCTAAGACAAACCAGTGCACACATACTTTGTAAATGACAAACAGCAAGTACAGTCAGTACATACAAAAGGAATGCCTTACTGACCATGGCTGACTCACATGGGACAGTCCCATCACCATCCACACAGCAAAAATCTGCCTGTGATACATTCAACAGAAGACAGTCAATTTAATGCAAGGAAATGTAGCAGAAAAAGTGGCAGGGAAATTCTACTGCCAAAAAAGATGTGACCTAATATGACAATCAGAACATCAGATGCTATTTGGAGAGAAAGTATTAAGCTGAGAAGGAAGGACATCAAAATAGGGCTATTTTCCCTCCAGTTGTACCCAGCAGACATTACAGAATACCTCTGTATTGAGAATTTGAGCAATCTTTGCTAATGGGGTTTTCTTGCTCCCATAGCTGCAATGACATCATCAAACACTGCTCAGAAATGTACAAGCTTATCCACCATACAATATCCTCCACTTTAACAGCAAACTTTACTGCCGAGTTGTACAATTTCAGCTAAATTTCAAAATTGGCCACACCATCTAGATTAACCAGAGTCATAATGTAACAAAATACTTTGGTATTTGGATAAGTGCCAACACATAGCTCCTGGAAAGTTACACAGAATGCAGGCATAGAAACACATCCTTTAAAATGTTCAGAAACCTATAAGTCTCCAAGGAATAATTTCTGCAGATCCGCAGGATAAGAGGATCCAAAGGAAGCCAAAAATATCTCGAGGGGACCAAAGGAAAAGGAAACAGCCACCAAACAGAGGGAGAGAGTTGAAACCAGGCGTGAAATGGAGTGTCAATAGATGTGCCAAAAAGGTTGTAGAACTTCACGCCTTCAGGAAGCTTTGCTGTCTGGAGGATTCTCTTTGTTTCAGTTGCCCATTTTACAATGTCCATGTTTAATGGGAGAGGAATTTCCAAGCCATTGAAAGTGAGCTGCCACAGAAAACACCAATCACAAAATTAAATTCAATAAAATCTCATTAGTCACTGCTCACTTCTGCCTCTGCCTTGGCATGTACTTCAATCCCATGCTTCTTGTATATTTGTGTAACAGAGGCCTGCAGTTGCAAACCTAGACAAAACACTTGGGTTCAACTTGCTTTCGTCAAACTAGAGTCTCAAATAATAGCCTGAACTTTTGCCATCAGGTTTGAAAGGGCTCATTACAGACAATGAGACATCATATAATCTGTCTTAAGCAAGTCAGGATATCAACATTATAAAAATTGTTGAGAAGAGGATGTGGGAAATGAGTAGTACTGTGTTGTCTTGAAGAGCAGCTGACATTACATCAATATGCTTGTCAGGTCCAAATGCTTCCATCAACACTTTCTCATTACCATTTTCCTCAGAATGTTTCCGCCAAATCCTCAGCTCTGGAGGCACACTCCAGTTGAAGTGAGGCTGTGCCATCAGCTCATAAATGGATGGGCACTCTATCAGCTGCCAATTGCATCAGCAACTAATGAGATCACAAGACAAGACCTAAGTTAGCATTAAGATCAAGTAATCATTGCAACACAGTTGCACTCCACAAGCAACCTGGGGGGCCAACAGAACCTTCAGTTACAAGGTATTAAGATTCTGGACACAAAAGGCACCATTCAAGTTGACTTGCTCCATCCGCTTTTCCAGGAAAACAAATGATGAAAATATATAAGTTCAGCTATGTGCATCTTGTTCATATGCATCATTAGGAGTAGCACCAAGAACTGGAGAAAATAAAGAAGACCAGGACCAAGAGAAACGATTTATACAAGCTGATGCATACTCCACTTGGCAACAAAAAGCTCTCGTTGCCAACCCTTGACAAATTCAATCCCTGTCAGCAGGCTATCCATGATGAAGCCTGGAGCACCTGTCCATTCACATATAAAACTCTTTAGAATGCAGTATTGATCACTGTAACTAGACAGCACATGCTGAACCATTCTCATCTCAGCTCTCCTCTGGTATTGAGAACCTGATAGCCAAACACAGCTGATAAGGTGTCAAAGCACAAACACTTTATATACTTCTTGGCAGTTCCATGTTCAAGAATTTATGCAGGGCAACAGCACTTGAGTTTTTACATCCACCCTTAGTGTTACCTAGCCAATGTTGATAGTACAAAAACATTTCAGACATAGAGAAGATGATGCATATTCATCCAGCATAACCAAATTGCCCAGGACCCAGCTGTTTATAACTGGAGTAAGAGAAAGACAAACCCCTTACCTTCAAAGGGAGCGGTCACAGCTATCCATGAATGAACATATTTCTCAAAAATCTGTGCCATAGCAGGTTAACAAACTGAAATCAGTGCTGTAAACTTTCTACTTCCGTGGGTGACACTTGGATGACATCAGCAAAGACAAACCAGAGTGGATGAATACTAAATCTTGCAAGCTACAAAACCAGAACCCTTGAGGCATGACCATCCTACAGCAATAACACATGGAAATATATCTACAACAGGCCATCAATATGTGGCACCCAACAATTTGGAATACAATGCCTGCCAAACACAGGGCAAATTTGGTGCAAGCTTCTCATGCCATGTTCCAAGGTCCATTCAACTGCCATCTGTCTATTTTATATCTTGAGGTAAAGACCTTCACCTCATGGTGCAGGGCCAGAAATGATTTTACAAGAAGCCCACCCATGGAATGTGACACTATGTCCACTTTCTTGCCTCCTGATGCTTCAAATATAGTCTCCAGCTTTTTTTGCAGGCCTTCCATGTGATCTGAGAGTCTGTGGCACAGGGAATAGATAGTCAATTTCCATACAGAAAAATACACTCAAGCTCTCGTCACAAATGGTAAAGAATCACACCTGTTGCTTTGCCGAAAATCATAGCCAAAACCAAACAAAGTAAAACCTTCCTTGTAGCCCCATCCCTTCATCTGCTCAATAAGATCATGGAAATAGTATACAGAATCCAGCCGTAGAAACTGCCATCCAAACATATTAACCTTTCCTTAGGATACATGCTCAACTTTTCAAGGGCTGGCCAGAATAATTGCTGAATAAAAAACAATCATGGAATTGATGATGAAGAGGAGAGTTGCTGTATACCACATTGGGATCGAGAATATCACAGCTGTAGAGTCCATGTCGATCATCAGGGATCACGATTTTGGTTTTCTCATCAAGAGAATTTGTTTTACCTAAACACAAAGCAACACAGCTTGCTTTTCAATTGATAGAAAGCCATAACAACACAATCACCTTCTGTTAGCTCATATGCAACACAATCATGTAAAACCCTATATCCTACACAGTGTGTCTTCCAAGTGAAACCCTCCTGCCCAGTTCTCAGTTAGTGTTAGGTCAGAAAAGCATCCTCAACTGGGCTATCAGATATGGTAAACAGACAAACAAAGCACCCGAAAGCATCTGCTGAACCTGAAAATCGCATTCATGGCTTCGTGTGAAGCATAAAACATCGCAAAGAACTTCACATAAATCCGTGAATTGCAATGAATCCGACACATTGCAGAGAGAAAAATTCCACAGCGAGACGTAATCATCAGGTTGTGGAAGGAGAGGAGCGTGGACAACAAATTCATGCCCGCGAAGCAAATACATATAGAGATGCATACAAGGGCGCTAATTTAGGATACTGGACAAGATTTAAACAGAGAATTCGCTCCAGAATTTCAAAGAATTCCGCACCTGTTGTAGGGTTGTAAAACGAGTAGAGCTTGGTCCTGAACTCATGGTCGGCCTCGAACAATCGCACCCAGATACGCTCCTTAAAACGGCCGTTCTGATCCACGGCATGCAAGATGGAGCCTCCTATGCCGGGCACCAGAAGCACCGGGTTCAAATCCATGTCCACTTTCTCCTCATCATCGTCGTCGTCGCCCCAGAAATGCCACGGCCACCAATTCTCCAACTTCCTAACTACGTCCCTCGCCGATCTTCTGTACTTCATAACTGCTTACCGAAACTTTCTCCCGGATCTTTACCCGCCGTTTCACCCTTCCAATTTCTTCTGTAACAATAAGATAACGAAAGAAATCTTTGGGTTTTCTCTAAACTCTAAGCTCCCTCTTTCGAATCTCCCCGCACACCGCTTCAACCCCTGCAGACTGACATCACTACTAACTCCTGCAGGAACAAACAAATTCCTCAAAGAACCAAAAAGAGAAACAAAAGATGGCTTCTCCCTTTCGCGGATTATTTATCCATGTAAATTTCATACTGGAATATAATTGGGGGGAAAAAATTAAGAATTTATTTAAAGGACGGCACAACAAACAAACACGACAAGCAAGGAGGATCAGAGCCGCAAGCAACGAAGCAGACGGTGGTGGTGCAGCACGCCATAGCCACCGAAGTGCATGCTTTCTTCTTCGTCACCATGGGCTCTTCCTTCACGTTTCCACATTTATTTTGTTCCACATCCATTACCCCATCCATTCCATAGTTCTCCATCTGTTATACATCCATTCCCGAGTTCACTATTCCTTATCCCCATCCCTTCTCCATCCTTCTTTTAGCCGTTCTTCATCAACTGCCGACAAATGTATCATCCAGACATTGACGTTCTTCATGCATTCATCCAGCACGCCGCCCAACGTCGATTCCCCATCCCCCCCAATTCGTGTCCACCACCTGCTGCTGTTCGGGATTACCCGCGGTCTTCATACCTTTGTGGATGAAAGAATCTAGGATGAGAAATGTTCATTGGACATAGATGGAAAGATAGACATTATTATTTGCCCTCATCCATGAACCTGCCCGCTGTGGTTTGTGTACTTTACTCCACCTCCTCCTCATTTGTGGTGTTTTCTTGCTGTTGCTTTTGTGTAGGGCCAAACCCAAGGACATGGGCTTTACCAAAAATAAGGGCTACCCCAAGGTGCGGTCAGCTTTTATTCTGGACCTCGCAGTCAGCCCTTTATTCTGGTAAAGCCCATGGCCTTGGGCTTGACCGATCCTAAAGACCGGTGTTATGTGTAAATGGTTTGGGACTTACACTTTGTATAATTGTTTAGTATCTATTTCCATTCATGTGAGTGTAGATGTCAAACACGAAACGTGTAAATGTAAAGCTATGTAAATTTATTTATTTTATGTCGTATAAAACAATGTAAAAAATGTGAAATTTTACTTTGAGGGGCAGGATTTTATAAATGTTGTTGATGATAGGCCAACCAAATGATCCATTGCATCAAATTCTACACCCACAAGTAATTAATATGGGTTTTGCAAGAAGATACGATATATTAAAAATATATAATATATACATTTACATGTTTGAAAACATTTATGAAAGACTTTAGTTTTTTTTGACAAATATTTGTGACCTCTTCTTGTAAGTGTAAAACCAAATATATACGCAACAACAATATAAGTGAAAGAGTAAGAAGTTTGAATGTGTAAGAGTAAAAATATGTGAGGATGTATATTGTATATCCTCAGGTTTCCAATGCTTCTACTCATAGCAGAGTTCATGTGCAGGTTGGCCTCAAGGCCATCAATGATGCCAATGTGCTGCAAACTCATGTCTCCCAAATTCTAAAAACACACTTGCAGATCTTGCCTATTTACACCCAACTTCTTGACATCTTCAATGATGTAATCTTGGCCTCCCGATGTCAAGCTACCCTAATGGGAAAGGTTGATTGCAGCTGACACACAATTTACACAAAGTTACACAATCAGAAACTAATTGTGATGTCCTTTTAGCTAACATGTAGTTACCTCTTGTCTTGTGAATTTTGATTTGTGGATTCTTTTTTATGAAGTTATCCTTAGTAATAAGGTTTGTCAACAATCTGTAGTTCCTGATTTTGAAGATTCTAAACTGAGCTGATGAAGTCAGGTGGACTGGGGATGTTATGGCAATAGACCTCAGTAATGCATGGAGAAGTTCTCAGTCATATGAAGATATATTTACTTGTCAAGTCATACATTAGCTCTTGGTCTACTGACATTGCTGGATGTCAATGCAAAGGAGAAGTGATTTTGGACTTTGAAATTCTCCTGAATTGCAATTGTTATGTTTAATAAAAATCTTGGTTGGAAGTATTTCCTAAACCAGTCTTATACACTAAATGTCTTTCTAAATTGCAGGCGGAATACCAATCAGCCTCAGGTCAGATGTTGGACCTAATCGCCACACCAGCAGGAGAAGTTGATCTCTCTACATATGTCTTGCCATCATATGAAATACCACACCTTCCACCCATATGTTCAATGTGAAATTCAGTGAGTTGTCCTTCTATTGGATTCCTATGAATGGATTTGTTTCCCTGCTGGTATGGCTTTGCGCAGGTGGGATGTGCTCTTCTTCTGAAAGGGGAAAATGATGAGAAAGAATTTGAAGCAGACAAAGAACTATTAAATATTGCTTCAAATGGGTACTTATTTCCAAGTCCAGGTGTTCCCAAGGATAACTTGATTTCTTGTCAAAATTTGTGACTTGAAGACCTTGTGCTTTTTGCCTCAAGGGCAACTTTAGCTGGCTGATCAATTTTAGTGGTTTATGCCACAGGATGGCCTCCTTGACCGCAATGGTGCTCCAGAGGTCATTGGAAAAGTAAGTCAATTCTCTAAGTCTTCTCACTGAAGGCTGTCTTGGATGACCTAGATCCTGTTTACTCTGCCAGTACTCCAGCCTCCATATATGAGACACAATTTATAATCTGCCATTGCTTTACTGCCTAAACCTGAAATATTACTGAGTTGCAGATTGTATCAATACATATGATAAGAATATATCTAAGCTCATGGACTTTATTGCTGCAGATGGGAACTGACATTGAGGACACTAAATGCACTTAGCTGATTGTCCAAACACTTCAAAGTGCAGATGAATCACAAAAGAAGTGCTTGCAAGTAATGTGCTACCTTCAATGTCTTGTAAGTTGTTCCATGATGTGGTATGATGATAGCTCAACAATACAGGTAGATGAGCATGGAAGTTTTTCTGATGCCCAAATTGCCAGGCCAAACAGACAAAGCTGTGTCATGAAATTGCCAAGGAAATTCACAACAGGTAAGATTTTGTCATTATAGAGCTTCAGTTATTGCTGCTTATTTCTTCTTTGTTGGCTTCAGGGTTTAGGGTTTCATGATTCTCTTACATTTCAGGACTACTATGGCAAGACAGCTCACTCATGTGTGGCAGAAGTGAAGAAAGTTTACTGGACCCACCTCTAGTCATATGAACTGTTCTTTGAGGTAAATGGACTTTGAGCAAGAACATGGAAAAATATATTTTTGCTCTAAGAAAGGAGGCTTTTGGTTTCTCTTCATGTAGTTTTATTTCATGTCATGGTCTCTGACTGTTGGATTAGAAATTTCTTTAAACATACTACCATGCCATCTCACAGTTTCAGTTTGCAATGTTTATTGGACTGGATTTCAATACAAGTATTGAGTTTGGGTTTAAGGTACAGCCAGATTTTACAACAGGACTTGTAGAATAGTTTAAAAAATTGTAATCCTGCTGCTGTTTGGCAATCTGCAGGCGCCCTTGAACACTTAGTCGGTATCATATTTTTTTGATACCCGCTGGATCCGGTTTTCATGATGCCGGTTCTCATACGTTCGAGAACATCCGGTTATCAATTGGCGGTTCTCACCATTCAGTTATAATATTTTTTCAAATAAAAAATAAAACCTATATTACAAACAAATTATTGATTTTATTCTTTTGCTTAAAAATCTAAAAATCATAATTATTCATAAAGTAAGGAAAACACAGCACTCAAACCCTGAGTTTGATCATACATGGGGTGAGATTATTTTTAAAAACTTGCAACTTTAAAATAATCTGAAGTACATTAGCATTAAGTGAGGGTTCAAACTCACAAAACTGAATTTCATCCTGTCATTTCCTTTTCGTGAGCGCCTTCACCGCTGCTACATATATTTTCATTCCTCTTAGCAGTACAACTACTATAATTAGTTCGAATCTTGTGCATTTAATCTTGGAACCTTGTGCATTAAATGCACAACCTTGTTTAATAGTTGTGCATTAAACCTTATACTGTACACATGTTTTTGAGAACCTGACCCGGGTAATAGGTTTTATCTCACCTGGGTCTCAATATATTAAATGTTTTTTATCCGGTTCTCATTCATCTGATTCTCATACAAGTGAGAACCGATGATTAGGGGGGTTCAGTGAGGGTATCACTGATACTCTGAAATTTTCAAATTTGAATGACCGATTGATAACCGAGTGATACCCGAAAACCTTTTTGATACCCGCCCAACACTGGTCTAGACAGCTCATTTAGACACCAGTTCTTCTGGACCCAACACTTTGACCTTATCTCTTGACTATTGCTAAGCCCCCTCATGGCAATCGGTAGCACTTGATAGAGAGCGTGGGCCTCCCATCCATACAACGCCAAAACTGCGGGACCCAGCTGGGTGGGGCAGGATAGGAAGCGTTGAATAGTTGCACATCCTCAGCTAACACACAAACAAACAAAAAACAACAAACAATCATGTGGGCTAAATAAAGAAAGTCTTACTAGCAAGCTCACCCCAAGGTTTTGTTTTTAGTTTTTAGATTGGACGTCCTAGTGTCCTTACTGTGCTGAATTGGCAAAGGAAGAAGGATGCGACCACATGAGAGCTTCAAAGTAGTGTCAGCACTGGAATACCCAAGAATGGATCAAGTTATAATATTTCGTTGCAAGTGCCCTTTCCCAATGAATATTATTGAAGGCTTTATATACTTACATTTGTGTATTTTTTTCCTCTGTGTTTCAATCTAAGCGCCTTACGGTCTACTATTCAGTGTTGGTAAACTCGCTCGCCAGAGAATCAGACAGGGGGTGGTGGGTGCAGCATCGAGGGTCAGAGAGATTGCACCACGTGAAGCGCAGCGATGGCGAGCTCTCATGCAACAACAACATTGCTAGCGCCGGCACGACGTCTAATTGCGTCAAAGTTTACCGCAAACTCCTTACCCAATTTGTTAGGTGATGATGAATCTCTTTTTTTCTTTTTCTTCCCCGGCCCCGCTCCATTTCTTCTTTTCTTAGCCTAATAATAAATGTCGAAAATTGTATAGTGAAACTGGAAAATCTGAATTCGTACACCTCCCGCCTGATCTCATGTCAGTTGCTGTATCTTTCACTTCATAAACAAAGCTTGGGTTCGAGGTTTTGGGGAATTTTTTACTGGCAGCTTTTGAATTGTTTTGGGCCACAACATGAGCGGTGTCTTTGGGGAAAGTGCATGAGCTGCAAAGTTCAATAGAAACCTCTACGTAACCGAGGGATCCTTCATATGCTAGATGCAGTTCACAGCTCTTATTTACCAATTCATTATATTGTTCAGCTTTTTGTTGATTTTATTTTGGCGAGGAAGAAGGTTTTTTGAGACCAGCTGCAGACGTATTGCTCGTGCTGGTGAACTGTTATTACTGTCGATGGTCAAAATTGAAATGTATGCTCAATATTGTAGCTTCAACCAATCAATCCTCGTTGATGGGTTCTGATATTCTGGGCGCCGCTGAATTAACATGAATGCGTGAAAAATCCATCAGAACTAAAAGAAATTCACGGACTGACCCATTTTTCTTTGCTGAAAAGTGAATTCTAGCAAAAATATAAGCGCAGATCTAGAGTAGTACTTACATCAGAAACTCGCAGTAATGTAATGGAGTCTTTACAGTGATTTGTTGTTACAACGGAAAATTAGTGCAAAAAATCAGTGCGGAAGTATTGTCAAATCTGCAAGAATATGGGTGTGTGGTTTCTCAGCAGAGCGGTTTGCTTGGATTAATCCATCCAAGATCAAATTCTGTCAATATAACATGAGTTCAAATGTGTTTTTGATCTGTGAAGTCTGTGGATAGTATATCGATCCGTGAAGCAGCTTGAAGTAGCATTTACATTTTTCAGGTCCAACTTTTTTCCCTCGATTCAAAAGCTCATGCTTGTAACGGGGCCCAATTTTTCAGTTGATAATTCATGTGGCATTAATTCATGTGGCTAGCCAGCTGATCCTTACAGGCATCCGTGAGATTCATACCACTGGAGCAAAGCACTACAGCAACGAATATCTCCATGCGGACCAAATGTACAACCTGCCTGTCATGAAGCATCGAACGCGCAAGATGTTCATAGCTGTTTTCGGGATCGTGTTGGCGGGATCTGCAGTTCCCCTCTGGGCGGTGCACTTCCAGATGCAGAAGCAAGGAGCCGGAAGCGCTACTTCTTCTAAGACTTAAAAGGAAAATCCCCAAAACCGTAACCCAAAATTTATCTTCAATTGAAGATACCTCGTACTAGGCTGACAAAGCCTTGCATTTTACTGGCGAAATTTGGCCTTTTGGAGAAATTAATAAACCAAAAGTTCGAAAATGAAGGTGATTGCTTGAGGGTTTCAATCGCCAGAACTTAGAAATGGGGAAAAAGAAAGGGGGCGGGGTAAAATCGACAGATTTTTATATTTGGTTTTCTGAATGTAGCCAAAAATGTTACAAGGATGATTAAAAATATGTATTTCATATGTGATTTATATAGCCATTTTTGGCTACATCTTTCTATCGTTGAACCCCATTATCGCTCAGTGATATTTTTTTCCATTTTCTGATATTGCATCATTGGCTAGCATCCCAAGAGGGGTTTAACATTTAACGGTGACAGGTTTTTAGAACCTGTCTAAATAATTTTTTAAACTAGTTTTAAAAAGGTTACCAAACTAAAATCAGTGTCCAGACTCCAAATGTAACAAAAATAATTCACATTTTTTTGTGAAAATCTGGTGATTTTTTTTTCTTTCAGGAAAAGGAAATATTGCAAACCAATATTCCTTTTCCCCTTAATTTTTATTTTTCGAATTTTGGTGAAATCTGGTTTTAACAAACCATTGCTTTGGCTGCACAAAAAAATTCCCCAACAACACACTTCTATAACCTATTTTAGATCATGGTCCCAACAACACACTTCTATAGCCTATTTCAGATCATGGTCCCAACAACACACTTTTATAGCCTATTTCAGATCATGGTCAGTAGTTTTTTGCACTTCTACTCTTTTGTATTTTTTAGATTTGGCACTTCCATTCAGAATAGGAACACAACACCCCTAACTCTTAAACCCTAGGGGTTGTAAAGTAAGCGCATGACGTAAACCAACACACATGTACACTGGTACCCATGGTAAACCTAATTGCCATCACCTTCTTTTATGGGCAGTGTTGCAAAGAAGAAGGCGATGGCAACTATCGTCGCCTTCTTCTTGGGGGTGTTGCAAAAAAAAAAAGGCGACAACAATTGTCATCAACTTCTTCTGGGGGGTGTTGTAAAGAAAAAGAAGGTGACACCAGCCGTCGTCACCTTCTTCTGTCAACTTCTTTTGGGGCGGGGGTGCTGTAAAGAAAAAGAAGGTGACACCAGCCGTCATCACCTTCTTCTGTGGTGGATGTTGCAAAAGAAAAAAAAAAGGCAATAACAACTGTCGTCACCTTTTTCTTAAGGGGTGTTGCAGAGAAAAAGAAGATGTTGTTTTCGCCTTCTTCTTTGCCTTCTTATGTGGTGGTGTTGCAACAATGAAGGTGACAGCAACTTGCTACCATCACCTTCTTCTATGTGTTTGAGAAGAAGAAGAAAACAATGACATCTTTCATCACCTTCTTCGATAGCTTTCTTACAAAAAAAGGCGACGACAATTGTCGTAGCCTTTTTTGATGGTTTTGTTGTGAAGAAGGTGACAACTGCAATGTAGTCACCTTCTTCTATGGTGGTGGTGTTGTGCAAAAGGCGATGGCAACAAGTAGCCGTCGCATTTTTTCTTTTTTTCTTTTTCTTCTTCTTTAGTCCTTTTGGTCTAGTTCATTAAAATTGAAAAATTAACAATGAAACGGTGGTTTTTTTTAATATTGAAAGTTGTGATGGCTAGAGGAAGGAAATTAAAGAAAGGTGGTGATTTGGAAGCTCAAAAGCAAAATTTTAATTGATCAAAATAAACAATTTGGAAGCAAAATGTTGATCCATTACAACTAGGACTTAGGGAACAAAATGTTGTTCCATCATAATTGAAACCTGAGGAATAAAATGTTATTCCATCAGAATTGGGAATTGATGAATCAAACAATTTATGTGGCTTAAAGTTGACAATGGTGACAAACTATAATTCAAATGATAAGATCACTCTTAATACAGATTGGGAATTTTGATTAAGCAATGGTGGGTTAAATTGTTTTATAATTTACATACATAGATTAAATGCATATTAAAAAAATTGTACAAGGTTTTTGAAATTTAATTATATCCACGGCCTCCATCATTTGATGGAAGCTATGGGAATTTTTTTGTCAAAATTTTTTTATTACAATACTTGAAAACAGTTAGAGTTTGTAGGAGTTACATCTGATTCTGTGATTTTATGTTTTACAATACTTGCATTTTTTTTTTAAATTTTTTATGTGTAAGGTTTTAGGGTTAAGATATTTTTATTACAAAGTCATGATTTACTTTTTTTTATTTTTTGGATTAAGTTCGGAACTTGAAACCAACCAAGCCTCTCAACCACTAGCACCTCCTTGTCCATTTAATTTGGTTCAAAAGGACAAACAATGGATGATAGTTAGGTCGAAATGAAAATGTAAAGTTGGCACTTACATTATCACATATTGTGCCAAATGGTTCTTGATTAAACATTTGAAGAAGGTGGCAAAAAAGGCCAAACTTGGGGAGCCTTCAACTTTTGAAGAAGGTCCTCAATATCAAAACCATGCTAAAACAAATGTTCGCATCTTGGGAGATGTCATGGTCGTGCAAAGGTGGAATGATCAAAAGGTTGTTAGTTGCACTTATGCCAAAGCCCAGTGCAAGTGGGATAAGTTAGTAATTATTACAAAACCATGTCCACCATTACCAAAATCAACTTTGGTCAAATTAATTTCAAAGGAACTATTGCAAGTGTTGGGTCTTAATGGTTGGGGTGTGGGAAGCGTGCCTTGAAATGCAACATCACGAATGGAGAAGGATGAAGATTTACAAAAGATGATTCAATCAACCCGTTTTGCATATGCATGACAATTGAAGATGGCATGGGATGTCAAAAATTGGGATCAAGAATCCACTAAAGTAAGTCAAACACAAAAGTTGACAAATGTATTTAATTTCCATGAATCTAGAATGAATCATGGAAGGTAAGGAATAATAATAATCAATTTTTTTTTTAAATATAATTTTGTTTCATCTAAGGTGTGTTAAAGTTTAATTTGGTGGTTTTTGGGTGTTTATAAGGTCAGGGCACAACAAAGGAAGAGTTTGTTACAAATGCAATTTAAGTTGAGATGCAATGTCGCCATCTATACATTATTCGTCATGTAACAGAGGCTACAAATGCAACAATTGCTTACTAAGCTAAACATGGAATTATAGATAACGATATGGTTTAGGGTTTCCACTTTATATAGTTAGCTAGGTTTTTTTAACCTTTTTATTTTTTGGACTACCCAATTTTTGAACTTTGGTCCTTTGATATATTATAGAGAACCCTTTTTTTCATTGGGTTCTTTAGCAATTTTTGATCCACCCATTTTTGTACATCTTTTATCAATATAATATTTTCTTCTAGTCACACTTGTTTTATGGGTATATGGTTAATCATATATGTCTTCTTTTTCATAATCTTCTCAATATTTTAGATGTAAAAATAAAACCTTAAATAGGCCCATATGAATAAGTAACATTAATTTGTCTAAAGTTTACAAAGATCGAAATGAACATTGTGCAATACCTACATTTAATGTAATAGGACTCACATCACCTAAAATTAAAACAATACGCACATTCTAAACATGTAATACCTACATCATTTTCTATTCTAAATTTTATAATGTCATTTTCAAATATGCAATACCCACATATAGGTCCCATAATAGTCATTGATTTTTTACATTCATTATAATACTTGCATATAGGTCCAATTAATAGTCGTTGGTTTTTTACATTCATTACAATACTCACATTTTTGTCATAAAATTAATTCAAAATAATAATTAATTGAAGTATATAAATAGACATATTTTGGGTACCCAAACACTTATTAATTATTTTGAAATGACTTTACATGCGGGTATTACATTTAGGGTTGGGTCTTCATATAAGGTTTGCCTCAATCACTTATGGATTATTTTATAATGAACTTACATGCAAGTATTGCATCTAGGCTTTGGTCTTCATTCAAAAGCACACCCAAGTTACATATTGGGTATTTCAAAGCAACCCCACATGTGGGTATTGCATTTAAGGTTGCCCTTTCACTACAAGTTTTTCCTAAATCACCTATGGGTTATTTTGAAATGAACTTGAATATGGCTATTACATTTAAGGTTAGGGTTTCATATAATTTTGCAATATCCACACATGTACTTACTTTCACCAACTAAAAATTTAGCCTTAATTTTTTAAATAATTAAATAAATGTGTAACAAAACACAAAAGAAGGTATGTCTCTTACCATTTGTTAATATCTCCAAGCTAATTTCTTTCACTTTCTTAAAAATATATATATTACATTATTTTTCATTTGAAATTCCCCCCAAAATGCACCCTAGATTTATTTTAATTATTATAGACTTGTAAAAAAATGTTAATTAATTTATATGTCCCAAACTCTAAACTTGAATCATAATCCAATTGTATATACCTATAACAATTATATGAAAAAATGTGGTTTCTTTTGAATATGTTTTTTTGGTTCAAATTTAATATGTTATAATATAATAAAGAATAGACATTAAACTATCATAAATGCTTGTTAAGCTTATGTGGCCTAGGTTAGTAAACTACCTATATAACTAGTATGTTCACTTAGTAACCTCAACCACCTTGAATACCTACCTACACCATCTAAGATATTAACCTAGAAGGCCTACACTAGTGAATAAACTACATAATAAGACTATATTACATAGGTAGCATATTAGGTAGTTAGTTAGGTTACTTAACAAGTAGCTTACTAACCTATTACTCATGTTTAAACTAGATTGTTTAACTTGGTCAACGTCAACAATTTAGTCAATCTGATAACCTTGGTGATGAGCTTTTGTTGAAGTTAAGAATTTGTCAAGGTTATGGATTCTTGGTTGTTTTTTAATGAACAATATTATGTTTCTTCGATAATTGAATCATGTTTTAGTTTCTGAAGGTGTCAAAAACATTACATAACAACTTGGCCCTCACAAAGCTTCCAAATCCACACAAACTTTGGCAAGCTTCTAAAAGCTTATGAACATTTTCATACCTAGCTATTAATATTTTGGAATTTTTAAATTCGCATTAAAAACAAGGTTCATTAAAAATAATTGTTATATACATAACCATGGTTTTAATATATATATAAATCAATTTTTATATTATTTTAAATAAATATGAAAATATTTTATGTATTGAAATGAATCAACAATATAATTCCATAATGTCATTATTTATATATAATGTATTATAAATAACAATATATTTGGACCATTATGTAAACCAATATTATACATCATAAAAAATAAAGTTTACATAAAGACTTGTGTTATATATGTATAAAATATAAAATATTTTTGACCCACTATGTGATTATTTTAACCAAAAACTTATTTACTATATATCAGAAAGTATAAAATAAAACTTCAATCAAACATAGGATTAATATATCGGAGAGATCATTCTTATTATTATGTGAAACAATAAAAAATTAAAAATCATGTGCTTTGATTTTTTTAAAACATAGTTTTAAATCCTATTAAATTAAAGACTTTATATTTATTATTTTATAAATGATTTTACAACTTTAAAAGGGACTATATATATGAATATATTTGAAGAAATTTTAAGCATGAACTTTTAATTTTTTTGATCTTGACAAACTTTGTATTGCATTTAAGGTTGGGTTTTGACATAAAGTTTGCTTCTTACCTTTGTTTGATCTTTCCAACCTAATTTTTCCAATCTCTTAAAAAAAGATGTAGAATGAAATTATATTGTTTCACATATGTCTAAACCCTAGAAATTTCCCCCCAATTTAATCTATGATTAAAGAATTATTTTACATAATTAATGAACTATCAACAATTTTTTTCATATAATTAAATAATGAATAGACAAGTATTTCAGATTATTTAAATGATTTATTATCAAGAATTAAATAATCATTTATTTATTATCAAGAATTAAATAATCATTTATTTATTTTAAATAATTAAATAATCATTTGGTTTAACTTTATTTACATGGATAATAAAAAGTTGGATCTAAAAATCAGATTGATTAATTTGATATTTGATTGATTAACTTAATTTTTAAAAATTTAATAAGTTATTAAAATCAATATTTAAGATAATTATTCCACGTTACAAATTGCAAATTCAACTTTTCCATGAAAAATTATTGCACCAAAATAAGTTTGATCACAATCGTCATTGTACTATTTGTTCCACAAACAATACAACCTCTAATCAATTTCAATGAAACAAAGTAAAAGTCATGGAATTCCTAATCAACAACCCCAACCTCTATACACACGTTTGTTAGCATACTATTTTGAAATTAATTAATTATTTTGGAATGACTCAACATGCAGGTATTGCATTTAAAGTAGGATCTTCATTTAAAAAGGCCTTAACCCCACGTATGTTATTTTGGAGTGACCATGAATGTGAATATTGCATATAAGGTTGGGTTATTTCAAAGTGACTTTGCATGTGGATATTACGTTTAGGGCTAGGTCTTCATTTAAGGGTATTCAAACCATCTCGATGGGTTATTTTGAAACGACCATGCAAGTGGGTATTACATTTAGGGTTGATTCTTCATTCAAATTTGCAATACCCACAATTCTACTTACCTCTACCAACTAGAATTTTGGGGCTTTGTTGTAATACATGCATTTGTACTTACTTTTACCAATTAGAATTTTGGGGCCTAATTACAATACTTGCACTTGTACATACTTCTACCAATTGGGATTTTGGGGCCTCGTTACAATACCTGCATTTAACACTAATATTATTAGAATCCTTGTGTTTTTGCATTTCAAATTTTTTGTGCTTATTATTTGGAAACAATAATAACCTTTGTGGCATATTAGACTTCATGTGTGTATTGAATACATGATGTTCAAAAAATTTGGGCTATAGTTTCTTCCATACAAAATTTATTCTAAAACAAAATTTTACCTTCCAATGGTAATAATCTTGATTATTAATTGACATATTTATTCATGACATCATTTAGTACATACATTTATGTGATTGGGCATTGTTTCATGCCAATCTTTGAACTATTTGACACTATTTCCCAATCCATCTTCTACACAATGTAACACCAATCTTGGGTGTAAAACTGCATTTGCCATTGTGAGGTGTATGTTTTGAATATTACATGCCAAAATTCTCATGTGTGAAGTGGCATGTTCACAAAGTGTCACATCGCCTTTTTTACATTCATTTGTTATCTCTTACATTGTAATGACCAATTATGCAAAAGCCCTTTCCATTGGGGTTGATGAATTTATTGTGTCATTAGACCCTACAAATGGCATCCATAGGGAGATCACTTTGCTCCATGTTCATGAGCCCATCAAATTCCATGATCCCATCATCACCTTCAAGATGTTCATCTTCATCATCATCATTGGACTCCATATCATTTGGAATATGTCATGGGTCCACAAACATGTGACCCAACCTTCCACAATGTGATCCATACCATGTTCCACAGTAATGAATGATATCCTCCTAAAAATTGTCTGTGCATGTGAGAATGACCACAATTTGGTGTTTACACATGTTCCTTCACAATGCCCATTCACATGTGCAACAAAATATTTCAATGAATGGGAATTTCACCACGTAAATAACATTTGGAAGGCATTGGCTCCATACACCCCAAGCTCCATCACTCTCAAAGGTTAATTGGTACACATGGGTGAGTGGAATAAAGGCTACCTTTTCCACACTTCGTATAATAATGGCCTCCATAACCTTGTTTTTTATGAAACCTTTTTTTTTCATTTCCAATGTGTGCATGTAGTGGCATGCAATGGTTGTTGTCAATTGCCACACCAACCAATCAATCCTACGCCCTCTAAGGCCTTTTGTGTCAAAAGTAAATCAATATTTCAACGCACCATGATATGATTCAATGTTCACTTTGGTGTCTTGGTTGGAATGGGGCACTCTTTGAACACCCACCATCCATAATTCTACAAACATAAACACAATGCATAAGGATGAATAACATTATTACAAAAGAAATTTGAATACAAAACCATCATAAATATTATCACTTACCAAATTGATGTTAATAAATCCAAAAGTAATTTGCCCATGCATCACCAAGCATATGTTCCTAAAGGCTTTATCTCACAACAACCCTTCCACGCTCTTTGAAGTCATCAATTATTTCTCCATAATTGATGGACATATACATCACATTATGAAAGTCTTAGAGGATTCCACCTCGCACCTCCACATATTTGATTTTTTCAGTAGCACGTAAGCACCATGCTTTGAAACATGCCAACAAAAAAGGTAGATAGGAACCTTGTCCATACCCCATACGACCCTAATAAAGACACATATGTAATAAAATCACCATGAATGGATGGGGTCGGTACAACATAAAATGCATTTGAAGTAATAATTTTTTTTATGAAAGATATTTAAAAACACCTAAGGAAATAAACACAAAGGAGGTATTAGGTATATAACTAACCATAATGCCTTCAATTCTTGAGGTGCATCATCAACGAAAAAACATGTTGGTTTTCAATGTGGCATGTGTGATAACATTTTATCTTTTAATGGTTTCAACCATTCCATCAAATCCTCAATTGTTTGTCTACTTATAATGATCCAGGCTAAAGGGACACCCATGCGATGATCATCAAACCCCATCAAGGTGATTAGATGGAATTTCATGTCATTTGTGCCAAATGTGGCATCCATAGAAATGGCACCATTACGACCATATGATAACATGGACTCACATTGAGTTGGTGTTTGAATACCTATGGTGAATGGGACTGGAGTCTCATTGATTTCACCAACATCTTGGGGAAAAAACACATCTTCTAAATGTTGGAGAACCCAAGATTAAAATTAAATTGTAAGGTTGGTGTGTAAACACCAACTCCCTTTCTTATGTTCCGATCCAAATATGCAATGTCTTGAAGCCAAATGAAATCATCTTATGTCATGTTTTGACCCGCATTCACACATTCCCACCAAGTTGCTTTATGTTTGTCATATATTTGTATGGCCATGTAACCTAAGTTTAGTTGGGCCCATATGTGGTCCTTCAATGCTTGTGACATGCGTGGAACATAACAATACATACAAGAAATGGATTTTGGGTCATGCTTACCATGTGCAAATGACCCATCAGTTTGTGTATGGGCCTTATGATAAATTGTGATCTCAACCACATCAGGTTGTGTGTATAAATGTTTGATTGAAAATGACATTAGACATCCTTGTTTAATAGATTGAGTGTGGGTTGAGTTTTTTCAATAGTCTTCTGGTCCATATCCACATTGATACCTAAACCAAAAAACTCTCAAGACGTAAATGATTACATTTTTGGTATATGAATTTAAAAAATTAAGAAGGTTAATGCCATAAATGTTTACCACGTATGCCCGAAGTAGTTTTTGATAATTGGTTGCTTGACATTTGTTTGGCTTGGAAAGTTTTTGTAAACATTCCATTTCGCATGGGTGCTCGTATCCCCTCATTCACCTTCCAAGAATTCCAAGATGCAAGCATATGGAACATAAGCAAATTGAATGGTCACTTTATTTTGCCCTCCATGGTGTATCCCAAACCTCCACACCAAGTCCTTATTTGAAAAAGGGGACTTGGTGGGGTTTTCGACATGAATGGAATGGGACTTTGGAAGCCTTCCCATGATTGAAGGAAGTAGGACAAATTCTTGCACCAAGAGAATTTATAATTCTATAAACATTCATCATTGAACAAAAACCCAAAATGCACTACATACATAGCTCCTTTAAAATCGATGTTGTGACTTGGAATTCCCATTACAATACCCATATCATGATATAAAATACCTACTATTCCAATGTACATCACATACAATATTTGCATCATGAACCCATATACTAAAACAAACTTTGGCAATACCCACATTAAGCTATGAAACCTTCCATCATTGAAAATGTTCACATATGCAATACCCGAATTGTACCTTAAACCCACATAATGATCATTAATGCACATTGTTTGAGAGGTGCAAAATGCAATACCTACCTTAGGCCATAAAACCCACGTTGGTTGTGGGGAGTAAATGCATTATTCGCATGTGGGTATGAAAAAATCAAACTATAAAGAGATATTGAATATGAAATATCAAAATAAAGGTATAAAACATTTATTTATGGTTGTATATTTAATGAAACTTGACACCCATTTCATATCCAATAACTAAGAAATGAAAAGAGGTTGAATTGTGAAAATATAAACACAAAACAAAAGAAATAACAACAGACAAATGCATATATTTAGAAATAAAAGATGACAACGTTCCACCAAAGTTTGTACTCCCAATTGAAAATGCAACCCTAAAAGATCATAATTCGTACAAAAATGGGTTAGAAAATATTGAACTCTAACACCTATGGAACATATGTAAACAAAGGAAATTCATAATTATGGTATAGATCTAAACAAGTGATAAGATTTTTAAAAATTGATATAATGAGCAAAGTTTAAAGTATGAACCTTAAGCCCTAAAATATATTAACCAAATTCCTATACACTAAATCATAAAGCGTAACCCTAAAAACCCAAATGATATTTTTCCATAAGCCCTATTATAACCCTAATTATACAAACCCTAACAAAAAAAAAATCCTATTGATATATGTGCTAAACCCAAAAAACTATACAAATTATATAATGCAAAACCAAAAAAGAAGATATGTCTTTTACCTTTGTGTGATCTCTCCAACCTAAATTTTTCCACTCTCTTTGAAGAAGATATAGAATGAAATTGTATTACTTCACATATGTGTAAACCCTAAAAATTTCCCCCCAAATTTAACCTACTTTAGGTTAATTACTATACCATTGTGAAAAACTTACTAATTAATTTATGTGTCCCAACCCTAAACTTAAACCATAATTTAGTAGTACAAACTTATAATAATTACATGAAAAGATGTATTGTAATGTCCATTCCATAATAAGTTAAGTAAACAAAATTTAATAAAATATGCATTAACTAAACCAAAATGGTTGTAATTATGGCATTTTTTCCACTATAAATTGTTTCTAATACTTACATATGGGGACCTATGTTCATCATCCATGAATTAGGGCGAACCTTAATAAATTGATAGGTAGGATTGAAGGGGGTGGAGTTGGAAAAAATGAATAGGTAGTTTATTAGGTATTTGGCTATGTAAAAAACATAGATAGGTAAGTAAACATAATGGATAGGTAGGTAGTTGGGTTAGTAGGCAAGTTAATAAGTAGAAAGTAAGTTCAAGGAGCAAGGTAGATAGGTTACTAAGGTAGGTAGGCATGTAGGTAAACAAATTAATAGATAGGAAGAAAGTTACACTAGCAAGGTAGTTAGGTAGATAGGCAAGTTAGTACATAAAATACAAGTTACCTTATCAAGATGACTAGGTTTATAAAGTACTTATGTCAATAAGGTGGTTGTGTATGTAGGGTAACTAGGTCAATAGGGTAGGTAATTAATACAATGGTTACATTAATAGGGTATGTAATTAATAGGGTACCTAGGTTAGTAGGGTAGGTAGTTAATATAATAACTAGGTCAATGGGATAACTAGTTATTAACATAGTTATGTCAATAGGGGATAATAAATAAAGTACCAAGGTGGGTGCAGTACTTATGAGGGTAGGAAGGCGAGTAGGGTAATTTTGTGTGAGGTCAAGTCTAAGGGAAACACAACCAAAAACCCAAAAAAAAAAAGTACAGTGGTCAACAATAAAAAAAATATGGACTGTGATGAACCCCATCTGGCGTCGAATGAAAAAATGCAACCCATCTAGTGGATAGAATGACCAATTGGTGCATTGGTGGTTGTTGGTTCATTGTGGTCCAAAAATGGAATCAAATAACTGGTGGTCATCAAGGTCGTCCTTGAATGCCTATATAACCACGATTCCTTGATAACCAAAGAAATAGTTTTAGCATTGGTTTTTAGAAAATTTAATGACCTAGTCTAATATATTAAAGTGACTATAGTTCTCAAAAAAATAAGAACCTTGCAAATAACCTCATTTATATAAAATTGTCAACTATTTCATAAATAACGAAGGGCTTTTGAAAGACTTTTGGTTCTTTGTTTCAGGAAAGTTTTCAAGAAGTTGGTTCAACCATTGAAGGTTCTTTGATTTTTACACTATTAAAAAAGTAAACCAGAATCAGCGGGTATTAAAAATTCTAAAATGACCACTCGACCTTGCTATTAAAACCCCAAGCTTATTGAAATTTCAAATTCTATAAATTAGCAAAAAGTTTTTAGGGGAAATTTCACACTATGGGCTAACAAAAAAACAAAAAGATCTATTTAAAAGTAAATTCCAAAAAACATGCCTCCACATTTCAAAAGACCTTTCAAGCAAGCATTTCATTTTTCTAAATGCCCTGCAACTTCTGAAGGACAGGTTCCAATTGATAACATGCATTCCAAATCCATTGACAAAATTGTGTTCATGCTTTATAAAATTCTTGGGTTCCTTTTATGTACTAAAATTATCACAAAGATCCTAAAACCTAGGAGATAATTACTTTCACCAAAATTAAGGACGACATTCAAAATGTCAAAATGTAGGTAAGGATTATGCCAACAAAAAATAATAGATGAAACTTAAATTTCCTTTTCAACCCATGATGATTTGAGTTTCTTTAGTGTCTTGTGTCTTGTATGTGTTTATATGTTGATTTAGGGACTCCCTATGTTACTATGAAAGATTTAAAAATTACACAAAACCTTTTTAAAAGGTTAGCTACAAATTTTTTAAAGTTAAGAGATACCTAAGGATCAAGTAGAAAGCTATTTATGGTTTATCTAGGAATCATCCAAGGAGACAGCTAGGCACTTACCAAAGTTATGAGATACCTAGGAAGTTACATTGAACCTATTTATGATGTTAGCTAGAGTTTTTTTTAATTAAAGAATAACTAGAAATTGCTTAATAACAAACTACTAATGGAAATAAGTATTTGAAATTGGGTTATGTGATGAACTTTCTAGCTTTCATCCATCCTTATTTTATCACATTTAAACTAATTGGCATATTCCTCAATCCCCCTTCAATACCAAAACCAAAGCCAAGAACATATCTACTTCTTTCTTTCCATATCAAATGCCTAGGTTTCTTTTAGTGTTGGGTGGGTATCAAAAATGAAAGAAAATTGGCCAAAAGTTCAAGGTGGTCCTCACTAAAACAATTGTTGGATATCACTTAAAATGATATCCAAATTGATATCTAACCCATAGGGTTTTATTGCGGTGAGAATCGACCCTTAATAAGACCCTAACCTTTTATTTCAATCTAAAAAAAAAACCTTGATAAGGTATTTAAATAGAGCAAGGTACAATTTTTAATTTTCAACTAAGTATCCTAGGTTCCCAAAAGAATAAATATATGGTTTCAAGTTTCTTGTGGTGCCTCCACAATGGTTTGAATGCTAAAACTTTTTCAAAATTTTTCATTCTCCAAAAGAAAAAACTTGGGTCCCACTTTGTTATACAATGTTTTTGGTGCATTAAAGGTTAGAACTTTGTGATGCTCTAAAAATTCAAGTTTGTTTTTAAATTTGTGGCTTATAAACATTATGAGAAAATCATGTTTGTTGCAACTTGTCTATTTAGTTGTAGTCTAATTGCATCAAACAATTTTTAATTATAATCTGGTTGCATCAAACATTTTTTAGTTACATTAGACAAGTTGCAATGGACATAATTTTTTCATTGTGAAATTGAGGTTTTTTTGGGTTTGTTCAACTTGTTTTATGTTTGCTATTTGACTCCTCTTGTAGTGTTGCTCTTTGACTTTTCTTTTGACTCATCATGCCTTGTTATTCACTCCTCTTGCATTGATGTTTAGTTATTGTTTTGCTCTTTTCTTATTGCTAGTTGGCTCCTTCTATTGTTCTATTTAGTTCTTCTTATTGTTGGGGTGACTCCTTTTGTTGCCACTCAATTTCTTTTATTATGTTGTTGGGTTCTTTTTATTGTGTTGTTCAATTCCTCATGTTATGCTACTTAGTTCCTTTTGCTGTTGTTCAATTCTTTTAATTGCTAGTTTATTTCTATTATTGTTATTCAGTTCCTTTTCTTGTGTTGTTCAATTCTTCTTCCTATTATTAAGTTTCTCTTGTTGGTACTTAACTCTTTATTATTACTTGATTCCTCTTGTTGGTATTTTATTTTATTTTTGTTGTTGTTCACCTCTTCTTATTGTTGGCCAGCTCCTCTTGTTGTGCTACTTGGTTCCTTTTGTTATTAATTGATTCCTCTTGTTGCTAATTAGATCTTTTTTTGTTATTATTTAGTAAATTTCTTATTGTTGCTTAGTTCATTTTATTATGCTACTTAGTTCCTTTTGTTGTGTTGTTCAGCTCCTCTCCTAGTTTTACTCGACTTCTTTTAATAGTATTCAATTCCTTTTGGATTGTTGCTTGGTTCCTTGTGTTGTTGTTTACATCCTCTTATTTTTATTTGTCAATTTGGTATTTCCCCCAACTTTTTTTTGTGTAAGTTTGGGAGTGAAGAGCTTGGATCCACCATTGATTTGTTTCTTCAAATATGACTTTCAAAATATGCTTGTAATTTTATGGTTTTTTGTTTGGACATTAATGTCCATCTTTCCATTTATTTTGGTGAAACATTTTTTTATGTTCCAAGTTCAATCTTTGTTTGTTATTAAGCTTTAAACATTTCAACATTAAAAAAAATGTTTGTTGTTTATAGGGTTCATATATTTTTTGCATTGAATTGTAGTTTGCATATTCATTTTTTACATGAAAAGATGAAGGTGCAATGAGTTATTTTGACCTTGTAAATTTTGATACTTAATGTTTCAAGTTGTATTGTATGTTTTAGATAGTTAAATTAATTTGCAAAAACTTAAAACCACACATTGGTAAATTAATTGTTTATTTCATTTTCTACATTCTTGTTAAATAAAATTTTTGAAAATTTGTTGAAAATTGGATTAGTCAAGGGAAAATGAAAACATAATTTCAACTAATAATCAAACATGTGAAGTTTTTTTCAACGCTATTCCTAAGGAAGAATTGTCTAAAGGTTATCGTAGTTTGGAAATAGAATTCAACAAAATTCCTAAAAATGAAAAAGAAATAATGAAAATGAACTTTAAAAAGTTGCATGCTTAGAAAATTAAATGGATGTCTCATGGCAAAAACACATTTTGCTAGGCTTTTTAATATGTTAATGATAACAAAGAATTTGGTTGACAATCTTAAAATGATGCATTGAGTTTTTTGTCACAACAATTCTATAAATTCATTCAATCCTAGAACTCAAACAACAAAAAATTTAATTTCATATTACAAAACAAGTAGTATAAAATTTTCAAAAAACGTTTGAATAAAAACCATACCATTATTATAAAACATTTGAAAAGGAGGTCAATAGTCCATTAAAAAGAATTGTTTAAAGGCAACCAACAAAAAAAAGGTATAACTTGTTTAACAAAAAAAATTCAAAAACATTTCTATAAAAAATGCTTTTAAGAAAATGATTTGTAACAAAAGAAATTTTGCAACATTAGGCCTTTTAGTTTTCAAAAATCGCTTGCCAATGTAATTTGTGGAAAGTATTTGGATGAAATGTTTAACCTTGCATTTATGCCCTTGAGTGATTTTTCCTTTACATCACAAACTTTCAATATAATGAAATTTTAATAGAATATATGCAAAAATCCTAAAACAATATGTTTATGCAAAATATATGAACTTCAAAGTATAAAAATGACACAAAAATATATGTATTACCTCTATATAAATGATGTATCTTTTTCTACTTATGATGGTTTGATGTGAAGTATGTAGGATTTACATATTAACTAAATTTGTGCAATTATTGTGATGTAATTTTGTATAAAATTAAGTGCATGTTTTGTATTAAACATGAATATTCACATATGTCATTAAAAAACAATGTCTCGTCCATTTGAATATGTAAAAATATCATTTGTATTAACCATAACATAAAATTCATATGAATTTTGTATGAATCTATGAAGCTTGATAAATTTGTGATGGAAGGAAAAAAAAAATTGAAAAGTATTCCCAAAGTTGGTGGGAAAAAAAACAAAATATGTTTTGCCAAAATTTGTACAATGTAATATTACAACAATAAATTTTGATGTATGAATTTGGTTGTAATGACATTTTTCGTAATGATAATTTTTTTAAGGGCTCATTGGTAGCCAAAGGATGTCATTATTGGTTTGTTCAGGGCAATAAAAGCTACTAGTCAAACCTTTATAAGAAATTAGATAGAATTGTTGAATGAATATGGGTTTAGAAAAAAAAAAAAATCCTTATATAAAATATGAAGGTTCAAATTTAAATGATATCACAATTGCTCTAAGATCGATTATGAATTATAAATGTTTGGGTTTGGAAGGAAAGGTTTTAAGGTTCTTGTTTTGGCTCTACTTTCTTATTAACATGTGACAACAAATGAAAAATGTGTCAAAATTTCCAATATGTTTTTATTAAGTTTATTCAATCATATTTGCAAAAATTTATAACTTAGCTTAAGAATTATGAAGAAGGTAAACAAGAATGAAACAAGGCTTGTGAATATTTTAATATCCATGCAAAAAATCTAAACACTTTGTTTAAGACAATGTAATTTTTTTTCTTTTGTCATAACCTTAACATAAAGTTTGCAACTAAATGTAAAGTGCAAGGGCCCATGAGAACAAGAAAATGTGTTTAGGTGTGAAACACATTTTCACAAATGGGGGATAGTGCAAAAGATGGAGCCCAATGACTCTTAAATTCACTTTCACTTTGGGAATCACATTCATGTGAAAGTCCTAAATGTTTAAAACCTTGGTTGAAAAAAAAAACAAATACCAAATTGGCCCCCTAGATACCATTAAAAAGGTTTTGAAATGTAAATACCTAAAATGCCCTCACATTGTTCATTTAAACTTGAAATGCATGAATTATGCTAAAAAAAAGGCCAAGAATCAAATTGAAAATTTGAATCTTGATCACAAATCCCATTAGAGTAGTGGTCAAATGATCTTTTATTGGGGCATGTAATTCACTATTGGAAAGATCTTTTTGAGGGCTATAAGATATTATCTTCGCATGCTCCAAATAAGTTTGTATTGAAAAATATATGAATATCTAAAGTTTCAAAACAAAAATAGTCCTAATTTTGGAACTTTGAAAGATGACATGCCCCAAATTCTTTAAGGAATTCAAATGTGGGTTTCAAATTAAAACAACGAAAAAAGAAATGAACCAGGATATGTTCCTTAGTTCGTCGCACTTTTGGGGTAAAAGGGCATGAAGAAGCTTCAGGATGGGACTAAGGGGAATTCATAAGAAATAATTCAAAATGAAACCAACTTGCACAATCAAGGAAAAAGGAGGACTAATGCAAATTGACCACCAGTGGTGTGACGAATTTAATAGGGACAACTTCAAACATAAGTTTTACATGGTTCACAACCTTTGGGAGGAGGCACCACTCCCCTCCCTATATTATAATCTATGATTATCTACAGGGGCTACATCCAAATGACATTTTTTTTTGGGACTCCCAAGTGATCAAGAGTCATGGTTAATAGCTAATGATTACTAATTAATAAATATTTAGTCTGCCAATGAATAATAAATAATAAATTATTCACAAATTAAATTTTCTAGTTACTATTAATGATTAATTAAAATTGATTTATTTTTACTTAATAAAAAAGTAAATTTCGTATTTTATTAGTTTTTCTAATACTTAATTTATTATTAATAATATTTCTTCAATATGAATTAGTAATTTATTTATTATTTTAATGATATTTATTCTACTATGTGATAGTTAATATTTATTAATCAGAATTATGGTTAATATCTAATAAATATTAATCAGTTAATGTTAGTGGTTTATTACAATTCATTTAATATCTACTAATTAAGTTGATAAATTAGAATTCTATTCATTTATAGTTAATATTCATGAATTACCAATTAGTTAATAATTTATTTTGTTAGATAATCAACTAATACATAATTATTTTATATTTAATTAATTGATCGCTAGCAATTTAAAAGGTTTATTTTTAGAAGTAAAAATAATGTAAGTAATTGAATAAATACAAAATTATTAGTTTAGAAATAATTGCAAAATAATTAGATATATTAAAAACTTAAATGATTAAATTGAGACTTGATTAATTAAATATAAAATAATTATTTCTTGAAATAGTTTATTATTAATTTTGAATTATTTTTATGAACCAATTGATTAGTTATTGGAAACCATGAAAAAATAATGATCAATCTTATTTATAAAGTTATTAAAATAATTTTAAAAAAATGTAGTAAATAATTTTGTAAGTGGGTGGGTGGGTAGATAATTAATTATTAGCTAATTAATTAGTTAATTTGTTACTTATTTCTTACCTATTTAGTTGAATATTTTTCCAAACCAAAAGCAAGCACAAAACTTGTGGAAGAATCATTTTTAGTTACAATTGAATTTGCGACTAAAGTGTAATTAAAAGGTTTAACCCATATGTTTTGTTTTTTAATGTCATCTTACAATATATATAAAAAAGGTGCTTTCTTTTTGGATTCACACTAAAAATCATGTGCCATTTATGATGAGCTCAAAGAAGCTTAACCTTAGAAGTAAAACATAAAATAAAATAAAAGTATTTACATGGTTACTTTACAACCTACCTATTTTTCTACCTTCTTACCCATCTATTTACCATTTTACTTAAGTAGTTAGGTGGGTAAGTAAGTAGCTTAGGTAGGTATGTATCTTAAATAGGTAGGTATTTTTTATGCACATAGTTTTACCTACCTACCCATCTATATAAGTAATTAAAATAAAATAAAATTCCAAAATTCAATCATTATGCCATGTGGCAACTTTTTGATTATGCCACATGTCACAATATAAATACATTTAAATTGAATAATCATAATGGATGGTTGAAATCAAGAATTAAATAAAAATTTATTTTCATCAAAATTTATTCCAAATGCCATGTGTTAAATTTTCCTTTGTCCAAGTGTCATCATGTAAATAGTTGAAATCAAACCATGTTGATTTTTCCTCATTATATTTTATATAAAATCATATATTAAAAAAATTCCAAGTTTTACCATGTGTCAAAATTTGATTAAAGTATGTGTTGAAATTTATGGTCATCCATAATGGATGGCTTAGATTAATCATCACAAACTTCATGGGTCATGATTTGGTAATAATAGTTGTGTGAAATTTGTTTTTCATAGGTTCGTATGAAATAGTCACGAATGTCAATCATCTACTTGTACTATTTGAACATCGATGTCGTGTGCATTGTTTAAACACAAATCTTATGTGTCTATTCGTATTGTTTTCCATATTTAAATTATGCATGACATTCGTTTGTAAATGATATGAAACCATGAAATAACAGATTTCGCACAGATTTGGAATGAATCCATGAAATTTATAAATTTGTGATGATATTTCAATAATTAAAAATGTTTGCCCAAAAAAATATTATGTTGACAAATGGCAATTAGTGATCGGGTTATTTATTAGTTGTAAAAGAATGGTTAGTAGTTGCAAATGTTATACATTAGTTAAAGGATAGAAATGTATATGTTGATAACATATTTCATCCATGTGAAATGTGTTAACATCACATTAAGCCATTATTTGCAACTAAAGGTTCAATGTGACTTCATTTATGCAACTAAAGGATTTTTTAGTTGCAAAGTTGATTGTAATTGTTTTTTAAGTCACAAATTGTAATCACAAATTAACATTTTTCTACTAGTGAAACCAAGCCACTTAGGCTAGGCCAAGCCCCCTAAGCTAGGCCAAGTAGTTTAAACTAGGTGGTTTAGTAATCTTTGCAATTTAAGATACTTAATTAGGTCACCTAAGTAGCCAAGGTAGCCTAGGTTGTAAGTGTGGGGACTTGAACTCCTCACTTCCACATTGATCAAGTCCTTAACCATTGCACCACCACCCCATAAGGTGATTTTCTTGGACAACTTATTGTAATGAACATGATTTTGAAGCAACATATTAAAATCAACTTCCATGACTTTTCCTTCAACATGTTGCACTAAATGAACTTGAATTTATTTACACTACTTACATAAATAGATAGGTTATAGGTAGGTTAAGCTAGGTAGGTAAGAAATACCTATTAATAAATGCTTATACTTGAATAACATGTAGGTTATAGTCTATTAAACCTGATAGGTACCTACTAAGTAAGCTACCTATGCTTATGTTATTTAATAGGTTACATAAATACTTATTAACCTATTATTAGATTGAGCCTATGCACATTAAATAAGTAGCCTAACTTATTAGGTAGGTTTAAATTTAAGCTATTTACTTAATACTAAGTTAAACTATCTACCTAGTAGCCTAGGTGGCTTAACTTAAGTTAGTTACATACCTACCTAATAGGCCTACATCACAAATTTAACATGTGACAAATGAATAATGAAAATCTTGCGAAGCTTGTTCATTCATAGGTTTGTACATTTTATGTATGAATATCATACATTGAGAATATGTTTGACACACGGATAAATGTGTTGGTGAATGAAGTATGAACCTATGAATGAATGAATGAATGTCACACAAATTTCACATCTTCTAATAAATCTATGCTTTAAATCTATTTTCAATACATAATATTAGTGCGTGAAACATACAAATTATGATTGAACAAATTTTGCACAATTTCCATTACTAAATCATGAAATATTAAGTTTATGATGTAGGTGGCCTTGGTAGCTTATGTTAGGTTATATACTTACATATTAGGCCTAATTTAGGCTAACCTAAACTACCTAGGCCTAGGTTAGGCTATGTACTTACCTAGGTAGCCTAGGTTAGGTTACGTACCTAAGTAACCTAAGTACCTACCTAGTAGGTTTAAGTAGTTTAGGTTAGGCTACCTACCTACCTAATGGGCCTAGGTGGCCTATGTTATTTACCTAGTAGGCCTAGGCTACATACCTATGATATGCCTAAGTTAATAGGCTACCTACATGGTTAATAAGTTTATTTAATAAGCCTAGGTCACCTAGGATACCTACCTAAAAGGCTTACACTACCTAATTATAAATTATTTAATAATCTTAAATTATGTCTTAGGTAACCTATTAGGTAGGTCTAGGTTAACCTACCTAGTTAGGTTACTAACTAGGTTATTACCTAACAAGTAGCCTATTAGCTTATTAACCATGTTAAGTTAGATAGGTAGTCTAAGCCTAGCCTAACCTACTAGTTATGTTAGGTTAAATAAGTAACTTAAGTTTAAAATGTAGGCTAAATCATCAAATGAGCCATGCTCATTTGAATAAGTGTCAAATCATAATGGTTCATTTGACTAAAAGTCAAATCATGATGGTTAATTTGATTAAACCCTATCCATTCAATATGGCCAATTTGATGGACATTTGTCCATTTTGACCAGATCTTCAGCTTAACACTAGGTCAGAAATGTCATTATAGTTGAATGTATTGGTCACATGTAACATGTGTTTTTTATGCCCCAAACCTTTAATCAAAATGGACATACCCTTTGGTCAATGTGGACACTTTGGTCAAGTTGGTTTTTTCAAAGGTCATGATTTCTTGTAATGTTCGATGATGGTGTATGTGTAGCTGCATTGCAATCAAGAAGCTCTGATGATGGGATTCTTGTAATCATGTTATAGTCAAGAAGTTTTGGTGATGGCATTCTTGTAATCACATTGCAATTAAGAAGTTCCAACAATGGCATACGTGCAATTATGTTACAATCAGGAAGCTTTGGCAATGGCATATTCGCAATTATGTTACAATCAAGAAGATTTGGCAATGGCGTACATGCAATTGTGTTGCAGTTCCATTCGAACTTTGCTAAGAAGCTCCAATAGTGGTGCTTGGATTTCAAGTGCAATAAAGTTTTTTGAAGCTTTTAATTTACCTCAAACTTATGGTTGACTTTGGGCTAGATAATTTAACATTCTTCCATAGTTCATTTTTAATTTATTTTAGTAACATTTTACCACTCTCAATTAGTTTACTTCTTTTGTTAACAATGCATTGTCATTGAATGCCATGTCGGATGCCACATCATTTTTAATGGTAACCATAACATTAGGTGTGGATGCTAGTATTTTAACATTTTCTTAAAAAGTAGTTATCATTGTTTTAACAATAGGTGTGAACATACCTTTATTAAACAATTTAAAAAGATATATGAAGATAGAGTCAAATATTTGAATTATGCAACATCATGAGCCAACACATAAACTTTCCCCCAACATGTAAATTAGTAAGCATGTTTAATAACTATTGAGAAAAAATAAACGAAATAATTATTTAATGAAAAGAACAATAATTCATAGCATTGGTCTATCCCTGAAAGGAAAAACTTAAACTAATAACAAGTGAAAAGATGGAAAAGAAAAGAGGCACTAGCTAACAACAAACCAAGAAGTTACTAGCATTGTGCATCAAATTAGCCTTGATCATGATATTAAAACAAAAGAAGAGTTATGATCAAACAATTCTAAGCAAATGGGATTTGATAGCGAGTCAAGAATCAAGATCATAGGGAACTAGGTGGATGTATTGAATGTGGCAACAAACTTCTAAAAGGTCATGTTGAACATAGCTGAATATGAACCATGCAATTTACAATTCAGTAGGAAAGAAGGAAAAAATAGGAGGAAAAAGTTTCATACACAAAACAAGAGGATTTAATCAAAATCTCTTTAAGTAATGTCAAGGAGGTGCAAATAGTTCTTTGTCCAACTGAAATGGAACAAAAGTGTAAGCATAAAACTTATTTCCCTTGAAAACAAAGGGATCACATTGGTTGATGGTCAAAGGGTAGATATGTGGGATGATCAACAGGGGATCTAAAGCAATGGGTGTTGAGATGATGTTGACAAATGGTGACTTTTAGGTGTACATGTTTAAATTAAGATACACAATACATTAGGATGCCTTCTTAACTTCGCACAATGTAAGGTACAAACATTTTATTTTTACAAGGTATAAATATATCAAGGCTTAATTTATGATTATTAAAAAAAAAGTATATATAATACACACCATGCTTACACCCAATAATAGTAAATAGTACAGACAAAAAAGTTTGGTTTGAAGTATGGAGGAGATGTACAACCTTTGCAAGGTATGGGAAATTTGTGTGGCACAATGTGCCAAGTTCTAGCTCATGATGAGCACTTCTTCCACGATGAACCAATTTGTCTGTTTGAAACACTAGATGCACATGTACTATAGAATGGTCAAGCCCCAGTCCATTGTGTTGGGTAAGGGCGTCAGGTGAGCCTGTTAAGGGGAGCTTGCTTGGTGGCACACCCAACATAATGGGGGCAGGGTGAGACCATTCCATAATGTCGAATTAAGGTCTGAGGTGGCAGATTCCAACAAAGATTTTGGTCAGGTTATTCCTAGTGTGTGATCATCCGCTGAAGATTATATCCTATAATGTGGTCAAGAAAATTTAAAATAATTTGCCACAGCAGACCTTAATATTCATGGCATGTATAAGTACACACATGGTCTGCTAATAAAAAACACTGGGCAAAGTCGAAAATATCTGTTTTTAAAAAACAGAAAAACAAAATTCCCATCGAAAATCCTGGCCACGATTGCCCGTTCAGAAAATTCCATTGTATGTAAACACTGATCAAAGGCACGGAACACGAAAATAATACTTGAAGTAGACCGGGTGAAGCGGGTTGCCGGGGCAACAACTTGCTGCACAGAACAAGCTTGGCGTGCCAATTTGTTGTAGGAAATTACGCGCACCGAATTACAGAAACGACGAATATCAAGTGGGTCATCTGGATCAATTCACCCCCAGTAACAGGATCAATCCATGTAGCATGTGGGGTAATTAGTACTGGATCAATCCATGGGAAGTGGAACTCAGTCAAAGCTTTGTCGCGTAGCGAAGAAGAAGAAGAAGATCAGTCGTACTGTTGTCAGTGCGGAGTGCCACCTGATTTCAGGAGCCTGTTGTCGAGATTTCAGCAGCACCCAAGAATCTAGAGTCTAGATCAATATTTTTTGGGAAGAACTCTAGCACGGCCGGACTTGTACTTCATATGCGTCCTAGGTCTAAAGCATTAGCTAGTGCTGGTCAATGCAAACTTCTTGTGATCTGCTGCTTGAATTATACCAGAAATCACGAGTCAACGGATTGACAAATTCTAGGTACGGTCCAGCCTCTCTGCATTCCAATGTCAACTAATAATGACCCCAGCTAGAATTCCTATACTCGAAGAAAATCAGAACTCATTGAGTCATTATAAAGTTTCAGTGCACGATTCGCTTTGTCAACCCCAGACACAGCAGCAGCAGCTAGCTAGCACACTGTCATAATCACTGCCGGTGCTTACAGCTAGTTCTGTGTATCAGTGCATTTGTTTTTGCATATCATTATTTGGTTTTGGGCAGTTTTTTGAAGCTTTAGTCCTAGTAGCTTGCGCAAGATGCTTGATGAAGTGCGTCTTCTGTTAGTGTTGGGTGTGGCGAGTCTAGTTCTCCTCCCCTCTTGTACGTGCGGCCAGCTGACTATCATTCTTCTAGCGACGAACGGGTACGACATCGATTGGCAGTATGGACATGCGCCTTGGTATGGAGCTCCTTATGGAGACGGCTCAGACGGTGAGTACTATTTGACGTGCGATTTCAGATACTTCTTAATGTTAGTGCGCTAGAAAAAGCGTGCGGAGTCTAGTGAGGAAGTAGTCCTTGTAGAAGGAAGATTGAATAGTTCTCAGACCTTATATGGATTTAGAGATCAACGACTAATGGGTGACTAAAGCATCCCTCGAAGCAACACTTTCAGTAACACTAGAAGTAGTGACTGGCGAACCAAACATGTCGAGGATTAATGCTGAGACTGAGGAGTTCCAAGTGCAACTAGTCTTCTTGAGATAATTAAAGAAAAAAATTCACTTAAAAATAACTACAAGTTAGTTGACTTGGGCAAAAAACTATTCATTTCCATGGATGAATAATTATATTCACACCCACCATTACCCACCATTGGAAGTAGTTTTTGTTGAGACACAAAGAATATTGGGGTTTGGAAAGTTCCTGAATTTGAATTGAAGATATATACATGGAGGATCATGAATGCTTTGATCATTTAAAAGCTTACCAGAACTAACTTTTATTTATTTTTGGGTTAGTTTTGGTTGATCCAATTCAAAAGGAACTTCAACAACGACTACAAAATGGTGGAAGGTGTCAAAAGTTAACATCAGCCCAAATCAAGCAAGCAACAAATAATTTCCAAAGAACACTTGGTATAGGGGGATTTGGTGGTGTGTATTATGGCAAATTGGTCAATGGGCAAGAAGTTGTTGTCAAGACTTTATCAACAACTTCTCACCAAACCAAACAAGAATTCTTCAATGAGGTGAGAAGCTTGTACAATTGCAAGAAAATAATGAAAGGTAAAAAAAATCCTATGTGTGAAACTTGGATTCAAATGTGTAAAAGGACCAATTCTTACATGTTTTCATCCATAGGTGGTGAAAATTTTCTTTTTTGTTTTGTTGCAGATTGAGCTCTTGTCTACAGTGCACCACAAATCTCTTGTCTCACTTGTTGGGTATTGCTTGGCACGTGAACATTTGATGCTTGTTTATGAATATGTGAGTGGAGGTGACTTGAGAAATGCTCTAAATGGTAATGACTTATGACCACAAAAACATCAATTTCAATTAATAGTATTTTGAAATTACTACTAACGTATGTGGTTATCTATGTCAGAATTCAATGAAAGTTGCAAACATGAAAGAAAGGTCTTTGACATATTTGGATTCAAGTCAGCTACATTATTTTATTAAATGATATTTTACTAAAGCTACCATTAGACATAAATAAATAATTGAAAATGTGAAAATCAATGGTCAGCAAACTTTGGTGTCAATTGAATATCATAACATAGGTTAGGTGATGTTGAACAATGCAAAGCTTTAATTTTTTTCACCTGCGCTTATTCACTTGTTTAAGTTTGTAAACATTTTGTCATAATGAATTAATGATAGAATGGAAAACAACAAATTATTTGAAGTTATCTAAGTAATGGAGACCAATCGAGAAATATGCATGTTTTTAAAAAGTTGAGAATTTATTTGAACCCATCTAAGAAATGGGCACCAAATGAATTAAAGTGATTGAATTTGTATGTTATTGCCAAGCAAGTAGAATGGACCTATACTATGATTTGAATCTGGTTAGTACCACATATGGTCAAAATAAGTTTCCACTATCTAGTACTTGTAATTATTATAAGACATTCAAGTTTTGTAAAAGAATTGGCAACCTACTTGTACAAAATTGACATACACCACATGTTGTTTGCTTTCAGGGGAAGGTGCTAGCAAAACCCATTGACTTGGAAGCAAAGAACAAGAATTATTTTGGAACTTGCAGAAGGTATATCTCATTTCAAAAATTTCTAGAACTACTTTGCTAAGGATCTTGATTTCAACAAGTCACAGAAAATTGGCTGAAGATAGGATGCATTCAAGCCATTCTAGATTTTTAATTTCTGTACAAAATACATTCAACAAAATAAAATTTATCCATAATCTAAGGACAAATGCAAAAATATTTTTATGTAAAGATACTTAGAATGAACATAAAATAAACTTACCTTTCATGCATTCCAATTTTAATTATTTTCAGGTTGAAACATGTTAATAAGAACCATAAAGGGTGCTGGCAGTTTTTGAAAATTAAATTAAATTATATAATAGATATTTTTGTTTTGACATTTTAAAATTCTGTGAATCATTTTAACTTATGCTAAGTCATTAATATGAGTGTTGAGAAAATCAAACTTAAAATTCTTTAAGTTTAAATCTAGGTTTTGGTTTTAGTAAAAGATTTTTGAATTTGAACAATTATTGCATCAAAAGTAATCTATTCTGCAAAGGACTAAGGCAAAAGGAATTTTGATGGAAAAAAAAATTAGATCATATTAACTACTACAAGCACACTCAAAAAAAATCATAATTTTAAAGTTGTAGAATTTTAAACTTTTAAAAATTTAATGTATATTTCAAAATCTCAAAATTTGAAGAGTTCTTTACGACATGTAAATGGGGTGTAATGTAGATGACATAATATAAAAAAGTTGTAGCTTATGTAAAAGAAAATAAAACCTAAAATAGTTTGCATAATTTGGTATGATTCAAAATTATGATTTTTTTCAAATGAAACACAATATAATTTAATAAAATTTTCACATTTTGAAATTTTCATATTTATTTAATTTTTTCATATGATTAAGTTAAAAGGTCTAAAAGGGATTCACAATTATTCTTTTATAAAGTAATTATTTTCACCCCTAATATAGTGTTTTGACCCTTCTATTCACAATTATGATTATCCTTTATTTTAAAGACATAACAAATACATTTGGTATATCTACATACTCAAAACTTCATGCAAATGATGGAAACATAGATTTGAGAATGAAATCTTTTTAATGAAATAAAAATAGAAAAATTCTTGATTCTAAATTATTTTGGTCACTTTTCTATAGGGCTTGAATACCTTCATGACAAGTGCCACCCTACAATTATTCATCGAGATGTAAAAAGCAGTAACATACTCTTCACAAACAAGTTAAAAGCCAAAGTCATTTATTTTGGGCTTTCCAAACTTCGAGCAATTGAACAAAGAAATACACTCACCCATATTGCCACAGCTGTGAAAGGGACTCTAGGCTACCTTGATCCAAAGTAACATATATCATCAATTTTTTTATATTATTATGTTGTTATTTGCATCAATAAGCAAATAGGTTTCAATGTTGTAAAAACCTCCAAAAAACTTTCTAGTGTATTTGGAAATAATTTTGTAAAACAAGTCAACCATTTAGAAAAATGAAATCCCCAATGTCATTTTTTTCAAATTCTTTCAAATTATTTTTAAAAAATTAAAACAAAAAATTTCATCAATTTCTACTTTTAATAACACTTCAAAGCAAGGGAGTTCCTAAAATAATTACCCCTCGGCTCTACCTCAAGAAAGTGTTTCCTTCAAGAACATCCCTACCCCAAGGACATTACCCTACACATAATGACCTTGTGGGAGACCATACCATTTTACAAAATGCCCATGCATAGGGCGAATCCATAAGGCCCCACCAAACTTGCCAACCTCAATCATTATGCATGTTAATGCATGGGCATATGGCATTACACCTTGTGAGTCAAAGGTGGAGCCCTACATACACATATACAATAACATTGTTGAAATGGTATTTGTTGTGTTCAGGTATCAAGAACGGCTTAACATTTCAACTATTCTTTTCTGTTTTCCTACTTGAAAAAATACAACAAACAAAAATCAAATTAGTATTCATGCTATTTATGTTGGTAGAGGTAAAGTTAATCTCAATGTTGCTAATGCCTCAACCAATTTGTGAAAGATGTTGGTGACATTGATGAAATTACATTTGTAATTTCTCATTGTCTTTTCTATCATTGTATTGATTGGATTATCATTTTAAATATTTTTTGCAATTTTTTGCGAACTATATAGTTTAATAAATTTATTCTTTGCTAAAATTTATCCATGTACATTCTTGAAAAGTAGTAATTAATAATCTATTTTGTTCCATTTGATCCTTAATCTATGGTTGCCACCAGGCGTCAACTTTCATTCTTTCATGGTATGTGAAACCCTCAAAATAATGGATATGTTATAACATGAATAATAAAATTGCATGCATAGACATTGTTGTTATTAGAATGTTGCGCCTTGTTTGTATTTCAAAAAATTGAATTTTTATTTATGTTCAATGGGAACATTTACTTGTGATTTTCTTATTTGATAATCTATTATGAATTATTATTTGCTAGGCACCAGGATAAATACTATTTTAATTTTAGGTGGAATTTGAAACTTAATTGATTTGTTATTGTATAATTAACATGGATGGATCAAGTTGCCATTGTTAGAAATTTAGCATGTTGTCAATGTATTAAATTCAAAAGATTGAATTTCTTTTTCAAATTAAATGGGAGTTGTGTCATTTGGTTCTCATAGTTTATTATGTTTCACCAAGTGACAACTCGGTGTTCAATTTTATTTAAAAAAGTCTTTTGGTGTATATATTTTTGAAATGTATTAGTAAAATTATTGTGATAATATGATGTCATAATTTTGCCAATTGGCCTCTCTCCTTGCTTCAAATTCAAAGGGTTGAGTCTCTTGATGTCAAATGGGAGCACTAACATTTGGCTTTCAATCACTCATGAAAATTCATAGTCTTGTATTATATTTGATATAATTTTTTTTAACATAATGTGTACATAGATCTTTTTGGAATTGTTGATTACAAAGTTGTTTTTGTTTAGAAATAATGTAGTTGAATTTTTTTATAATATGACATTCAAGTCAAAAATGATCATTAATTTGTTAAGTCTAGTGGCTAGCCACCAAGTGGAGTTCACTCCACCCACCAAAATTGTATAAAGTCTTGAATTAAAATTTTAATTTTAAATTAATTAAATATGTGTTTTTTGGAATAATTGAGTATAAGATTATTTACATCTTGAATCTTGTAATCTTGTGCTAGTTGTAGGTGACACCAACTTGGTTTTCAAGGGATGATGTGATTGAAATGTGGTTGATTCTAGTGAATGCAATATTAGAGATGTTGCGTAGTTTAGATTTTGCAAACACAAGTTGGGTTATTGATTTGGCAGATGTAACCAATGGTGGAGGATCAACATCAACACAATTTATGACTGTTTTAGGATTTCACAAAAGTGGCAAAACTAGGAAGTTGGTGTTTTGTGCTAGTTAATTGGCAACAAAGACATTATTTTGAGATTGCAAATTTGGGTCATTATAAGGTAAGGTCGCTCACTTTTTGTGTTCTAATCCCATGTTTTGCAGACTGGTGTGCATTTACATATTGTTAACATGGCATAAAAACAATAATTTTGCAAATTTGTTGCTAGAGTGAAATTGTCAACTGGAAGAAAAAACCATCTATAAGTTTTTTTTGCAATAGGGTGCATTCATAATAAAAAAAAGCTAGTGGGCCCCAAGTGCAAGTTTTTTTTAAGGATTATGTTTTTTCAAGTTTGAAACATGGCTTCCATGTTTTGTATAGGGCCTATTGTTGGATGATAGTGCCAATCTCAAAAGTTTAATTCACATGTGTTTCCATGAATTTCAAACAATTATGTAATTAAATCTATTTTTTAATGATACATTTTAAAGTAAATAAAATGTGTAGATTTCAAAAAAGGTAAACATATCAATATTTTTAAAATAATGTGTTTTAAACCTTCAATGATACATTATACATTGAATTTATCAAAGATACCTTTCTCTAACATCACTCCAAACAAAGCAAAACATATTCAACAAAAAAAAAAGTAATTTTATATAACACATTTAATATTCATGAAAATGCAACCTTGCCTTGCTTATACCAAAATATATGATTTTTTTTTTGAGGAAGTTTTTCAAATTATGTTGTTTTCATGATCAAAAACACATCTAGACAGTAAAAAAGGATTATCATGGATAATTAAATAAAACATACATTCAAATTTTTAATGATACCATGGCCTCATAATCATCAATATATGGTCATCCACAACTTTTTAGAATTAATAGTTTGGTATTACATAAAATAAAGGACATTCAAAATTTTAACACCATGTACACATCAAATTGCCCACTCTTTATCATACACTTTATGACTAATGAAACATATTGAAATTGCACAAAATTGATTTTCATGAAAATTCATATCTTGCACCCCCATGACTTTGAAAAATGATGAATTGGTTTGTTGTTTGTGCCTATATACATGCATTTTTGTGTATGAATTTTACTTGGAATATCTTATATGGACTTCATATATAATATGGGGTGAATGCATGGTATGGTGGTTCATTTTAGGTAGATGCTCCACTCCATAAGAGTCCATAAAAAGTTTGCTAAAAAACATGGTTACTTATTTATCATGAGCTATGATTACAATCATTTATAAATTAATTATGTTCATGAATTTTTGAACATTCATATTTTATTTTTAAACTTAAAATAAAATGATGATGATGTTAGATGTTTTGATGGATGTAATTTTTAAAAAATACTTGGGAAAATGTTTTATAAAGTCCATATGAATAATGGCCCTTTTAAATATTTCATAATTAAACATTTTCAGAACAAAAAATTTGAAACTCATAAAGACTTATGAAAATAAGGCTAAATTTTAACCATTTTAAATTCCATAAAAAAATAAGTGCTCATGAACATAAGAGAGATGTCATTTCATGGTGAAGCCAGTTATCACAGCTCCTGCTGCAATTGGTGAATGCTCAACCGGTAGAGCTGTGAAATGACTATGAGCACAGCTACCTAGTTGGAAAAATGTAATGGAATGCGGATGTGATCAAAGAATCAGTGATCATAGCAGCCCAATTGCAAGATGTCTTAACTAATCATTTGAAATGCAAGGAGCTCGCTACAAGATTAATGTGATTTACTCTCACGACACCACCGTACTTAACGATTCGATGTTGTGTGTTGGCGCAGGGTCCCATGTGAATATGGAGGACAAAACGTTGGCTGGAGTGAACCAGCAGCCACCAATGCACCAGTTGCGGATGAGCTCGTTGAGGCCGTTTTTCGGATGAATGAAAATCCCATCCTCCCTGCATGCATATTTTTTTTTCCCACCTCTTTTCTTCCCCAAAATTTTCCCCCCTCCTACCTAGCACCTACCTCTCCCCTCCTACCTACCATCTACCTCCCCCCTCCTACCTACCACCTACCTCCCCCCTCCTACCTACCACCTACCACCTACCTCCCCCCTCCTACCCACCACCTACCAACCCCTCCCCCCCCTCACTCCATCGCCAAAGCTCCAGAGACGTCGAGCAAGAGCGAGCTTCGAGCAGGGGAGCTTGGAGGGAAGCTTGGAGGGGAGCTTGGAGCAGCGAGCTTGGAATAGGGGAGCGGCTGGAGTCGGAATGGGACCCACGTAAGCATCTTACTTTTTTTTTTTCTCGTCTATTTTGTTTGTTTGTTTGTGGAGCTGCTTTGCACTGCAGCTCCACAAGATACACTACGCTTGTAGCGTAGCATAGCGAAGAAGGTAACGGCAACTGTCATCGCCTTCTTCTTCCTCCTGTGTAGCTACAGTGCAGCTCCACAAAGAAGGCGACGATAGTTGCCGTTGCCTTTTTCTTCCTACTGTGGAGTTGCGTTGCAGCGTAGTTCCACGAAGAACCGTTGCCTTCTTCTTCCTGTTGTGTAGCTGCAGCGCAACTCCACAAAGAAGGCGACGGCAACTGTCGTCGCCTTCTTCTTCCTGTTGTGGAATTGCGTTGTAACACACACAACGAAGTAGGCGACGGCAACGTTGTTGCCATCGCCTTCTTCTTCCTCTTCTGAAGCTACGTTGCAACGCAGCTTCACGAAGAAGGCAACAGCAACTGCCGTCACCTTCTTCTTCTTTTGTTTTGCTTATTTTTTTTTTCCCTTGTAACATAGCAAAGAAGGCTACAATTTTATATTAAAGAAGAAGACAACAACTGCCGCCACCTTCTTC
>Ga0209208_10000398_pt1 | contig 55214 bp, 39 predicted proteins | sample S1TSphfallax_3_FD_187694 | JGI IMG/M metagenome (GOLD analysis project Ga0209208, IMG submission 187694) | Host-associated microbial communities from peat moss isolated from Minnesota, USA - S1T2_Fd - Sphagnum fallax MG (SPAdes) (version 2) | ecosystem: Host-associated > Plants > Peat moss >... | reverse complement strand
CGAATGCCGGACTCGGCGGGCATTCAACCGTGTACCGAGCTTGAGACGCGCGCGGGTACCTGGCGATATGACGCGAACAAGCCGGGACAGGTCTTCTCGCCGGCAGGCCGTTTTGCCACCGGCTTGCGCAATGGCGAGGGGTTCGCGTTCGATGCCGCCGGCAACCTGTTTGCAACCCAGCACGGCCGCGATCAGCTCTCGCAAGATTGGCCCAAGCTCTATTCCGTCGATCAAGGCGCCAGTTTACCGGCCGAAGAGTTGGTTCAACTGCGCGAGGGCGGCGATTACGGTTGGCCCGAGTGCTATTACGACCAGCAGCAGAAGCGGCTGGTCCTGGCGCCCGAGTACGGCGGCGACGGCGGCAAGTCGGCTGGCGTTTGCGGGCAAAAGCTGGCACCGGTCGCGGCCTTTCCCGGCCATTGGGCTCCCAATGATCTCCTGATCTATAACGGCAGCCAATTCCCGGAGCCTTATCGCGGCGGTGCTTTCATTGCGTTTCACGGCTCATGGAACCGAGCCCCCCTGCCGCAGGGCGGCTACAATGTTGTCTTTCAGCCGATGGCCCAAGGCCAAGCCGGAGGCCCCTATGTGGTGTTTGCCGACGGCTTTGCCGGCGCCCATAAAGATCCGGGTCGGGCGGAATTCCGCCCCACGGGGCTCGCGATGGGACCGGACGGCGCGCTCTATATCGCCGATGATGTGCATGGGAGAATCTGGCGCGTGACCTACCGTGGCGACGCGGCCAACGCACGAGTTGCTCCGGCACCTGCGCCGGTTATTTCCACCGCATCGAGCGGACAGCCCCTGCCGCCCGAAGGCATGCATCCCGACGCCGGCCGCATGACTGCCATGCTTCGCCTACCACCGAACGTGACCCGTGAGGAGCTGGCCTTGGGCGAGCGCATCTTCCACGGCGAGGCGAGCAACGGAACGTGCAGCGGTTGTCATGGATCGGATGCGGGTGGCACCTCCGTGGGACCACCCCTCAATAAGGGGACCTGGGTACAGACGGACGGCAGCCTCGCGGCAATCACCCGGATCATCACCGTGGGGGTCTCGCACCCTCGTAACTATACCGGCGCGATGCCGCCCATGGGCGGCGCACCGCTCTCGCAACAGGATGTCGCCGCCGTGGCCGCCTATGTCTGGGCGGTGGGTCACTCGGCACAGTGAGGTCTCCTGCCGGCTGTGTTCAGACTGCGAGGGCGCCCTGCGCGCGACCCATGGAAATGAATCGCCTCAGGCAGGCGTCCAGCTTGAGGGAGTCGATGGGTTTGGACATGAAGCCGTCCATGCCGGCGGCAATGCACAGTTCCTCATCGCCCTTCATGGCATTGGCCGTCAGCGCGACAATCGGGACCCGGCACGTCGGGTCCTCGCGCCTGCGAATTTCGCGAGTCGCCGCATAACCATCCATCTGGGGCATCTGACAATCCATCAAGATGAGATCGAAGTTTCCGGTCTGCCACGCATGCACGGCGGCGGCGCCGTCGGGGACCACCTCGACGAGGTAGCCGAGCTTTTCCAAGATCCTCGACGCCACTTTCTGATTGACGATATTGTCCTCGGCCAACAGGATTCGATGACGGCCGCCCGCTCGATGCGTCCGCAGCGCCTGCGGAGTGATCATCGGCTGGCTCTTGAGATGCCATGACTCGGCCGAGTTGGCGAGGATCAGCACGAGACACGCCGTCAAATCGTGCTGCGAGACGGGCTTCATCAGACAACCGGCCAAGCCGATATCTCCCAACGTCCGGCCGTCACCGCGCTGCGCCGGGGAGGTGAGGAGGATCAGACGCGTGTTCTTGATGCTCTCATCCGCCATGATGAGCCGCCCGAGTTCCACGCCATCGCAATCGGGCATGTGATGGTCGAGCAATGCCGCGTCGTACCGACGCCCCGCGGCCTGCCCCTCGCGCAGGAGTGCGAGCGCTTCATCCGCGGAAGCCGCGGCGACCGGCACAACCCCGCACAGCAGCAGTTGGCCCAACAGAATCTTGCGGTTCGTCGAGTTGTCGTCAACCACGAGCACGCGCCGTCCAACGATCGAGCTGGGCGCCTCATGGGCCGCCGGCGCACTTGCGGCCGCGAGTCCGAAATGCACGGTGAACCAGAAGCGCGATCCCACGCCCTCCTCGCTCTGCACACCGCTTTCACCGCCCATCAGTTCGACCAGCCGCTTCACGATCGACAAGCCCAGACCGCTGCCCCCATACCGCCGCGTCGTTGATGAATCCACCTGCGAGAATGGCGTGAAAAGCGCCGGCAACCGATCAGCGGGAATACCAATGCCGGTGTCGCGAACCTCGCATCGCACGCGGGTGCCGGTCGCAGCGCCGTCGACCACCTTGATTTCGAGCGACACTTCTCCCCGGGAGGTGAACTTGATGGCATTGCCGGCCAGATTCAATAGCACCTGTCGGAATCGACCCGGATCGCCCATGACCTGAGCCGGCAGCATTGCATCGATCATCACGGTCAACTCCAAACCTTTTGCATGGGCTTGAATCGAGAGCAGGCGGGCCACGTCGAGGGCGGTGTCACGCAAATCAAATTCGACATTGACGATCTCGAGCTTCCCGGCCTCGACTTTCGAAAAGTCGAGAATGTCGTTAATGACCGCGAGCAGCGCGGTGCCGCTGTCGCGGATGTCTTCGGCGTAATCACGCTGCATCGAATTGAGCCCGCTTTCGAGCAGCAGCTCCGCCATTCCAAGCACACCGTTCATCGGCGTACGGATTTCATGACTCATGTTTGCGAGGAATTCGCTCTTGGAGCGATTGGCGGACTCCGCGGCTTCCTTGGCGCGAGTGGTCTCGAGGGCCGCCGCCTCCAATTTGGCCAGATGATCGACCAGCTCGTTGCGCGATTGCGCGACCCGTTCCACCATCCGGTCGAATTCACGTGCGAGTGCGCCGATTTCGTCGCGGGCCCGAAAATTGAGTCTTGCGGTAAGATCATTTCCATCGCCGATCGCGACGGCGTGCTCTGTCATGCGGGCCAACGGCGTCAGTATGAGCCGGTTCAAAATGACCACGAGAAGGGCGAGCACGACGACGGCGGTGCCGATCAGATAAGCGGATGCGTACGCTACGGCCGAACGGCCCCGTTGGGTGATTCTCTGAGGCACGTCGACTCTCAAGGTGACGGCGCGACGCCCGTAAATATCCTTGAACGTTCGATAGACCTGTGTCGTATCGCCGGTTTCGACGATGCGATCGGCACCTTGGGCGATGCCGCCGGTGTCGATCGACAGCGTTGCCTGCGCCTGTGATCCTATCTGCTGCACCTCGGCTGCAGAAAGAAGGCGGCCCAGGATGACCATACCGCGCGCCGGTCCGCCCTCGTTGCCATCGAGGATGGGCGAGGCGGCAATCATCATGACGCCGCGATTCGTCTGCAGCAATCCGTTGGCCCCACGCCCGTGAGCGAGGGTGGCGCGCCAGGGAAAATCGGCCGGCAGCGATTTCTGATGGATCATATCGACATCGAGAGGGCCGCCGCCATTGAGGTCGAAACTATCCGCCAAGACAAGGTTTCCGCCCATGTCGACGATCAGCATCATGCTGACGTTGAGCTGCTTCAAGGTGGTGGGTGTCATGTTGATCTTGATGAACGCCGGATTGTGATCCTTCACAAAGGCGTACATTTCCGACCAATTGGCCCATCCCGCAGCCGATACACCCAGGTCCTTCAACCGGAGGTCCAAGGCATAATCGACTCGCCGGACCGCCGTTCGAGCGTCATCCCGTTCCAGTTCGGTGAAGCTCGGTTCCAGGATGTGCAGGCTGACGCAGATTTCGACGAATCCCAGGATCACGAACAGCGAGGCGATGAGTGCGATCACTTTGGTCTGGATCTTCATCACATGAATTTACGACAAATGTCTCAACTCGAATCTGCCCCGCATCCCACGCGTGACGCAACGCAAGCCGGAGCGTCAAAAAAATGTGAGCGGCGTCACGAACAATGACACAATCGCCGCTCTCGGTACGACGGCAAAGACGACGGGGAAGGTTATGCTCGGGGTTCTTTTGGTTGCGGCAAATCTGACCGTCGGCTTCGTGCATCCGACTCCGACCCCCTCGGCGGATCTGCCGGTCGCGGTGTACCAGCAGCGCCGGGCCAGAGTGTTGGCCGAACTCGGTAATTGCACGGCCGTGATTGCCTCCCAAGGCGCCGTCAGCGGGGTCACGGAGGACTATCGCCAGGATGCAGATTTCTATTGGCTGACCGGCATCAATGAGCCGGATGCCTTCCTCGTGCTTCAACCCAACTCGCCTTACCGCAAGGTCGTCCTCGTGCTCAAGGCCCGGGATCCGGAAGCGGAGCGCTGGACCGGACCCCGGGAGGCGATATCACCCGAGTTGTTGAGGAAATATGGGGTGGATCGGGTGCAGCGCGGGTCGCCCGACGCGGCGCTCATCAACGCCGGGCTGCATCACGAGTGCATTGCCATCATCGGACCTGCCGATCTCGGCAAAACGGGGCGCAATGACGACGAGCTGGCGCAGCGCGTCGCGGGTCGATTTGGGCTCAAGGTGATTTACAAGCGCGGCTTGCTTGCGGCCTTGCGGTCGGCCCATGGCCCCGAGGAGATCGACCGCATGGAGCGGGCGATTGCCATCACGGCACTGGGTCACGACACGGTGGCGCATGCCACCGTCGCGGGAGTGTCGGAACGCGACGTGCAAACACAGCTCGAATATGCGTTTTTTGCGAACGGCGCGACCGGCCTGTCGTATTCTTCGATCGTCGGCAGCGGTCCGAACGGCGCCGTACTGCATTGGGATCAAAACTCCCGGGTCTTGCAAAACGGCGATCTGGTCGTCGTCGACGCCGCGGCCGAGTACGGCCGCTATGCGTCGGATGTGACTCGCACCTATCCCGTGTCCGGACATTTCAGCGTCGAACAAGCCTCGGTTTACCGGGCGGTCTACCAAGCCCAGGAAGACATCTTTGCCGCCATCAAACCGGGAGTGTCGATGGCGGATCTACAGCACGTTGCCGAAGAATCCTTGCGCAAGTCCGGCCATCTCGCCGATTTCATCCACGGGTTCGGACACTTCGTGGGCCTCGACGTCCATGATGCCGGCGATTATGAGCGCCCCATTCCGGTGGGCGCCGTGTTCACCGTGGAGCCCGGGGTCTACCTGCCGGCGCAAGGATTCGGGATCCGCATCGAGGACGAGGTGCTGCTCACCGAACACGGGTTTCGGCTGCTCACCGCAGCGATCCCCCGCAAGCTCGAGGATGTCGAAGCCTGGATCGCACGTCAGCGCGGACGATGACGCGTCGGCCGGCTACCAGATCTGTACGCGGTCCTTCTCATCCCGGTACATCGGCTGCCCCGGCTTCACGTCAAACGCAGCATAGAAATCGGGGATGTTCGACAGGGGTCCGTTCACGCGCCACTTGGGCGGCGCGTGAACATCGCTGAGCAGCCCCTCGCGCAGCATGGCCTCACGTTCTTCGTAGATCCACGAATAGGCGTACCCCAGAAAGTAGCGTTGCAGCGGAGTAAAGCCGTCGATCCGCTCGCCCTTGCGATATTGCTCGGTCTTCTTGAAGGCATCGAGCCCGATCAACAGACCGCCGTAGTCGGCGATGTTCTCGCCCAGACTGGCCTCGCCGTTGATGTGAATGCCGGGGATCGGCTCGTAGGCATCGAATTGCTTCGCCATCACGTCGGCACGCTGCCGGAATTGGAGCGCATCCTCCCGGGTCCACCAGTCGCTCAGGTTTCCCGCCGCATCGTATTGGCGACCCTCGTCATCGAAGCCGTGGGTGATCTCGTGGCCGATCGTCGAGGCCGCCGCGTAGCCATACGCGAACGCATCGTCGATCTCGGCATCCTTCATTCCGGGAATGGAAAATTGCGCCGCCGGCAGCACGATCTCGTTGTTCGACGGATTGTAGTAGGCGTTGTAGGTCTGCGGCGTCATTTGCCACTCGCTGCGATCGACCGGTTTACCGAACTTGGAGACGTCGTAGTCGAACCGCCAGCTCGCTGCCCGCATCATATTGTCAACGTAGGAGCGGCGGCCGATCGTGAGCGTCGAATAATCCTGCCATTTTTCCGGATACCCCACCTTCTTGACGACGGCGGCGAGCTTGGCATGGGCCTTTTGCTTGGTTGCGGCACTCATCCAGTCGAGCTGATCGATGCGTTCGCCATAGGCCGTTCGCACCGCTTCGACGAGCGCGTCGTAGCGGCGCCTGGTGTTCTCCGGAAAATATTCGGAGACGAAGATCCGGCCGAGGACCATCCCGAGTGCGCGATTCTCCGCATCCAGCGACCGCTTCCAGCGGGGTCGCTGCTCCTTCTGGCCGCGCAGTACCACGCCGTAGAAACGGAAGTTTTCATCGTCGATGGCCTTGTTCAAGGCGGATGCGTAAGTGGTGACCAGGTGATAGCGCAAATAATCGCGCAGCACCGCGGGCGGCGTCTTTTGGAGCAGCGCTTGAAGTCCCGCGAAAAAATCCGGCTGGCCGACGATCACCTCGGAGGCAGCGAGATGCCAGGCCAGCAGTCGCGGCTGCCATGCGATCGAAGGGATGTACCTCTTGGACAGATCAGCAGGTGCCATTTTGTGGTAATTGCGCTCGGGATCGCGCAACTCGGCGAGTTCATGCGACACCCTGGCGAGCCCCGTTTCGAAGGCCATGACCCGCACTGCGGCCGAAGCCGCTGCCTCCCCGTCGGCGCCGAGCAGACGGTAGATGCGCGCGAGATGCGCCACGTACTCTTGGCGGGCCTTGGCCGTGCCTGCCTCAGGATTGAAGTAATAGTCACGATCCGGCAGCCCAAGACCGCCCTGCCACAGATGGACGGCCATCCGATCGCTCTGCTTCTCGTCCTGCCTGATCTCCAGGCTGAACAACACCTCGACGCCGATGGGCTGAAGTGCGAACGCGACGTCGATGGCGCCGGCCGTGTCCCTGATCGCGTCGATGCGTTCGAGTTGCGGTTGAAGCGGCGCCAGCCCAAGTTGCTCGGCCTTCGGCTCGTCCATCGCAGTGGCCCAAAAATCGCCGATCTTCTGTTCATCGCTGCCGGGTGTCGCATGAGCCAGCCCCGCCGCGTCCTCGCTGATGGTCCGGAGCTTCACGTACAAGTCGTCCTGCACCAGATCACCGATGCCCCAGCCGGCTTCCGAGGCGGGAATGGAATGCGTCTTCAACCACGTGCCGTTCGCATACGCGAAAAAATCATCGCCCGGATCGACCGTGGGGTCGACATCGGCGCGCAACAGGTCCGGCGCAGCGCCGCGGGCGGCGGCGGGCGATTCCAGCTCGGCGGCGCGCGCGGTGGGTAACAGCAGTGCGGCCAGGGGCCCATCGGCGCCATTGGCGGACAGGAGCGCAAAAAGGCACAGCCCAAGGGACGCGCTGCGCGCAGCATGCCTGGTGATCATTCGGCGGTTGGGCGACATCAGGGCGGATCGTAGCCGAAGCGGCGACCAAGGGGTATATGCTACGCAGCGCATGCACCCGAACTCCCGGGAGAATGCGCCTAGGTATTCAACTTCAAATCCATTGTCTTTCCCAAGGCATGGGTCAGCGTGTCGATACGCTGTTTTCGCAGCGCTTGCGCCTGTTTTCGCAGTTCCCTGCTCTCGCGTTCCAGCGACTGGATGCGTTCGGTTTCTGACGGCCTGAGCCGACGCGCCTCCTCGTCCCGAGACTGCGCTCTTCGTTCCAGCACTCTGATTTGAGTCCACAGCACGTCCATCGGATGCGCCTGCTCTTGTGAATAATGGACCTCCGGCATGAGGGATCTTCCGCACTTGGTTGACAAACAACTCACGGTAGCTTTACCGCCCTGCCGCTTTCTGTGCGCTGCCGCACATTCGCGCTTCCGCAGAACGTGTGCTACGGCGACAAACCCGGGGGCGGAGCCCGTTACTTCTGCCCCGGGGGTTGCTGCCACCCGCCGCCCAGCGCTTTGAACACGGCGATTTGGTCCTGGATCAAAGTGGTATCGGATGCCGCCACTGCGGCATCGAGTGCGACCAACGATTGCTCGGTGGTGAGCAGGTCTAAGTTGCTGACGGAGCCTGCGCCGAATTCTGCGCGAGCAATGTTGAAGGCTGCGTCGATTTGATCCCGGGCCTCGTTGAGCGACTGGCGATTGGCGAGCGCTGCGCCGTACAGACTGAGCGACTGCTCGATTTCCTTGAGCGCCGTGAGAACCACGGAGTCGAAGGACGCGAGCGCGGCCGCTTGGGCCGCCTTCGCCTGCCTCACGCGCGCGCGCGGGCCTGCCATGTTCGGGAACGCCCAACTCACCGAAGGACCCACACCCCAGGTGCGGCCGATGGACGTATTGAGCTGCGATAGCTCTGCGGCCGCTCCGCCATACAGGCCGACCAGGCGGATGCTCGGGTACAAATCGGCTGTGGCGACGCCGATGTCGGCCGTGGCAACGGCGAGTTGACGTTCGGCCTGACGCACGTCGGGCCGCCGACGGATCAACGTCGCGCCGTCTCCGATCGGGATCGGAACGGTCAGTCGGGGCGGCGTCCTGCACTCTTCGAGTTCGCGGGGTGCGGCGGCGGGCGTCCGCCCGAGAAGCGCCGTCAATTCGAACAAGGCCACGCGACGCTGGCCCTCCAGCACGGGAACGGCCGCTCCAACCTGGGCAACCAGGGCTTTGGCACGAGCAACGTCGTAGACCGAATTCGCACCGGCCTCGTGACGCCGCTCGGCAATCCGTGCTTGTTCGGAGACGACGTCGAGCGAGTGATGCGCGACGTCGACCTGTTCGCCGAGCGCGCAGATTGCCGCGTACGCGCGGGCGGTATCGGCGGCCACGACGACGCGGATGCTGTCGCGGGCTGCGGCGACGGCATCCGAGCGGGCATTGGCGGCCTCGATGGCTCGATGCACGCGCCCGAACAAGTCGATCTCATAAGCCGATTCGATGATGTCCTCGAACAGCCAGGTGTTCACCGGCGCATGGCCGCCCAGTTCCAGTATCTCATCGGTGACGACGTCGCGGCCATAGATCCCGCCCACCGACCCGGCGGTCGTGGGATAGCGGTTCGCGTGCACAGCGGAGACAACGGCACGTGCCGCCGCGAGGTTGGCGTCCGCCGCGGCGAGCGTCCTGTTGGCCTGCAGGGCTTCCTGGACGAGGCCGTCGAGTGTGGGATCTTGGTAGAGTCGCCACCAGGCATCGGGTGGCGTCGCGGCACTCTGCGCCGCGGAGTCGGTCGAGACCAACGCGTCCATGGCGCCGGTCGGCATCGGCGGGGCCCGATAGTCGGGACCGACCCGGCAGGCGGCCAACAGCGCAGCAAGCACGGCCGCACCCGCGCACAGTCGAGCTGCTCGCGCCGCAGCCTTTTGCCGCCGCGTCCGTGACGAGGGCCGCCGCAGCGAGGGCGGCTCTTGCTGCCGCGGCCGGTTCATGGTGACTTCGATTCCCGCTCGCGGAACAGCGGCCGCGCCGATGCGGGTCCCTCCGGCGGTCGCGGTCGGGACACCATGATGAGCAACGCGATCGCGGTCAGCAGCCCGACCGCGACGAAGCCATCGATGACGGCCTGGGTCGTGGCAGCCGCCCGCACGACATTTCCCAGCACCAAGCCGCCGCGGGCTGCGGCGCCGACCGGATCGAGGGTGCGGGTCGTCACCGCGCCATAGGCTCGGATACGCTGCACGACCTGGGGATCGCCGATTTGCACGTGCTGCCCGATCAGGTTCGACGCGATTTGACCCCGCACACGCGCGAGCGTGGTCACGAAGGCCGTGCCGATCTCGCCGCCCATCAGGCGCGCCGTTTGCAATACCGCACCGAAGGTGAGTGCGTCCTTGGGCTTGAGGTGCAGGATGCCGAAGAACACCACTCCCGAGAGCGCGAAACTTTGACCGACGGCCTGCAGGAACGAGGACGGCAGGAACTGGTCGGACCCCCAAATCGGGGTGAGACCATGCGCCACCATGAGGCAGGCCACGCTGATGAAAATGAAGCCGATCGAGGCCACGAAGCGCGGATCGGTGCGCCTCAGCATCAATGCGGCCAGCGGACAGAGGATGAGCTGAGGCACTGCAATCCAGATCAACGTGTCACCGACCTCGAGCGCGCGATACCCGCGCACCGCACCCAAATACAACGGAATCAGATACGCGGTGGCGAGGATGGTCAGGCGCAGGAAGCCGATCAACAAGAATTGGCTCGGCATCGGCGAACCGAACACGACCTTCAGGTTGAGCAGGGGCTCCGGTGTCAGCGCCTCATGGATCAAGAAAGCCGCCAACACGAACACGCCGGCCACCATGAGCCCGGCGATGAGGCCCGAGTTGAACCAGTCGAGGCGGTTGCCCTGGTCGAGCGCCGCATAGATCAAGGCCAGTCCCACGCCACCCGCCGATAGCCCGAAGATATCCGCGGGCGGACGGGTGGTGATCGGCTTGATGGCCATGCCGCGCCGCAGGCAGAGCGACATCATCAAGGCCAGCGGCACGTTCTGCCAGAAGATCCAGCGCCAGGAGTGATGTTCGACGTACCAGCCCTCGAGCGAGGCCGAGATGTTCAGCGACAGCTCGAGGTTCAAGGCATAGATCGCGATGCCAAACGCCCAATATTTCGGCGGGGTGTTGAGCAAAATGAAGCTCAACGTCAGCGGTATGAAACATCCCGACGCCAAGCCGCCGATGAATTGCATGGCGAGCAGCATTTGCAGCGTCGGGCAATAGGGGGTCAACAGCGAGACAACCGCAAACGCCAGCGAAGCGCCCATCAGGACACGCCGCGGACCGAAGGCGCTGCCCATCCAGACGGCGGCAAGCGTAATGGCCATCTGCGCCGTAGTCTGTGCCGTCGTGATCCAGGCGCCCTCGTCGACGCCGGCGCCCATGGCGCCGCGAATGTCGGCGAGGCCGAAAGTCGAGAGCCGCCCGTTCAACGTCGAGATGAATGTCCCCATGAGGACGGCGAGCAACCCCAACCACGGTATCGAGGTCGGCGGAGTGGCCAAGGTCGGAGCAGATATTCCGGCGCCTTGCACCGGTGCCACCGCGTTCATCTCAAGGGCGCCCGTCACGCGCGTCGACCCGGGCCTCAACGGACATGCCGGGCAGGAGCCGGTCGGCGAGGCCATCGGTGTCATCGATCACGATTTTCACGGAAATACGCTGCACGACCTTGGTGAAGTTGCCGGTCGCATTATCGGGTGGCAACAAGGCGAACTCCGCGCCGGACGCGGGCGCAAACGCGGCGAGATGGCCGCGCAGTACGTGCCCGGGGAAGCTGTCCACCCGCACCTCGGCCTGTTGACCCACGGCCATGTGCGTCAGCTGCGTCTCCTTGTAGTTGGCGATGACCCACACCTTTGGCAACGGCGTCAGGGTCGTGATCTGGGTGCCGACACCGACCAGCTGTCCGGGCTTGACCTGACGCAGCCCGAGCACGCCATCCTGGGTTGCCGTGATGGTGGTATAGGCGAGATTGAGCCGCGCCGTGACCAGCCCCGCGCGCTGCGCCGCGAGCCCGGCCTTGCTCTGCGCGAGTTGCGCATCGAGCACGGCGAGCTGCCGCTCGGCGGCCCGCGCCTGTGCCTTGGTCTGCGCGCTCTGCGCGCTGAGCTGCGCATGAACCGTGTCGAGTTTCTCGGTCGCTTCGATCGAGGACGAGCCGGAGTCGAGCAGGCGACGCTGGCGCACGAGGTCGCGGTCATTCTGGTCGGACAGAGCGGTCACCGCCGCCACCGCGGCACGCGCCGCATCGATGTTGGCGAGCTGTAACTCACGCTGCGCCGCCAGCGCCTGGGCCTGAGCCTCCGCGTTCGCGATGCCCGCCTCGCCCTGCGCCACGGCGGCCCGATAGTCATCATCGACCAGCTGGGCGAGGATCTCACCCTGATGCACCCGCTCATAGTCTTGAATGGGGAGCTCGCGCACGTAGCCGGCTACCTTGGCGGTAATCGGCGTGAGATCCGACTGCAAATACGCGTCGTTCGTGCTCTGCCACCCCGCCTTCCCCTCCCAGCGGGTCCAATTGGTCGACACCACGATGATGACACCGAGGGCAACGACAAATACCAACAGACGCCAGGCGAGTTCGAACGCCTTGTTCCAATTTATTTTAGCCATCTTCCTGATTCAAGGGCGAAACGTATGTCTCTGCGCAACAATGCCCTGCCAAAGCGCCGGGTGTCAAAACATCGGAAGCGCAGCGCATGGAACGAGTCAATCGCTGTGTGGCGACTGACCCCTGTGAGCGAGCGCTGACGACCGACAGCGTCGCTTTCCGGCTGCAGCCGGTACGCCTTGGGGACATTCTTGGCGCTTCTACCGCGGCATCGAGGCCAATCGAATGAGTTCTGAACGCCCTGAGCAATTCTCCGAGAACGCAGCCGGCACAGCCGGCCACAACCCCGGCAAGGATGACGGTTCGCGTCCCACCGCTACCGTCGTGGTACACGGCGAGGCCGTCCGCGCTCCCGAACCCGAGTCGAAATCCAAGGATCCGGAGAAGTCGGCTCCGGTCAAGGAAGTGTCCGCCGCCAAGGTTCAACTTCAGCGTCGCTTACCCGCGCTTCATGACGATGCGGACGTGGGGGTGGCCAAAGAGCACATCGTCATCCGCGACGGCAAGGCGGATCTCGCATTCACCGGAACCCTGCTCGCCTCTGCGGCCCCCGCTTCGGCGCCCAAGGATCAGTGGCAGGAGTACCGAATTTACGAGACACATGGCGGAAAACATGTGTTCTCCAAGGTGAGCCGCAGCGTATTTGCGGAAGATCCGGATCGTCACGAAGCGGAAGTCTTCGACCCCGCGCCCGCGTCGGTGCCGTCGCAATTGCTCCGCAGCGCGCGTGATCTGACGCGCTCGCATCCGCTCACGTGGATGGACGCAGCCGTGGCCTTTTTTGGATACGATCCGCTGGCCAAGACGCTTTATCGAAAGCTCAGCGGCCAATTCGAGGAACACATCAGTTAGCGGCGTCGACCCGACGCCTTGAGCGGGCGGCCGCGCCATGGCAGTCGCTCGGCCTGACCCGCGCCGGCGAGATCGGGCTTTTCAGTGATTCACTCGAGCTTGGTACGCACGGATACCTTGGCGGCGGATTTGGAGCGGCGCACAACCGTCGGCATGATGGGGTGGAAGCGCCGTTCGGCCAACAACGCAAAATCCCGTTCCAATTCGCGATAGCTCTCGATCAAGGCATTACCGAAGCCGGTCACCGCCATGCCGCCTCCGTCCTTGCCGCCCGTACTGGCCTGAGTGACGGGCTCGCGGAAGGAATGTTTCAGGCTCTCGACCAAGAGCCAGGCACGACGGTAACTCATCCCGAGATCGCGCGCGCCCTTTGAGAGGGAGCCGGTATCTCGAATCGCTTCGAGAAGACTGATTTTACCCGGCCCGATGCTGGAGTTTTCCGCGAAATCGATCCTGAATCGAACGACGGGAGCTGCCATGGGGTATTCCTCCGCCCGACATCATAACGAAGGCGCCGGTTTACGAACATCCTCTGGCTATATATGATGGAATATAACGAAACAAAGAAAGCGGTTGACGCCGCGTCGGGAGATGATGCCTTTGAAAAGCGTGAGTTCGGCCTTGGTCATCCTTGGCGTCCTGGCAGGCGTTGCGCATGCCGCGGAGGAAGGTCGTGCACAGACCGCCCCTGCCCCCGAAGCCTGCACCAGCCTTCGGGAGTTCAACACCACCGATTGCACGCTCACCTGGTACGGCATCACCGTCCATGGCGCATACGACGTCGGCCTCGGCTGGGTAAGCCACGGTCTGCCGGAAAACGGCTTCAACTACGAGGGCGAATCACTCGTGAACCGGAACGGCAATCAGTCTCGATTCCTCATCGCCCCGAACAACCTGTCGCAGACCGGTCTCGGCCTCAAGGTCAGCGAAGAGTTTCTGCCCGGCTGGTCCCTGGTGGCCAATGCGTCAACCGGCATCAATCCTCAAAACGGCCAGCTGGCCAACATGGCCGCCACCAACACCGGAAATGCCGGCCTCCCCCGAGGCAGCTATTCCTTTGCCGGCGACGGCGCGCGCGCCGGACAGACCTTCAATGATGAATTGTACGGCGGTGTGTCGTCCACGCTCTACGGCGCTTTCACCATCGGTCGTCAGCGAGCGCTCGGTACCGATGCGATGCTCGCCTACGACCCGGCCGGCGGCGCCTATGCATTTTCGTTCATCGGTTATAACGGCCTGATGGCCGGCGGCGGCGACACTCAGGACACCCGCTGGGATGAAGCCCTGAAATATCGCATCGCCTATGGCCCAGTCCATGCTGGCGCGATGTATAAATTGGCGGACGGTTCCGGCGGTTGTTATTCCGCCTCGGCAACCTGGAGCGCCGCCACCTGCACCCCCGAGCAACCTCATAATACTGCGTACGGGTTCGATCTTGGCGGAACCTACGACGGACTCTCCGCGGACATCGTATTCCAGCATTACAACCAGGCGATCAGCGTACTCAATCCACTGCTGGGGGCACAGAGTCTGTCGGAACCCTACCAGTCGACTGTCGACAGCATCAACACGAATACCATCACCGGCGCCAATCTGATCGGCACCAACAATACAGAATATGGCATCGTGACCGACAACACGGCGATCATGCTCGCAGCCAGGTATGTCCGGGACCCCTTCAAGTTCTATGGCGGCTACGAACACATACAGCAGTTCAACCCGAAATACCCGCTGGGCGTGGGCGCCACGGCCCAGGGCGGTTACGAGTTGAGCGGTGTCGAGGACAACAATCTGGATTCTCCCAAGAACGTCCAGGTGGCTTGGGTGGGAGTGAAATATGCCTACGACGCCAAGGCCGTCATCACGGTGTCGTACTACCGTGAAATCCAAAACGACTTCCGTATACCGGCTCTCTGCTCAGTCGCCGCCGGCTTCCGCAGTTCCTGCGCGGGCAACCTCAACGAGGTATCGGTCTATGAAGATTATCATTTCACCCGGCGTTTCGACGCCTATGCCGGTATCGCCTACTCGAACGTTTCCGGCGGTTTGGCAATCGCCATCCCGCACGGCCCCGGTGTGCCCTATTACTACGACAGCAACATTGCCCCGACGATCGGCGCGCGTTTCACCTTCTGAGGGCACACACCCGGTCTTCCGGGCCGTGGGCGTGTTATAACTAGTCATGCGCCATCCGGTCATGCTGCGAGAGGATTTGCCGAGCGGCGGCGGAGGTCAAACCCCGCGCAATGTCTTGGGCGAGCGGCTCGAGTCTTGCTCCTTGAAACCCATGACGGGCTTTTATCGGGACGGCTGCTGCGATACCGGGCGCGAGGATGTGGGCAGTCATACGGTCTGCGCCGTCATGACGGCGGCTTTTCTCGACTTCTCGAGATCCCGCGGGAATGATCTTTCCACACCCATGCCCCAGTACGGCTTTCCCGGTTTGCGGCCCGGCGACCGCTGGTGCCTGTGTGCGCCACGCTGGCGGGAGGCTTTTGACGCCGGCTGCGCGCCCCGCGTCGCGCTACGCGCCACGCACGAAGGCGCGCTCGAACATTGCTCACTGACGGATCTTAAGAAATTTGCGATGGATATCGACTGAGCGGGAGATCGACTGAGAGACGTAACCCAGGTCTCAACCCGCCGCGACCGTCCGCCCCTCCGCCCAGGCACGCAACGCCGCAACCTTCTCTGCCATCACCACTTCGAGGGGATGGGTCGCCGCGATCTCGGCGAAGAGCATCGCCGCAGTCGGCGCGGTGTGTTGGGCATGAGCCGTATAGAGCGTCGCAACCACCGCTTGTTCGATCTCCGCTCCGGCGAAGCCTTCACAGGCCTCTGCCAGCGCATTGAGCGCGGCCGAATCCAAGGCGATGTCCCGTCTGCTCGCGTGGATGCGCAGGATCTCGGCACGGGTGGCGACATCCGGCAAGTCGACGAAGAAGATCTCGTCGAAGCGGCCCTTGCGCACCAATTCCGGAGGAAGCGCCGCAATGTCGTTGGCGGTTGCCACCACGAATAGCCGGCTGTTTTTCTCGGCGAGCCAGGTCAAAAAGGCTCCCAGCACTCTTCTCGTCGCACCGCCGTCGTTGTCGCCCGATGCAAAGCCCTTCTCGATCTCATCGACCCACAGCACCGCCGGCGCCAGCAGGTCCGCGGTGGCCAGCGACTCGCGTAGATTGCGCTCCGTTTCGCCCACGAATTTGTCAAACAGCGCGCCGCAGTCGAGGCGCAGCAGCGGCACGTTGAAGATGCCCGCACACGCACGCGCTGCCAGACTCTTGCCGCAGCCCTGCACACCCAACAGCATGACGCCTTTCGGTGCATCGAGACCGGGCGCCGAACCGTCGAATGCCACGCGGCGCTTTTCCAGCCAGGCCTTCAAGTTCACGAGCCCGCCGACATCCGCGAATTGCACTGTGTTGTGCTCGTAGTGAAGAATACCGTTACGATTCAGCAACTCGTACTTGGCCTGCATCATCGCCGGCACCGCGGATGCAAGCAGCGCACCATCCGCGAAGATCGCCTTGCGCGCCAAGCGCTCCGTGTTGGATCTCGTCAGACCGTGCAAGTTCTCCACCAGCAATGCGAGCGCATGACGATCCATCTTGATGGATTGGCGGGCATGCTCACGCATCCATTGTCGTGCGACATCCTCGACGATCTGACGCCGCTCGTTGCGATCAGGGAGGGCAAGATTGCAGCGCGCCGCCAAGTGCTCGATCTCATGGGGAATGTCGATGGCATAACTGATGAGGACCACGGTACGCGGACACTGCAGATACTCTTGGGCAATATCCTTGATGAGGCGCACGAGGGTCGAGTTTGCAAGGTAGGGGTGAAAGTCGAGCAACGCATACGCGCCCGAAGTGCCGGTGGCACGGATATGCTTGAGGATGTCGATGGGATCGGTCAGCGTGCGTTGTGCCGTCGCGCCGGCCAGGTCCAGGCGCTTGAGGCCATCGGTTACGGTCCATTGAAACAGGGGCAGCCCGCCGGAGCCGGCGCACGCCCGGGTCAGCGCCTTGAGCACCTCCATCTCATCACGCGACTCGATCACCACCAGCGGTACGCGGGAGCGCAGCAGAATCTCGAGGTCGTCACGTTCCATGTCCGGTGAGGCTAGCAGCTTTCGCATGATTCCGCCCACCCACCCTTCGCTTTTGATTCTTTCGTATGCCAGTATCCCTCGAGCATGCGAAAGCCACTTATCCTGGTGATTGGTCCGCCGGATCGTGAGGCTCTGCGGAGTCTTGCGACGCGGCTGGCATCAGCCGACGTGGCGATCAGCGCCGACAACCGGGAAATCGAGACGCTGGCACCGCGGGCGGACGTGATCTTGTGGACCGGACTCACCGCCAAGGGTGTTGATCTGGAGCGTATCTGGAAGAAGGCCACGGCCTTGAGCTGGATCCATTGCCTGTCGGCGGGTGTCGAACAGATCCTGTTTCCCGCTCTTCGGGAAAGCACGATTCCCCTGACCAATGCCCGCGGCGTCTTCAAGCGCTCGCTTGCAGAATTCGCGGTCGTCGGGATTCTTTATCACCTCAAGAAGGTCAGGCGCCTGGTCGACAACCAGCGGGAACATCGCTGGGATGATTTCTCCGTGCAATCAGCGAACCGCCGCGTGCTCGGCATTGTGGGCTACGGCGAGATTGGCCGTGAGTGCGCACGGCTGTGCAGGGGAATCGGCATGGAGATCCACGCGATGCGGCGCAATCCCGGGAAATCCTCCGGCGACACCCTCATCGATCGCCTGTTCGGCGTGGATCAACTGCACGACATGCTGGCCGGCATCGACGTCCTGCTGTGCGCGGCGCCGCTGACCGCCGCCACGCATCATTTGATTGGCGCCGCGGAATTCGGTCGCATGAAAGCCGGCGCCATTCTTATCAACGTCGGCCGAGGACCGGTCATCGACGAGGCGGCGCTCATTCATGCACTCGTGCAGAAGCACATCGCAGCCGCCTCGCTCGACGTATTCGAGACGGAACCGCTACCGGCGAGTTCCCCGCTGTGGGAGATGCCGAATGTGCTGATTTCGCCCCATTGCACGGATCGCACCGAGGACCCTCACTGGCTCGATCTTAGCCTGCAGTGTTTCATCGATAACTTTTCTCATTATCTCGCGGGACGACCGCTGGCCAACCTCGTCGACAAGCAGGCCGGGTATTGAATCGCCCCGCCGGCTTGGCTCAAGGGGGGTCGCCGATATTGAACAGCGTCGTCTCCTGCATGGTGAACAGCAAACGGTCGTTCTGGTTCCACAGCTCGGACTTCGAGGACAGGATGCCGGTCCGGCCCGAGGGTGATTTGCTCGAGCGCAGTACTTCGAAGCGAAGTGCCACGGTGTCGTCGGGACGCACGGGATGCAGCCACTTGATCGCATCGCTGCCCGACGATCCGAATGATTCGGATCCGGTCAGGACATTTTTCACCATCAATTCCTTGGCAATCGCGCACGTATGCCAGCCGCTGGCGATCAACCCCTTCCATCGTCCCGCATTGGCGCGTTGCACGTCGGTGTGAAACCATTGCGGGTCGTAACGGGACGCGAACTCGAGCATCTCCTTTGTCGTGACCAGCCGTGGGGGCGTTCGGACCACGACTCCCGGAATGAGTTCAGCAAAGCGCACGGGGTCGACCTTTCTTGATAACTTTCGTCCTTTTTTGATCTTTAGAGCGGACTCACCCCGCAGACAGTACCATGGCCCGGCGGTCAATAGATTGAGGCTTGATTGTGACGACTGTCACCTTCTGAGCCCCGGAAAAGCTGACTGGCCCTTAGGGCGACTTAAGGCGATACACTATAGTTTGCCGATGGGCAACTCTCTCGCGCCGCGGCAGAGCATGCATTTTGACTCGGTTCACGCGGCAAAAACTGTCATCTCTTTCGCCGTGATCTATCTCATTGCGGTCACCGCCTTGAATGACTTTGCGTTCAGGGACGGGTGGAGCATCATCTGGCCGGTCAACGGCGTCAACGTCGGCTTGCTGATCATGCGACCACGCTCATCGTGGCTGTGGATACTGCTGGGCATCGAATTGGGCACCGGGATCGGCGATCTGGACGGAGGCCCCATTTGGATCAAGGTTTCCGACCGGTTCTGCTCGACCCTTGAAGTGGTGACGAGTGCACTCCTCCTGCCGCGCTTCACGACGCTCGAACAGTGGTTGCGCACGCCGCGGATCTTCATCCGTTTCCTGGCAGCACTGGTCGCGGGACCGGCCATATCGGGGCTGATCGTCGCCGTCATCTATCAGGCCGCCTTGGGCCAGGAGTGGCTTCCCGCATTCAACCGCTGGACAACCGCCGATGTGCTCGGTATCGCGGGTACCATGCCGCTGACCTTGGCGATCAGTTCACCGGGGATGCGCAATCTCTTCCGCCCCGAGACGGTTTGGCGGACACTCGGCGTCTTGGCTCTGGCCTTGATCGCAACCGCGCTGATGTTCACCCTGAGCCGCGTCGACTATCTCCTATTTCCCGTGTTGTTGCTGGTCGACTCCCTGCTTGGCTTCGAAGGATCGACGATCGCGGTGGTCGGCGTGTTGTTGATCCTGATTTATTGCACCACCAATGGTCTTGGCAAGTTCGGCAATTGGACGGGCGAGGCTGTCTGGGCGCGCGATCTGCCGTTGCAGATCTACTTCGGCTTTCACGTGTTGGCGCTGTTTCCCGCGTCCATCATGTTCATGGAGCGCAGACGCATGGCGAAGGAGCTGGCCAAGACCAACCGCGAGATTGCGGAACGCGCGCTTGCCTTGGAGGTGCTCAATGTCAAGGCGGATGCCGCCAATCGCGCCAAGAGTTCCTTTCTCGCGAACATGAGCCATGAAATTCGCACGCCGCTCAACGGCGTGCTCGGCGTGACCCAGCTACTGCTGGAGACGCCGCTCTCACCTGAACAGCGCGAATACGCGGAAATTGCCCGCTCCAGCGGCCAATCGCTCCTGGGTCTCATCAACGACATTCTCGATGTCTCGAAGATCGAGGCGGGTCGGCTCGATCTCGAATCCATCGAATTTGACATGCGCAAGGTGATCGACGATACGGTCGATACGGTCGCACTCAGGGCGGCTGAGAAGGGGACCGAATTCATCGTCGATATCGACCCCGCCACTCACCCGCATTATCGAGGTGACCCGAATCGACTGCGCCAGATCTTGCTCAACTTGTTGAGCAATGCAGTGAAATTCACGTCCCGCGGGGAGATCGGGATCTCGTTCACCGCGATCTGCGCCCAGGATCAAATCGCGCAGTTGCAATTCACCGTATGGGACACCGGCATCGGTATCCCGGCGGAACGGCTGCGCGCGCTGTTTGTACCGTTCACCCAGGCCGATAGTTCTACGACCCGTCGGTTCGGCGGCTCCGGTTTGGGCTTGAGTATCGCCAAACAGCTGGCCGAAGCCATGGGCGGCAGTATCTCGGCGCAAAGTACGGTTGGCGTCGGTACGACCTTTCGAGTCACGGTGCACCTGCCCTGGGTCAACGGTCCCTCCGTGAAGCCGGTTCCCGAATGCCGGGCGGGTCTCAAGGTGCTGGTGGCCGTCAGGCATCCGCGCATTCGCGCGTGTTTGGGTCGGCACCTGACCGCCGCCGGATGCCGGCCGGTCCTCGCGGAGTCGGACCAGCTGGCGTTGGACGACTATCGACGGCAGCTCGCCGAGGATGTCCCCCCCGCCGTTGTGATCGTCGATCACGCCCTTTCGGATCACGACACCACCTGGCTGGCGAGTCGAATTCGACAATTCGCCGCGCCGCCACCCGGGTTGATCTTGCTGCGTCACCTGGCGCACACCCCGGCGGAGGGCGACCGCACGCTGTTCGATCGGATCATCAATAAGCCGGTCAAACCCAGCCTCCTGCTCCGCAACGTGGCGGAGCTCACCCAGGTAGGTACCCCCGCAGTGGTTGACGAGCCGGCCCAACCACTCGTCCTGCCGGCGAAAACCGCCTTGCGAGTGCTGCTCGCGGATGACAATGGCGTGAATCAGCTGGTCGCCAGCCGCATGCTGAAACGATGCGGCGCCGACGTTCACTGTGTCGCCAATGGCGTCGAAGCCCTGGAGGCGCTTCGTCGTGCAGATTTCGACGTCATTTTCATGGATTGTCAGATGCCGGAGATGGATGGCTTCGAGGCCACCCGCCAACTGCGCAACCCCGCCGGTGGTTTTCGTAATCCGACCATTCCGGTCATCGCTCTGACCGCCAATGCACTCGCCACCGATCGGGAGGAATGCCTGGCAGCGGGTATGAACGATTTCCTGTCCAAGCCCATCGACCGGGAGCGCCTCGAGGAGGCCCTGTTGCGCGCCGTCCAGCACCAAGCAGAGGATGAATCCCGGTTGACGGCCTCTGGTCGGGGTTGACCGACGGACGCGGCCGATCCACATGCCATCAACGCGCTTCTGACGATTCGTAAACGGTTTCGCCGTCAAGGAGCGTCATCAGGCATTTCATGTCCTTGATCTGCGTCGTCGGTATCGTGTAAATGTTCCGATCCCAAATGGCGATGTCAGCACGTTTTCCCGGCTCCAGCGTCCCGATCTTGTCCTCGAGAAACATCTGGCGTGAGCCCCAAGCGGTGTAGCTGCGCAGCGCCGTATGACTGTCGACGGACTGTGCCCTGCCGAATGGCTCGCGGTTTGCGGACGTCTCCCGGGCAACCGATGCCCAGAGACCGTAGCGCGCGGCCACGGGCGTCACTGAATAATCCGAGCCGCCCGACCATAGAATGCCGCGCTGTTGCAGTGTCCTTAATGGGATGAGTCGAAGATCCCGCTCCGGCCCGTAGTTTTCAGCATAAAGGGTGCCGATCCACCAGAGGAACTCCGCCTGCATCTCCGGGTACCCCGCATCATAGTTGGATTGCAAAAAGGCCATGGTATCGAGCGCATGAGGGGTGGGAAGATTGGCGTGAATGATGGCGTGGCGCAGACCGGGATGCGGGAATTGTTTCGCGGCGAGCGCGTAGCTATCCACCACCCAATCCATGGCACGATCACCCACCGCGTGGGTTCCCACGGGCACACCCGCCTTTTGGAACAGCAGCACCATCCTGCGGTAGGTCTCGGGATCCATATGGGGGTAGCCGGTGTTGGGCTTTCCGTCCTGCGTGAGGTCGGCCGCTTTGCCGCGCATCCAGGGCTGCCACATCCAGCCCGTACGCGCGCCGCCCGAGCCGTCCATGAAGAGTTTGATCCCGCAGGATAGCAGGCGGCTGTCGCCGAGTGATTCAGGGAGCCGCGGAACGCTCTTGATTTCGGCCAGCGCGTGCTCAGCCGATGCCATGGTGATGCCGGCATCCCAGAGGACGCAAATGCGCTCCTTGAGTTGGCCGCCATCGAGCAGTGCCTTATAGGCGTCCCAGTGGATTTGGAAGATGTCCGGATCCTTGACCGCCGTCATGCCTTCGCTGTGCAGCACATCTTGGATGTAGAGGATGCCTGCCCTCATTTGCGCCGGTGTCGTTGGCGGAATCAGGCGAATGATGAGCGACATCGCGGCGTCCTCCTTGAACACGCCGGTCGGTTTACCCTTCGGATCGCGGTCGATGGTGCTGGCGGGCGGATCGGGCGTGGCGGCGGTGATGCCGGCGAGCTTCAGGGCCAAGGAATTGGCGACCCCATAGTGACCGGTCGTGTGCATCAGCCAGACCGGATTGGCCGGGGAGACAGCGTCCAGGTCTGCTGCAGTCGGATAGCGGTGTTCGGCCAGTTTACCTTCGTCCCAACCGGCACCCGTGATCCACTCGCCCGGCTTGAGCTTCGAGACCTTGGCTTTGACGCGCGCGGCGATTTCCGCCACCGATGTCGCGTCCGACAGCTTGACGCCGTAGACTTCGTCCACACCACCGTCGGCAATGTGTGCATGAGTGTCGATGAGACCCGGCGTCGCGGTATGACCTTTGAGGTCGATGACCCGCGCATCGGGCGCGGCGAGCGCCTGAATGTCTGCGTCAGACCCCGCTTTCAGGATGACGCCGCGACGGATGGCCACGGCTTGCGCGACGGTGTCGTGCGCATCGACGGTGAGCACCTGCCCGTGAATGAGAATGAGGTCGGCCCGCTCCGATTGTGCGATCGTCGATAGCGGGGTGAATACCAGCAGTGCGGCAGCGAGAAGCTTCATGGCGGGCACATCCATCAGTTTATGATTCGACGCCCGACGATAGACGCGCGCCGCCGCCATCATGCCATGAACGTCTGACCAACTGAGACCCACGTCGGCATCCCCCCACATCGGGCCGGGTGAAATCTCCCTAGCGGCCACGGCGGACACATGCGCTACTCGCCTCATTGTTTATTCCGAGTGAGGCCCCCGTCATGGCGAAAATGACCAGCGATTGGTTTGTCGAGCGTCTCAAAACCTGGGGTGTTACCCGAATCTATGGGTACTCCGGCGATGGCATCAATGGAGTCTTGGGCGCGTTACAACGCGCCGGCGACAAGGGCGACGGCATCGATTTCATCCAAGTCCGGCATGAGGAGATGGCCGCCTTCATGGCCACGGCGCATGCCAAGTTCACCGGCGAGATGGGCGTCTGCCTGTCGACGGGCGGTCCGGGCGCCACGCATATGATTACCGGTCTTTATGATGCGAAGCTCGATCACGTACCGGTGCTCGCAATCGTGGGACAGGCCGAGGTGACGGTCCGCGGGGCGAGCTACCAGCAGGAGATCAATCTGGACCGGGTCTTTGCGGATGTCGCCACCTATGTTCAGGAAGCGGAGACGCCTGCCCAGCTGCGACACATCGTCGATCGCGGAATTCGCGCAGCCGCGGCGGGGAACGGCGTTGCGATCGTCATCCTCCCCAAGGATGTTCAAGACGAACCATGGGACGGGCCGCAGGCGGCGCATGGTTTCACCCGTTCGGGAACGGGCTATGCGCGGCCGCGCATCGTACCGTTCGCCAAGGATCTCGAGCGGGCGGCGGAGGTGTTGAATGCGGGCAGCAGGGTCGCAATTTTGATCGGCGCCGGCGCGCGGGGTGCGGCCCCCGAGGTCGTCGAGGCGGCGCAGACGTTGGGTGCCGGGGTCGCGAAGGCGTTGCTCGGCAAAGATGTGTTGTCGGACGAGTTACCCTACGTGACCGGCACCATCGGGCTGCTCGGCACCAAGCCCTCGTACGACTTGATGACGGGCTGCGACACTCTCTTGATGATCGGCAGCAGTTTTCCGTGGAGCGAATTCCTGCCGAAGGACGGTCAGGCGCGAGCCGTGCAGATCGATTGGGATCCTGCCATGCTCGGACTACGCTATCCCATGGAGGTGAATCTCCATGGCGACGCCGCGGAGACACTCCGTGCGCTGCTGCCGCTGCTCGAGCCCAAGACGGATCGCAGCTGGCAGGAGCGCATCATGGGCGAGGTTGCCGATTGGTGGGAAACGGTCGAGCAGCGCGCCATGGCGCCGGCTGACGCGGTCAATCCGCAGCGTGTGGTGTGGGAGATGTCGCCTTTATTGCCGGCGGACGCGATCATCGCCGCCGACTCAGGCACCAGCGCCCCTTGGTACGCGATGTGCCATCGATCGCGTGAAGGACAACGTGGATCCGTATCCGGCGGACTGGCATCCATGGGGGCAGCGGTACCCTACGCCATCGCCGCGAAGTTCGCCCATCCCTCACGTCTCGCCGTGGCGCTGGTGGGTGACGGAGCCATGCAGATGAACAACATGGCGGAACTCATCACGGTGCAGAAATATTGGAAACGGTGGGCGGATCCGCGGCTGATTGTCTGCGTATTGAACAATGAAGATTTGAGCGAAGTCACGTGGGAGCAACGCGCGACCGAAGGAAATCCCCGTTACGCGAAGAGCCAGGATCTGCCGGATGTCCGCTACTCGCAATTTGCCGAGATGTTGGGCCTTAAAGGCATCTTCGTCGACTCGCCGGATGCATTGAAAACAGCGTGGCAGGAGGCCCTGGCAAGCGATCGCCCGGTGGTCTTGGAGGTGAAAACGGATCCGAACGTTCCGCCTTTGCCGCCGCACATCACAGCATCGCAAGCCAGGGCATTCCTGGCCGCGTACTTCAAGGGCGACCATGTGCTCAGCAAGGTGATGCGGCGGGTGATGCACGCCGGATGAAACGCAGCACGAATCGATGCGAGTGACTTCCGCGGGCAGCCTAGTCCCCAGCCTTTACATTGGTAAAGCGGGCGTTACCTAATCCTGTTCCCATTGTCATCACTCCCCATCGCTTAACGTCCCCCATGAAAGGCACCTCACTTAAGCCTTGTAGCACCGCATCGTTGTGCATGATGACGATGACATCTTGGCCTTCGATGGACGGAATGGCCGAGGTGATGAGCGTGGGCAGATGAAAATTTTTGTGTTCCCAGTCTCCCGGCAGATTTTGACCGCCCTTGGCGATTGATCCATCTTCACCGATCAATCCCGGGCAGCCCATACCGATGAACGGCGCCAAATTGATGCCGTCCTTGCCGGCGCGCTTGACCAAGTCCTGAAGCATGCTGATGAGTCGCTCCACAGCGTCCTCACGATTGGGCTGCTCGTCTGCGTGGCGCCAAAGCTCCGACGACAACACTTTGACCTTGGACAAATCTCTTGCTTTCTTTGTGTTCAGCTGAACGATGCCGACGCGTATGTTCGAGCCACCGATATCCACTGCCAAAATGGCATCGTACCCCGAAAATATCCAAGGGGGCGCAAGATGTGCTGCGCCGATCAGTCCCGCCTCATCGGGATGATGGCGAATGGGAAGCAGCTTGACATCGATACCCTTGCCTTTGAGAAGTACGCCGGTCCGTCCTATGGCGAGTTCGCCGATGCGACTGTCTCGAAGTCCGCCGCCTACCGCAATGCGTTCGGTTTTGGCCCAGGACTTGAGGCGCATGAAACGACGGATCACCGCGGCGAATTCTTGTGAGAATTCTTCTATTGTCGCCAGCACCACCCCCGCCGCCACGGGGTCGCCTTCGGTGATAACTTTATCCAGTTTCTTCTTGCTGATGTCTTCGCTCGGAACGTCGCCAATGGGATCGTCATTTCCTTCGGAAACGCGCTCTCGTTCATCGGCAAGGATCGCCCGAAACGCTCTGCCACTTGCGCGGTCGCCGATGAACCCTTCACTGTCACGTAATTCTTCGTTGTAAGAATCGATGATCACCGCGGGAAGTGAGCTTGCACCGTGATGTGATGCGGTCTGTGAAGCCGCCACTGCTGCCTTATCGGTCGCCACTGCCTACCTCTCCCTTAGACTGTGCAGCGCGTCGAAAAGACGCGCCCGTATCCCGCTCTCGATAATTTACGGTGCTGGAGAGACGTCCTATGTAAGAAAACCGCCCGACTTCGGCTGCGCATAGTTTGGTTTTTGTCGTCGATCGACTGCCTTTCGGATCCGGGTTGCTGTTCCATTCATCGTAAAGAGTTGCTGCGGCCCCCGCCAACTCACTGAGAGAGGTTCCGCTGACCGAGCTTCGCGGCGTCCCTTGTCTGCCGCCAGTGCAACTCGATCAACGCGCCGAGAACGTCCGAGGCGTTGAGGCATAGCCGCGCCTCGGTTATCCGAATGCGATGCAGGGCTCCCCCTTGCGCCGGCCACAGCGAGTTTCCACAATATCGCATGGCGCGCACCCGCGGAGTCTTGCCGGCCGGAGGTAGTCCCATGATCAGATTTCTTACGTGAGCGTGGCGGCTCCCCCGTTGTCGGCGGAAGCGCTCCTCGCACTGCTGCAGCAGTGTCTCGGACGCTTCGCTCAGGGCAGCGCGAACGCATAGAAGCCGCCGGCGCTCGCTATGCACACGAACTGTTTGCCGCCCACCATGTACGTCATGGGAGACGCGCGAAACATGTTGTTGGCCGAGAAATGCCACACGGGTTTGCCGGTCTTGGCGTCGAGCGCCGTGAATAGGCCGCTGTCCTCGCCGAAAAATATCAGGCCTCCGGTCGACAGCGTGCCGCTCGAGCTGTGCCCCGCGCCGACCTGCAAGTAGTCCCAAACCGTCTTGCCCGATTCAAGATCGAGTGCACGGATGGAACGCTCGCCTTCGGGCCCGGCGCTGTTGGTACCGTTGAAATAGCGCTTGCCCATTTCGAACGGGGCCGGCCGCAGCTTCGTGGTGTTGCAGCGATCCGTGGCGGAAACGTAGAACAGCCGCAACTTGGGAGCGTAGGACGCCGACATCCAGTTCGTTGCCGCAGCGGGACATACGGGGTTGCCGTCGGGCGTGGGTTCGCTGTCGACGCGCAGCAGGGGCACACCCGCCGGTGTATAGCCGGTGGCCCAGGTCACTTGGCTCACGAAGGGTTTCGCCGACAGGAACTGGCCGTTGGTGCGGTCCAATACGAAGAAGAAACCGTTGCGATTCGCCTGCACCAAGAGATGGCGCAAGCGCCCGCCATAGGAGTCGTCCACCAGCAGCAGGGGTTCGGCAGCATCATAATCGTGGGTGTCGTGAGGCGTGAACTGAAAATACCATTTGAGCTCACCGCTGTTGGGCTTGAGCGCCAAAACACTGTCGGTGTAGAGATTGCGACCCTTGCGCCCCGCGCCGTTGAAGTCCGGACAAGGATTGCCGACGGCCCAGTACACGAGATCGAGGTCAGGATCGTAGGAGCCGCTCATCCACGTCGCACCACAGCCGTGCTCCAACGCATCGCCCACCCAGGTTTCCGAGAGTTTTTCGCCAGGCTTGGGAATGGTCCAGAACTGCCACTCGCGCACGCCGGTATCGAGGCGGTACGAGGCGACGAAGCCGCGCGCTCCCTCTTCCCCGCCGGCAACGCCCGTCACCACGTGCTCTCCAACGATCAGCGGAGCCCCGCTGGCACTGTATTGGGATGCCGGCCAATCGGTCATCGCCACGTCCCATACGAGCAGTCCGGTGGCGGCATCGAGGGCGATGAGATGGGCATTGTCCGTCATCATGACGACGCGGCCGCCGCCGATGCCCACGCCACGATTGGCGCCGCCCGCCGCCTCTCCCAGAAGGCCTGGCGTACGGGGTCGTTGATAGTTCCACAGGGGGCGCCCGTTGCGCGCATCGAGGGCATACACGGCATTCACCGCGGTCACATACATGATGCCGTCCATCACGACGGGCGTGGCTTCGAGGCGCGGCGCACCGGGAATCGCGAACAGCCACCGCAACGACAGGTGCTCGACGTTCGCCGTGTTGATTTGCTCGAGCTCGCTGTGGCGGTTGCTGGTAAAGCTTCCGTCGTAGCGCGGCCAATCCGCCTTTGGCAGTATCGAGGGCTCGCGATAACCAGCGCCGTCGCGCTCGAGCAGATGAATCTTGCCGTCGTCAGTGGCCAGCGCCACGTTGAAATTCGTTTCGTCGAGCAGTTTACCCTGCAACGTTTCGCCTGTATCCAGGACCAGCGCCCGGCGCTGCCGCTCGGGCGCAGCGGTCCCTGCGGGCGGCTGCAGCGTATGCAGGAAAGCCAGTAGCTGGATCATCTCCGCGGCATCGATGTCGTGCGCAGGCATGGCCCGCCGTCCCGCGCGAACCAGTGCGGCAATCTGTTCGTCGCTATTGTGCGCGACGAAATTGAGCAGGCTGGGCGCCCGCTCGCTGCCGTTGCCGTCGCCCCCATGGCAGACGGCGCAGCGGGTTTCGAACGAGCGGCGGCCTTCCTCCGGATCCATTTGCTGTACCGATCGCTGCACCGATTGCTGCGCGAAGGCACCGCAAGCCAAGGACCAGAGCGCGACGAGCGCCGCGGAGGTCGAGAGCTTAGCGGCGCGCCGAATAAGTCTTCGAAAACCTGTTGCGTGCATTGGTGACGGTAAAGCTGCCGTCCGCTTGCGCGGACACCTTGATCCAATAGGCCGGCGAATGCTCGGGGTTGCCGATTTCGGGAGGCCGCGTGCCCGGGGCTGTCGGGGCCGGTGGATTTGCGATCAGCGCGCCGGTGGTTGCGGGATCCTCGATATTGGCGATGAAGGCAGCGGCGTTATTGTGTTCGAGCAGGCCGTTCACAGACCAATGAAGTTGCCAAACATTCTCGAGGCCCGGTGCGCCTTCGAGGGTGTGGAACGTTTCCAGTTGACCGCCCTTGCGCGTCCCGTTGTTCATCACGATGACGCGCGGCTGCAGCGCATAGATGAGGGCTTTGGGACCGGACCAACTCATGCCGTGATGGGTGGTGAGCAGCAGATCGATTCGCCCGATCAGGTTGACGGGGCACGCGAGCCGGCCCTCCCAGTTCCACAACAAATCGCCTAAATCAACCGTGCGAAAGCGACCATAGCGGATCACGCTGCCGACGGACTGGGCATTCTCCATGTCCACGGCGATGTCCTTGGGCTGGTACTCGGCACAGTACCGATTCGCCATCCCAGCCCCGGGCGCGCCCGCCATGGGACTGTGCAGGATCTCACCCGCCGCGGACACGATGGTCCAGTCGATGCCGCGAATGGGCAATTTGTCGCCCGGCTTTGCGACCTGATGCGGATGAACATGGATGGCGGCGTCGTACGCCTGCTTCGAGGCCGTATTTTGTTCGGGTTGCACGGTCGGACCGTGATCGACGTAGTGGATGATGGGAATGCGCTTGGCGAGTTCCTCGTAGCCGCCGATGTGATCGCCGTGATAGTGCGTGATCAGCAGGTAGTCGATCCGTGCGACGTGCGCCGCTTGCGCGGCCTCCATGATGCGTCCCGGATCGCGCGTGCCGGCGTTCCCCGTATCGACGAGCACCGATTGGCCGCCGGGCGCGACGAACAGCACCGACTGTCCGCCCTCGGTGTCGACGTAGTAGATATCGAGCGATGACGCCGCGACCGCTCCCGCCAGCGACCACAAGGCTAGCGTACCGAAGATTCGTCCTAGGAGGACGCTCACGCCCGCAGGTACGGTTTCAAATACACGTCGAGCTCGCGGGCGATCTCTTCGGGATTCGACGCCCTGCGACGCCGCGTGTCGGCGCCGGGCGCCGGCGGCGCGACGCGTGTGGTGGTACCCGGCCGGAATACGCCCCGAGCAATCAATACATTGATATCGCTCTGAGCGAACATCGAACTGGCGGCCTCGATACGGCCGAATTGATCGAACGCGTCGCGCAGCTTGCCGGCATGAAACGAGTCGTAGGCGGAGGCATACATATCGGCCAGGCTGACGAAAGGACAGTGGCCGACGAAGCCCCGCTCCATTTCGGTCATCATGGTCGCGACGCCCTTGCCGGAGAAGCAATTCATCTGGTCGTTCGTGCGCTTTCTGATTTCGGTGACACGTTCCAGCGGATCACCAGCTTCGTCCTTTACATAGCGGCACGTCGGGATGGTATTGAACATTTCGACGACCAGATCGACGCTGAAGTCGCCACCGGTCTGCACGAACATCGGCAATGCGGTCACTTTACCGAGCTTCTGATAGTAGGCGAGCAGATCTGGGCCCGGCGCTAGGCCGGGGGGCGCAATGCAAATGACCGCGTCGGCGCCCAACATCTCCGCCTGCTTGGCGTAGCGTTCGGTTTCCGCAAAATCCGCGGTCCGGCTCTGCACGCCGATGACGATGGCCGTGGATCCGCCACGAGCGGCCGACACCAGCGCTTCGGCGCCATGCATTCGCTCCTCTTCGTTGAGCGTAGTCCAACCGCTAGCGATCTGCGGCCAGGCCAGCCCCTGAACCCCGCCGCGCCTGCAAAATTGGACTTGCGCAGCCAGCCCCTCGTAATCGACCTGGTCTTGCGCGTTGACGGGGGTGAAGGCGATGGGGAAAACGCCTGCGAGCCGCTTCTCCGCAGTTTTGGCCCATAGACGCGCGGGAGCCGTGGCCACGGCCGCCGTCGCGGCAAGGGCGCCCAAGAATTCGCGTCGACCCATTCTTGATTCGTGTGGCATGCATCTCCCCTCCCAAAGCCTAATTCTCAATATATAATGTCATATACTAATTAATGGGACAACAGAAGAGGGATTTCGATGACCATCATGTCGACGCTCTCGGCGTCAGGCCTTGCCGCCGCCATGACGACCGCACTCGCTCTGTCGGCTGCGGCGCAGCAGCCTGCGCCGAGAACATCATCCGCTATGGGAGCATCGGCGCCCGCGATAGCCGCGCCGGCGCCCGCGCCGTTACCGCCGCCCGGCTCACCGGGCAGCGCCGTGTCCGGTGTTGAGCTCGCGCAGCAGATCGAAGCGGCGATCGCGAAGTCGGCGGACCCTGCGGTGGCCGCGGTGGGCGTTACCGACCACTATGCGATTCACGAGGTCCGACGCTTGAGGCCCGGCCCCGCCGCGATCCACGTCGGGTGGACGGAAGTTCATCTGGTACTCGCTGGAGGCGGCACGCTCGTCACCGGCGGCAAGCTGATCGCGGGCGCCCACGGCAATACCATCGAAGGTGGGGTGAGTCACATGCTCAAAAAAGGCGACGTGTTCCTGATCCCGGAAAGCACCCCTCACATGTACAGTGCAATCGATGGTTCGCTCGACTATTTCGAAGTGCGTTTTGAAACGGCTGCGCCGCCCGCTGGGAACCGTTGACCCTCAACCGTCAGCCGGGGCTATCGAGTAGTTCCTGCCCGGCGCTGCGCAGCGAGCCACACCCATGATTGGACACGACGATCGCCTGGGCCCCTGCCTTCACGGCATCACGCGCATCGCTGGGATCCAAGACGCCTTTGACGACGAGCGGGCCATCCCATTCCGCACAAATCCAGTCCAGATCCGCCCAGGTGACCGAGCGGTCGAAATTCTCCGCAATCGAGGTGAGGAAATCCGCTTTCGATTGACCCTGGGTGAGTGCACCGCTCGCCAAATCGGCGACGTTGCGGCGCAGAGTGGCTTCTTCCTATGAGCCGCCGTCAATGTACTCGTACAAAATCTTCGGCAGGCAACGCCGCGCAAGTTCGCGGTAGTCCGCCACCGATGCGGCACGGCGCAGCGAAGTCATGCCCCCGCGCTCACCTGATGGAAGGGGTCGACGAATATCCAGGCGACCGCGCCGATCAACGCCACGACGGCGGTAATCGCGAATGAGGCGGTCCAGCCCAAGGAATTGGCGATGATGGGCGTCAGCGCAGCTGTGACCACGCCGCCGATCTGGCAGCCCATGTTCATGATTCCCGACAACAGTCCGGCCGAGGTCCCGCCGATGTCGGCGCTCATCGCCCAGAATGCGCTTTGTGCGAAATACAGTGCTCCCGCCCCGCCCGCCAGCACCACCGCGGCCACTCGTGCATCGGCGACTTGCGTGGCCACGAAGACGAAAATGCTCGCGGTCAACATGCTTGCAGCGGCCACTCCGCAGCGCGCGGCGCGTTTGCCCCAGACGCTGACCAGCTTGTCCGACGTGAGGCCTCCCAGCCACGATGCGAGCGCCATGGCGATGAACGGCAGCGTCGCATAGAGCGCGCTCGATTTGAGATTCAAACCGCGTACATCCGATAAATATTTGAAAAACCACGTGAAGAAAATATAGGCGACATATCCGTAACAGAAATAACTCAGCGTCAGCATGAGGACCTGCCGATCCGCGACGATGTCGAGCCAGCGCACCGCGTTGCCGGTGCTCGGGCCATGACGCAGCAAGCCGGCGTCGATATACGCCCATTCAGCCGCTCCGACGTGACGGTTTTCGGCGGGACTGTTCCTCACCAGGACGATCCACAGGACGCCGGCAGCGACACCGATCAGCGCACACAACCAAAACGCCCAGCGCCAACTGTGGTCCAGCATGATGAAGGTAATGAGCGGGGGTGCGCTCGCCCCACCCACTCCCACACCGGCGAATATCAAGCCGTTGGCGACTCCGCGTTCCTGCGACGGAATCCAATTGGCGATCAGGCGGTTGCTGGCGGGGAAAATCACCGCCTCGCCCACCCCCAGCAAGAACCGCACTGCGAGCAGAATCGCCATCGAAGAGCCGAGGCCGGTCGGTACCCAGGGAAGCAACGCGGTGAACAGGCTCCACCAAAAGATGGCGACCGCGATTACGCGTGCGGCGCCGAAACGATCCGCGATCCGCCCCGCAATGGGTTGCGTGAATGCATAGCCCATGATGAAAGCGCTGAAGACCGTGCCCAATTGCACATTGCTGAGCGCGAACTCGCGCTGCAACGACGAGGCGGCAATCGAGATATTATTTCGATCCAAATAAGAGACGGCCGCGATCACGAAGGTGCAGGCGATGACGACCCAGCGGGTGTGGCCCACGGGTTTGCTCAACATGTAGAAGTCCCCTCCCCCAACGTCCTGGGATTGCGGTCGCGCCGGGGTGCCGCCACCGCCACAGGATCCACGAAAACGGGCATGATAGCACTTATGGGATGTCGTTACCCGATTTATGATACGGCGTCTCATTTTGTGACATTTAGGAAAACAGCGGGGCTCAAGGAGATAGACGTGAGTGTGAACAGGACATCCACAGCGAAGGAACGCGAGCGGATTGCAGGCCGAGAGGCGGCCGTGAAGAAACCCGGGCCGGCGAGCAAGCCGGCGCTCGCCGTGGCAGAAAAACCGGTCAAGCGGCAGGCACTGGCCGGCACGCAAACCCTCGCCCGAGGACTCGAAGTGCTGGATGCCGTCGCCGAAGGCGCGACCACGTTGGTGGAATTGGCCGGCGCCATCGGCCTCACCCGCAGCACGACGCACCGCTTGGCGGCAACGCTGGTGGAACGGCGCTATCTAGATTTCTCACGGGGCGATGGCTATACCTTGGGGCCGAAGCTCCTCGAACTCGGATACATCACCGGACGGCGCATGGATCTGCCGCGCGTCGCGCGCGTGCATCTTGAGGCACTCGCTAGCGCAACCGGCGATACCGTTCACTTGGGCATGCTGGATGGCGCCCGGGCTTTGTATCTTGATAAAATTCCCGGCAGCCGCCGAGTCGAGATCAGCTCGCGCATCGGTGAGCGTCAGCCGCTTCGCTCGACCGGCCTGGGCAAGGCCCTCATTCTCGACGAGGACGAAAAGAAATGGCGCGAGTACTACGATCACGAGGCCCGTCTCGGCAATGGCTACGACGTACCACTCGATGTTTGGCTCACGCGCATGCGCGAGTACTCAGCGCAGGGCTACGCTTTCGATCTGGAAGAAAATGAGGATCGAATCCGTTGCGTCGCTGCGCCGATCAGGGACGTCGCGGGAGCCATCGTCGGCGCCGTCAGCGTCTCAAGCGCCGCCCAATACATGGACGATCTCAGAATGCGGGGGCTGACCTTCGAGGTGAAGAAGGCCTCGGAAGCGATCAGCGCCGCGCTTGGATTCAATCACAAGGCAGGAAAACGCGACGCGGGCACCAAAGGCAGTTGACTAGGCACCTCGCGTCGCGGTCAGTTCACCACTTTTTCTCGAGCGCGATACGGAACGTGCGTCCCAGCGGATTGGCCGACTCGCTGGCGAATCCGCCGGACGCGCCCGTGACGTATTCGAACGGCGGCTTCTGATCGAGTATGTTGTAGACGCTCGCCTGCACCGTCGCATTCTTGAGCGGCCCATCGCCGTTCGGGAAACTCCACATCGCGTGCAGATCCACGGTCACGAACGGGCTCACCCATTGAATCGCGGACGTGGACGTGCCGTTGGGCGCGATTGTGTAATTGTATTGCGAATAAGCGTAGTTGTAATGCCCGGTGTAGCTCACCACCGCCTGCGTGTTCAACGGACCCTCCTGCCAGCTCACGGTCCCACGCAAATGCAGGGGAATGATGGACTGCGCGCCAGCGTCGTTCTGGTAATACTGCAGACCGCTGGTCAGGTTGTTGATGAAGGGGGTTCCCGCGCCCAACTGCGTTTGAAATTTGGTGAAGTACTCGCCGCTGATGTCGCCCGTGATACGGCCGCCATAGAGGTCGTGCGAATAGTTGAAGTCGAAATCGAAGCCGTCGATATCCGATTGACCGAGGTTCGTGCGGCGCAGATCCGTGACGAGATAGATCGGCGGGAGCGCAGGGTTGCCAATGATCCCGCCCGGATAGGTGCTGCGAACGCCGCCGAGGACGCTCGCGAGCTGAGCGGCCGTGAGCGGAGCGTACACACCCGGCGATACCTCGTTGTACGTGTAGAGTTTGCCCGCCAGCGCCGGAATGAGGAAGTTGACTGCCGTATTGGGCGGTATTTCCACTTCGTTGGAATAACGGATCAAGAAGTAGGTCACGTTGGCTTTGAAGCCGGGCAGGAACGTGGGCGTGAGGTCGAGACCAAATGAACCAGTCTTCGCGGTTTCCGGAATGAGTCCGGGCTTGCCTCCCGCGATGCCGATGGTCTCCACGCCCGGCGTCAGGCCCGGCGGCAAATTGGTCAACGTGGTCGATTGAGTCACCGAGGCGCGTGTGTCGATGGCATAGATATCGGCTAGCTGCGGCGCGTGGAAGGACGTGCCGTAACTGCCGCGGAAGCTGACATCTTCGATGGGCGACCAGACGATCCCATACTTGGGATTCTTGGTCCCACCGAAATCACTGTAGTGATCGTAGCGACCGGCCAGCGAAAGCTCCAAGCGTTGCAATCCGGGTAATGCGTTGGGCGTGCCGAAGATCGGCACTGCGGCTTCCGCGAACGCGGCGTTGACGGTTCTGCCGGCCGATTGGGCGTTCGGTTCGGTGAATCCCAGCTCGCCCGGCACGCCGATCGGATCCTCGCCGCTGTACTGTTCGTGGCGATTGGCGGCGCCCACCGCCAGCTTGAAATCTCCGCCCGGCAACGTGAATACGGTGCCGTCGGCTTTGACGTTCAAGTCATAGAGTCGCTGGGTCGCCGCGAAGATCAACGGCCAATCCATGATGCCGGCAACGACCGCGGGATTGGTCCTGCCGCCGAACGGATCGAGCGCCGTGCCGGTGGTCGTGGCGTTTTCGGCATTATACAGCGCAAGGGGGTTGACTGACGTACTGTCCGGATCCAGCGCCTCGCTCAAGCTCCAGCCATAGTTGAAATCCGTGGTCAGCTGCCAACCGTGCCAGAGATCGGCGTTCGCACCGAGGTCCACCATACCGGAGCGCGCGTGATAGACGTTGACGATATCGCCAGCCGAGCCGAACGCCGCGGAATTGACCAGAACGGTTTCGGTCTTGGCGGTCGGATCCCCTGGCGGCACGATGAAGAACGGATTCGTGTTGGGAATGACAACGCCGCTCGGCAGGCCCGGATAACTCACGGACAACGTCTGCGGGTTGTAGAGCTGCGTAGAGCGCGTGTCGGTGTACTTCGTGTCGACGAACAGGTGAACTCTGTCTCCCACATCCTGGCTCATGTTGCCGACGAAGCCATAGCGGCGGCTTGGATTTACGAGGTAGTCGTTCCTCGCCGGGTCGCAGGTCGCCAGTTGCGTAACGCCGCCACCCGGCTGCGGCTGCAGCGTCTTCGCGTTGTAATACACGCCGCCCGCTTCGAAGTTAAGGGCCGGTCCGCAGGTCGTGCTGAGTCCGTCCTTGCCGCCTTCGGGCCTCAGATCCTGCGTGTAGTAAGGTCGATCGCTATTGAGCAGGTCGGAGTTCGACTCGTACTCCCCGGTCAAGAACAGCGAGCCGCCGCTCCATGTCTTGCCGAAGGCCTGGGACACGTTCGCGCCGTTGTAGCCTTTTGCGGCGTTGTAGCTGACTTCCGTATCGAAGCCCTCGAATTTTTTCTTGGTGATGATGTTGATGACGCCGGCCACCGCGTCCGATCCGTAGGTCGCCGAACCGCCGTCTTGCACCACTTCGATGTGATCGATCGCCATGGCCGGAATGGACGACGGATCCGCGGTTGTCAACAACGGTGAATCGCCGACCAGTCGATGACCATCCAGCAGCACCAAAACCGCAGTGCCCGGGAGGCCACGCATTCCCGGCACGGTGGCGCCGGTGCTGCGATACTCCTGATTGCCGCCGATTGGCAAGGTGTTGAAGGTGGTGAGCGCCGGCACCGTGGCGAGAATATCCGCCGTATTCGTCGCGCCGGTGGCGACTATGGCCGCATTATCCAATGTAGCCACCGGCGAGCCGATAGGCGCCTCGCCTCTGATGAGCGTCCCGGTGACCACCACTTCTTGTAATTCGTCTCCCGTATCGCCAGCGGTTTCGTTGGCCGTCGCTCCGAAGGCGGCGGACGTGGCACACAGCATTCCCAGCGCGACTAGGCTTTTCATTACACTCCCCCAAAAAATCGTTACGTTCTTGTCCGCCGCGGCGCCTGAAACTCAGAGCACCGCGTAAATGCCTATCGTCGTTATGGCATTTAGTGGGACGTTATACTACATTGTAAAACTTGTGCAACATGCATTTTAGTTATCCCTGCTTCTTAGCATCATGCAGGATGGACTTCTAGAAAGTAGCACCAGCCTCAACGCAGCTGAATATCCCACAGCTTGGAATGCCGTGCTGTCCCGTCGGGACCCGCGATGTCGAGCACGACCATATAGCTACCGGGCTTGGCGTACGCATGAGTTGGATGCTGCTCCGAGGACGAAGATCCGTCGCCGAAATCCCACCTCCATGAATCGATGCGTCCCACCGACTCATCTTTGAATGCCACCAAGCGCCTATCCATGTCGATCACGGTATGCGTCCACCGCGCATCGAGTTTCTTTTGAAACTGCGGCTCCAGCGGCATGAGCTTGAATGCGCAGAGCTGGGAGGCATTGCCGTACATCGTATGCTGCGGCGACAGGTTCCAAAAAGCATGATAGGTCTTGGCGTTGACATCGCCGTAGTCGACGATCGCCCACGAAAGACCGATGATCTTGTTCTCGCGCAACGCGGATTCCACCGCGCGTTGCGGGCCCTCCGGCCCGGCATAGTCGAACGGAGTTATCCAAAACTCGAGCGTCAGCTTGCCGCCCTGTCCCGGCTTGAAATGATAAGAGTACGCGGCGTTCGCGAACGGAAAGTCCTTGATCCAAGTGGGCGCGCCCCAAGCCATCGCCCAATCCTTGTCGAGTGCCGGCGTGAATATGTGGTAGTTCTGCGCTTGCACACCATGGATTGCCCAATGCGCCTCGTCCTTGCTGATGCGGTCATCCGGCGTGGCGGCCGACTGGCCCACTGCTTCGGGGGTCCAAAGGTCCTTATGTCCCTTATCGATCAGGGGTCCGCCCGAGGCATCGCCGTCCACCACGATCTCGAACGTGTCGTTGTGCAGCCCCGGCAACGAAAAATCCCAGTAGTCCTTGGTGGCTTCATAGAGAAAATACAAACGGTTCAGTCCTTTGACCCAGCCGACGCGAACACGTACGTTCAATGACTTCCGGTCGGGCTTCGGCAGCGCGCCGCCGTCCTCTTCCGTGAGTTGATCGGTGCCGATGACATAGCTTTCAGGGACCATCGCCCAATCGTCCGCGTTGCCATCGATGCGCGGAATCATATCGGTCGGGAACTGAAAAACCGGATACGTCACGTCGGGCTTTTCGAGGGCGGGCGCAGCAGCGGGCACCATCCAGGCGGCGCATAGCCAGGCGGCGAGACGCAGTGCGGACTTGATGGATGATGTGCGCTTCAATGCAAGAACACTCGCTTCATTGGAAGAACTCGCTTCATTGGAAGAAAATGAGCCGCGACTTCGCGTCGAGTAGCGCGGCGTCCAGCCCCGGCGTACCCTTGAGATCGTTCATATCAACGAACTTCTTGCGGGTGCGCCGCTCCACAATGGCCCTCACCGTTGCGTCGGGAACTCCAAGAACCGAGGCCAACTCCTCGGGCGCGGCCGAGTTGACATCGATGGTCGTCATGGTTCGGTGTAGATAATCGAGAATGTCGTCGTATTGGTCGTCGGTGCCGCTCGCGCCGCGATCCACCATTTTCTGCATCGTGTCGCGCCAATCATCGAAACTGCGCGGCGTGTTCATGACGATTTCGAGATTGTGGCATTTACCACAGACCGATTGCAGCGAGGCGGCCTCGCGTGCCAGATCACCTGTCTGGCCTGCGGGATCCCCGGCGCGCGCCGCATCTTCCATGGACAGGAGCAAGAAGGTCCATACGCCGACCACGCTTACCATGCGAAGCCACCGGCCGACGTCGTGCTGCATTTCCACGTGCACTCGACTACTTTTTCGAAGCCCTGTCGCCCACACCGGTCACGCCGGTCATCGTGATCGGCGCCGCGCCCGGCATCGGTGTGACGTGCGGTCCCACCCCCAGCGCTTCGGCAGTCACATAATCGCCGAAACTGTTGGCGAACTGGTTGGAAACGCGTTGCAGGTGGCCGTTGTCGAAAGTCATATCCAGCAACTTTTCGCTTGTGATGAGACGGCCGAATTCGTCCTTCATCTGGCCCACGATCTTGTGAGTTGCAATGTCGACGATATCGCCGGATGACACGTAGGCGAGCTTCGCATCGAGGCCGAAGGTCATCCAAAAAGGACCGCCGTTTAGATCGATGGTATCGATCTCCTTCGGATCCTCGGTGTTGGAAAAAATGTGGATCTTGTTGAAGATGCCGTCCGAGACCCAAATTTCCTTCTCGTCGGGAGTCAGGGCGATGCCGTGACTGGGGCAGCCGTGCGGAATCCGGGGCCGCGGCGTGACATCCCACTTCGCATGCCAATTGACGCTGGTGACCTCGACCGTCTTGGTCACCTGGCCGGTGGCCACATCGGCGATCACGAAGCCCAATAGATTATTGTTGTTGACGAACAGTTCGCTCGAATCCTTGTTGGTCACGAAAACCCGGATATTGTCTGGGAAACGGATGGTCTTGATGACTTTGCGCGTTTTGACATCGGAAATCGTCATGACCTTGTTGTTCGGCGACATGAAGGCCGTCCTGCCGTCCGCGCTCAAATTCAAGTTATGCGAATTGGGGCTCTCCGGCGCGTCGAGGATGCCGATGAGCTTGCCGGTGACCGCGTCGACTTCATACCAATAGGCTTGCAGATCGCCGCCCACCACGACGATTTTGCCGTCGGGCGTCACTTGCGGGCGCTCACAGCACTTGCCGTCGAGCGTCACCGACCAGACCATCTTGTCGGTACCCAAATCGATGGCGGCCAGCCTGCCCCGAGCGGCTACGTAGATCATATTGGTGACCGGACTTGCCGCGACGCCGGAAACTTGCTCCGGGCTCATGCTCGCCGCGTACTCCCAGGTGGGAATTCGTTTCACGAAATGATAGCCGTCACTAACATCGAGCACGATGATGCCGACGCCGTTCCCCCAGCCGGGCTTTTCCAGCGACCCGGGTTCGGTGACATAAAGCAGATGCCGTGCGCGCGGCCGAAAGCTATCGTTCGGACCGCGCCGCGCGGGCGCCGCGGCCGACGTGCCGCTTGCGGCCGTAGCGGAGGCGGTTGGGGCGGAGGCCGCGCTCGGCGCAGCGGATCCCGCGCTCTGGGCTCCGGCTGCTGCGGCGGCCAAACTCGAGACCGCGAACCAAGTCAAGGTGCTGCGTGATTGCATCGTCAACTCCTGCAAACGAGACTTTCTTGTAGGAAGTTTCAGCTCTGCTCGGGCGTCGACGCAGACGTCGGCGCCCGTGCCCATTCCGGCCCCGATCCTAAAGACCCTTTCATAACATTTGAAAAGGCGTCACAATATATGAAAAAACGGGCCTTGAAAATATCCGAGCTTTGGACGGGGGAACCATGAACGAATCAGACGATTCTAGGAATCCAAGCGACGTCGATCGGCGCGGCTTCATCGCGGCCTTGAGCGCACTAGCCGCGGTCGGTGCCGCGCGGGGTGCTATGCGGGGTGCCGCCCCGCCACCGGCGCACGCCATTCCGATCATCGACTCGCACATTCATTTGTTCGACGCCAGCCGGCCGCAAGGCGCTCCTTACAAGGGCCCGAAAGAGTTCAAAGAACACATTTCCCTGCCGGGGCCCTATCGTGCGCTCGCGATACCCTTAGGGATCGTGGGCGCGGTCGCGGTCGAGGCCAGCGCCTGGATCGAGGATAATCTGTGGCTGCTCGAGACCGCGCAAACCGACGACATCATGGTGGGCGTCGTGGGACGGTTACCGCCGGACAAGCCGGAATTTCCTGAGTACTTGGAGCGCTATCACAAGAATCCGCTGTATCGCGGAATACGCATCAACATCGGCCCGCGCAACCACTTCGGTACGCAGCTCGCCGATCCCGCCATCGTCAATAACCTGAAACTGTTGGCGCAGGCGGACCTGGCGCTCGATACGGCGAATCCCAGCATCGAGCTCCTGCAGACCGTCGTGCGGATCAACGATCTGGTGCCCGACCTCCGCATCATGATCGATCACTTGCCGGTGATGGATCCTACACCCGACGAGACCGCAGCTTATGCCGCCGTCCTCGAAGAGATCAAAGGTCGACCCAATATCTACGTGAAGTTGTCCGAGATCCTGCATCGCGTGAACGACACCGTTGCGCTCGACCTCGCATCGCACCGCGAACGGCTCGATTATCTAATGACCATCTTCGGCGAAGACCGCGTGATCTTCGGCAGCGACTATCCGAACAGCGTCGGCACCGCGACCATCGAGCAGGTCGTCTCGCTCGCCAAAGAATATTTCGCCTCGAAGCCTCGAGCCGTCGCCGAAAAATATTTTTGGAAAAACTCGCTGCGCTTCTATAAGTGGGTTAAGCGCGCGGCGAGCCAGCCGAGTATTGCCTGATGGGTCGATGCGCCGGCTTTTGCGTTGCCGTCTTTCTGTTGACGGTGGCGGATGCACGCTCCGGTCGCGACGTGTGGGTGGGCGCGTGGAGCTTCGTACCCACTTCGTTCACGCCGACCCCTGTAGTCAACCCCAAGCCGCCTGCGCCGCCCGGCGATTTCGACCAGGTCACCGTTCGCCAGATCGTCCGCGTGGCACAACCGGCTGAGCGCATCAGGATCCGCGTGAGCAATGAATACGGCGCTGTTCCCCTGTCCCTCGGCAGCGTGCACGTCGCGCTCGCGGGCGAAGATGGTGCGGTGCTGCCCGGTTCGGATCACGTGGTCACGTTTTCCCATCTACCGAGCGCGTTGATTCCGGCGGGAGCACCCCTGCTGAGCGACGCCATCGATTGGCGGGTGCCGCGGTTGACCACGCTCGCCATCAGCATTTATCTGCCGGAAAAAGTTACGCCCCCCGCCCACCGTGTCTCGGAATATGTGTCCGCCCCGGGGGACTTCACGGCAGCGACGGCCATGCCGGAAGCGGTGCTGATGCGTACCGGCGCGCTGATCTCGGAGGTCGACATCGTGTCATCATCAGCGACGCGGGTGGTGGTGACCCTGGGCGACTCGATCACCGAGGGTTTTGGCAGCACCGTGAACGAGTTTCGGGGCTGGCCGGACCGTCTCGCCGAGCGCCTCGCCGAGAATCGCGCCACCCGCGACTGGTCAGTCGTGAACGCCGGCATCAATAGCAACCGGCTGCTGCACGATGGGCCGGGGGCGGGCGCCTTGGCACGGTTCGACCGGGATGTCTTGAGCGTGCCGGGCGTATCGGCCGTTATTCTCATGGAGGGGATCAACGACATCGGCTACAGCACCACCGTGCCGCCCGAAGCCGTGACCGCCGCCGACATCATTACGGCGTATCGACAGATCCTGGAGCGCGCCCACGCGCGCGGTCTCGCGGTGTTCGGCGCGACCCTCACGCCCTTTGAAGGCGCTCATTATTACTCGGCCGCCGGCGATGCGATGCGCCGGACCGTGAATGAATGGATTCGCTCGAGCGGCGAATTCGACGGGGTCATCGACTTTGACGCGGCACTACGGGACCCCGCCAATCCGGCCGAGATGAATGCGTCCCTGCAGCGCGGCGATCACCTTCATCCCAATGACTCGGGCTACGCCGTCATGGCGAACGCCGTCGATTTGAACCTGTTCTCACATGCATCCGGGAGGCATTGAACTCGATGACCAACGATATTAACGGCGCGCAACTATCAACTCCGAGCGGCAAGCCGCTGCGCGGGCTATACCCGATCATGCAAACGCCGTTTACTCCCCAGAACGTCCTGGACACAGAGTCGCTCGCGGCGGAAGTTCGCTTCATCAACCGCGGACGCGTCGCCGGCATGATCTGGCCGGTGTTCGCGAGCAGTTGGTCGACCCTGTCGGATGCTGAACGCATACTCGGCGCGGAAACCATTCTGACCGCGGGCAACGGTGGCAAGGCCGCGATAGCGATTGCCGTGCAAAACACCGCTTGGGACACCGCAACCTCCGTTCGCTATGCCAAGCATGCGGCCGCGCACGGCGCGGATGCCATCGTATCGATACCGCCGAACAACGGCTGGAACGTCAGCGATCAAGCCGTCCTCGACTACTATCAGACGATCGGCGCGGCCACCGATCTGCCGCTCATCGTGCAGACGCGCGGCACGGTGAGCGTCGATCTGATGATCGAGATGTTCCAGAAGATCCCAACCATGAAAGCGACCAAGGACGAAGTCGGCGATCCGCTCACCCGGATCGGCGAGTTGATCGAGCGCACGGGCAACAAGCTGGCCGTCTGGGCGGCCGGCGGCGCCACGGGAAATTCATTGCTCGAGGAATTGCCATTGGGTCTGGTTGGCTTGTGCCCCACCCCGCAGCTCGCCGATCTTCTGCAGCAAGTGATGTTGCTCTACTGGTCCGACAAGAGGCGACAGGCTTACGACATGTTCGGCCGGGTTCAGGCCTTCGCCACCATCCCGGGCGCGATGGAATACTTGATGGTGGCGCGCGGCGTATTCAAAGAGGATACAAAACTGCGTCCGCAGCCCATGGAACCGGAGGCTAGAAATCCCGGCCAGGGCGGCGGCGGTGGCGCGGGCGGTGGTGGCGGCGGCCGCCGGGCCGCCGCCCCATTGACGGACGCGCAGAAGCAGTCGATCCGCGAGGCTCTGCGCGAGTATCTAAGCCCGTACCTTGTCGCCTAGAATTGGACGATGTCGGGAATCGCGGCCAGCCCAGCCGCATTGCTCCCTCTTTGAGGCTCAGCGCTCTCCAGCACCTTGGCATATGTTGGGATTCTCTGCCAAATATTAAGTCCGCTTCAGCATCGTCAGGTGAGCCGGGACGAATGTGCTGTTCAAATGATATGCCATTGCAATATGTGGTACCTCGTTGTATGTTTGCTGGTGCGAACGGGGCGTCGCCACAGACCAACGACACGAAATAGCCGACTTGAAACTTATTGCTAGCCCGCGATTGACGTCGCGACCTTCAATTGGGCGAACTTCGACTGAGTTGCGTCTGTGTCTGTGCCTGTGTCTGGTGGCCATTACGGCCATACTGAAAGCCCTCGCGGCCTCGGCAGACCCGGTTGCGCCCCCCATCGTCGAGACACCCGCGGCCTTTGGGCAGAACTGCGCGGTATGTCATGGCGGGGATGCGTCTGGCACGGATCGTGCGCCTGCGCTCAAGGACAATCGACAGCTGCGCGGCAAGAGCGACGCCGACGTGGCGGCGATCATCAAGGGCGGACGCGGCAACATGCCCGCGTTTGCCTATCTGCCGGATGAGGAGCTGCAAACGCTGGCGCATTTCGTGCGATCCATGAACGCCGATGCTTACGACGTCAGGCCCGCAGGCGATATCGCCAATGGAGCGGCGCTATTCTTCGGCAGTGGCCGCTGCGCGGCGTGTCACACCGCAGAGGGTCGTGGCGGCACCAATGGACCGGATCTGTCCAACGTCGGCCATGCGTTGACGCTGTCCGAACTCGATCGTGCGATAGACCATACGGGTGAGCGCATCGCCGTAGGCTATGAGACGGTGCAGGTCACCCTGAACGACGGCTCGTCACTCCACGGTTTCGCGCGCAGCCAAACATCCCATAGCGTCGTGGTACAAACCGATGACGGGAAACTGCACGCGCTGTCGGAGCCGGAATACAGTCGCGTTGCAGCGGTTAAGTTGCCTCCGGGACCTAAGTTCATGGGCACGGCCGAGCAGCGCCGCGACTTGATGGCGTTCTTGAGCGGGCTGGCCGGCGTGACCGTAGGCGTGGGCCCCGCTGCGGCCGACACCCCGGCGGCCGCTCTGGCGGAAATCAATCAGCCGAAATCTGGCGACTGGCCAACCTACGCCGGAAACGTCGATGGCAACCGCCACAGTCCGCTCGATGCCATCAATGTGCGCACCGTCGCGCAGCTGCGTCCCGAATGGATTCATGCCCTGCCCTACTACGGACTCGAAACGACGCCGCTGGTCATCGACGGCATCATGTACGTCACCGGTCCGAATCAGGTGGTCGCGCTCGACGCGCGCACGGGCAGTGAGATCTGGAGTTATTTGCGGCCCCGCTCGAGCGCCGCGGGGATTTCGGGCGACGCGGCCAAGGGCGCGAACCGCGGGGTCGCGGTGCTCGGAGAGCGGGTTTTTTTCATCACCGACGATGCCCATTTGATTTGCCTTCATGCAGTGACCGGTGCATTGCTGTGGGATGTGTCGATGCCCGACCAGAGTGGACGTTATGGCGGCACTTCAGCGCCGCTGGTCGCCGATGACCTCATCATCGGCGGTGTCTCGGGCGGCGATGAGGACATCCGCGGTTTCGTCGCTGCGTTCAAGCCCGAGACCGGTGAACGGGTGTGGCGTGTCTGGACGGTACCGAAGGCCGGCGAACCCGGAGCCGAGACCTGGAAGGGCGATGCCGATCCGCGCGGCGGCTCGAGCTGGACGACGGGCAGTTACGACCCGAAGACGGCGACTCTGTTCGTCGGCCTCGGCAATCCGTATCCGGATACGGACGGCGATCACCGCGGCGGCGATAATCTTTTCACTGACAGCGACCTCGCGCTGGATGCGCATACCGGCAAAGTCAAGTGGCATTTTCAATTCACGCCCCACGATTTGCATGACTGGGATTCGAATCAACCGCTAGTGTTGGTGGACACGCGCTATCAAGGTCGGGACCGCAAACTGCTGTTGCATGCCAATCGCAACGGATTTTTTTACGTACTCGATCGCACCAACGGGAAACTGCTGCACGCCAGTGCTTTGGTGAAGAAACTGACCTGGGCCAGCGGCATCGGCAAGGACGGGCGCCCGATCTTATTGCCCAACAATGAAACGACGGCAGGCGGAGTCGAAACGTGCCCGGCCGTGCGCGGCGCAACGAATTGGTACTCCACAGCCTACGACCCAGCGACCCGGCTTTATTACGTCATGACGTCGGAGGATTGCTCCATCTATCGCAAGGCGCATGACGGCGGCTACGGCCGCGTCAGTCATCCCGGCGATTCGGCGATGAAGGTGCTGCGGGCATTCGATGTCGACAGCGGCACGGTGGCCTGGGAATTGCCGATGGCGGGAAATCCTGAGCGCAATTACGCCGGCGTGCTGAGCACCGCCGGAGGACTTTTGTTCTTCGGCGAAACCAGCGGCGGCTTTGCAGCGGCCGATGCTGCGACGGGCAAGATCTTGTGGCGCTTCGACACCAACCAACCCTGGAAGGCTTCGCCGATGACCTACTCCGTCAACGGCCGCCAGTACGTCGCAATCGCCTCGGGGGCCGACATCCTTTCATTTGCACTTGCGGAGCAGTCCCCGAAATGAAGCCAAACAGTATCTCGCGTAGAACAGTCTTGAGCTCGGCGATCGGCGGCGCGTTGGGCGCGGGTACTTTGATGGACGCCGGTGCACTGGCCGCACAGTCCGTGGGCGTGAAACGCGGCGATCTGCCCGACCTCACGATCAAAGAGGTCAAAATTTATGCCACCGACGTGAGCAACGTGCATCGCCTCAATACCACGGAAACCGGCGAACTGGTGTCGGTGGTCACGCAAAGCGGCATTGAAGGAAATTACACCTTGGGCGATCGCAATCGCACGGACGGCTGGTTGGAATGGGCGAAATCCACACTGGTCGGCAAGAGTGTCGTCGACTTGCTGCCGACTCTCACGGCGACGAGCGGGATGAAGGGACCGGGAGGGTTCGATGCAGCGCCCCGCCGCCGCCCGGGACCTCCTCCCAACTTTGGCCAGCCCGAACTTCCGGGAATGGGTCCTGCCTTTGGCGGTGCATCGGTCGCGGGCTCGGGACTGCAGACTCGCGGCGGCGGCACCTGGCCGAATTTCTACACCGCGGCCGCCGATGTGTGCCTGTGGGACATCTTGGGCAAGGCGGTCAATCGCCCCATCTATCAAATCTTGCAGGGCGGCGCCAAACCCAAAGACAAGCTGATGGCCTATGCGAGTTCGCAGCACTTGCCCTCGATCGAGGATTACGTACCCGACGCGCTCAAGGCGAAGCAGCAAGGATACCGGGGCTACAAGATTCATCCCGGCAGCGGGCAGCATGCAACCGGACCGGAGATTCCCACCTACATCGGCCACATGGAAGAAATCCGCGAAGTGCGCAAAGCCGTCGGCGATGAATACGTGCTCATGCACGATCCGGTGCAGCGTTACAATCGTTTCGAGGCGCTCGCCGTGGGCCGACTGCTCGATGAATTGAACTATGCTTGGTTCGAAGATCCGATTCGCACCACCGATGAGGAAGGCCTCATCGAACTGGCCAAGAAGCTCGACCTGCCATTGCATGTCGGTGAGTTCATTTATTCCATCGCCGATTTTGCCGACTACATCAAACACGACGCCCTCGGTGTGGTGCGCTTGATCGCGGACAACGTCGGCGGCATTTCAGGTTCGATGCGCGTGGGTCTGCTGGCCGACGCGCACGGCCTGGAATGCGCACCCCACAACTGGGGCAATGTGCTGGATCTTGCGGTTCACTTCCATGTCGAGCTGGCGCTGCCGAACGTCTCTTGGTTCGAGATGCCCTTTCCTGCCGAATACAGCGACCGCTCCTACTTCAAGTATCAATTCCGCATCGACAGTGAAGGCTATGTGCCGGCGCCGACTGAGCCTGGCTTAGGTTACCCGATCGACCGCGACGCACTCGACAAGGTCACCAAGAAAATTTTGCGCTGAACCGGCGCGCTTCAGGCGCGCCTTTGCGCGGGCGCGGGGCGAGACTTCAAGCTGTCGAATAGGCGACCACGGTTTGCCGCTGGGTGCCGAGCTTGGAGATGCCGAGCTCGACCACATCGCCGGCTTTCAAATAGACGGGAGCCGGTTTGCGGCCCATACCCACGCCCGGCGGAGTACCGGTCGTTATCAAGTCCCCGGTGTTGAGGGTCATGAAATGGCTGACGTAGCTGACCAGCGTTCGCACCCCGAAGATCATCGTGCGGGTGTTGCCGGTCTGCATTCGCTCACCATTGACATCGAGCCACATGTCGAGGTTCTGCGGATCGCCTACTTCGTCCGCGGTGACGAAGTAAGGACCGAACGGTCCGAACGTGTCACAACCCTTACCCTTGTCCCATGTGCCGCCGCGTTCGATCTGGTAGGCGCGTTCTGAGACATCGTTCACTAGACAGTAGCCCGCCACGTGATCGAGCGCGTTCTCCTCCGACACATAGCGCGCCGTGGTTCCAATCACGACACCCAGTTCCACTTCCCAATCGGTCTTGAGCGATCCTCGGGGCAGCATGATGTTGTCGTTGGGACCGATGATGCAGCTAGTCGCCTTCATGAAAATAATTGGCTCGGTGGGCACCGGCAACCCCGATTCGGCTGCGTGGTCGCTGAAATTGAGCCCGATGGCAATAAACTTGCCCATCCCCCGATACGGCGTTCCAAGACGCGCCGACGGCGGCACGATCGGCAACCCCTCGAGCGGCGTTTTCTTCAAGTGCTCGAGGTGCTCGGGAGTCAGTGATTCCGCGCTGAAATCAGAGACGACCGACGACAGATTCCGGACGCGGCCATCAGTGCCAAGCACGCCGGGTTTTTCTTGGCCCAACGGCCCGTGGCGAAGCAGCTTCAAGGTTTTCTCGCCTCAGTAGGTGGAGCGGCCGCCGGAGATGTCGAATACCGCACCCGTCGAGAAGGAACATTCGCGGCTCGCAAGCCATGCGATCAGGGAAGCATTCTCTTCGACCGTGCCGAAACGCCCCACCGGGATCTTCGACAACATGAAATCGATGTGCGACTGAGTCATTTGATCGAAGATGGGCGTACGCACGGCCGCGGGGGTGACCACATTGACCAAGATACCAGTGCGGGCCAATTCCTTCCCCAGTGACTTGGTCATCCCGATGACAGCCGCCTTGGACGTCGAATAAGCCGACGCATTCGGGTTTCCTTCTTTGCCAGCAACCGATGCCAGATAAACGATGCGCCCGTAACTCTTCGCCATCATGTGTGGAACCAGCGCGCGGCTAACATAGAAAGGACCATTGACATTGACTTCCATCACTTGCCGCCATGCATCGGTGGGATACTCCGCGAGCGGGACATTGGGACCCGTGATACCGGCGCTGACAATGAGTATATCGACAGCACCGAATTCGCGCACCGTCTCTGCGGTGGCTAGTGCAACCGCATGCTCATCGGATTGATCGACCACCACGCTGTGGGCGAGTGCGTCGTCCGCCGCCTGTAGAGAGGCCCCCGAGATGTCCCAGCCGCTGACACGTGCGCCTTCGGCGGTCAGACGCTGTGCAACGGCCAATCCGATGCCCGACCCCGCGCCGGTGATCACCGCGGTTTGCCCTGCAAAGCGCCCTTCGACCTGCATCATTGTCCGATAACCCGGGGATGACCAGGAGAGCCATCGGCCAAATCCACTCCGGGGCCTTTTGTATTCAAATGAGTCTCCCGATAATGCAACTGTATCTCACTATTTGATACTACGGGACGCCAGATGCAGCGTCAATGCATGAGGGAGGCGTAGAAAAAGCTCCTGCCGAAGAAAAAACTGGCCGCAATCTTTGTTGCCTTGTCCTGGCAATCACAGCTTCAACCCTGATGCGTTGCGACGGTTGCCACAAAAATTTCATATGTTGATACGGTGTTGCTAATTATGTAGATTCACTGCGGCCAGAGCAACCGCGCGGACGCGCCGCGCACAAATGTCGGCTGACCGTGCTCCGCGCCCCCGGGGAGCGGTGGATCAGCTCATCTCGAGGTGCCTTGACGGTGCCTTGCCTGTATCTTGGGCGTCGTCGCGGCCGCGCCCGGTCACTGGAGGCCTTGACCCCCCTTAAGCAGCGTAAGAAGCCTTGCCCATCGAGGAGTGGGAATCGCGGGACTCATCGTGGGTTGGCGCTGACATCACCTGCTCAGGGTGAAACTTTTTAAACACTTGGCACTCTTTGTTCACGTGAGGCGCCCGGTTGACGATCAGAAGGTTCCTCCCGCAGAGTCTCGCCGGAGCAGCTTATGAACTAATTGCGCGCGGTTGCCCTGGGGAATGGTGTCATGGAACGCGACAGTCACACAGCGGTGGGTATGATTGAAACAATAGGCGCGGTGGCTGCGTTGGCCGCCGCCGACGCCATGGTGAAGGCGGCGAACGTCAAGCTGCTCAGTCACGAGCAGGTCGGCGGCGGCCTAGTAACGGTGCTGGTCACCGGCGAGGTCGGTGCAGTCCGGGAAGCGATGCGTGCAGCCGCCGCGGCGGCAGAATCATTGGGCGGCCAAGTGATCAGCGTGCACATCATCCCGCGACCTCATGCCGAGGTGTTAGGTCGCTTGTCGCCAAATCGCAATCCGCCGATTGATTGAACCCGCGTTTCTCGCGGCTGGCAAGTCCAGCCACTGGGATCCCATGCCGAAAGCAAGCAACCGCATCCGTAAAACGTCGGCCTCCTTGGCGCGATATCACGAGAAACGTGATTTTACGAAAACTGCCGAACCGAGTGGCCGGCTCAACGTCGCTCCCTCGAGTCGCCTGCGGTATGTCATTCAAAAACACGCTGCGAGCCATCTTCACTACGACCTCCGGCTCGAACTCGACGGAGTGTTCAAGTCATGGGCGGTCACCAAAGGTCCGTCCGTGGATCCCGGCGATAAGCGCCTCGCGGTCGAGGTCGAGGACCATCCCCTAGACTACGGCGATTTCGAGGGGACGATACCAAAAGGCGAATATGGCGGGGGAACCGTGCAGTTGTGGGATCGAGGCTATTGGGCGCCGGAAGGCAGCCGAAGCCCCGAGGAAGGGCTGAAAAGCGGCGATCTCAAATTTGTACTCGACGGCCGACGACTCAATGGAAGCTGGGTCTTGGTGCGTCTCAAAGGCGATCGCTTTGGCGGAAAACGCACCAACTGGCTTCTCATAAAGCACCGTGACAAGAGCGCTCGACCTGGTGAAGCCCAGGCGCTCCTCGATCTCGACCGGTCAATCGCCTCGGGGAGATCGATGGCGCAAATCGAAGCCGGTAAAGGGAAATCCCCCACCCCCTTTATGCTGGCGGCTGACAGTCTGAAAGCCGATGCCGTGTGGCAAAGCAACCGCGAAGATAAAACGCAGAGTGTCTTGAAACCCCCTACGTCTTCCAAACCCGCAAAACCGGTCAAAGCTCCGGTGCTGAAGGCCATGCCGACCTTCATCGAGCCGCAGCTCTGCAAGTTAGTCGAGCGCCCCCCCGCGCTGACCGGATGGGCGCACGAGGTTAAGTTCGACGGCTATCGAGCGCAGCTGCGAGTCCAAGGCGGTGCGGCGACGATTCGTACTCGGAGTGGCCTTGATTGGACCGAGAAGTTCGCCGCCATCGCGAAGGTGGCTGAGCGACTGCCCAATTGCATCCTGGACGGTGAGATCTGCGCACTGGATGCCGAGCAGATGCCGAGCTTCTCCGCCCTACAGACGGCACTGTCCGAAAGTCGCTCCGAGAACCTGATCTTTTTCGCGTTCGACCTCCTGGTCGAGCGCACAGACGATGTACGGCCTCTGCCGTTGGCGGTTCGCAAGCAGCGCCTGGAGGCGCTGCTTCACAAAGCAAATCCCGGCGACGCGATCCGTTATGTGGCGCACTTTGAGTCCACCGCGGATACCGTCCTGCTCTCTGCGTGCAAGATGCACCTCGAAGGGATCGTGTCCAAGCGCTTGGAGGCGCCCTACACCTCCGGACGGTCGGGAGGGTGGACCAAGGCGAAATGCCGCGCGGGTCACGAAGTCGTGCTCGGTGGTTGGACGACGGAAGCCGGTGGCCTTCGCTCGCTGCTCGCCGGGGTCAACCGCGACGGTCACTTGGTCTACGTCGGTCGCATTGGGACGGGCTACGGCGCGCAGGTGGCTGGTAAGCTTTTGCCGACACTTCAAAAACTCACCCGCAAAAACAGCCCGTTTGGGGGTCAAAACGCCCCGCCCCAAGAGAAAAACATTCGGTGGCTCAATCCCACCTTGGTCGCCGAAATCGAATTCGCCGGCTGGACGGCGACCGGCATGATCCGCCAAGCTTCCTTTAAAGGTCTACGTCACGATAAGCCCGCGAGCGAAGTAGTCGCTGAATTACCGAGTCCGGTCGATGAGACTGAGCCGTCCGCCGACCTGAAACTGGTCGCCAAGGTTAAAGGGCGCGCTCCCCGGAAGGGGAATGACGCCGAGCCTCCGTCGCGGCGGTCCACGCCGACGCCCAAAGGCATGACGTCCGTCATGGGGGTGACGCTATCCCATGCGGATAAAGTCCTGTGGCCGGGTGACGGTGACGGGAAAGAGGTCACCAAACTCGATCTAGCCGAATACTATGCCGCCGTTGGCGAATGGCTGCTACCCCATCTGAAGGGGCGCCCGTGCTCGCTGCTGCGCGCCCCGGAGGGCGTCACCGGTGAACAATTTTTTCAGCGTCATGCGATGGCGGGGATTTCCAATTTGTTCACCTTGGTCAAGGTCAAAGGCGATAAAGCCCCGTACGTGCAAATCGATCGGGTGGAGGCACTGGCCGCCGTTGCGCAAATCGGCGCGCTCGAACTTCACCCTTGGAACTGTGCGGAAGGAAACCCCGAGGTGGCCGGGCGCCTGGTATTCGATTTGGATCCCGCCCCTGACGTGAAATTCTCGGCCGTGATCGCCGCCGCTCTAGAAGTGCGCGATCGCCTGAAAAAGGTCGGTCTCGAATCCTTTTGCAAAACCACCGGGGGGAAAGGGCTGCACGTGGTCACGCCGCTCACCGGCGGAAATGATGCGGTGGCGTGGTCGGCCGCCAAGGATTTCGCGCACATCATCTGTGCGCAGATGGCACAGGATTCGCCGGCCAAATATCTCGATACCATGTCGAAAAAGGATCGCGTGGGACGGATTTTTTTGGATTATTTACGCAACGACCGGACCTCCACCGCCGTGGCTGTCTTATCAACGCGCGCCCGCCCCGGGGCGCCGATTTCCATGCCAATTGAATGGAAAAGCGTCAAGGCTGGCCTTGAACCGAGTCGATACACCCTTACCGCCGGCCCGGGATCCCTCAAGCAATCGAAGCCCTGGGATGACTATTGGCAGTCTGCCAGATCATTGGCGGGCGCAATCCGAAAAGTGACGGCCTGAGATTCACCGCTTTCTAGACCTTTCTAGCGAGTCCATCTCACTGCAACACTCCCGCGCTTGCTATAGACCCTCGAGGCGCGAGCCTCGCTTTTTACTTGACATGAACTCTCGAGCATTTGATTCTCTTTCGGTTGAGATACCTTGCCGCCGCGCAACGTCCGTGTTCACCCAACGCCCGTGGCCACCCTGATCGAGGATACATCGATGCCGCACCTGACCCCTCTTCAGCAAAAGCTTTCCAAGCGCGCCCAACATTTGCTGAACCATCCGCAGGGCATGGGAAACTACTTCACCTTCAAGACCGCGATCGACATTCTCGGTCTCGATTGGGATCGGGTTGCGCCCGGCGGTGTCTATGGCGTCACCGGCGAGGGCTATTTCGACATGGGTTACATGGCGAACCATATCGGTCCTTCGGCCGCCGCTATGGCGGCGTTGGCGCATGCGGCAAGCCGGCCTGAATATGTCGCCGTGTACCCGCCGGACTGCATGCCGGAACTGAAAGCCCTCGTCGCCAAGAAAAAATTTGGCCGCCGCCTTGGCGCGGACTTCGAGGTGCTCGGTGTCGAGGGCGCGCAAGGCGGCATCGGCTATACCTATCTGGCCTGCCTGGATCCGGGCGATGAAGTGATCGTGACCGACCCCGGCTATTTCCACTTCGTGCCGGCGGCGGAGCTCTGCGGTGCGCGCGTCGTACCCATCGCGTTGCAGGAGTCGAACGGCTTTCGGCTACGCCCCGACCAGGTTGCCCAAAAGATCACCACGCGCACGAAGATGATCGTCGTGTGCGACCCCATCAATCCGTTCGGCACGGTGCAAACGCGTACGGAGTTGTTGGAGATCGCGGCCATGGCGCGCGAGCACGGCATCATCGTGTTCAACAACATCACCCACAACACGCACCAAACCGACCCTGCTGCCGTTCAGCTCCCGATGGCATCGCTTCACAGCAGCGAGCATGACATGAGCCATGTCATTTCTGTTTCGGGCGTTTCCAAGGGCTACGGCATGCCGGCCTTGCGCGTCGGCTTCATGGCGGGACATCCGGAGTTGATCCGTGGCGCCTTCCTCGCCAAGATGGAACTGACGAAGATCCACATCAACTACCCCGGCCAGATCGCAACCCTGGCTGCGATGCGGGACGAAGAATATCTCACACGCTCGACCGACATCATCCGGCGCAACTACGCGCACCTTCGGGAGACGATCGCGCGGACGCCCGGTACCCGCATTCCAATCGAGCCGGCGTATGGTTTTTGCACCGTCGTTGACGTCTCGGGCACCGGGGTGACGGCGCAGGAGATCACCGTCGGGCTGTTGAATCATGGAATCGCCGCGATACCGGGAGACGGCCTTGGCGACGTGGGCTGTGCATATTATCTGCGGCTGAATTATTCCTCGCCCGACCTCGCGTGTTTCGAGCGCTTCCGCGAAGCGCTTCCCAAGGCGATCGAAGAAGCGCTGGCGGGTCGATATGTCGATGCCGTCGATGCATTCTTTGCCCGCGTCGGCACCGATCGGGGTGCACGGATACGGGAGATCTTGGCGCCGCGCCTGCACGGTGGCGCAGCACGCACCCACGCGGCTTGAGTGGCTCGGATCCATCCTTCGATCGGTGCCCGGAGGCGGCGCCGAACCGGGCTCCGGGCCGGGCCTCAACTCTTCAACGCCGCGAGTACTTCGTCCAGCATTTTCTTGGCATCGCCGAACAGCATCCGGTTGTTCTCCTTGTAGAAGAGCGGATTGTCGACCCCGGCATAACCCGACGCCATGCTGCGCTTCATGACGATGGTGGTCTGCGCCTTCCAGACCTCGAGCACCGGCATACCGGCGATCGGGCTCGACGGATCGTCCTGGGCGCTCGGATTGACGATGTCGTTGGCGCCAATGACCATCGCCACCGCCGTGTTCGGGAAGTCGTCATTGATTTCGTCCATTTCAAAGACGATGTCATAGGGCACCTTCGCCTCGGCCAGCAGCACATTCATATGGCCGGGCATGCGCCCCGCCACCGGGTGAATCGCGAAGCGGACGTTCTTGCCCTTCTCGCGCAAGTACTTCGTGATCTCATAGACGGTGTGCTGAGCCTGTGCGACCGCCATGCCGTAGCCCGGCACGATAACGACGCTGGCCGCCTC
>Ga0209208_10000397_pt1 | contig 55218 bp, 49 predicted proteins | sample S1TSphfallax_3_FD_187694 | JGI IMG/M metagenome (GOLD analysis project Ga0209208, IMG submission 187694) | Host-associated microbial communities from peat moss isolated from Minnesota, USA - S1T2_Fd - Sphagnum fallax MG (SPAdes) (version 2) | ecosystem: Host-associated > Plants > Peat moss >... | reverse complement strand
CGATGGCTGCTCGATCGAGCGCGTAGCCGCGCATTCCTCGATTTCGACGCGGGATCGCGACCGTCGCTGGACTTGGGTCGATCGCGGGAAGGATTCGGGCGAGTCTTGAGAAATGACTCTTTTGTGGTGCTTGACAGGTCTATGGTTGCATTGTTAGTTTGCTCCGGTTGTCCTACTTATAGTCAGTGGAAGTGGAAAGGGTGACAGGAGTCATGGGGATTCTGGGGGAATTGTTTTCCGGGGTAAGTAAGCCGCATCGATCGTATACTGAGCGGTATACCAAGCCGACCTGGGCGGCGCTGGAATTTGCTCGCGAAGAAGCAGCGCGGCGCGGCGCAAGCGAGTTTACGGCGGCGGATTTGTTGGCCGGCCTGTCGTCGGAAGAAGGCAGCCGCGCCAATCGCGTGGGCAAATTGAAAGAGAATGCGTTTTATCTGCGCTGGCTGGCGGGTTTGCCGGCGCTTCCGGCAGTTGAGCCCTTGCAGGGCGAGACGGCGCGGATTGAGACGGGAATCAGGCCGGGCATCCGGCCTGGAATAGAGTCAGCAATCGAGCCGGATTGGGAAACGCGCCGGGCGCTGGCATTCGCCGTGCTCGAGGCGGACCGCGACCGGGAGTATTGGATCGACTCCGACCATGTACTGCGCGGACTGCTGCGCTTCCCCAACAAGGCGGATTTTGCGCTGCTGAAGACGGAACTGAGTCTGAGCGCGGCGCGGGTGGCTTCGCGAAAGGACCGGGAAGAGTTCCTGCCGGAGCAGAATCCCAGCTTGAAAGTGGTGAGGTATCTGGTACGCAAGTATATCCTGCTGCTGGCGCCGTCGCTTCTGAGTTTGGTGTGCTACCTCATCATTCTGTTTGAGGAATTTGGGATTGCGATGACGCCGGTGGCGCACTGAGAGATCGCGGATGGAGAGTGGGAGCCAGGTGCCTCCGCTCTCTTTCGTTTTATTTCGCAGTGTCCGATGCGGATTCCTTGAGGTAGGCGGCGCTGAGCGTGCCCTTCTTCTGGGCGATGGGCGAGAGCGTGGGATAAAACTGGACGAAGGTCGTATCGACGGCGGCGTGGTCGGCGTGGCAGGAGTAACAGGGAGCGCCGGAAGGGATCAGCGTCGCCTTGGTTTCGCTTTCTACATCGAAAAACGCCCATTTTCCGGGAAAGCGCGCTTCATCTTTGATATGGATTTCCAGGCCCATGACGCCGCCGCTCTGAAAGTGGCCGGATTTGTTGATGGAGCCTTTGTTTTGCGCCTGGCGCGACTCGAGCAGCAGGACGGTCTTGTCCGGCCAGGTTCCGGTAGCCAGAAAAGCTCGGTATGCCTCTGGATTGACGAATACATTGTCGAACATGGACATATCGCTGTCGGCTTTGGGGTTGTAGCTCATGTCGAGGCCAGTGGTGAGATAGATCCATTCGCGGTAGTTTTGCGGCGGGACGAGGTCGCCGGCCTTGGAATAGACGGGCGTGTAGGCGGTTTGCTCCGCGGCGGACACCGAGGCAGGAGCGGGGCGGAAGGCCCGGAAGGCGGCGGCCAACACGGCGAGCGCGCCCAGACATGCGATTGTGGCGGCGCGTACGCGAGCGAGGTGAGTCAATGGTAAGCCTCCGTATGGCGTTCATACGGAGGCGGCCGCGGGGAAGTTCCCACAAATGGAATGAGAGGCTGTCCGGAACCGCAGTTGACGGGTCACGCGACGAGTTGGGTGCAGTGGGCGCAGCGCCGGGCCGCGAGCGGGATTTCGCTCAGGCACTCGGGGCAGGTTTTCGTGGTTGGCGGTGGCGGCGGCGGTGGCGGTTTGAGCTTCCTGGCGTGTTCGGCGATCTTGGCCACCGGGACCACCACGGCGAAGTATACGACGCTGGCCACCATCAGGAAGGAAATGACCGCGTTGAGAAAGCTCCCGTAGGCGATGTGGCCGCCGTGGATGTCCAGCGCCAATGCGCTGAAGTCGGGCTTGCCGACAATGGCGCCGATGAACCCGCCGAGAATGTCTTTGACTAGCGAATTGACGATGGCGCCAAATGCGCCGCCGATAATGACCGCGACCGCCAGATCGACGACATTGCCGCGAAAGATGAAATCCTTGAACCCCTTGAGCATGTACGAGTTCTCCCATGGCCTGGATTGGCCGGCGACTGCGCCTGAGAGGGCGATCGCGACAGTCTCATCAGGATGGCAGGTGAGGGCGCTCTAAGGGAAGCGTGGAATTGCGCGGATCAGAGGAGGGTGTTGGAAAAGGGGGCCAGCAGCAGAAATGAAATCATGAGCAGGATCATGAGGTCGACGTAGATCAGCAGGATGACGCCGCCATGGTAGAAATTCCATCGTTTCTGCAGGCAGCGCGCGGTGTCCCAGGTGGCGGCGCAGACGGCCAACAGAGGAACGATGAGCCACAGGCAGACGTGGACCTCCGGGAAGCCGGAGATGCGGAAGCTGACTCCGAGGGAAATGAGTGCCAGAACCGTGCCGCGAGTGAGGGACTTGCGCCGCAACTGCGGGATGGGGAAACGGAGTGTCACAGACCTTTACTCTAAGCCAACGCGGTCTGGGCCTGGAATGGCGGCGGTCGCGAATGTGGATGGGATGGAGGTCAGAGCGCGGAATATTTTTAAGAGGAAACTCAATTTGACGGTGTCTTGGCCATGAAATTTGCCGGTATGGTTCGACGCCTGGCCGAAGATCCTCAGAGCCATTACATAACTTGGGTAATCTGAAGCCGAGCGGGATCGTAGCCCTACCGATCCGGTTGTTCGCCAAGTCCTTTGTAACTCCATAGATAACGCAATAAGCGTCGCGGTGCGCTCGATCCCTAAATCCTTTCAATTCGTTGGCGCAAGTTAAGCCATTCTCAGTCGCAGCCGATGAGGAAAGACAGAAACCTTTGGAATTTGCCAAGAAAGCTCGGCCAATCCAGAGGGGATTTGTTCGAACTCAGGAGCGGCCTTACCCATGAATTTGCGGGAATCTGTGGATCGAATCCAAATGCGAGGCCGGCGCCTCACGCCTCGGTCCTGGCTTCTGCTCGGCGTTTTGCTGACCTCCGCGCTTGCCGCATCGGCTCAGGCGACGTTTGCGGGGACGCAATTTGCAATTGCCGGCGGCGTTTGGAACTCGCCGCAGTCGGTTGCCTTGGATGGCGCGCGCAATCTCTATATCGCAGACACGGGAAACAACCGGGTGGTGGAGCTTTCGCCTGTCGCGACCGGATATGGCGAGCCGGTGACGATCCTAAGCGGCTTTGCGCCGGGAGGGATTGCCGCCGACTGGAACGGCAATGTTTTTGTCTCCGACAGCGGGAATGGACAGATTGTGATGTTGCCCATGGCCAAGGGTGGATTCGGCGCGGCGGCGGTGGTCGCGCAGGGGTTGAGCAACCCCGCTGGGCTGGCGGTGGATTCGGCGGACAACGTTTATGTTGCGAACTCAGGCGGGAACACGGTCGTCGAGCTTTCCTATGCGGGCGGAAGCTACGCGGCGCCGATCGTAGTCGGTTCGGGATTCAACGCACCGATGGGCGTCGCTTTGGATGGAAGCAGAAATCTGTATATCGCCGACACGGGGAACGATCGCGTGGTGAAAGAGACGTTGACCAGCACCGGCTACGCGGCGGCCCAGCCGCTGTGGGTGCATTTGAACGCTCCCACGGGCATCGCGGTGGACAAGAGCGGGGACGTGTACTACGCCGAGAGCGCCGGCCAAAAGGTGGTGGAAGAAACCTGGGCGTCCGGAGCGAACCGGTTTGGGAGCACCCTGACGATCGGCAGCGGCATGACCGCTCCAAGCGCGGTTGCGGTCAGTACACTGGGGCAAGTTTTCGTTGCCGATGCCGGCAGCGGCCAGTTGCTGGAAGTACTGACCACCGCTCTTGAGTTCGGCAACGTGGGCGTCGGTCAGCAAGCGGTTTCGCTCACCTACAACTTCAATCTAACTGCGGGGACCGTGCTTGGGTCGGTCAGCGTCGTCACTGAGGGTGTGAGCGGCCAGGACTTTGCCGACGGCGGAGCCGGCAACTGCGCCTCGCAGACCTATGCGTCCGCAACGGTATGCGGCGTCGATGTCAGCTTTACGCCGACTGCTCCGGGGCTTCGGATGGGGGCGGTGGCGCTCTCCGACGGCTCGGGAAACTCGCTGGCAACGGCGTTTCTCTCCGGCGTGGGAGAAATGGCCAAAGCCGGTTTCATTCCCGGGACGATGACTCAGATCGGTACGCAATTGAGCGGACCTACCGGCGTGGCGGTGGACGGGAGCGGCGATGTGTACATTGCCGACACCGGCAACAATCGCATCGTGGAGATTCCGTGGACCGGCGGCGGCTATGGCGCGCAGGTTGCGGTGCCCGTGCAGGGTCTCATCAACCCGATGGGGCTTGCCTTAGATGGGGCCGGTAATCTGTACATCGTCTCGAATGGGAACGATAAAGTGATCTATCTTCCCTGGACTCCGAACGGTTTTGGAACGCAAAGCAAAGTGGGCAGCGGCATGTACGGTCCGTCGAATGTCGCGGTGGGCGCAAACGGCAACGTTTTCGTCGCGGACACGCTCGACAATCGCGTCGACAAGGTCGTTTGGACGGGGAGCGCGTTTGCGGAGGAGACGGCAGTCGGAAATTATCACAAAGCGCCGATCGGAATCGCCACGGATCCAAGCGGAAATCTCTACTATTCCGACCCGTACGAGGATACCGTAAGCAAGCTGCCGTGGGGTGGCAGCCGCTTCCTGGATCAGGGGAGTGTGAACCTGCGCGGGGTGGCGTTTCCGGTGGGGATCGCCGTCGATGCCAACTCGGACCTGTACGTTCTGGATGCGGTCAACAATGACTTGGTGATGTTGCCCTGGAACGGCTCTGCATACGGCGAGCAGATTACCGTAGCGGCGGGTTTCAACGGTCCGAGCGCGGTTACGATCGACGGCAATGGAGTCCTTTACGTGGCCGACACGGGCAACAATCGGATCGTGAAGATCGATATGTCTTCTCCAGGCGGCATGAGTTACGCTTCGACTTATCTCGGTTCGACCAGCGCGGACAGCCCGCGGGCGACCGCGATCGGGAACCTGGGCAATGAACCGCTAACCTTGACCGCGGTATCCTATCCAACAGACTTTCCCGAAGGTACGGCGAGCGCCAACGGTTGCGCGGCAGGCGTCGCGCTTGGGGCGAGCGAATGGTGCGAGTTGGCGGTGAACTTCACGCCAACGGTCGTCGGCTCAATGCTGACGGAATCGGCGGTCGTGACGGATAACTCGCTGGGAGCGGAGGGTACGCAGCAGTCGATCGCGGTCAATGGAACGAGCCTCTCGAAATCCCCGCAAACGATCAGTTTTCCCGTCCCGGTTGGCGCCGTGTATGGCGCGGCGCCGGCGTTGCTGTCGGCCACCGCGACGTCGGGTCTGGCGGTCGCCTACGCGGTATTGAGCGGACCTGCGACGGTGACGCCCAACGGCCAGGGGATTGCATTCAACGGCGCGGGCAATGTGGTGTTGCAGGCAAGCCAGAATGGCAACGGGGCCTTTGCCGCCGCCACACCGGTGACCGTGACTGTGGCCGTTGCGCCGGCTACGCTCACGGTAACTCCGCAAGATGCCGTCGCCGTCTACGGAGCGGTCCCTGCCCACTTTCGCTATGCTATCTCCGGCTTCGTCCATGGCGACACGGCGGCTTCCGCTGTTACGGGTCAAGCGTCGATAGCCTGTGGCGCGGGCCAAACCGCGGGCGTGGGAAGTTATACGCTGACGGCTTCGATCGGGACGTTATCCGCAAGCAATTACGTCTTCAGCTTCGGTTCGGCTGCGCTGACTGTCAATCCGGCGCTGTTGCAGGTCAATGTCCTGCCGGAATCTCAGGTCTATGGAACGCCGGTGCCGGCGCTGCAATGGAGTTTCCGTGGATTTGTGAACGGGGATGGCCCGGGGGCGGTTACTGGGGCGCCGGCGCTGACGGTTGCTGCCAGTTCGGGATCTCCCGTTGGAAAATATCCGATCGTTGCCTCGGCCGGTACGCTGTTCGCGGCCAACTATACCTTTCAAGTCGGTGGGGGCGTATTGCAAGTAAGACCGGCGACGCTGACCGTCGCGGGAGCTATGCTGACTATGACATACGGAGAGCCGATTCCGGCATTGAGTTACTCTATCTCTGGATTTGTCAATGGAGACAATGCGGCGACGGCCGTGCAAGGCCAGCCTGCGATGACGACTTCGGCGGGTGTCCATGCTGGCGCCGGACGATATGCCGTTTCGCTGGCGCAAGGAACCCTGGCCGCGCCGAATTACACGTTTGCATTCGTTCCTGGAGTATTGCAAGTGGCAAAGGCGCAGATCGCGGTCACTGCGAACGGCGCATCCATGACTTATGGGGAGAGTCTTCCGGCTCTCACCTATTCCATGAGCGGCTGGATGAACGGAGATACCGCGGCTTCGGCGATTTCGGGAGCTCCAAAGCTGACGACCGCCGCCAATTCCCGTGCGCTTCCCGGAAGCTATCCGATCTGCGCCGAAGCGAGTTCGTTGTCGGCAAAGAATTACAGCTTCGCGTTTGCCAATGGCGTGCTGACGGTGGGGAAGGCGGTGCTTACGGTGATGCCTAAGCCGGCCTCGATGACCTATGGCGGACGCGTTCCAACGTTAGGGTGGATGTATCTTGGATTCGTCGCGGGAGATTTCGCATCCTCATTGCAGGGCGCTCCGCAGTTGACGACCGAAGCGAGTTCGAGTTCGCCGGCCGGCGCCTACGCGATCGCGTCCTCCTTAGGTACGTTGACTTCCGCGAAATATACCTTCAGTCTGCAGAGTGGAACGCTGAGAGTGAATCCGGCGGTACTTACGGTGATTGCCGAGGGCGCGACGATGAGTTACGGAGGTAAGATGCCGCAGCTTTCCTACGCGTTGAAAGGGTTTGTCAACGGCGACACGGCCGATGCCGTTTTGGGCGCGCCCGAGTTGAAAACCTCTGCCGCCCCTGGCGCTATGTGGGAGCTTACCCGATCGTCGTAACGAGCGGATCGTTGCAGGCGGCGAATTATTCGTTTGCGTTTGTCAGTGGCCAATTCTCCGTAACCAAGGCACCGTTGACGGTATCTCCCAATAGCGTCGTTATGACTTACGGCGCGGCGATGCCGCAACTGACCTATTCGGCGACCGGTCTGGTTAATGGCGACACCGCGGCGATTGCGTTGACGGGCGCGCCTCAAGTGGCAACCTCGGCGAGTTCCTCATCGCCGGCGGGTACGTATTCGATTGCGATGACCCAGGGAACGCTGACCGCGAAAAACTACGAGATTGCCTTTAAGGCGGGTGAGGTGACGATTGCAAAGGCGCCATTGAGCGTGGTGGCGGCCAATTCTTCCATGACTGCGGGAGGCGCGTTGCCCGGTTTGACTTACTCGGTTAAGGGTCTGGTCAATGGCGATACGCCGGCGACGGCAACCAGCGGCAAGGCGAATCTTTCCACCAGTGCCAGCAGCACTTCCAACGCGGGGACATATCCGATTGTGGCGAAGCAGGGTACTTTGAAAGCGAGCAACTACGATTTGAGCTTTGTCAACGGCACACTGACGGTGAACCAGTAACTCGGAGTTAGCGGATCGCCAATTCCATCGCTTCCAGGGACTCGGCATACGGGGCGCTCAGGACGCCGCGTTCGGTGACGATTGCGGTTATGTATTTGGCCGGGGTGACATCGAAGGCGGGGTTGCGGATGCCGACTCCATGCGGGGTAAGTTGTTTGCCGCCGTGGTGGGTAACTTCAACGGGCGAGCGTTCTTCGATGGGTATCTGCTCGCCGGTGGGCGTGGCGCGGTCGATGGTGGACCAGGGCGCGGCGACGTAGAACGGGATGCCGTGTTCTTTGGCCAGGATGGCGACCGAGTAGGTGCCGATCTTATTGGCTACGTCGCCGTTGGCGGCGATGCGGTCGGCTCCGACGACGACGGCCTGGATGCGGCCTTGGTGCATGAGGCTGGCGACCATGTTGTCGCAGATTACAGTGGTGGGGATGCCGTCCGCCATCAGCTCCCAGGCAGTGAGGCGCGCGCCCTGGAGGAAGGGCCGGGTTTCGTCGGCGAAGACGTGGATTTGCTTGCCGCGCTCGACGGCGCCGCGAATGACGCCGAGGGCCGTTCCGTAGCCGCAGGTGGCGAGAGCGCCGGCGTTGCAGTGTGTGAGGACGCCGCCTTCGTTGGGCATCAGTTCGGCTCCGAATGCTCCCATGGCTTTGCAGGCGGCGATATCTTGCGTATACATGGCGAGTGCGTCGTCGAGGAGAGCTTTCTGGACCTGCTCTAGCGTGGCTCCCTGGGCGCGCAGTTGCGCGAAGACGCGCTTCAGGCGGTCGATGGCCCAGAAGAGGTTCACGGCGGTGGGGCGCGTACCGGCGAGGACGGCGCAGATTCTGTCGAATTCGGGTGCGAATTCTTCGGTCGTCGCAGCGCGGGTCTGTTTGGCGCCGAGGGCGATGCCGAAGGCCGCGGAGACGCCGATGGCCGGCGCGCCGCGGACGACCATGGAGACAATGACATCCGCCACCTGGCTGTAGCTGGTGGCCAGTACGTAGGTTTCTTCCAGTGGGAGCTTGGTCTGGTCGATAAACCGGACGCCTTCTTCGGTCCATTCAAGGGTGAGAATCATCGTTCCCAGTGTAAACGCCAACGCTGCCTGGCGGCGTGTTTGGCGGTCGGATGCGGGACGGCTTGGCGGGATCGTTTGGCGGCCACGTCAAGAAATCTTAATTTTCCGTGTAAATCCAGTGATATTCTGGCGGCAACGCAGCATACGCTGGCCAACAGCCACTTTCGCAGATGAGATTGCTCTCACCCACCGCTGATTTCCCCGGACGCGATATGACTTCCAAAACCAACTTGGCTCCTCGCCCCGCCGACGACGGAGAGCGTCTAAGAGCGCTGCTCCGATACGAGTTGCTGGATAGCGCCGCGGAGCGGGACTTCGACGATCTCACGCGGCTGGCTTCCTACATCTGTCAGACGCCGATTGCGATGGTGACCCTCATCGATCGCGAGCGCCAGTGGTTCAAGTCCAAGGTTGGCGTCGAGCACCGTGAGTCGGAGCGGGACTTTGCGTTTTGCGCGCACGCGATTCTGCAGTCGGAGATGATGGTCGTCGCGGACGCAATGGAGGATCGGCGATTTTCGGACAATCCGATGGTGGTCGGGGAACCGTACATCCGGTTTTACGCTGGCGTTCCTCTGGTTTCGGTTGAGGAGAAGCAGGCGCTGGGGACGCTGTGCGTGATCGACCGCGTGCCTCGCGAGCTGACAGCGCTGCAGACGGAACTGCTTGAGGCGCTTGCGCGGCAAGTGCAACTGCTGTTTGAGATGCGGTTGAAACTGCTGCGGGAGGCGGAGCTTTCGCGGATCGACCCACTGACCGGAGCGGCGAACCGGCGATCGTTTTACGAGGTGTTGGAGGCTGAGATCAGCCGGCTGAATCGTTATCGCAGGCCGTTGAGCGTGGCGTATCTGGATTTAGACAACCTGAAGCGGATCAACGACCGGTTTGGCCACGAAATCGGCGATGCGGTGCTCTCGACCGTGGCGGCGACGATCCAGAAGCATTTGCGGCTTGGCGATACGGTGGCGCGGCTGGGCGGAGATGAATTTGCCATTCTGCTCAAAGAGGCGGATGCGGCGAGCGCAATGGGAGCGGTTCGCCGGATTCAGAAGCATCTGAGGGAAGCGATGGACGAAAGCCAGTGGGAAATTACCTTTAGCGTTGGCCTGGTCACATGCGAACGGCCGCCTTCTTCCGTTCGGGAGACGATTTCCCGCGCCGACAAGTTGATGTACGAGGTGAAGCGAGCGGGGAAAAACAGCATTTCCCAGGCGGTCGTCCCTTGAAGGACGCGCTGAAGCGGTGGTTTTGGAGCCTGGTTGGGTTGTGGGCGCAGGGTTTACCGGGAGAGCTGGAAATGTTTTCATATTCCGCTGGACTACCGTGAGCCGGATTGATTTAGAGTGTTCTTCGGCGCGGTTTGTCCGCGCCCTACCGTATACCTGGAGCCGCTCCCCTTGACTCACACCAACCTCACTTTTGTCGACTGGCTCATCATGCTGCTGTACTTCGTCTTTGTGCTGGGCATCGGCTTTGCTCTCAAGCGCTTCATGAAGACCAGCAAGGACTTCTTTCAGGCTGGCCGCGCGCTGCCGGCGTGGATCTGCGGCCTGGCGTTTATCAGCGCCAATCTGGGCGCGCAGGAAGTGATCGGGATGGGCGCGTCGGGCGCGAAATACGGCATTGCAACGAGCCATTTTTACTGGATTGGCGCGATTCCGGCGATGATTTTTGTAGGCATCTTCATGATGCCGTTTTATTACGGATCGAAGGCTCGGTCGGTGCCGGAATTTCTGCGGCTCAGGTTCGACGAAAAGACGCGGGCGCTCAATGCCTGCTCGTTCGCGGTGATGACGGTCTTTTCGTCGGGCATTTCGATGTACGCGATGGCGCGGCTGATCCAGACGCTGCATGTCTTCGACTACCTGTTTCTGTCGGCGGGGCTGCCGCTGGGCTGGATATTTCACCTGTCGATCGTTCTGTCGGCGATTATCGTGCTGGGGTACATTTTTCTGGGCGGGCTGACCAGCGCCATCTACAACGAAGTGTTGCAGTTCTTTCTGATTATTGCCGGGTTCTTGCCGCTGGTGATCATCGGCCTGAGGAATGTGGGCGGTTGGAGCGGGCTCAAGGCGGCGCTGCCGCAGGCGTATACGCACTCCTGGCGGGGCATGGAACACGCCAGCACCAATCCGCTGGGCGTCGAGTGGTTTGGCTTGGCGATGGGACTGGGATTTGTGCTCAGCTTCGGGTACTGGTGTACGGATTTTCTGGTGATCCAGACGGCGATGGCGACGGATTCGGAGGAGAATGCGCGCCGGGTGCCGCTGATTGCCGCGATTCCGAAGATGTTTTTCCCATTTTTGGTGATCTTGCCGGGGTTGCTGGCGATCGCCGCAGTGACGCCGCATGCCGTAACCGTCGAGCACAAGGATGCATACGGGGCTATCGTTCGCGAAACAACGTTCCCGACGCAGGCCGAGGCGGAGGGCAAGGGACTGGTGCCGGCGAAGACCAATCCTTTGACGGGAAAGATCATGCTGGACGCGAGCGGCAAGCCGCTTTTGGACTACGATCTGGCGATTCCGTCGATGCTGCTGCACTACTTTCCGACGGGCATTCTAGGGCTGGGACTGACCGCGCTGCTGGCCAGCTTTATGAGCGGGATGGCGGGTAACGTGACCGCCTTCAACACGGTTTGGACCTACGATCTCTACCAGTCGTACATCAAGAAAGGGGCCACCGACGCGCACTACCTGGCCATGGGGCGCTGGGCTACGGTCGGGGGCATTCTGCTGTCAATGGCGACGGCGTACGCGGCGAGCGGCTTCAACAACATCATGGACACGCTGCAGTTGGTCTTTTCGTTTGTCAACGCGCCGCTGTTTGCGACTTTCTTGCTGGGCATGTTTTGGAAGCGAACTACGGGGAACGGCGCATTTACGGGGCTGATTTCGGGAACCGTGGCGGCAATCCTGCATCATGGTCTGACGCTGCCGATCGAGGCGCATCCGGGCATCCATGGCGGATGGATCGCGGTGCTGCATCACTATCCCAGCGACATGGCGCAGAACTTTTGGACCGCCATTTGGGCGTTTTCCACCAACTTTATCGTCACCGTTGTTGTTAGCATGTTTGGCAAGCCGAGGGCGGAGTCGGAGCTGGTCGGGCTGGTCTATTCGCTGACTCCGAAGCCGGAGATGGGCCACCTGCCATGGTGGAAGCGGCCCGAGGCGCTGGCAGTGCTGCTGATTGTGATGGTGGTAGGGTTGAATGTGATTTTCCGGTAAGAACAGTGTGAGTGTGAAAAGCAAGAGCAAGTGCAAAGGCAAGAGCTGATCCTTCGCTGCGCTCAGGATGACAAATCGTTTCTCACACTCCACACTCCACACTTCGCATTTCGCACTTCACACTTCGCATTTCGCACTTCACACTCGGGGGTAAGCTGTGAATCTCGATCTACGTATTCCAATGGGGCTGATGTTTACGCTGGTGGGGCTGATCCTTTCGGTCTTTGGACTGATGACCATGGGCGACCCGATGTATGGGAAGTCGGGCGGGCTGAACGCGAATCTGGACTGGGGCGTGGTGCTGCTGTTTTTTGGCGGGACGATGTTCCTGCTGGGCCGTGCTGGGCAGAAGAGGGCGCTAGCCGCGCCCCCGAAACCGGCTGAGCCGGGCTCGAGTCGGCGTGGGCATTGAGTTCGGTGAGGTTCGCGGTCTGACCGGCCCGATTTGGCGCGTGTCCGCTTCCCGTGCAACGAACGCCCCTGACGGACCATACCCTGCGGGTTTACCATCTCACCATCACGGGCGCTTGTCGATTCCGGAAAAGCAGCCTGAATTCGAGTGTGGAGGGCAGGATGGAAGTCGAGTTCACCGCACGTCAGGTCAAGATCTCCAAAATTATCAAGTCGAGCGCGGAAGAGGGGATGGAACGGATTGCGCTGGTTTTAGGGCCAATCACCTCGGCCGCGCTTACGTTTCGCGCGGAGCGGCATTTGCAGATTGTGGAGATCAGCCTGCAGAGCCGTCATCACAGCATTACCGCGCACGGCGAGGGGGAGAGTCAGGACACGGCGCTGCGCCAGGCGCTGGCTCATGCCGAGTTGCAGGCGCAGCGCTTCCGCGACCGGGTGAGGACGCGCAAGCGCCTGCCGAAGGTGGCTCCCACGGCGGAGGCGCGCAAGCCGCGCAAGACCGGCCGCGTGGCGCTCGAAGCGGCTTTTGACGGCGTGGCGGCGGAAAGCAACGGGCATAAGCCGGCGGTTGCCCGCCCGCCGGGGCGGCAAACCAAAGCGGCGATTGCGGTGCATTCGTTTCCGGGCAAGCCGGCCGTGGTGGAACCGCACATTCTTGTTGCGGCGGAGGCGCTGGCAATTCGCCCCATGCGCATTGAGGAAGCGGTAAAAGAGGCGGAGTTTCGCGACCGCGACCTGCTCATCTTTCGCGATCCCCAGGGCGACTTGTTTGTGCTCCACCGGCGCCGGGATGGGAAGATGGAGTTGGTGGAAGTGCCGCTGTGAATTCCCGCGACCGATTTATGACGAAAGTGGCATCGAATCCGAGGACCAATCCGGTTTAGGATTGCCCCATGGCTCGCTCCCGGAAAGCAGCAGCGAAAATTGCCGCGGCAAAGCCTTCCCGCAAGGCTACTATCGAAACTGCGTCCGAGGCTGGGCCGCACACGAAGGAGCTAGTCATCATCACCGGCATATCGGGCTCGGGCAAGGGTTCGGCGCTGAGGGCGCTCGAAGACCTGGGCTACTACGCGGTGGACAACCTGCCTCTGGAGCTTTTGCCCAATTTTGCCGCGCTGGTGGAAGGATCGAGCGCAGCCGGAACCGGCGTTTCACCGGACAGGAAATTCGAGCAGGGCTTGTCGGAAATCGACAAGGCGGTCATCGTCGTGGATGTGCGCGAGGGGCCGACCCTGGAACTGCTGCCGGCCATCCTGCTCAAGGTTAAGAAGACAATCCACACCAGCGTGGTCTTTCTGGATGCTTCGGACGCGGTGCTGGTGCGGCGCTACTCGGAAACGCGGCGTCCGCACCCGCTGAGCCGGTCGGAGATGGTGGCGCGGTCGATCACCTCGGAGCGGCAGATGCTGGACGAGGTGCGCAATCTGGCCGATTTCATCGTGGATACCTCGGGCTTTAACGTCCACGAGCTGCGGGCGTACATGCAGGCCAAGTTCGGCCCGCAGAATGGGGATGGCACGCTGGAAAGCCAGTTGCTCGTCTCCTGCCTGAGCTTTGGCTTCAAGAACGGCGTGCCGCTCGATGCGGACCTGGTCTTCGATGTGCGCTTCTTGCCCAATCCGCACTTTGTGCCCGAGTTTCGCAAACTTACCGGCCAGGATCCGAAAGTGGCGCAATACGTGCGTAACTTCCCGCAAACCGGGGAGTTTTTGACGAAGGTTACGGATATGCTGCTGTTTCTGCTGCCGCATTACATCAAAGAGGGCAAGAGTTATCTCACCATAGCTTTTGGATGCACGGGCGGGCAGCATCGCAGCGTCATGATGGCCGAAGAGATGGCGAAGCGTCTGGGGGAGTCCGGCTTCCGGGTGAAGGCGGTGCATCGGGATATGCCGCGGTGACGTGGCGAAAGCGGGTTGGCACAGAATGAACCGGGTATCCCACAATTAGGTCGCCGGAGCCATTCAAAGCTTGAAATGAGCAAGGAGTATTTGGTGACCGTTTCGAAGAACGCAAAGTCGGGCGCCGCGGCGCGCAAGCGCAGAAATGCCTCGCTGGCTCTCGCTCTTGTTGTTGTCGCCGGGGTGGCGATCGTTTCTTTTCTTCCTTCGGCGGACAAGCGGGCGCTGCATACGGAAGGGCGGCTGCACAATTGGCTCCATCTCGCCGTTTTCACGGTGGTGGGCTTTGTAGCGTCCCGGGCCGCGCATTCTCGTCTGGCGGGGGTCGTCGCTTTCGCGGGCGCGGTGCTCTTTGGATTCGCGCTGGAAGCCGGCGAGCACTTCGTCTTTCACAATCATTTGGAGTGGAAGGACGTGCTGGTGGATGCGATGGGTGTGACCGCCGGAACGCTGTTGGCGATGGCATCCTCCAACAATCGTTTGGACGCGGGGCCAAGATGATCGACACCCGGAGGAGTGTGGCCGGTAAAGGAGGGGCGACCGATCGCCAGCCACCCCTTTGAATTCCCTCGCCGCCGCTCAAGTGGAGTTGGTTTCGGGAGTGTTACTGCCCCTCCACGATCCGTTCCATTTGGCGCGCCGTGTGCTTGCTCTTGCCGTCCAGCTTGTGCGTCGTCAGGCGTCCGTATTGCACGGTTTCGAGCGCAAAATCGCGGTCGTTCCGGTCGAAGCGGAGCGTCACCTTGGACGGGTTGCCGTTGTCGTCGCCAGGGGTCAGAAACCAGTGAAAGCCGACGGGAGCTTTTTCGCTGCGCAGGAAGACCATGTTCTTGATCGGGTCGCGGCGCACCGTGTATTGGCCGGCGGGGCACACTTTGCCGTCCACGGTGAAGTTGAAAGGAACGTTGAGCGTGGCATCGGCCTTTGCGGCGTTGGGAGCCAGGGCGAAGGCGGCCAGAACTGCCGGTGCCAGAACGAGAGAGGAAAGGATGTTTCGCATGGGTATCTCCTTAAACTTACTGAAGATACTCTAGCGAGCTTTTCCGGCAAAGTCGTCAAGTTACCGTCAGGAAACCGTCAAGCTTTCGTGGAAAGAAGCATTTCTTCTTCGATCCGCCCGGCTATGTCGAGATGCGAGTCTTGCCTATCTTTCCATATATCTCCCACAGCCTGTTGCCGTTCCGTGTCGCGCAGGCGATCGGCAACCTTCAGCGCGCGATCGAGCAATTCCGCCGCTTCGGCGCGCGCCTTTCGGTCGAGCGCATGGCGGGCCGCGGTGCGCAGGCAGGCGATGGCGCGGGGCCAGTTGCCTGCGGCTTCGTAGTGGATGGCCATCTCGCGGGCCACGTTCCCTTCCCGGCCGGCGAAGAATTGCGCGAGCCGCTCGGCGATGCGATTGTGGCGGCGCGCGCGCTTGGCTTCCGTTTGCCGCTGCCAGAGCACCTCGCGGTAGAGACCGTGGGCGAAGACGTAAAAAGTGGATCGCGTACCGTCCGGAAGCTCATCCTGGCCGGCGCGCTCGACGAAATACAGCCGCTGCGCCAGCTCCTGGAAGGCTTCTTCCGTCTCGGCGGGATCGAGTTCCAGCGCCGCCGCCACGGCCCAGGTGGTGAAAGCGATGTCCACCAGGCTGGCGCCTTCGAGCATGCGCTGCTCCTGCTCGCCGAGCCGTGCGATTTCCGCCTCGATCATCTGCGCCAGGTCTTCTGGAACGCCGGCTTCCATCTCTTCGGTATCACCCGAAGGCGCCCAGCGCCACTGACCGCCGGCCGCCTCGCGGGTGAGGTAATGTTGCGCCATCAAGTGTTCGAGAATGGCGATGACGAAGAGCGGATTGCCCTCGGAGCGGCGATGGACGAAGGCAACCAGACCCTGCGGCAGGGGTTCCTGATCGAGATCGCGCCCCAGCAGTTCGAGTTTGACCAGGTCGCGGACGGCGGCGCGGTTCAGCGGCGCCAACGGAATTTCATGGCAAAGGCGTCTCATGCGAAGATCCTGCTTCAATTCGCGAAGCGGATGCTCGGCTGCGACCTGTTGCGGGCGGAAGGTGGCGACCACCATCAATTTGGCCGGCGCCCGGCGGCGGGCCAAGGCGGATAAAAGATGGAGCGTCGAGTCATCTGCCCATTGCAGATCTTCAAAGACCAGCACCAGGGGTTTGTCGGCGGCCACTTCTTCCAGCGCGGCGCAGAGGTCGCCCGGCATGCGCTCGCGTTGGCTAAGCTGCGGTGGGCTTGCCTGCGTCGCGCCTGCGTCGCGCCCTTCGTCCCGTCCCAGAGCGGCGAGCCAGCCGGGAGCCATGCGGGCGAAGATGCGGCAGGCCTTTTCGCCGTCGGCGCAGGCGCAAAGCTGACCGAGAGCCTCGGTGACCGGATAATACTGCTCCTTGCGGCTGAGGCCCTCGACGCACTGGCCGCGAACGACGGTGGCGCCGCAAGCTGAGCCTAGCTGGGCGCAGAAGGCGTCCACCAGTGCGGTCTTGCCGATGCCCGCCTCGCCGGTGACGAAGGCGAATTGGCGCGTACCTGAGGTTGCCAGGCTGAAGTACGCGGCGAGCGAGTCCAACTCGTGATGCCGGTTGACGATGCCGGCCGAGGGCGCAAGCTGGGGAGCGGCCGGCGGTTTGACCTCCGCCGCTGGCGCATTGTTTCCGTTTACCGCCTCAGTCACACAAGCGATGAAACGGTAGCCGCGCTTGGGAACGGTCTGGATGAATTGCGGCTGACCGGCGTCGTCATGGAGGGCCTTGCGCAGCTCCAGCATGTACGTTCTGAGGACCTGGGGTTGAACGTAGGTCTCCGGCCAGAGGGCTTCGAGCAGCTCGTCGTGGGTGATGAGACGGCCGGGGTGCTCCACCAGGTAGCGCAGCACGGCGAAAGGCTTGGGCGGCAGCGCGATCGGTACATCCCCGCGCAACAGGCATTCGTTGCCTGTATCCAACCCAAAGACTCCAAACAGCTTCATTCCGAAATACTCCTCCGGAGAGTTATCCCCGGTCGAGGTTTTGCAATCCACCTGCCACTAAGACTATCCGAATCGTTGGACGGCATCCCCCACGCATTGTTGCAGATGGAGGAATTGACTGTAAATCTTCCCTTTTGCCGGACTTTGCTAAGTGTCCGGTAACGGACAGTAGTGTTCGCCAGCGCCCACGCGTTTCATTTCGCGCGATTCAGTTTCCGCGATTCAATCGACGGCGCAGGCGCGGCTTTCCCTCAGCCCCGCGTCCGAACAGGCAGGGTACGCGCAGGGTGGCCCGGTTGTTCCGCGCTTTACGGAATTTTCAGATTCTGAGGGTTTCCGCGCGGCGGATACAATGGAGGGATGCAATCGAGCCCAACGTCGCAGCCGGCCCAATCCGTTCCCGCAGGGTGGGGACGCGTTGCGCAAGGCGGCGCGGCATGAAGCGATTCCTCCGCCTCGGCCTCTACGCGGCTCCCTACTGGTGGCAGTCGCTGCTGGGCGTGATTTTGCTGGCCGCCGTGGGGATGCTGGAGGCGCTGCGGCTGCTGATTCTGGGGCCGGTGCTCAAGACGGTCCTGCAGCCGGGAACGCCGACCTCGGGCATTCCGCTCATTCCCAATCTGCCCAAACCGTACCAATTCGACTTGATGAAATTCGTTCCGCCGCATTTTCACAATGCGTGGACAGTGGTCGCCTTCGCGCTTGTCGCCTCCACGGTGCTCAAGGGTATCTGCGACTACGCCGGGACGTATCTGGTGAACTATGCCGGCTACGGCATGATTACCGACCTGCGCAACACCCTCTACGAAACCATCATGAAGAGCTCGGCGAGCTTTTTTCACAAGCACGCCACCGGAACCATCCTTTCGACGCTCATCAACGACGTGGAGCGGGTGCAGACGGCGGTTTCCGCCGTGCTGGGCGAGTTCCTGCAGCAATCGTTCACGTTCGTCTTCACCATTGCGGTGGTCATCGCGCTGGGCGGAAGGCTGAGCTGGGTCTTGCTGCTCTTCGTGCCGGTAGTGATCACCTCGGCGCGCAAGATCGGCGGAACGGTGCGGTCGCGGACGCGCACCGGCCAGGATCGTGTGGCCGAGATCCAGAATATCCTGCATGAAACCATCACCGGAAACCGGATCGTGAAGGCGTTTTCGACGGAAATCTGGGAGATCCTGCGCTTCAAGAAGGCCGCGCGGAGGCTCTTTCGCGCCAATCTGCACTCAGTGCGGATTCAGTCGATCAGCTCGCCGCTGATGGATGTGATCGGGTCCGTGGCTATTGCGCTGCTGCTCTGGGTGGGGCGCAACGAGATTCTCGCCGGGCGCATGCAGGAGGGGACTTTTGTCGTCTTTATCATCGCTCTCTTCAAGCTCTACGATCCGGTCCGCAAGTTCGCCTTCTTTTACAACAGCTTCCAGCAGGCGATGGGCGCGTCGGTTTCGATCTTCGCCTTCCTCGACATCGAGGACGACGTGCGCGAGCAGGCGCGCGCCCACACCTTCAAGCGGTTCGACAAGGGCATTCGGTTTGAAAAGGTGGGCTTTGCCTACTCGACCGACGAGGGCGAGCACCAGATTCTGCATGAGATCGACCTCGAGGTGCGGGCCGGCGAGATGCTGGCGTTGGTCGGCCCGAGCGGGGCAGGGAAGTCGACGCTGGTCAATCTCATTCCGCGTTTCTACGACGTCTCAAGTGGGCGCATCCTGATTGACGGCCTGGACGTGCGTACTCTCACGCTTGAATCTTTACGCAAACAAATCGCGCAGGTCACGCAGGAGACCATCCTCTTCAACGACACGGTGCGCAACAACATCGCCTACGGCCAGCCGGAGACTTCCTTGAAGCTGGTGGAGCAGGCCGCGAAAAACGCGCTGGCGCACGACTTCATCCTGCGCATGCCGCAGGGCTACGACACGGTGATCGGCGAAAAGGGGATGCGGCTCTCGGGCGGCGAAAAGCAGCGCATCGCCATCGCCCGCGCCATCCTCAAGAACGCGCCGATTTTGATTTTGGACGAGGCGACTTCGGCCCTCGACGCCGAGAGTGAATCGCTGGTGCAGGCGGCGCTAGGCAACCTGATGCAGGGTCGCACCGTGCTGGTCATCGCCCACCGGCTCGGCACCATCCGCCGGGCGACGCGCATTGTCGTGCTTGAGGATGGGCACATTACCGCCATCGGCTCCCATGAGGAGCTGCTAACCAAGTCGCCTACCTACCAGCGGCTCTATGAGTTGCAGTTTTTGGGCGGCGCCGAGAGCGAAATTCCGGCCCCGACGCCGGAGATTGCGATACCCGTGGAGGCAGTCCGATAGCTACCGCGATCGCCAATCCGTCCCCCGTTTCGTCCGGCGTTTCGTCCATGACCGGATTTGCGCGCGTCGCCGCGGAAGTGAACGCTCAGACCGGCATCGTGCTCACGCTCAAGAGCGTGAATCACCGCTTCCTCGACCTCCATCTCCGTCTTCCCGCCGGCTTTGACGATCTGGAGATGGAACTGCGCAAGGCGCTCAAGGAGCAGTTGCTGCGCGGCCATGTCGAGCTCACCCTCCAGGTGGAGCGGACGGCGCAGGCAGCGAGCGGATTCAATCGCGAGCTGGTGGCGGCGTATGTTGCGGCGTTTCAGGCCGCGGCCGACGAGTTCGAGCTACAGGGGCAACCCGATCTGAACGTGGTTCTGCGCATGCCTGGCGTTCTTCAGGCGGAGGGCCGCCCAAGCGACGAGGAGCGCGCGGCTCTGGCGGCCAGCGTACTGCGGCTCCTGATTCCACTGCTGGGCGAGTTGAAGGCCATGCGGCTGCGCGAGGGCGCGGCGCTCGCCGAGATACTCCATGCCACGCTGGACCGGCTGGCGTACGCTGTCGCCGGCGTGGCGGAGTTGCGGCCGGAGGTGGAAGCACGCTGCCGGCAGCGGCTGACGGAGCGGTTGGAGGCTGCGGTTGGCCCGGAAGCGGAAGGCGTAAGCCTGAATCGCCAACGTTTGCTCGAAGAGGTCGCGCTGCTGGTCGAGCGCAGCGACGTTTCCGAAGAAATTGCGCGCATGGAGACGCATATTCAGCACTTCCGCTACGTGCTCGCGGCGGGTGGCGAAACCGGCAAGAAGCTCGATTTTCTTTTGCAGGAGATGAATCGCGAGGCCAACACGTTGTTGTCGAAGACGGCCGGCGTGGCGGACAAAGGAACTCGAATTACCGAATTGGGACTGGCCATGAAGACGGAGATTGAAAAGGCGCGGGAACAGACCATGAACCTGGAATGAAGCAGGGAATAGGGACAAGGGAATAGGGAACAGAAAAACGACAAGGTAAGATTGGGAGACAGTGGCAGGCATACTTTTTATCATTTCGGCGCCCTCGGGCTCGGGTAAGAGCACGCTGGTCAACGGGCTGCGCTCGCAGTTGGGCGGCCTCGATTTTTCAATTTCCTGGACAACGCGCAAGCCGCGCGGTTCCGAGCAGGATGGGCGCGAGTACCACTTCACTACGCGCGAAGAATTTGAGCGCATGATCGCCGCCGGTGAGTTCCTCGAGTATGCCGAAGTCTTCGGCGAGAACCTCTACGGCACCGCCCGGCGCTCTTTGGACGAAGCCAAGGCCGCCGGCCACGATCTGCTGCTGGACATCGATGTCCAGGGCGCGCGGCAGGTTCGCGAGCGGATGCCGGAGGCGGTCAGCATCTTCGTCATGCCTCCCAATCCCAAGGCGCTCAAAACGCGTTTGCGCAACCGCAGCCGCGCCGAGGGCAACGTCGACGAGGCGGATTTAGAGCGCCGATTGAACGAAGCGCGTAAGGAAATTGAGAATTATCGTCAATACCGTTATATTCTGGTTAACGATATCCTAGAGAGAGCCGTCGCCCAACTGGAAGCAATCGTCCAGGTGGAAAGAAATCGACAGAACGGCAAACCGCTCGACAAGCGCGCCAAACGGGAGCTGGAGATCGCGGAAAGTTGCCGCGAAGTCAATTCCAGAGAACGGTTACGGCCGGTACTGGAATCGTTCGGGATCGATCCCGGCGACGGCCCGCACCAATACCCGCTGCTGTGACCCGGTTCGGTGACCTGGGCCGGAAATGTACGCACGACAAAATCTTGGAGGAAACTAATGACACCCGATCTGCCGATTGAGACTACGTTCGACTCCAACTATCGCAAAGTGCTGGTCGCCGCCCGCCGCGCCCGTCAAATTCAGAGCGGCGCAAGCCCCCTGGTGCGCAGCAGCTCCAACAAAGCGTGCAGGCTGGCTCAGGAAGAGATTCAGGCCGGCAAAATCGCCTACGTCCACACCGGCCCTCCGCCGGAAAAGCCCACGCTCGAAGATCCGGGCATTCCCATCCTGGCCATTTAAGTCATCCGGCGCGGAAAGCGCCTATCGAAACTGCCTTGAATGGCTCGCGCCCAAACTGCGGACCTCCTTGAATCACTCTTGCCGCCCATGTAGCATGCGCGTTGGGCCCGACGATCCGCACCGGAGCCAGCCTTTCAATGACCGTCGCCCTGAGTCGGGATTCCGCTTCCATGTCTACGAGTTCGCGCAACATTCCCTCGATGGACGGGCTGCGCGCCCTGTCTATTCTGCTGGTGATTTGCGGTCACGCAAGCTGGTATTTCCCAGCCTGGGTGGCCGGCAGTCTGTTGTTCCGGTCCGCGATAGGGAACGGAAGAAACGGGGTCGCAGTTTTTTTCGTGATCAGCGGCTATCTCATTACCAGTTTGCTGCGCCGGGAGTTTGAAAAGACGGGGACCGTTTCGCTGAAGCATTTTTATTTTCGGCGTTCGATGCGGATCTTCCCGCCGTTCTATTTTTTTCTTGCGATCATGGCCGTGCTCTGGGCGCTGGGATGGGTCAAGCAAGATGGAGCCACTTTTCTGGCGGCGGCGACCTATACCTTGGCTCTCGTTCCACGTCATACCGGTTACTTTATCGAGCACAGTTGGTCTTTAAGCATTGAAGAAATCTTCTATCTCTTTTGGCCTTTCGCCTTCCTTGTCTGGCATCGGCGCCAGCGCGCTGTCCATGTCGCGGTTGCACTCATTCTCCTCCTGCCGGTGCTGCGAGTCGCGCTCCATTTCCTGGCGCCCACACTGCGGGGCCACGAAAACTACATGATTCAGGGCTGGATCGATACCATGATGGTCGGCTGCATGCTTGCACTGCTCAAGGGGCGGGATCGGTGGGACCGGTGGCGGCTCCGCTACTTGAACCCTTGGACCGCGGGAGCCATGGTCCTGCTTGGATTCGTTCTCATGCCTGCGGCTTTGCTGGTACTGCCAAAGGAGCTTTCCAGTTTTCTCAGCCTGGCGGTGAAGCCGACCGTCCTTGCCTTCTGCATCGGCGGAATCCTGATCTATTTGATCGAGTCGCCCGGCGGATGGGCGGGAAGAATTTTGAACCACGCGGTCGTGCGGCACATCGGGATCGTCTCCTATAGCTTGTACTTGTGGCAGCAACTGTTTACCTCCGATAAGATTCCCGTGTTGCCGTTGGGATTCTTGTTCGCCTTTGCGGCCGCGGAGTTTTCGTTTTGGCTGGTCGAGAAGCCGAGCCTGCGACTGCGCGCGAAGCTGGAAAGCCAACTCCTGTAGCTTTTTTTGTTTTCGGGCCGGCGGCGGCCGCTCTGGTCACCGTCGGGCTCGCCGGACTGTCCGGCGAGGTTCTCCAGTGTTGCTACTCCAACCGGTAATCAAAGGATTCCAAATCATGAGATTGTTCCGAACTCTTTCCTTTCCCCTGCTGACTCTCGCCACCCTCCTAACCACCGTCGTCCCCTATTCCTCGGCTCAGGTGATGCCCTCGCCGACAACCCCAGTGATTGGCAACGAGACCACTGTCAGCGCCGATCCCACGGTTGCCCGGCCGAATTCCAATCACTGCACCGTGACGCTCTTCCAAGACCTGGAGTTCGCGGATTTCAACACCAAGAATTTCAGCTACACACCGCCATCGACAAAAGTCTGCCCCGGACCGTGGTCCAAAGTAGTGCTTACTGTCGACTTCACGGTGACAAAGGGAACGCAGTACGACCGCACCGGGCAATTTTATCTGGGCGGCGCTATTCTCTTTTTCGGCACGACCGCGGAGCCGCGCCTCGACTTTACCCCCTTTTGGCATGTGGAGAGCGACGTAACCGATCTGAGCGCTCTATTGACCTCGCCGCAGGCCGGCACGGCGCTCTTGGGCAACTACGTTGGCGTATACAACGGGGTGGATTACAACGGCATCGTCTACGCCACGGCCAAGCTGGCGTTCTATGAAACCAACGGTGAAAACCCGGCGGCTTCCGTCCCAAATCGGGTGATCGGTCTCACCGGCAATAACGGTTCGTACGCCTTGAACAGCCCCAACAGCGTCGATAAGCAGTCGGTCACTCTGCCTACCAATGTGACTTCCGCCTATCTGGACGTCTTTGCACAGGGCCAGTCCGACGACGAATTTTGGTACACATGCGTACCGAACGCCCTGACGATGTTGCTCGAGAGCTGCGGCGATACCGGCTTTCGCGAGACGGAGATCACCATTGACGGCAAGCCGGCCGGCGTGGCGCCGGTGACGCCGTACATCTTCACCGGCGGCATCGACCCGCTTCTGTGGGCGCCCATCCCCGGTGTGCAAACGCTCAATTTCAAGCCCTACCGCGTCGACCTGAGTCCCTTCGCCGGGCTGCTCTCGAATGGCAAGACGCACACCGTCGGAGTGCAGGTGTACAACGCCGACAGCTACTTTTCGATCACGGGCAATTTGCTCCTCTACACCGATCCGGTCCTGACCAAAGTTACTGGCGAGGTAGTCTCCAACAACCTGACCGCGGAGCCGTCTCCCGAACAGTTCGACGACATCACCGCCGATGGCAACGGCAACGCTTACGGTTCGATCAGCATCAAGTCGAACCGGCAGTACACGATCGTGGGCCATGTTGCGACCTCGGAAGGGGAAAAGGTTTCGACCGTGTCTCAGGATGTCACCTTCAACCAGACCCAACTGTTCACCATCAACGAGTCCGAGTACGTGCAGGATGTGAAGCAGACCACCAACGCCTACGCCGCCAGCAGCGCCAACGTCGGCGGCCTGGAGACGAACACGAGCAACAGCTTCAGCTTCCCGCTAACGGTCAACTTAAGTGAGGTCGCAAACCAGCAGGGCGGATATTCCGTGACCACCCAGGTTTCCCAGCAGTGGCTGGACAAGACCGAGCAGTCGCAGGGTTCGCTCGCGGAGTACAGCTCCCAGGCGTCCAACACGGTCAACGCCAAGGACACGCTGCTTTACGACTCCAGCTTCAACTATCTCGGCCACACCGGCTCCGCAACGACGCAAACATACAACTCCAACGACACCAACGGCGACTGCTACAGCCGCACTCTGACCGCTGCGAACCAGAAGCTGACCTCGCTGACGGACGGAGCGGCCTGCCAGTAAAACCCGCATCGCGGCATCTTCCGCCACCGGAGATGCCGCGGTGGCCTATCCCCATAAGCCGCGCGCGTTCTACAATCGGGCTATGAAGGTCATGGTCGGCGTTAGCGGCGGCATTGCGGCTTACAAAGCGGCAGAAGTGGTGCGCGCGCTGCAAAAACAGGCGCTTGAAGTGCGCGTGACGATGACGGATGCGGCGCAGCGCTTCGTCCAGCCGCTTACCTTTGCCGCGCTCACCGGGCACAAGGTCGTCACCAGCCTCTGGCCTGATTCGGAAGAGCCGGGCGCAGGCCAAAACGCCAGTCAGGACACCGGCATCGAGCATATCGCCGAGGCGCAGTGGGCGGATGCCCTTTTGGTCGCCCCGGCTACGGCAGGCATTCTGGCCAAGTTTGCCCACGGCATGGCCGACGATTTTCTTACAACGATGTATTTGGCGACGACTGCTCCGGTGCTGGTCGCGCCAGCCATGAACGTGAATATGTGGGAGCATCCGGCGACGCAGGCCAATCTGGAACTGCTGCGCCAGCGCGGCGTCAGGGTCATCGAGCCGGGTTCCGGCGAACTGGCCTGCGGCATGGTCGGTCCCGGTCGCATGGCGGAGCCGGAGTTTATCGCCAACGCCGTTTTGAATGCGCTTGGCCGCAGCCACGACCTAGCCGGTGAGACAGTTCTGATTACCGCCGGCGGCACGCGCGAGGCGCTCGATCCGGTGCGTTTCCTCGGCAACCGTTCGAGCGGGAAGATGGGCTACGCCCTGGCCGAGGCGGCGCAGAGTCGTGGGGCTAAAGTAATTCTCATTAGCGCGCCCTCAGCGCTCTATCCTCCGGCCCATTGCGAACTCGTTAAAGTCACCACCGCCGACGAGATGCGCGCCGCCGTCCTCAGCCGCATGACGGAAGCCACGCTGGTCATCAAATCCGCAGCCGTGGCCGACTACCGCCCCAGCAACGTCGCTGACCAAAAACTCAAGCGCACCGGTCCCATGACCATTGAATTCCTGCCCACCGAAGACATTCTGGCCGAGGTCGTCCGACAGCGCCGCCCTGGGCAGTTGATCGTGGGTTTCGCCGCCGAAACAGAAAATCAACTAGAAAACGGCCGAGCGAAACTGCTGCGCAAGGGCGTGGACGCGATCGTCGTCAACGACGTTTCGCGCGAGGGCATCGGCTTCGACTCGGACTCGAACGGCGCAACGTTCCTGACCGCAACCACCGCGATCGACCTGCCCGAAATGTCCAAACGCAAGCTCGCCGACCGCATTCTGGATGAAATTGTCGGCCTGCGCCGCCCCCAGTCGCTGCTGGTCGAGCTCTCCGGCATGGAATCGGAGTTGGCCGCGGAAGGCATTGGCGGGGACGATTTTGCCCCCGCAGCCGGCCGGCGCGGCCAGATTATCATCGAGTAGAACCTTTGACTCCGCCCTTGCATCCACTCGATCCAAACGACCCCGAAATGCGCGATGCGCTCCACGCCCGCCTGCGATTTTACCGCGATCTTGGCATCGGCGAGTTTTATCGCCGCGAAGTGGACATGAGCGCATACAGCGCGCCGGAAAGTTTGCCGGAACCAGCGCAAATCCCCGTGCAAACCGCGCCGGAACCGCCGCCGGCACTTTTTCCCCAATTACAGGAGACCGAAATCGCACTCCGCAAGCCTTTTCCCGCCGCGCCCCCCATCGCCCCGCCCGTCCCGCCCGAGCAGCACTTTGCCGCGCTGAAGCTGATCCGCGACGAGATCGGAGACTGCACCCGCTGCGCCCTTGCCGCCGGCCGCAACAAGCTGGTCTTCGGCGACGGCGACCCCAACGCCCGCCTGATGTTCGTCGGCGAAGGCCCTGGCGCGGACGAAGACGCTTCGGGGCTGCCCTTTGTGGGCCGCGGTGGCCAGTTGCTCAACAACATGATCCAGGCCATGGGCCTCAAGCGTGAGCAGGTCTACATCGCCAACGTGGTCAAGTGCCGCCCGCCTGCCAACCGCACTCCCGAGCCGGACGAGGCGCACACCTGCTCGCCCTTCCTCTTCCGCCAGATCGACGTGGTGCGCCCGCAGGTCATTGTCGCGTTGGGCCAGACTGCCGTCACCTATCTTACCGGCGAAAAACGCTCGCTCGCGGCCTGGCGGGGCACCGTCCATCCCCTGCGCGGGACCAAGCTCATCGTTACCTACCATCCAGCGTTCTTGTTGCGCGACCCCAACCAGAAAAAACACGCCTGGGCCGACCTGCAAATCGCCATGCGGGAACTGGGGCTGACGCCGCCTGCGCGGAAGTAGGTTCCGGTTATCCGGCGTGCGCGCATGAATAGTCTCTTATCCGATTTGAGTTCGCCGCTCCGCTGTCCTGGCCACGTTGAGCGCCTTCACCGCGGCTACCAGATCGGCATAGGCCGTCGTCTTGCCGGTCAGATTCTGGTAGTTGGCGGCAAGGGTGATTCCGCCGGCCTGCCCGAACTCCGAAAAGGAAAGTGAGTTGAAGGTGGCGAAGACAAAAAATAGATGGCCCTATAGCTCGATGGTGGCCTTAGCGCTTCTGAAATGCCTGCCTGACTACGGAATCAGGTAAGCCCCGGGAATCTTACTATCGAGCGTAGCCAGGATCGCCCCGTGCCTCGCCGCGAGTTGTACCAGATGCCCGTCCGTGGTTTGTGCGCCCGTCTTGACCCACGGTGGCAGCCCATCTGCATCCAGATCGTCGAAGAGGAAATGGATTGCATACTGCGGATCGAGTTTTACTCCGGTAAGTTGCGTGCGAGCCTGATTGACATCGGCCAGATAATTGGGAGTCTGAGCAAGTATTCGAACGAAGCCCAATTCTGTGATCGGACAAGTGAGAAGAGCCGAGAATTGTCTGCTAGCTACCCACGTCGCGACGCGCTGGTGAAACTGATGCTGGCGAACGCCAAGCGCGATCAGAGTGCTTACGTCCAACAGGTAGGTCGGATATTGGCTGGCAGGATCGGTCGGCGAATTGCTCACGGGAAATCGACCAACATTGCGCGGACTTGATCGTGGGTCAAAATCGGCGCGTCGGGCCCGAAGTCAATGACTGGGAGCCCGGTGATGGGATCGTCAACGAGTTTGCCCGCGTGCTGCTTTGCGGAAATCCGATCTGCGCCGCCATTCGGGTGCAGGACTGAGACTTCGAGCAGATCGCCAGGGGCGTAGCCGAGCAGGTCTATCGGTTCCCGAGGAACCAGCGACTTGCCGTCGTTGGAAACGAGCATCTGCATACTGCTATCGTACCCCGCGCCAAGCCCGACCGCAACGAAAGTCATCTGAAATCTTCGCCGGGTTGCTACTCATTCCGCCAAAGCGCCACACCGCCCAGCAGCCCCTCTTCATTGGGCACGATGCGCACGTTCCTGGGAAGCTCGAACTTGATGTGCTTGGCGTTACCGCCGCCCAGGTGGAGATAGTCCCAGTTGAATAACTGGCTGGTCTGCTCGATGGCTTTCTGGACTAACTCATTCCATCTCTTCTTGCCGTATTTCTCGATTCCGCGCAGGCCGAGATAGTCTTCGTAAGTGTGCTTGCGCCAGGGGTGGTGCGCCAGTTCCAAGCCGGGGCAGAGGCGGCCGTCTGTGAACAGCGACGAGCCCAGGCCGGTGCCAAGCGTCAGGCATAGCTCCACGCCTTTGCCGTAGGTTGCGCCATAGCCTTGTACCGAGGCGTCGTTGGCCACGCGGACCAGCTTCTTCCACTGCACCTGTAGCTGTTCCTGCAAGGGAAAATGCGCCCACTTGGGGCTGAGGTTGTGCGCGGCCAGCGTTACGCCATTCTTGACCACACCGGGAAAGCCGACGGAAACGCGGTCGAAGTCGCCGATCTGGTTGCGCAGGTCGTCGAGAACAGCCAGAACTCGCTCCGGTGTGGGGTCTTCCGGAGTGAGCGCGCGAAAGCGTTCTGAGACCGGCTTGCCGTGTACGTCGAGGGCCATCATCTTGATGCCGGTGCCGCCAATGTCCACCGACAGAGTTACGGGTCCGGCGAGCTCGGGAGTGGCGGCGTGGGGCTTGAGGAGCGCGGTCGAACGGGCGGAGGGGATTGCGGCGCGTTTTTTCATCAGCATAAATTCTATACGGGCTACCAGCTTTCTTGCCCCGGAAGGCGACGGCCGGATGCCCCGAAAGTTAGATAGACGCAGAAGTTACGAAGGTATATTCTAAAGTGACCTTCGGGGGATTACCGATTGTGGGCCAATGCAGTCCTTGCCGACATCGCAGATTTGGGGGAGGAATGGAATGGCGATATTCAAGTGCGAGGCGTGCCGGGACGGCTCCTTGGAACCTTTTCCGATCAGTATGGCCTTTCAGCCGATTGTGAACGTTGAGACCAGCGAAGTGTACGCCTACGAAGCTTTGGTTCGCGGTCTGAACGGCGAATCGGCGGGAGTAGTCCTGAGTCAGGTCAACGACGCCAACCGCTATGCGTTCGACCAGAATTGCCGTGCGAAAGCGATCACACTTGCCTCGCAGCTTGGCCTCGCGGAGACTGGAGCGATGCTTTCCATCAACTTCATGCCGGGTGCGGTCTACAGTCCGGCCACCTGCATCCAGCACACGCTCAGGACGGCCAGCAACGTCGGTTTTCCATGCGATCGGCTGATCTTTGAAATCATTGAGGGCGAAAAGGTCAACGATCGCGCCCATCTGGCCGCCATTGCGCAGGACTACCGAAGGCGGGGATTCAAGATGGCGCTGGACGATTTCGGTGCCGGCTATTCCGAGTTGAACCTGCTTGCCGACCTGCCGATCGATATTCTCAAGCTCGATATGGAACTGATCCGCGATCTCGATCGCCGCCCGGCCGCTCAGACAATCATTCGTCATGTGGTTCCAATGGCTGAGGATTTGGGCGCAACGGTCGTTGCGGAAGGGATTGAGACCTTCGAGGAGTACGAGACGCTGCGCGGCCTTGGCATTCGACTGATGCAGGGTTATCTTTTCGCTAAGCCCGCGTTCGAGGCTCTGCCTCGGATCGCGATACCGGCAGAGCGGCAAACGCAGGCTTCCTGACGATGCGCGCGCCGGGGCCATCCCCTAAACTGGGGGTTGGCCGTTATGCCCATCTACTGCGAAGTCGCGCTGCCCATCCCGCTGGACCGGACATTCACCTACCTGGTCAGTGCCGAGATGCGCCTCTTGCGCGGCTCGCGGGTGATCGTCCCTTTTCGGAATGAGAAGCTGATCGGCGTGGTCACGGAGCTGCACGGCCGCGCCCCCGAGGAATTCGAGGCCAAGCCCATCGAGACCGTCCTCGACGAGGAGCCGCTGCTTTCCGGCCAGTTGCTGGAGCTTGCCGGCTGGATGGCGCAATATTACCTGGCTCCGCTCGGCGAGGTGCTGCGCGGCATGTTGCCGCTTTCGGCCGAGGTGCGCCGCACCGTCAGCTACCGCATCGCCCCCGCCGGGCGCGACGCGCTGGCGCGCAGCTTCGACGGCGCGGAAGCCGCCCAGCGTGGCAAAGCCTCCGCGGAGGATCGCGACATCGAGCGGAAAGTGCTCGAGCGCCTCGCAGACGGCGAGCCGGTAAAGCTGAGTTCGCTGCGCACGGCGACTGCGGCGAGCCTGCCCCTGCTGGCCGCCATGGTGCGCAAAAAGTGGATCGCCCGCGAAAATACCGCTGCAGAACAGGATGCGCGCCGGCTGGACCGCTTCGCCGTGCTGATCCCCGAGGCGCGCCTGCCTGCGCTCACCGCCAACCAGCAAGCCATCCTGGCCGAGCTGGCGGCCTGCGGCGGCGAAGTTTCCTTGGCTGCGCTGCGCGAAAAGGGTTCCTCTGCGAGCACGCTGCAAACGCTGGTGCGGCGCGGGCTGGTTCGCATCGACGAGCGCCCGGCGAGCTTTCGCCTGAGCGGCATCGGCCATGTCAACCCAGCGCATGAGCTGAACGAGCAGCAGTTGGAGGCGCTGGCGTCGATTGCCACGGCCGCCGGCTTTCAGTCCTTTCTGCTCCACGGGGTGACCGGCTCGGGCAAGACGGCGGTGTATCTGGCCGCCATGCAGCGCGCGCTCGATCGCGGCCAGGGCGCAATTCTCCTTGTCCCAGAGATTGGCCTCACGCCCGCCGCCGCCGCGCAACTGGACGCGACCTTCGGTAACCGCGTGGCGCTATTGCACTCCGCCCTCACCCCGCCGGAGCGTTCCGAGCAGTGGCATCGCATCCGCCGCGGAGACGCCCCGATCGTCGTCGGCACCCGCTCGGCGATCTTTGCGCCCGTCGTGAATCTCGGTCTGATCCTGGTCGACGAAGAGCACGACCAGAGCTATAAGCAGGAAGAGACGCCGCGCTACAACGCCCGCGACGTGGCCGTGATGCGCGCCAAGCTGGCCAGCGCGCCGGTGGTGCTCGGCTCGGCCACGCCGTCGCTTGAAAGCTGGCAAAACTGCGAAGCGGGCAAATACCGGCGTATCGCGATGGCCGAGCGCGTCAACAATCGGCCTCTGCCCACCGTCGAGCTGGTGGATATGCGCGTCGAATTTCAGCAGACCGGCCATGCTTCGGGAAAAGAACAGCTTTTTTCGAGACTCTTAATTACCGAGACGCAGGCCGCGCTCGACCGCGGCGAGCAGGCCATGATCCTGCTCAACCGGCGCGGGTATTCGTTTGTGGCCATGTGCCGCAGTTGCGGAGAAAAGCTTGAGTGTCAGAACTGCGCCATCTCGCTCACCCACCACAAACCGATCGATTCGGAGGAAGCAATCGCCAGCGCCGGCCAGCGCCTGGAGTGCCACTACTGCGGCTTTCGCCGCACCGTGCCCAAGACCTGCCCCAAGTGCGACAGCGAGCACCTGTATTACCTGGGCGCAGGCTCGCAGCAGGGCGAGGAGCGATTGCAGGAGATATTCCCCTCGGCGCGGATCGGCCGCATGGACCGAGACTCCGTCCGCGGCCGTTACGACATGGAGCGTCTGCTCGCGCGCCTGCATTCAGGCGAAATCAACCTGCTTGTCGGCACCCAGATGATCGCCAAAGGCCACGATGTGCACGGAGTCACGCTGGTCGGCGTCGTTGGCTGCGATCACGCGCTTTCCATGCCGGATTTTCGCGCTGCGGAGCGGGTATTTCAGTTGATGACGCAGGTTTCCGGTCGCGCCGGCCGTGGCGAGCTTCCCGGCCGTGTGGTGGTGCAGACGTACCATCCCGACCACTACGCGATCCTGGCCGCCTCCACGCACGACTACGCTGGCTTTGTGGCGCGCGAGTTGAAGTACCGCCGCTGGATGCACTATCCGCCCTTCGGCGTGCTGGCCAATTTGCTCGTCGTCTCAAAAAAAATGGAGGAAGCGGCTGGGTGGTCGGCCGTGCTCGGCAAGTGGTTCCAAAAGACCGCGCCCGAAGGTGTCCGCATTCTGGGCCCCTGCACCGCGCCCATCGCCCGCATCAAGGAAACCTACCGCTTCCACTTGATCCTGAAAGCCGCCTCGCGCAAGGCGCTCAACTCGGCCTTGCGCGGAGCCTTGGATCACGCCGAACAGGCAGGAATTCCCCGCCGCAACCTCATTGTCGACGTCGATGCTCTGCGACTGATGTAGCCGCTACGAATTTGGGGCTACCAGGTAAAGACGCGTGCGCCGCTCTCTCGCGCCCGGCTGCGGTCTTCCTTGAACGAGATGCTGTTGGCGCCGATTTCCCCCACCTGGATGCCGGGCAGCATCGGAACAGAGCCGGCAAACTCCTCGATCTGGCCCGCGCCATGGGCATCCATCAAAGAGGCTGCGTGATCGGCTTGCTCGCGTGTGCCGGTCACAAACATCAGTACGCCGCCGCGCTGCACGCTGGCCACATAGGCCTCGCTTTCCTCTTCCGTAGCTCCCATCGAGTGCAAGTTCTGCGCCAGCGCCGCGCCGAAATCGATCGAGGGCGTACTCGAAGAACTGTCCACCACGCCCGCAGATTTCGAAACCAAACGGATGGCGTCGGCGGAAATTCCATCGCCGCGAAGCGCCTCCGATACCAGGTCTGCGGCGTACATCTGATTGAAAACTCCAACTGCTGTTTCTGCCATGGTTTCCTCCAACTTCGGCTTGATCCTATCGCCTTCCCATCCGCTGGGCAGCCCTGTTTTGCTCACGGCCACCAGGGCTTCGCCCTATCGTTCGCGTCGCAGGTTGCCGATCCGCGAGATTTTCCGAACAGGAGTGTTCTGCCGCAAGAAACCGCGATCGACAATCGCCCATTTTCCTTCAGAATGTCCAGGCGCCTCGGCTGGCAATCCGACAGAAGGTCGCAGACCGCTACGCCTTTCGGGGGATATAAGTTGCTCCTCATGTTTTCTATCCTTAGCCGATGAATGATGCAGAGCAGCCGCCGTCATTCATCTCCCGAACCGGGAACAAGCGTCAAGAATCTTCGGATCGATTCGGCGGTCCAGATCGCAATCGGCGATTCGATCGGGACCGCACAGAACTTGAAGATTGCGCAGACAAGAGCAGGAGCGCTCGTGGCTCCCGGCAGGTGGGTGATGGTATGGGAAACTGGTCAGTCGGCGTGACGCCGAGAACGATTTCCGGCAAGGAAGAGAAGCGCAAATTGGACTGGACGAAGCTGGAACAGCATCTTCAGGAAATTGGCACCCTGCATACCAGCATCTACCGCGTCGCCCGCGATCTTTCGCCAGCGCTCGTGTTGAGTGGATACTGGTTTTTCAAGCATCCTGGGCTCATGTTTCAAGGCTCGGATTGGTGGTATGTCCCTCGTGTAAGCCTGCTGGAGATTGCCATGCTGGCCGGCGTCACGCTCCTCTCGCGCATGGCCACCGGAAGCGGACGCGGTTCCCGCGGCGAATTGCTGCACAAAGAAATGGCCGCCAGCTTCCTCGCCTCGCTTCTGTGCGCCTTGTTCATCTATCCGGCCCTGCTGGCCAAACTCGACTGGCAGCAAGGCTTGCGCGTGGACGCCGGTTTCTTCCTCGCCACTTCGCTGTTGAGCCTCATCTTTCTGGCGATCGCTTGCTTTGTCGGATGGGTCTCGATCGACTCGCTTATCCCAAAGCGCGAGGTGCTCATTGTCGGTTCCGGCAACGGCGGTCAGGCGGCCTTTGAAGAGATGGTCGATTCGCCCGTATACAACGTCGTCGGTGTCCTCGACGATGCCTTTATCGGCACCCCTTCCATGCGCGAACGCTACCTCGGCGGCCTCGAATCGCTCGATACGCTGCTCAAGGAAAATCCGATCTCGGTGGTCTACTGCTCTCTGCCAGTTAAGTCGATGTACGAGTCGATTCAGCAAGTGATTGCGATCTGCGAAAAGTTCGGCGTCGAGGTGCGGCATTCTTCGCATGTCTTCCAAACCACCATCGCCAAACTCAATCGCAAACCGGGAAAGAACTACTCGATTCTGAGCATGGTGCGCGACGATTCCACGCGATACGCCAAGCGCGCCATCGACATCCTCGGCGCCGGAACCCTGTTGCTGCTCACGCTGCCGATTCTGGTTGTGGCCGCGATCGCCATCAAGATCACCAGCCCCGGACCGATCTTCTTCGTGCAGGACCGCTACGGATTGCATCGCCGCCGCTTTCGCATCTTCAAGCTGCGCACCATGGTCGTCAATGCCGAAGTGCTGCAGGCGCAACTCGAACATAAGAACGAGATCAACGGCCCCGCCTTCAAGATCAAGCAGGATCCGCGCGTTACAAAAATCGGAGCGTTTCTCCGTAAGACTTCCATCGACGAATTGCCGCAGCTTTGGAATGTCATCACCGGCGATATGTCGCTGGTAGGCCCAAGGCCGCTCACCGTGCGCGACGTGCTCAAGATCGAAGATTACTCGCAACTGCGGCGTTTCAGCGTACTCCCCGGAATTACCTGCATCTGGCAGATGAGCGGGCGCAGCAATGTCGACTTCGATAACTGGATCCGCCAGGATCTCGAATATATCGATAAGTGGTCCCTGTTGCTCGACCTGAAGATCCTCGTCGGAACCATTCCGGCCGTGCTTTGGGGCAAAGGCGCGATGTAAGCGTGTGAGTCTGAAATGCGAGTGTGAAGTGCAAGTGCGAGTGTGAGTGCGAAGTGTGAGTGTGAAGTGCGAAGTGTGAGTGTGAAGTGCGAAGTGCGGAGTTAGAGTGTGAGAAACGGTTTGTCATCCTGAGCGAAGCGAAGGAGCTGCTTTTGTTCTTGCCTTTGCCTTTCGCACTCCCCACTTCCCACTGCGTCACTCCCTCGGCGCCAGCGCTTCGGCAATCTCCAACAGGATCGCCTCCGCCGCCATCGCTGGGTTGGCAGCCTGCGTGATAGGTCTTCCCACCACCAGATAATTCGCTCCCCGCTCCAGAGCGAAGGTGGGCGTGGCAATCCTCTTTTGGTCGCCGGGATGCGCACCCTCCGGGCGAATGCCCGGCGTCACCAGCACACCCTCCGGTCCTGTGAGCGCGCGCAAGGCCGCGGCCTCCTCAGGAGAGCAAACGAAGCCGCGAATTCCGGCATCGAGACCCAGCCTCGCCAGCAGCGCCACCTGATCCGCCGGCTCATTGCCTACGCCGATCGCCTCGAGCTGCACCCGGTCCATGCTAGTCAGCACCGTTACGGCCAGCAGTTGCGGGGCCGATGCCACTCCCGCCGCGGCTTCTTGCGCCGCGCGCAGCATGGCCGGCCCGCCCGCCGCATGCACGGTGAGCATACTGGCTCCGAGCGATGCCGCCGAGCGCACCGCACCCGCCACCGTGTTGGGAATGTCATGCAACTTGAGATCGAGAAAGATCGAGTGCCCGCGGTTCACCAGCGTCTCCACGATCCCGCCTCCCGCCGCGATGTAAAGCTCCAGCCCCACCTTGAACCACTGGCAATGGTCTTCGAGCTGTCCCGCCAGCGCCAGCGCCGCCTCGGCCGTTGGCACATCCAGAGCGACTATCAGATGTTTTTTTGCCAGTTCCAGAGGCGAATCGGCTGGAACACGGCTACCCGGAGTGGGCACAGAGTCGGAGTTCGTCATCGAAACTCACTGTACCACGGACCAAACCCTGCCTTGGGATAAGAATCTTCTAACGCGACGCCGCCGGGTCTTCCGGCCGTCCCAGGTCCGGCCAGTTCAGTTGCGCCGACTCCGCCCCCTCGATCTTTTCCAGGCGCACACGTTCGTTGCCGCGCCCGTTGAATCCGAGAGACTTAGCCGCGCGGAACGATAAGTCCACAATCAGCCCGGTAGGCACCGGCCCGCGGTCGTTGACCCGCACCATGATCGAGCGCCGGTTGCGCAGGTTGGTCACCCGCAGCAACGTGCCGATCGGCAGCGTCCGGTGCGCGCAGGTGAGCATGTTCAGGTCGAAGGCTTCGCCGCTGGCCGTGCGCCGCCCTTGGAAGCGGCGACCGTACCATGAGGCTCTTCCAACCTGCGTCCACTTGTGCGCCTTGGGCGCGTGCGGGTCGATTTTGTCGTGCGGACGCTCGGCGCCGTTCGCCGGGACGCCGGAAACCGTTACCAGCAGCGCAAGAGCGGCGAGGGTAAAGGCACGAGGACGGCTGCTTGGATTGCATACTGTGTTTGTCGTCATAGGCAACTCTCGCAAGTCTACTGGGGATCGAATCTCAAGTCAAAGATTTGAGGCATTTTACGGCCAATCTTGCTCAAGTCCGGCCGTCTTGTTCCCGCCTCGGATCGGCGCTCGGCAGGTTACTCATCAGTTAATACCGGCACAGTTAACGCAAGCCTCGGCTCAGGTAAGTCCTTTCCGCAGAGGAGCTTCCCGTGTTGACTCATTTCGCAACAGCCGGAACCATGCGCAGAGCGACGTGACTTTCCACACCCATGGCGCGGCGGCTGACAAAATTCTTCTTTTTTCCTTCCGCGAGCCACCGTGAGGCGCGTTCGAGCAGGAACTGTGCTTCCGATTCCGCCCTCGATGGCTCCGGCCTTCCCCCAGTTTTCGCTTTGGGAGGAGGGTGGAAGCGGCGGTTAGGATGAAATTGGGAGACGATTCGCAAGCATTCGGACGCATCGGCTGATCCCGTAACCCCGATCCCCTTCCCAGGAGGCCGCATGCAGAGTCAGGTCCCGCAAGGTCAACTATCGCTCCATCGCGGATCGGCTGCCGCCTGCCTTGCCCTCGGCGCCGGCGTTTTGGCTGTCCTGTCATCCGCCTCGGCCGTCGCGCAGCAGGTCCACGGCAACGCTCTCCGTGACGATCCGCTGGTCGAGGAGGCCTATCGGCGTTTTTACGACCTCGATTACCCGGCCTGCATCGCCGATCTCGAAAAACTGCGCGCTTCGCACCCCGGCGACCCCAGCGCGGCCGCATTTCTGCTCGAGGCCCGCGTCTTCGAGGAGCTTTACCGGCAAGACCTGCTCGACACCACCTTCTACGCCAACGACGGTTTCCTCACCGGCAAGCACCCCACTCCCGAAGACCCAGCAGTGCGCGACCGCATCTTTGGCCTGGAAGACCAGGTCGAGCATGACGCCGAAGCCCGCCTAAGCAGGAATCCGCAAGATGTCGATGCGCTCTACGCCCGCGGGTGGGCCCGCAGCCTCCGCGCCGCCTACATGGCCATGGTCGAGCGCAGCTTCAACGCCGCCTTTCACCTCGCCCTCCAGGCGCACTCGGACGAGGCCAAAGTCCTCCAGATCGACCCCGATTACGTGGACGCAAAGCTCGTCGTCGGCACCTACCAATACGTGATCGGCGCGCTGCCCTGGGCCTTCAAATTCTTCTTCGGATTCGCCGGCATCACCGGCTCGAAGATCCGCGGCATGGAGATGCTCCAGGACGACTTCGCTCGCGGACCCATGACCTCGACCGAAGCCGGCACGGTCATCGCGCTGTTCCTGCGCCGGGAAGGCAAGTACAAGGAGGGCATTGCGGTCGTGCGCAAACTGGAAGCGAAGTACCCGCACGACTTTCTCTTCGCCTTGGAAGAAGCAAATCTGCGCAAGGACGCCGGCGAAGGCATGGCAGCCGCCGCGGCCTATGAGACGCTTCTAACCGAGGCGCGCAAGCCCGGCTTTTTTCCTTCACCGCATCTCGAATTGGCCGAATTCGGCCTCGGCGAGGCGCTCTACGGCCAGCGCCACTTCGCCGAATCCGCCCAGGCCTATGAACAGGCCGCCTTCGCCCCCGGCGCGGGCGCGGAACTCAAGCGCCGCTCGCTGGTATCCGCCGGCAAAGCCCGCGATCTGAACAACCAGCGCAATCTGGCCGTACAGGACTACCAATGGGCCATCGCCAACGAGCCAAACGGCTCCAGCACCACCCAAGGCGATCTCGCCCGCCGCTATCTCAAGTCGCCCTATCGCGAGCAGTAAACTTCGGCAATTTCCCCATGGAACCTACGCTCTCTCGCAAACGTATCTCACCACGCCGGTAAGTTCAGCCAAGTGGAGAATCGATTATGACCGCCTACTGCAGCAGTTGTGGAAATGCTTTGCCGCCCGCAGCCCGCTTTTGTTCCGCCTGTGGAACGGCCGTTGCCGGTTTTGCCAACGCCGGCTTTTCGCCCACCGGATTTCCGGCTTACGTCCCGCGCCTGGTGCGCCCGCTCTTCGGACGGCAAATTGCCGGCGTCTGCGCGGCGCTGGCTCGCGCTTATGGCTGGGATATCGGCCTGCTGCGCGGTCTGGCCGTGGTGGCTGGAATCTTCTTGTGCCCGATTCCCGAGATCGCCTATGTTGCTTTCTGGATCGGTCTGCCGGAGGAGCCGGTAGCCGCGACGCCGCTCGGTCAAATGCCGAACGTTCCGCCGCAGCCCTAAGGTTCTTCATCTGCTAGCCTGCAAGAAGACTTCTTCTTGCAGGCTGCCAACTTGTCGAATCGTTCCTCCTCCAACTCCGCCCGCCCGTTTCTGTATCCGGCGGCCGATGCGCCGCTCGCATGCGGCCCTCACTCGCTCGCCGTCCTCGCCGGGCAGTTCGGAACGCCGCTCTACCTCTACAGCGCGGACCAGATTCTGGAGCGGCTGGCGCTCTTCCAGCAGGCGTTGGCCAACCGTCCGCATCTGGTCTGTTACGCGGTCAAGGCCAACTCGTCGCTTGCCGTCTTGAAGCTGCTGGCCGGCCGCGGCGCCGGGTTCGACATCGTCTCCGGCGGTGAATTGCAGCGCGTACTCACGGCCGCGCCGGAAGCCGCCGGCCGCGTCGTTTTCTCCGGCGTCGGCAAAACCGCCGACGAAATCGACCTCGCCCTCGACGCCAAAATCCTCGCCTTCAATGTCGAGAGCGAAGCGGAACTGACGCTGCTCGCCGCCCGCGCCGCTAAGAAGAAGCGCAAAGCCCGCTTCGCCCTGCGCGTCAACCCGGACGTCTTCGCCGAAACCCACCCCTACATCTCCACCGGCCTGCGCGAGCACAAGTTCGGCATCGACATCCGCCAGGCGCGGCGCATCTACAACGAGGTCAAATGCAATCGCTGGCTCGCGGCCTACGGCGTCAGCGTCCACATCGGCTCCCAGATTCGCTCCGCCGAGCCCTTTGGCGCGGCCATCGACCGCGTCGCCAAACTCGTCCGTGAACTGGCCAAAGACGGCATCCCCATCCAGTCCGTCGACGCCGGCGGCGGCCTCGGAATCGACTATGACCTGACGGCCGGCGGCAACGGCAATTTCGACCCGCGGGCCAAGGTCGCCGAATACGCCGCAGCCGTCGAGGCCTCGCTCAAGGGTTTAGATGTAAAGTTGCTCCTCGAACCCGGCCGCTTCCTCGTCGCCCAGGCCGGAGCGCTCGTCACGCGCGTTCTCTACGTGAAGCGCAACGGCAAGAAGACCTTTGTCATCGTAGACGCAGCCATGAACGACCTGATCCGCCCCGCGCTCTACCAGGCCCATCACGAGATCGTCGCCGTCTCGCCCCGCCCCGGCCGCGCGATGACGGCGGATATCGTCGGCCCGGTCTGCGAAACCGGAGATTTCTTCGCACGGGACCGCAGGATTTCCCCGCTCGAACCCGGCGATCTGGTCGCCATCCTCGACGCCGGAGCCTATGGCATGGTGCAAAGCTCCAACTACAACACCAGGCCCAGGCCCGCAGAAGTGCTGCTACAAGGCACAGAGGCCAGGCTCATCCGCCGCCGCGAAACCATGGCGGATTTGTTCGGACCAGAACTGCTTTGATCGAATCGGAATGGGCAGCGCTCCACCCGGCACAAAGCATTCTTGCGCGGCCGACCATCCGGTGAGAGAATCAGCTATGGTGAAGAGCGATCATGTGCCAGAAGCTGCGGCGGTTCCCTCAGGTTTGACGTCGAAAATGGACGTTACCGGAAGCCTTCCTCGACATACCATAACCGCGGAGCAGGAGCCGGAGCTGAAAGAGCACCTGCCAATGGTGCATTTCCTCGCTCGGCGGATTCACGAGCGCCTACCGCACCACGTCGATATCGACGTGCTATTTTCCGCCGGAGTGGAGGGGTTAAGGGAGGCAATCGAGAAATTCGACTCCACCGTGTATGTCGATTTTCGCAGCTTCGCCAAGCTACGAATCCGGGGCGCGATTCTTGAGACCCTGCGCACTTTCGACAAGGCTGATCCACCAGCAGAGGAAATAGGTGCCTCGAATCCATATACGGAAATTGACTCAGCAAAACAGACGGAACAATCTGCCGCCAAACTCGCCAATTACAAGGCATTGGTCGCGCGAGCCGTGGATGTCTTCGGCGAGGAGCGCAAGGCATCGATCTGGCTTTCAGTTCCGAATGAGTCCTTGGGGGGCAAGGCTCCGTTGCAGGTAGCCCAGGAAACAGGCTACGACCCTCAGTCGCTCGAACCTCTGTTCACTCGAATTGAGCACGGTATTTACGCTTGAAGCGACCGCCGGCCATCCCGGACGGACTCTTCGAGTCGGCACTACGGCTGTATCGGATTACACGGATGCGCTACGCAGACCTCTCGGGAGCCGGCTCGGCAGCCGATCCTGAAAGGTGGCATCATCCTGCTGATTCCCGATATGCGGGAGGCTGAACGACGATTCGCGATGGGAAATTGGGGATTGCCGCCAGGCAATGGAGCGCCGATGGCTCTGGTTGTCCCATCGGCGGTTGCCGCTGCCTGGAACGTCGTACTCTATCCTGACGCTTTGGGATTCTGGGATCATGTTTCCCTGCGCAATGTTGAGCCATTCGATTTCGACCCGAGACTCTTTCCCGAAAACACCCCGCGCGAACTCTCGTAGCTCCCGTTACAAATCATTACTAGCCCCGCCAGTCCCCGGTGCTGTATGGTTTTCGCGGGGGATTCATCCATGCTTGCAGGCAGGTTGTTGTTGAGGATATTCGGGTTGTCGCTGGCGGTTCTCTCGCTGGGCGTGGCCGTCAAGGCCGATCCGCTGACGGTCAAGACGGAAGACGGCAAAATTCAGGGCAAGACGATCAACGACGGCAAGGTCCGCGCCTTTCAGGGCATTCCCTACGCCGCGCCGCCAGTTGGAGACCTGCGCTGGAAGGCTCCGCAGCCCGCGCTGAAATGGAAGGGCAAGCTCGACGCGACCAAGTACGGCCATCACTGCTGGCAGACCAACTCCTTTCCCGACATGAGCTTTCAGGACGCAGCCACCCCCGACGATCCCGGCTCGGAAGACTGCCTTTACCTGAACGTTTATGCTCCGGCAAGCGCCAAATCGGAAGCGAAGCTGCCCGTCATGTTCTGGATTCACGGCGGCGGCTATTCCGGCGGCTCCGGCTCGGAGCCGCGCCACAACGGCGATTTCCTTCCGCTCAAAGGCGTGGTGCTGGTCACCATCAATTACCGGCTGGGCGTCTTCGGCTTTATGGCGCTGCCGGAGCTGGCCAAAGAGCAGGGCGGCAGCAGCGGCAACTACGGCATGATGGACATGGTCGCCGCGCTGGAATGGGTCAAGCGCAATATCGCCGGTTTTGGCGGCGATCCCGCAAACGTGACCATCTTCGGCGAGTCCGCCGGCTCGTTCGCGGTGAGCACGCTGATGGCCGCGCCCTCCGCGCAGGGGCTTTTTCAAAAGGCGATCGGCGAGAGCGGCGGCGCGCTCACCCACGGCGGCATCGTCGCCAATTCGCTCGCCGAAGCCGGCGCCCGGAATGAGGCGTGGCTCAACAAGCTGGGCGCGAACTCACTAGCCGAAATGCGCGCAATTCCCGCCGACAAGCTGATCGCCGCCGCGCGCGAGAAGGATGCGGCGCACGTTGGCCCGGTCATCGACGGCAAGTTTCTCACTGAGCCGGTTGAAGATATTTATCTGGCGGGGAAGCAGGCGCATATTCCTCTTTTGGCGGGGTTTAACCGCGATGAAGGCTCGTACCTGGCCAACGGCATGACGGCCGAAAAGTGGAAGGCGATGGCCGCCGAACGTTTTCCGGACCGGACGGCGGAATTTCTCAAGCTCTACCCCGGCGATACGGACGCGGAAGCGCAGCGCTCGGCCGCCGACTTTGGCGGCGACGCCTTCATCGCCTTCGGCACCTGGAAGTGGATGGAGATCGACCGCCAGACCGGAGACAAGGATATCTATCGCTATAAGATGGACTTAGCGTCGCCCCCGAGCAAGTTTCACCCCGGCTCGTATGCCTTCCATTCGGACGATATCGAGTACGTTTTCGGCACGCTGGACACACGTCCCGGCTCGGTTTGGCGGCCGGAAGATCGCAAATTGAGCGAAGAAATGATGAGTTATTGGACCAATTTCGCCAAGACCGGCGACCCGAACGGCCCCGGTCTGCCGAACTGGCCGAAGTACGGCGAGGGCGACCCGGTCCTGCATTTGGACGAGCCGATTACCGTCCGGCCGGACGAAAATCGCGCGCGCTACGAGTTCTGGCTGGCCGGCGAGAAAAAATAGACCGCGGCGTTTCGCAATCGGTGCGAAGCGCGGCGCAATGATCGCGCGACACTGCGCAATCCCCGCAACGCACTGCGCAGTGTTTGCGGCGCACGGCGCAATGTGCGCGTTCCGCGGTCACTCGGGTTTGGCGACGGGCACCGCGCCGCCTTCCGGGCGCTTACCGGTGCGCTTCCACTGGATCAGTTCTTCGAGCGCCTTGGCCGTCTCCGGCCCGGAGATGTGGCAGTGGCCGTCGTGCTTCACATACTGCTGGACGAAGTTGGTGCTCGACCCGGCGCGCTGCACCTGGTCGGCGTAGAGGCGTACGCTGTCGGCGGGAATGATGGGGTCGTAGGTGGTGTGGACGGCGAGCGTCGGCTTGAGCAGTACGCCGGTGGGGGTGTACCAGGTCTTGAGCCAGGCCAGCGCGGCGTCGGAGGCGGTGTAGCGCTTTACGCCGTCGTTGAGTGCGTTGTCGTCGTCGCCGCCGGCGTAAATGAAGTTGCGATTGTCGACGATGGGCGCGCCGATCTTCTGTTCCAGATCGCGCCCGACGTAGGTGCCGAAGACTACGCCGTCCGCCAGGTCTTCGGCGGTCTTATAGCGGCCGAGCGCCATCAGCTCGGCCATGCCTTTGGGGTTCGTGGGCAGCGCTTTGAGCACTTTCTGGGCGACTTGCCCGTCCAGCGGCGCGCCGGCGGGGATACCAGCCGGGCCGGGCAGCAAGCCGGGGTAGTAGTAGTCGAAGGCCGCGCGGAGGGCGGAGCCTTTGCCGATCGCCCAGGTGCTCGGCTCGAGCAAGCCGCAGAGCGGCAATGCGCCGTCGTAGCGGTTGGGGTAGCTTTCGATGGTCATCATGGTCAACTCGCCGCCCATGGAGTGGCCGAGGACGTAGGTCTCCCTGGGCTGGCCGTTTCTGGCGATTGCGTATTCGCGCAACGCCTCCGTTTCGGGAATGGCCTGCTCCAGCGCAAATCCGGTGACGGAATAGCCCGACTGCGCCACTTCAAATCCCGCTGCCGCGAATCCCTGGCCCATGGCGTTGGGCTTGTCTTTCTCGAACGTGACCGGGACTTCCGAATAGCCGTGGTAGTAGATGAGCAGAACGCCGTTCCACTTTTCGGGCATGTCGATGCGGTAGGGCGCTTTGCCGAGCGTGCCGGTTTCGACGAGATCGGCGGGGGCTTGCGCGATTGCGGAGACTACAGCGGAGACGGCAAGGGCGAGAACGAGAAAGGAAGCGGTTTTCTTCACGGGAACGGTGACCTCAACCGTATCTTAGCCGACCTGCCCAAGGCTTCAATCGCGCAGGTTTCGCTGCACGCCGGTGCCTAGTGAAGGATCTTGCTTAGGGTCAGCCGAAAAACTCCCTGGTCCACGCCCGGATTCAACTCGCCGGAGCCCGCGTTTGAGATGTGCCGATAAACGTACTCAAGCCTGGCCGCAGTGTTGTGGAACGAGAATAGCTGAATGCCGGGGCCAAATGAAAACATGTAATTCAACTTAGCTGAGTCGTCGATGGGCATATCCCTCGTGGAGAAGACTATGCCCATGTCCGTTTCGAAGCTCGGCTGGAGCCGCATCCGAGGAAAGAGACTTATTCTGGCTCCCACCGGAGAAATCGAGGCCGCATAGGTGGATTCGCGGCCGTACAGGTTGTACACGGGGTAACAGACTGGCGCCATACCGCAAACCGTCTTGATAGGCGAGTGGTCGACTGCGACGACCCGAGTCGGGGTCAGCTTCAGGATTGTCGGCTGTGCGCCGGGCGTGATTGTGGCTTCCAGGCCGATGATGGTCGGGTCGCTCTCCTGAAAAAAAGGGTTGAACGCACCGGCTTACCGAGTTCAGGATTTCCCAGGTCCACAAAACCGGAACGTGAAGGATGCTTCCGTATTCGGCCCAAACAAGCATTTGCTCGGATGCGGAAGTACTTTCGTCTTCGCAGCACTAGGGCGTGCAAGCGGAGGCATCCGGAACGAAGGCTTTCCTTCAGCTATGGAGCAAGCGCAATCGGGCTCGCTCGCACTCCCTTAATGTCTAACTCAAAGTATCGTTTCCTTATCCAGAAAGCGACGTTAACCAGCCCGATGAGCGCTGGAACCTCGATCAATGGCCCAACAACGCCCACGAACGCTTCGCCCGAGTTCAAACCGAAGACTGCAACGGAAACTGCAATCGCCAACTCGAAGTTGTTCCCGGCGGCCGTGAACGAGAGTGTCGCCGACTGTGCGTAGTTGGCGCCCAGCTTTTTGCCCATCCAAAAGCTCACGAGGAACATGATGAGGAAGTAGATGACGAGCGGGATTGCGATCTTGACGACGTCCAGCGGGAGACGGACGATGAGATCGCCCTTCAACGAAAACATGACAAGGATCGTAAAGAGCAGAGCGAAAAGAGTCAGCGGGCTGATCCGCGGAATGAAGCGATTCCGATACCATTCCTCGGATTTCAAATGGATCAGCACGAAGCGTGTGATAAACCCGGCCGCGAAGGGGATGCCGAGATAAATGCCAACACTCTCGGCAATCTGGCCGATGCCGATCTGGACAGCGCTGCCCTCCAATCCAAACCATTTCGGAAGCACGGTCAGAAACGCCCAGGCATAGACGCTGTAAAAGAGAACCTGAAAGACGCTATTGATGGCGACCAGGCCAGCCACGTAGTCCGTATCGCCTTCCGCCAGCTCGTTCCAAACCAGCACCATTGCGATACAGCGCGCGATGCCGATCAAGATCAGGCCGCGCATGTAAGCCGGTTCACCGCGCAGGAACAAGATGGCGAGCAGGAACATGAGCACGGGTCCGATGAGCCAGTTCTGCACGAGCGACAGACCGAGAACGCGCTTGTTGCGGAAGACTTCGCCGAGTTTCTCGTATCGCACCTTTGCCAATGGCGGAAACATCATGACGATGAGACCGATGGCGATCGGGATATTCGTTGTGCCTGTCTGGAAGCGGTTGACGACTCCGGCAGTCGATGGAACGAAGTGCCCAATAGCGACACCAATCGCCATTGCGAGAAAGATCCAAAGCGTGAGGAAGCGATCGAGAAACGAGAGCCTCTTGCGGGCCGCAGGAGCGCAAATCTGCCCTTGCGTAAAAGGAGCGGTGGACATCAGCAGGCCTCGCAGGATGATTCCTGAAGCGTTGTGGGAAGTGGTGCGCCGTCAAGCAGGGCGTACCTGGAAGGAGAACAGCAAGCCTTCGCGAGTCGCGCCCGGTCAGACTGCATCGCCTTATCGTCCTTGAGCCAGCCAAGGGTTTGCTTCAGGATTTGAGCCGCTCCAATATGGGGTGGCATCACGATCCGATAGTGCATCCACTTGCCTTCGCGCCGTGCCGCGACGATGCCCGCGCTGCGCAGGTAGGCGAGGTGCCTGGAAATTTTCGGCTGGGGTCCGCCGAGAATCTCGACGAAGTAGCAGACGCAAATCTCCCGGTCGCCCATCAGGTTCAGCAGGCGCAGCCGTGTGTTGTCGCCAAGAGCCTGGAAGAATCGCTCGACATTGAATGTTCGTTTCGCCATACCTCAATGTATACGCCTTGACGAATGCGATTGCAAGGAATATAGTCGCCTAAGCAGATATGAGGAGGCAATATGTCGGAGCAACTGTTGGATTCGGTGAAGTCGAAGTATGGGTCAGTGGCGGAAAGCACACTGTCGAACCGTCACGCAGGCGTGCAGGCCGTCGCAGAGGCCTTCGGCTATACGGCTGAGGAGCTGACCTCGATTCCTGCCGAGGCCAACATGGGCCTTTCCTGTGGAAACCCGACGGCAACGGCGCATCTCCGGCCTGGGGAAGTGGTCGTCGATCTTGGTTCAGGCGGAGGTCTCGATGTGTTCCTGGCAGCCAGGATGGTCGGGCCAACGGGACGCGCCATTGGAATCGACATGACCACGGCCATGATCGAGCGCGCTCGGGCGAATGCTCAGGCCGGCGGCTACACCAATGTCGAGTTCTACCAATCCACGATCGACCGGATTCCGCTCCCCGATGCATCGGTCGATTGCGTCATCTCGAACTGCGTGCTGAACCTTGCTCCCGATAAGCCTGCCGTCTTCCGCGAGATTGCTCGCGTTCTGAAGCCGGGGGGAAGGGTCGCCGTCAGCGATATCGCACTCAAGCATGAACTTCCCGAAGCGGTAGCGCAGAGCATGGCTGCTTATGTCGGTTGCATAGCAGGAGCCATCAGGATTGACGACTACAGGAGCGGGCTCATCGCTGCTGGCTTTGAGCACATCGAGATCGTCGATAGCGGTGCGGACCTGAACGCCTACGCGAAGGTCGAGAACCAGGCGGGGTGCTGCTCGCCGGCGATGGATACCTCGAATCCGTTCCAGGTGGTTGAGGCCGCTTGCCCGGCGCCGGCTGAGCCTTCGCTGCACGAGGACCTTACCGCTCTGCTCTCACAGTTTGACGTGAACGCGGCAGCGGCCAGCGTAAAGGTATATGCGATCAAGCCGCAGACGGCTGACTCGAGAAACTGCGGCGGCCTGGACTGCTGCGCGTAGCCACTCGACCCGAACCAAGAGAACAATAGGAGCTTCGATGGCGCACTACAACGTCTTGTTTCTCTGCACGGGCAACTCGGCGCGGTCGATTCTGGCAGAGGGAATTTTGAATTGCAAGGGAGCGGGACGGTTCCACGCGTACAGTGCGGGCAGCCATCCTTCGGGGAGGGTGCGGCCGGAAGCGCTGGCCCAACTGGCCGCCGCCGGCATTGCGACGGAGGGGCTGCGCAGCAAGTCGTGGGATGAGTTTGCGACTCCTGACGCACCGCAGATGCATTTCATCTTCACCGTCTGCGACAACGCGGCGGGCGAGGTATGCCCTTTCTGGCCGGGGCAGCCGGTGACGGCGCACTGGGGCGTGGCCGATCCAGCGGCGGCGCAAGGGACGCCGGAGGAAATCGGACGCGCCTTTCGGGAGGCGTATACCGTGCTGGACCGGCGGATTGGGCTGTTTCTGGCGCTGCCGCTGTCCAAGCTGGCGGAGCTGGATCTGCGCCGCGAACTGGCCAGGATTGGCGAGCTGTGACAGCAAGCCTGGCGCGGCGTCTGGGGACTTCGAAAGAAGGCATCTGCCGCGCGAGAAAGTACGCTAAGATGGTGGCCAGTGGAGGCTTCCTGGCAGATGCGAATGTTGCCAATTGCGGCGATTGCCGGTCTGGGCTTGGTCACGGCTATCTGGGTAAGCGGGGCTCGTCGCTCTGGGCCAGCTTCCGCGCCAGTCTCCGCAGGGCTTGCCGATGGCGCGCCGCCGGTGATGCTGTGGGCGTGGGAAGAGCCGGAGGACTTGCGCCAGCTCGATGCGCGGCAAGCGGGTGTGGCGTTTCTGGCCGAGCGCGTGTTTCTGGGGCGCGATGTGCGGATTGTGCCGCGGCGGCAGGCGATTTTGACGCCCGATGGAGTCTATGCGCTCGCCGTGGTTCGCGTTGAGGCTGAGCCGGAGTTTGCCGATTCGCCGGAGTTGCGGGCGCGGACGGCGGAGGCGCTGCTCAAGGCAGCGGGGTTGCCGCATGTGCGCGGGTTGCAGGTGGATTTCGACGCGACGGCTTCTCAGCATGAATTTTATGCGGATGTGCTGCGGCGGGTGCGCGCCGGTTTGCCGCGCGGGCAGTCTTTCACCATGACCGCGCTGGTGAGCTGGTGCGCTGAGGATCGCGGCTGGTTGCGTGGGCTGCCGGTGGATGCGGCGGTGCCGATGGAGTTCCGGCTGGGCAAGCATGTGGGGCAGTGGGCGTTGCGCGAGCCGATCTGCGCGGGCAGCGTGGGCCTGGCGACCGACGAGCTGGAGCGGTTCGACGCGGGTTCGCGGGCAGGGAAGCGGATTTACCTGTTTGCGCCGAAGCCCTGGACGGCGGCGCAGATTTCCGCAGTGAATGGCGAGCGGTTTTTGGCGGATTTGCGAGGTGCAAACTGATGCGCAGGCGCGGGTTGGCGGTAGGGTGCGCGTTGCTGGGATTGGCGGCGCTTACGGGCGAGAGCTGCGGGCCGTTCTTTGCCGAAGCGGTGTTTGTCGGCAAGCTGCCTGCAACGAGGGCTGCGCTCGTCGAGGGTTCGCCGGGGATTGTCTGGCCGGAGTTTGGCGCGGCCAATCTGGCCATAGTGTACCGTCGGCTTGCGGGGCCGGCGTTTACGGCGGAGGAAAAGGCGCAGCTACTGGAGAAACCGGCGGACTCGGCCGGCTCGGCCTCGGATGGCGCGAACGCTTCGCCGAATCTGGCCGGATGGGCGGTGTGGTTTCAGGCCGTCCAGCGGTTTACGGGCCAGACGGCCGATGTGCCGTCGGGCGACCCGCATGTGCCTGGCGAGGATTGGGAGAGCTACGAGAATTGCCTCGACGACGGCTTCCGCACGGCAGTGCTGACGCTGGACGCGCGGGTGAAGGAGCATGGCGGGGATAAGGCCGCCGTGACCGATTGGCTGAACGGGCAGAATGCGGTCTTCTCGAACTGCGCCGGGCCGGAAGCCGATCGCGCACGCCTGCCCGCCGCCGCGAATGCGCCGCTCTGGCTCAAGCAGGATCGCGCTTACCAGATGGCGGCGGCGCACTTTTACCGGTCGGAGTGGGACGCGGCGGAGAGCGGCTTTGAGGCCATTGCGGCGGATCGCGACTCGCCCTGGCATGGGATCGGCGCGTACATGGTGGCTCGGACGCTGGTTCGCAAGGCTTGGCTGACGAAGACGGATATTGGATTCGACGCGGCCAGCATGACGGCGGCGAGGGCGCAGTTGCAGGCGCTGATCCGGGCAGGCGCCGATGCCAACGGTCCGGCGCGGCGTTTGTTGAATTATGTGAATCTGCGCGTGACGCCGGATGAGGCCGCGGCGGCGCTCGGCGATGAAATCGCCAAACCGGACACGCATTTGCATCAGGACCTGATCGACCTGCGCTATCTCGATTCGCGTGGCATTTACCTCCAGGATATGGACACGGCGCGGCGCAGCGAGCTGATGGATTGGGTCTTCGTCGCCAAGAATATGGTCAAGGACGGCGGCAAACACGCGCTGGAGCGCTGGCGGGCGACCAAGAGCGTGGCGTGGCTGACGGCGGCGATGATGCGGGCCGAGAAGCCTGAGCCGGATTTGATGACGGCCGCGGCGGCGTTGCCGCGCAGTTCGCCGGCGTGGGCCACGGTTGCCTACCATCGGCTGCGACTCGCGCCGGACAGGGCCGCCGCGCGCAAACTCTTTGCCGAACTGCTGCCGGACCTGAAGAAGCACGAGTCGCTCTCCACGGTGAACGCCTTTCAGTCGCTGGTCGCCGGCAACGCCGATACGCTCGAGGAGTTTGTCCGCCTGAGCGCGATGACGCCGGCCTTCGACAGCCTGGACGGCGAGCAGGAGGTTGCGGATGCGGACGCCGTGCTGACGCCGCCGAATGCGAAGAGTCCGACGATGGCTGGGCTGCCGGTCAACTCCGGCGAGCGCTTTACGCCGGAAGCGGCGACGGTGCTCAACGAAGAGCTGCCGCTGGAGACGCAGGTGGAGCTGGTTCAAAAGCGCGAACTGCCCCCGCAGTTGGAGTTCGAGCTGGCGATGGCCGTCTGGACCCGCGCCGTGCTGCTGGACAAGCCCGAGCTGGCGGCGAAGCTGACCCCGGCGCTGATCGCGGGCGAAAAGGGATGGACGCCGTGGGTGACGGCATACGACGCGGCGAAGACGGATGACGACCGCAAGGCCGCGGCGCTGCTGGCGCTGATGCGCTTCCCGTCGGTGAGGCCCTACGTGAATGCCGGCGATGGCCGGGAAGAGGGGTTCGTCGGCTACAGCGAGTATCGCGACAACTGGTGGTGCGCGGAGATGGGCTATGCGCCGGGTTCGAGCAACAACTTCTCCGGCAGCTCGAATTACGGCGCGCCCTACCAGCAGCAGCCGGGTCAGCCAGTCCCGAAGCTCGATCTGCCGCCGTTTGTTACGGCAGCCATGTTCGCCCAGGCCCAGCGGGAGAGTGCCGCGCTCGGCCAGATCGGCGACGCTCCGGCGTACTTCGGCCGGGAAGCGCTGGCCTGGGTCAAAGCGCATCCGCAGCAGGCCGGAAGACCGGATTTGCGCGGCGCGGAGATGCTCGGATTCGCCTTCCGCGCCATGCGCAACGGGTGCAATCTGGAGGCCAGCACCGGCCTGCGGCGCGAGGTCTTCGACCTGCTGCACCACCGCTACCCGAAATCCGAATGGGCCGCACGCTACCCGCAGTTTGTCGACGATCCGGAGTGAATCGTTTTTGCAACCAGGCCCTCGCCGCGCGCGGATGGCCCTATCGGTTCGTATGGGCCGCTGAAACCAGCGGCGAGGCTTGGTAGCCGGTCGCCAGCGCGACCACCTTCAGCGTCTCGTCTTGCCGGCCGAAATCGGCCCGGTGTACCGCAATTGCAGAACTGCTGAGCGAAAAAAGGGCGAGGTCCATCCCATGGAGCTTGCAGACCTCGCCGAGGAACACCGTTGCGGGACCGGCTGAAGGACAGGCGCCCAGTCCCCCAGCCCCCGCGTCCATTCGCTGTTTCGGCCCTGAGCCCCTCAGTCCCTCAGTCCCTCAGTCCCTCAGTCCCTGAGTCCCTCAGTCCCTCAGTCCCTCAGTTCCAAAATCAATGCACGCGAATGTCGCCCGAACCCGTGGAAACCCGCACCATCGGTCCGCCGCCATTGATCCTGCCGGAGACATGATGCTTGTCGATCGAGCCCTGGACGACCATCTCGCGATCCGTCTTGATGTCGCCGGAGCCGGTCGAGGCGTCGAGCGTGAAGGGCGAGCGCTCCGCCCATAGCTCCACGCCGCCCGAGCCGGTGCGCACGCGCCAGTCCGCCTTGGGCTGGCCGCTCAGCTTGATGTCGCCGGAGCCGGTATCGGCCTTTACCCCGCCCGACAGGTTCTTTAATTCGATCGATCCCGACCCGGTACGCGCCGTGACGTCGCCCGACCCGACCTGCTCGGCGTAAATATCGCCCGAGCCGGTGCCCACCGTGAAGCTGTCCTTCAGCCCGGTCGCGTGAATCGTCCCCGAACCGGTATTGAGCCGCGCGTTCACTCCGACGCCCTCATCCGTCACGTCGCCGGAACCGGAACTCGCGTCCAGGTAAGTCCGCGCCGGAGCCTGCACCTCGTAGTCGATCGAGATGTTGTGCAGATTGTCGAGATTTGCGCCCACGCGCACAATGCTCCCGGTCTGCTCGATGGGCGGATGCGCAGCAACCTCCCGCACACGGTCTTCGCTGCCGCCCCAGTTCGACTTGACCCGGCCGAAGATGTGAATCTTGTCGTCCGCGCCCGGCCGGATGTGGATATACCCCGAACCGGTTGAGATATGCAGCGTGACCGAGCCGGAGACGGAGAGCGTCCGCTCAAAGGTCGCTTCAGCGGCCAACGCCGGCAGAGTGGCCAGCGCCAGAAGAAGTGCGGAGGTGGCAATCCAACGTTTCATTTCGTTCCTCAAGAAAGTTTTTGCGTTCCCCAAAAAGTCTCTTTCGTTCCAGAAGATATTGTCATCCTGAGCAAAGCGAAGGAGCCGCTTCCGCATTTGCACTTGCTTGTCTTTCTGTCATTCCCAGTGGGAATCTGCTGTTGCCGCTAACGCTGCCGGCACACCTGGCGATTTGCAAACGCCATGCCAAACTCCAAGAACCGCAAACCGAGCATTCTGAGGCGCTTACCCCCACGACTCGTGCCGGAGAGCCTGGCAATCCGTCCAGATTCGCCACAGCACCGTCCATTTCCGGACACGGATTGCTTACTGCAATACCACCTGCTGGCCCTCGTTGAGGCCGCTCAGCACTTCGGTGAGCGATCCGTTCGAGAGCCCAACCTTCACCGCAACCTTGCGTGTGCCATCCTTCTGTTTCGGATCGGGCACTTCTACCGACGCGTTCTTTCCGGCGTCGTAGACCACCGCATTCTCCGGCACGGTCAGCACATTCTTGTGCTCGTCGAGCAGAATCTCGGCATTGGCCGTCATCTGCGCCTTCAGTTCGCCGCCCGGATTGTTGATCGAGACGCGCACTTCAAAGGTGGTCACATTGTCCTTCTCCACGCCCATGGGAGAAATCTTGGTCACCTTGCCCTGGAAGTACCGGTCCCGGAAGCTCTCCACCTTGATCCGCGCCGGCTGTCCCAGGTAGACATGCGCAATGTCCGCCTCGTCCACCTTGCCCTTCACATACACCTGCGTTGTGTCGCCCACGGTCATCACCAGCGTGGCGGTCGAGCCCAGCACCAGGATCGAGCTGACCGCATCGCCAATCTCCACGTCGCGCGAGAGCACCACCCCATCCATGGGAGCGACGATGGTCGTATAGCTCAGTTGCTCTTCCAACTGCTTCAGGCTGGCCTCGCTCTGCGCCACCTGCGCCTTCGCCTGCTTCAGTTTTGCGTTATCCACGCCAATCTGCGCCCTGGCCGTGTCTCGCTTGTTCAGGGCGGCCAGATAGTCGCGGTTGGCATTGTCGAGCGACTGCTGCGGTACCAGGCCTTCCTTGACCATTTCGGTGTTGCGATCCAGCGTAACCTTATACATAGGCAGATCGGGAGCTGCGGCATTGACCTTGTCTTCTTCGAGGGCCGCCTGATAATTGGCCACATTGGCCTCGGTCGAGGCCAGTTGCGCCCGCTGCGCCGCCACCTGATCCAGAATCTCCTGCTGATCCAGTTGCGCCAGCGGCTGGCCCTTGTGAACCACGTTGTTGATGTCCACAAACAGCTTTTCCACGATTCCCGAAGCCTTCGACTTCACCTCAACCTGGGTAATCGGCGTGATCTTGCCCGTCGCCACCACGGACCGCGCCACGTCGCCGCGCGTCACCCTGCCGATCTTGTTGGGATCCAGCTTCGTCCCGGAGACCAGATGCGCCACGCCCGCCCCAGCGCCCGCCAACACCACCACAACCACCAGCGCAATCCACAACCAGATGCGACTTTTCTTCCGCGTTGCCACTTGCTACCCCCGATTACTGCCGTTCCAGAAATCGCTCGCGACCCGGCCCTGCGGCCCAAAGCGCCCACCACTGAAAGTCCATACGTTGCCGCTCCTGCTTTGGTTCCGAGGCATCGCCCGGCATCCGATCCGCACTGCGGTGCCAGTTACCGCAAGTCCAAACCGGTCTATACTGTTGCCATGGCGCTGTCTACCGAAAACGCGGCTGAAGAGCAGGCTTACGAACGGAAAGTGCGAGAACTGCTGGCGAACGAAAAACTCCCCAGCTCCATTACCGGCATTCGCTTCGAACTCGATACCGACCATGTCGGCGATCCGGCGGTCCGGGTGTTTCTGACTTTGGCACCGGATTTTTCCGCCAATTTCGATCGAGAGACGGAGCGCCGAGAGGAATTGCGCCGTTTTCGGTCCAGACTGCGCTCGAAAATCTTTGATATCGGTTCGCCGTACTACCCATTCATCCGTCTCGTCGAGCCGTCATGAGTGCCAATTCCCTCCCTGAGCACCTCCTCGAACAAGCAGAGCACCTAGCCCGGCGGGAGCGGACTCGCCCTAGGCAGGCTAGCTTGCGCAGAGCAATCTCAACGGCCTATTACGCTCTTTTCCACCTGCTGATCCGGGACGCCGTGCAGCAGATCGGGCCAAATTTGACCCCGGATCTCTTCAATCGGGCTTATCGCTGGTTCGACCATGGCGCGATATACCAAGTTGCCAAAGCCTTTCAGAAGCAGACAATCCATATTCCGAATGGAAAGGGTGTGCTGATCGCGCAGAACGATCCGCGCGTCCAATTCGTCGCAGAGTTATTCGTGGATCTTCAGGAACTCCGCCACTCCGCAGATTACAACCCCGGAACCACATTTTTCCGGACCGATGTCGTGGACACCGTCATTCAACTGAGAGCCGCGTTTCAAACCTGGCCCGCAGTCCGAATCACCCCCGAAGGCAACGCCTTCCTGCTGTCCCTGCTCCTTTGGGATAAGTGGGGCAAGCGCCCGTAGCGAAGCGCGCCTCCAAGTCCCGCAATGGTAGACTCACCCCTGAGGCGCTCTTGAAAGCCCCACCGAATTGACCGCCATGCACGGCCTGCCCCTGCTCCAAATCGTCGCCGTAGCTTTGCTCATCCTGGCCAACGGCTTCTTTGTGGCCGCCGAGTTCGCGCTCGTCTCCATGCGCGACACCCGCATCGAGCGGATGATCGCCGCCAGCGTTCCCGGAGCCGCGTCCGTCCGCCGCCTGCGGCGCGACCTGGACGGTTTTCTCCCAGCCGTCCAACTCGGCGTCACCCTCTGCTCGCTGGCCCTCGGCTGGATCGGCGAGCCGGTGGCCGCGGAGGTTTTCCTGGGCTGGATGGCGAACCTTCCCCATGCCATCGTCTTCGCCCACTTTGCCGCCGTCGTCCTCGGGTTTTCGCTCATCACCTACCTCCACGTCCTGCTCGGCGAACTGGTTCCGAAGTCCCTTGCCTTGCGCCGCGCCGAGTCCCTGGCCATTGCCGTCGCCGGCCCGATGCTGTTCTTCATGGCCATCACGCGCCCCGCCGTGCGCCTGCTGCAAAACTCCGCGCGCGTCGTCCTGCATCTCTTCCAGGTCTCCGTCTCCGAGGAGGCGTCGGCGCACTCGCCCGAAGAGCTCAAGCTGATTGCGACAGCCGCCCGGCGCATGGGCGTCCTGCCGCCATTTCAGGAGCGCCTGATCCATCGCGCGCTCGAACTCGACGAAACCCCGGTCCGCGAGATCATGACCCCGCGCCAGAAGATCGTCTCGCTGCCCGCCGACACTCTCATTGAGGCTGCCAGCGCCAGCGTCATCGACCACCAGCACAGCCGCGTCCCGGTTTACGACCAGACGCGCGGGCCCGAGCACATCATCGGCGTCGTCTACGCCAAGGACCTTGCTCGTCTGATGCACTTCCGCCGGACAGCCGGAACGCGCTCCAGCGCCGCGCCCATTCTCGAATTGCGACTCAGCCAAATCATGCGCGACGTGCTGATGGTCCCCGAAACCAAGCCGGTTCTGGATTTAATCAAGGA
>Ga0209208_10000396_pt1 | contig 55234 bp, 27 predicted proteins | sample S1TSphfallax_3_FD_187694 | JGI IMG/M metagenome (GOLD analysis project Ga0209208, IMG submission 187694) | Host-associated microbial communities from peat moss isolated from Minnesota, USA - S1T2_Fd - Sphagnum fallax MG (SPAdes) (version 2) | ecosystem: Host-associated > Plants > Peat moss >... | reverse complement strand
AGGTAAAAATCATTTCAATCATTTTTGGAGTATATTTGCAGTTTTTAATATGCGGCCATGACATGTATTTTCTTCATGCAAATATATTCCAAGCCACCATAATATAAAGAGAAAATAATTGATTTTCTTTTCCATTCTTTTTTATGGGTTGTGTTTTATCATGATATGTAAAAACATTGTGAAAATATTTTGAGACTTTGATATGGTTTAAGTTCAAAAATGACCACCTAGAAAAACAATACAATATGATTACATAAAAGGGGGTCCCTATAGTGTGTTTTCACCTTTGGATTGCATATGCATAAGGTATTGGTATTTTTTTCATTAATTTCAATATTATTATTATTAATTGTTTTCCTAGTAACTATGAATAGACACTGACTAGCATTTTTCCATTTCAACATTAGTATGTCAGTGGCAAACAAACTCAATGACCAAATTCACATGTGGCAAAAATAAATAAGTGTGCAAAAAATTCCTACCTATTCCCTTTATAGTTCAAGAGCCTTTTGGGCGATGCAATAAAAAGGCACATAATTTAGTTTAACAACAATGCCATAAGTTAGATCTATATGAACTAGCTACTACAACCCCTTTTTTTGGGGTTATTGAAATTACTTTTCTCCTAAAAATCTAGCAAGTAACAAAAGTTGTCTACCAATCCTATCCACATCCAACTATTCACCTCCAAAATTGCCATGGAAATGAAGGGCAAAAATGAAACATAAAGGTTCAAGGCTCAAGTATCTTAGCTTCAACCATGGGCTAATTAACTTGAAATCACATTTCATAAGTAGCCTAGTACAAAAAAAATTCAAGAGTGAAAAACTTATGTGCATACATCACAATAATTAGTTATAAGTGTGGGATGTTCAAATACAATGCATTTTGTTTTCAAGAATGAAACTAAACTGAAATAATGTTCATCTTTAGTAAAACCCAAAATATGAACCATAACAACCTTTACAAGTTTGACATACTATTTAAATGAATAAATAACAATTGTGATGCATTAATGATTGGCCATGTGTAAATGGGTTTACAATTGTTAGGTTAGTCTTGTCAAAGGCAAGTCACTACTTCAACCATGGCTTGAACAAAATTAAATTTCATCATCAACTTGAATAGATCCCATTAAGAATCCAACTTGACCCACCTTAATAAAATCGCAAAAACCATAGGAGGAACCAAGTCAATTTTGGATTGTCCACATAGACATGGGATTCAACAAAAACCTTTTAACACCTCCAAATGTTGAGGAAATGTCACCTCTATGTCAACTTGCATCCAATATTGGGGATAAACAATCCCCATGGCATCCATAATTGATTGCTTAGGAAATCAAACATCTAATTCCAAATTTAGTCCTTCAACCATTTCTATCACCCAATATTAGACAACATTAGTGTTAAAAAATGCATTTTGGTCACGTTAAACCAAATAATAGACCTACTCAAGCTAATTGAACACCAATTCTTGACTTTGCCACACTCAAACAAACACCACCAACATGTTCCAAAGCAATGTTCAATTGAATTAATGATTTTCACATCTACTACCACACCTTAAACACTATGAATGTTACAAGCCAATTTCACATATGGTTTTTAAAGGACTAGGAATTAGGAGTGTTTAAATTACAAACCTCACCATATTATTTTTCAAGTAGCTTTTGATCAAAGTAAAATAAACACAAGCTTGATAAATATGCTCTTCAAATTTATACTTGAGCAAATTATTAAATATAAATATATTTATGTATTCATGCAAACCCCCTTCCAAATAAACTTACAAGCTTGCTGGGTTGGCTCAAGTAATGCCACATCTTGCATCTACCATAATCTACCACACCCATGGAAAGTGCCAAATGGAATTCATAAAACTTATTGTTTGAACATAATTGAAAGGGGGTGAACAATTAGTTTTGAACTATTAGTAGTTGTAATACATGTGCAAAGGCCACTTATGTGACCAACAACATATTACTTATATTCAAGCAAATTATGCCCTAATGTGCCCACATTTTTTCACCATTCAAAATAAATGCAAAATGTTCATTTGGAGTTAGTGTTATAGTTTGTCACTCAATTTTGTGGATCTATGCATGATCACTTTGAAATAGTCCTTGAGAGGATTATAACTCATCACCTTTAAAAGAGGAGTTGCTATCACCATACAAAGTATATAACTAACCCTAACAAACCTTCATTACAACAATAAAGTCACAAATGAAAATATACCTCCTTTAAGCAAATTTTAGGAGGGAAGGCATGGTCTCTATTAAGGAAAAAACACACATAAGCCTCAATAACAAGTGTATGTTGGTGCAAAGACCTAAGTTTGCCAACCATAAATAACACACAAAATCAAAACCTAATCTTGATTCCTCACCAAATTTTGATGCAAAGTTTAATTTTTAAAATCAAAAAAATTACATCATAGGCTTAACCTTTGCCACTCAAGTGTATAATTAAATCAACTTGCATCATTGTAAGCAAAGGATGGCATTTGCCATGATCCTATTTAAAGGCTCCAACATAGACATTCATCTAATCTTCACATTTAAATTTTTTTTGCTTCCCATTCATCTCCATGGCTAAAATAACCATACATGTTCAACATGAATGATTCAATCCTCAAATCACATAAGGATTGGACTACCAATTAATTAGTTTTACAAACAACACAACGAACACCCATAAAAAATAGTGCCCATGAATCTTTTATTTGTTTTGTTCCTCCTATTTCCCCTTAAAGAAATTCACACCATTTACTCTAAAACATAAAAGCTTTTTGGAGAGATCTTCCTTGGTCATCCCCCCACCTTTCAACAAAACATTCATGATTACCTCCATTAGTTGTTAGACCCAAATCCACCAAAATATTTGTCAACACAAAGCGTAATAGGCCATTTAGTCCATCCATCAACCATGTCATAGGTGTGAACACAAATCCAAGACCCATTGTCAAGTTGTAACATTGTCACATGAACAAGCAATGAATTAAACTCCGTGGGTGGCTACAATGGTGGTTACTTGTATTTGATTATACATGAATTCAACAAGGATCCAACCAACTCCATTAGACTAGTGCATGGTTGGATTTTTGGGATCTACAAGCATATAAACAATTCATACAAAGCATATATTCCAACATTGGATGACCATGTGCAAAAATATGGAAAAAGGTCTTCATCTAAACCACTTTTCAAGTTGCTTCACCTATAGGGCAATGTACTTATTCTAGAATTGATTTAGACCCATGTTGGTGATACTTCATATTTTTCAAATGTGCATAGTCTTTAGCATTGATGAATCCCCCCCCTTCTTCACCCCAAGATGTGGTAAGCTTCACATTACAATTTTACACCCTTGATGTTTTGTTACTTGATATTCCACTTGCAACCTATAATTTTTTCCTTGTTCTCAATTTTTTTTAAACCCTATAGTTCATAATGTCACTTGCAACCCATGTTTTTTTCCTTGTTCTCAATTAAAGAACAAAATCTCTAGCTCATAATGTGGATAAACCCACCTTTTGCAACGAACCCTATGGTCCATGTCAATTTGGCTACCCACTCAATCTAAAACTTTCATGTATCATCATAAGAGTTTTTTGGCTTTTTTCCATCCACCTCATTCCTTTGCTTTTTTAAAGGCAAGTTAGATTCTTGGTCAGATTGTAAATTAAACAACTCCAGAATTTACTTAAGGTGAAATGATTCAAAAAGGATTTAAAAAAAAATTGAAACATGTCAAAAAGAATTAAAGGTGTTTACACATCTACATATGATGCACAACCAACCATTCAATTACGTATAGATTCAAGAGAAGGCCATGATGTTCCATTAAATGGTAACTTGGGCACACTATCAAAACTATAAGATGCAGGAAACATGGCGAAACTTAACACAATGTACAAAGGAGTGGTGAACATAAACCTATTAAAGGGATACATTAGTTAGTAGGGCATCACGCAATAGGATGTAAAGTTGGTTAACGAGTTATTATATTTGCATTTTGATTTTGGAGGGGATTTTGAACTACTCTTATTTGTTGTTTTTAGACATTCTTCATTTGATGTCTATGTTTTTGAAGAGCTTTGCACCTTTAAAAAAAATTCATTAGGATTTTATGTTTTTTTCTTGTTGAGATTATGTTTTAGATTGTAGAACTACATGTATGTTTCTAGTTGTATTAGGGAAAAAACATAGTCAAAGGAGCCATCCAAATGAAAGGACACTCCTTAAAATTGCATTTTTGTATATTTGAAAGATCGCAAAAAAACATAATAGTTTTAATTGTCATAAAACTTTTTGGAATATTTTCCATTAGTTGCAAAGTTTACATGCTCAAAGTTTGACACAAATAAAAAATAAATTACATGTTCAAAGCATTCAAACTTCAAGAATGGATAATCCTTATTTTCTTCAAACAACCTTTTTTCTACCAAATGTACACCATTCCTTTTGAAAATTGAAAAGGATTTTAATATTGATAATTAGAAAGGCTAAAGGACTTGAACTGATGATTTTTTTTTAATAATTTATTTTAACACATTTGGTTCAAAATGATTTTGACCTTTAAAATTATGGATTTCGAAAATGTGGCTTAGCAAAAATTATTCATATTTATGTGATAAAGGCCATGAATGCACAATATATATGATATAAAATCAATTTGTAATCAAAACATATTTATATCTAACATGTAGTGTTAAAATGGGTATTTAAAATACAAAATTTTAAGTTATAAACTAGCACAAAAATGACACATGTCATGTGTAATTCTTGGAAAAAAACTTTTACCATGTTTTCATCCATTAGTTACTACTTACAAGAACATTAATACATGTTAGAACTGACTATAAGTGTTACAATCATATACATGTAAATTGGAGAAAAATAAGACATGTCGGATAGTAATGCAATAAAGAACAAAATGTGCACAATAAGTTGTACACTTGCAAACTTGTGGAACAATTGAAAAAATAGAAAACAAACACAAGGATGTTGTATACTTGATACCTTGACCATTAAGAACATAAAATGTTGCAAATCAAAACAATTGACAATTAACACAAAGGAATAGTGAGCAAAATTTTGCATAACATACAACTTATATATTATACATTAATAGACTATTGGAGTGATTGAAAAAATAAAGAGAAAATATAAGATAGTTGTAGACCTAATCACTTGATCAGTAGGAACATAAAACATTACATGAATTTATACAATTAATGATTAATGATTAATGTAAAGGAATAGTAAGTTGCAAATTGTGCCTATTAATTTGTAAGTTGCAAACTTACAAACCAGTGGACTAATTGAAGAGACAAAAAATACCCACAAAGGAGTTACAAGGTTAATTGCCTAATCATTAAAAACATAAAATGTTGTAAAGTCACAATTAACCAATGTTAAAAGGTAAATTTCACTTCTTTTTAGAGGTTGATTAAAGTTAGTAAGGCAACTTGGTAAGTTTTTAAATTTATTGGTGGTAGGTTTAATTAATAGTTCCTTAAATTTAGGGAAGACACACCAACTCATTTAGTTAGACTTTTAAAAGGTAGGGAGTTGGCTAATTAAGTGTTAGTTAGGTGTTGTTTGGGGAGGAGTAACACTAATTTAGGAGGAGATTAAATTCTCATGTGCACATCATCAATGGAGAAATCCAAGGAAAATCACCTTCTTTAGAGAGGGAGCTTTGGGGAGCATATGAACTATGGTGTGAAAAGAAGTTAGAATGTGAGGAAATTGTTGTATTTTGGCAAGGCAATGAAGTTGGGTTTATGGTGTGTGACAAAAAGAATCTATGTGTGTATGTGATTACTTTTTTCATTTGTGTCTAGAAAGTAGTTAAGAATAACTAGTTGTGTAATACACAAAATTATCTTCTATGCTCCCTAGTTTTTTTTCAATTAGGATGACAATAAATAGTTTATGTGCTTTTCTTCATTTCTTGTCTTCTAAAGTACAAATGCCTCTTGCAAATGTTGTAAGAATGTAAACCTTCTTCAAGTGTGTGGAATTAGTTATTTTAGTTATTTTTTCTTTCTTTGTGGTTTTACTTTCTAGGTATATTGTAGTAGGTGTTTTTTGAAGTTCTAGAGGTAATCGAACCCATAGGTTTGAAAAGAATATTTTTTATTTATGTTTTAACCAACCATCATAACTAGCTTAATTTGCAATTGTTAGGTCCGTGCAATACCTACAAACTAATGTAAAGAGCTAGTAAGGACTTGAAGATGATCTTGTAACATTGTGACCTTTAGCTAAAAACATGCCATTAACCTCCAAATTGTTATCATCTGACCATGTAATTCCCCTTTGGGCAATTCTTCAAAGTTGAATGACCACTCCCATTGACTTGCACAATTCCATGTGCACACAACCTCAAAATAAATGTACAAACAAAACCATTCAACTAAATACAAATTAGCTTGTGGGATAAGATGATGGGAGTGGTCATTTAAAATTTCAAATCGTGAGAAAAGGCTGCTAAAAAACCCAACCACATATGTACCAACAACTTCGAAACATGGATAAGTTTATTATGGCAATTTGCAATCAAGCACACATGAAGATTTAAGTGAAATATTTTCATTCTCCATTGAAAAAGGCAATTATAGCAACAAAAGCTTAACTATAAGAATGATGTGCTCCAAAGCAAACCCTAACATCAAACAAGTGAAAACAATGTCCGTTTTTGGAACAATGGGGTGATGGTTTAGGGTTTAGGATTGTTGCAAGGACATTCATCCTAGCAATCTAAGTGGATGTTGTGGATTTTTCTTGGTACCAATTGTCCAATTACATTCATGGTGAATAGGACATGAAGATGTGTATTGGCCTCATCACATAGGCTGGCAAAAGACAAATAAAAATGGCCACATATCATTTTTTTTAAAAAGGTTAATATCTATACACACATGCCATGGATATTTTAAAGTTAAACTCTTCATATTGCATGCATTACCCTTACCTTAGGAGCTTTCACAAAGGAAAATTAAATATTGCCAGCCCAAGGAAATTATTGTCATACATAACCACAATGTCAACACAAGGAATATTTCCATAAATATTTTTTTTTGTTAACATAAAGTTCATAAACATTCATTTCTTTTATTTATGAGAAATTTACATTTTTACCCCCAATATTTTTTGTGGAATATTCACTTCAAGTACATAAGTATTTTTGGTTGTCAAAAAAAGGCCATAATTGCATGTCTGGCAACTTTACTAGATATTATATAGGTGGGTATATTTAAACATGATGCAACACGATTAAATTAGTTGGTGTGAATATCATTCAATGACCTTTATAGGTAGGTTTCAAATTACCATAACACCTAATAGCTTTAGCACAAATTGTATTATTCTTAGAAATGCTAAAAATTTCAAATTTTATCAACACTTTGATTCTTGCATTTTGACATTTTATTTTACCCTTGAAAGTTATTTGACCTCTTGACATTTAAAATGTGGGCATCTTCTTTCATTTTTAATTAAATTAAGAAAAAAATATTCCCATTTTTTACCCCAAAAAAAGGATAAGGGGGTACCTAGATTGTACCCATTTATAAAGAAAAATATTTTTTGAACACCTAAACCTTAACTTCACGAAATGTTTTGAATGCTAATTATATATCCTTGCCCAATGGGTAAAAAAATTGAAAAAATTATATACCATTAATTAACAACATATCAAAAATATATATACATATTTCCACACAACACTAGCTTTAACATGGGCAAAGCTTGACTCAAACCAGTGTTGGCCAACTACCACATTTCAAATATTAATTCTAGAATATTAATAAGGCATTTTATGTATAAAAAAAATATAGACGGATATGCATTGAAAAATTTTAGCAACTTATTTATAAAGGTGGATATGGATTCTAGTTTAATTTTGATCCTTCAATAGATATGAATTTGCCAGTTATAAAATTCAAACAAAATGTGGATACATATAAAGATTATACATATTCAAAATTTATTCGATATGGACTCAAGTTTAATTTACATCCTTTCGCAAATATAAATTTCACTATAGAAATTATGCATATACAAAATCGATATGATCACATTTATTTTTCCATTCGCCTAAAAACACATTCTTAAACCGTAAGTTGTGTAAGTTGTGGTGTAATTGAACCCCAATTCTCAAAGAATTGTGCCCATTATAGTGCAAGTTACATGTCCCACCAACACCCCAAACCCTACCCTAATAATCCCATGCAAAAACCCATACAAAAACCCGATAGCTTGCCATCCCATAATATCCAACTCTTGTAAATTGACTTTTTCCGAGCCAAATTTTTTCCAAGCTTTCTAGTGAGAAAACCTATTGCAGATATTTGGAAATGTTAGTGACAACAAATTGAAAAAAAAAAAAACAAAGAAAAATTGTAAAGTTGATTACATGTGTTAATCACCATCAATATTCAGATTTTCAAAATATTCTACTTCTTCAATCAACTTAGAATTGTCATTAGCCAAAGACCCTTCAGCTTTCAAATAATCTTTCATGGTCTTATTTGGCATATAATTAATGCATAGATTATCAAGGCAAATTTTAACAATTGTGATGATCCTATCCAAGTTTTCCACTTGTAATTAACATCTTTGCAAAGTTATTAATACTCTAACGAGACTAAAAACTCTTTTTGTTTCAATTTGTGACCTTGGGATGCTAACAATTTACTTGGCCAAAAATACCACATTTGAAAACTACCTTTCATAGTTGCACCACCAAGCAAAAGGATCTTCACAGGTAGCATAGGGTATGGATAACCTTTTAAACAAAGATAATTATCTAGTGATAAGTGCTCAAAAAGACTCTTCAAAAGATGCTCCAACCACAAACATGTTACCTTCACCTTTGAGCTCATCACCATGACCAAAAGAAGCGCATGTCTCAATAGTAGGGTTTAGGGTTTCAAAACATGTTATGAAAAGGGGGATTACAACTTTCAAATCATATTCAAAACTAAGTCAGATTGCATCCCCACTTCCCACCAAATTTTCCACAATTTGTAATTATTGGAATTGAGGATCCAACATAATAACAAGCATGTTATGAACTTGGTTTACATCAAAACAATTTTGAAACTAGAGGAAAAGTTTGAAAACCTTCACATCTTCTTCCCACATCTTTCTTTGGAAGGAGATGAATTCATAATCAAATTGATCCAAAGCCTTTGTCCCATCTAAAACTTGCACCATTGTAACTAGTTCAACTTATAATTTGATAGTTAAGGTTTAATAGTAGCGGTTAAAACATCATACAATAGTTAGTGACCATGGGACTAATACATAACACAAGTTGTAACCACAAGGTTCAAGCATGATGTGACTACCTTTACAATGGCCCACATTTGGGCTTTTAGAACTTTTTGTTGGAAAGTGACAATCTTTTGCTTTCCATAACATGTGATGATGGCTTGTTTGAATTCCAAAGTCTCCTCACACATGATGACTTTGGACACAAATTTGGTTTTGGCTAGGTTTTAAGCTTTTGAGGTGGCATCCCACATTCAATACTTGAACCTTTTCCCATTCAGGTGAAAGCATGGTAAAGTATATAAAAAAAGTTGCCAAAAAAATATCAAGTTTAAAAAGAGGCAGTATTTCACGAAAACATAAGAAAGTAAATTCAAATTTCAGTTAAATTTCATTTTGAAACTATTGAGCCCTCAATTGGGTTTGTTGTAAATCAACTACAAAGTTTTTTAAAAAATAGGATAATAAAAGTAGGGAATAAATAGGTTTGAAATTGACTAGTCAATATGGTGTTCAAACCTACTTTTTCATTAGAAAATTTAATGAAATATACATGTATGAGGTTGTAGCATAAAAATCATTGTATATTCAAGGGCCTCACCAAAAAATAAATCTACTTTCTCTTTGGTAGAATATACTTGAGACATACTTGAATCAAATGTTACACTGCAAAACTTAGGTTTTAAAAGTTACTTGCATTTTGAAAAAACTACTTGAAACTTACTTTTACAATGAAAAATTAAAAAATTAATGCATAATAATGAAGAAGTATCTTGTTATTTATCATTCAACAAAAAAGATTAAATGTATAACAATTTTGTGATGGGTTTTAGTCCTACTTTTTGTTCACTTGAGAAGTAGACTATCAAGTACTTTTAGTTGTACATTTTGCCATGCTTTCACCCATTCTTGTTTTCCTTTTTTAGATTTCTTTATCCATGTTATTGTCTTTTGTAGAGTAGCATGTGCATCCTTCACATTACTTGCACCAAACCCTTAGAAATTTTGTCATCATTAGTAACATACTAGCGTGTTTTAAACATCATGTGCCCAATACATGTACCTTTATAAACCTTGATAAGCCTTAAAGGTTGAAAATCGATGATGGAACATGATGCAAATGCCATGGTTGTCAAATTGTTGCCCTCATTTTTCACAAATGCAATCACATCAACATGCATAGGGGTCCAAGATTCATTTAAATTTTTTATCACAAGGGCAAAAATGTCCACACTACCCTTAGATCTCTAAAGATCAGAACTTGCAAAAATAATGGTTGGAAATGTAAGGTTTAGAAGTACATGCAAGTCCAAAGTGTTTTTTACCATTATTGGAAGCACATCATCCATAAGCATAATCCAAGTAGGAAATGAAACTTAGGGACATTGGCATAAAACTAACCTTCTTACCCATATACTTTACGTAATGGAAAGCGCCCGATATCCTTTACAAATGTAGAACACTAGATCCTCAATAAACATATGATATGCTTCATCATTATTTTTGTATGGGTTTGTGGACCCAAAATAAGTGGTGATTGCAGAACTAGAAGGCTTAGTCCTTTTCTTCCCTCTTTGCCATGTATGTTCTACATTAACAATTATTTCCTTTTCTACAAGTTGTATTTTTCTTAGCACAAACAACCTAGGATGTGCAATATCAACATGAATCTTCATGTGAGTAAGTCCATAAATCTTATTATATTTAATCAAAACCTATTTCCAGAACACAATTTTGGGATATAATAGTATTTAATGCTTTCTCCGATTTACAAACAATACATCGCAACATTTGTAGATTTTCAAGATCCATGAACAAATCATCATTCACAACAAATAATTCCCAACAAATTGAACTTCGATGGTGTTGTTTCAAAAGTTTAGCTTGAACTTGTATAACTACAATTTGTAATACCTAATTTTCCAATGAATTGCCAAGTTTTGGTCGCACATTTTCCATATTTGAACTATTTGTGGCTGCATCTTCACATGTAGGTGGTCCATCAACACCACCAACACTCTCAACAACAATAGTTTCCTCTTCTATATCCATGTTGCACACTACATAATGTAAATAGCTTAGTTCCCAAGGCTACATCAAATTTTTATTGAGTTGCAACAAAGTTTTAATTGCAACAAAATATGTTAACTAAAACTATCAATGCAAGCTAGAACTAAATTGCTACAACCAAGTTGTTTGCCAAACCTTTAAACCTAGTAATTAATGCAAGTTGTAACCAAATGATGCAACCAAGCTACAAGTTGTAGCCAAACTTCAACTTGCAACAAAACTCCAATTTGCAACAAAATCTTTAAACCTTAGTTAGTGCAAGCTACAACCAAAATGCAAATTGCAACCAAGTTACAAGCTACAACCAAGTGTCAATATGCAACAAAGCTCTTATCTACAACGAAATCTTTAAACCCTAGTCAATGCAAGCTACAACCAAAATACAAATTGCAAGCAAACTACAAGCTACAAGTTACAACAAAATTGTTGCAAATTGTAAGTTGCAACCAAATTACTACATGTTTTAACTAAATTACAAGTTGAACCAAATTGTTGCATGTTATAACCAAACTATTGCACACAATAACCAAACTATTACATGTTATAACCAAATTGTTGCATGTTGTAACCAAACTATTGCATGTTATAACCAAATTACTACATGATATAACCAAACTGCTACAAGTAACAAGTTGCAACCAAGCTACAAGTTATAGTTAAGCTTTAACTCACAATAGAGCTATGATCTGCAAAAAGCTTTAAACTTTAATCAGTCCAAATTACAACCAAACAAAAAATTGCAACCAAGCTACAAGCTACAACCAAGTTGCAACCAAGTTGCTACAACCATGTTATAAGTTGCAACTAAACTTCATCTTGCAACAAAATTCCAACCTACATAAAATCTTTAAACCCTAGTTAATTGAAGTTGCAACCAAATTATTACAACCAAGTTGTTGAAATTTAACTAATGCACAAGTGGTAACCAAATTACACGTTATAAACTGTGGCCAAATTGCAAGTTACAAGCTATAAAAAATCTCACTTTGACAATTTGTCAAAAAGCTCATTCCAACAAACTATGGAAAAGCTAACTCTAACAAGTTGTGAAAAGTTCACTCTGATGAGTTGTATAGAGAAATTCATTCCAATGAGCAAGAAAATATTGTCACAATGAATCGATGAACTTGTTACTGAACCTAATGAACTTGCTATTGTGACCTTTAACCTACAACAAACAACAAACTTCTTGGAAAACAAAATCATGCAAACATACTTCTTACATGAAACACCTTTGTGCATTTGGTTGTTTTGGCACTTGGGTGCTTAAGTGTATTCTTGAAATCCTCTTCGATGTCACAACTATGATGTGCCTAAAACTTTCAATATTTGGGTGCTTAAGCATGTTAAAATCCTCTAAACGACAAAGCTTTGATGTGATAGAAACACAATAAGACAAAAGAAGAAAGAAAAAACCTTAAACAAGCATATGCATATCCAAACCCTTAAACACAAAATATTTAAAAACATACAAAATAGTTATACATATCTAGGATCTCATAAAATAATGGTAAACCAAATATGCATAATGAACAAGCATGTATGTGTAAATAAGTATAAATATAAAAATATCATCTAGACCTCCATCTACTAGTTACCTATGCCTCAAAATATGGGAGATGGGGGAAAATCCAGATATGCATTGTTCATAACTGGGGCTCTATGCATGTTGATAACTGACACTCACAGATATATCCGGCCAACACTGGCTCAAACCAGCATGCAAAGAACCATCAAATGGTTTTAAACAATCAAAACCGATACTGGAGGTTCCCTGAGAAAGGAAGAACTGCACAACACTGGTTTGAACTTTGAACACTAATCAATGGCCTTCATGATTAGCCAGTTTAACAGTCTTTGTTTTATGTAATGAGCACTGGTAGGGGCCCAAAGGGTGGGGCGGTATGGGTGAACCTGCTCTAACAGGCTTCACTCAAGAAGGTGAAGGCACCAGTGTGGGGTGCTTGTTAACCCTGCCCATCTGGATAACTATCAATCAAGCAAATGATGGTTACTACTTTGACTCAAGGTCTGCAAATGAAATAGTAAGATGCAAGTTTCAATTGAGTACAAAGTACTTACAAACTCATTCTTGCCTGAAACCTGTCTGCATAGTGCAGACTAGTTACTATTCCTGGCCTATTGTACAATGATGGGTGTGTGTTGGATACCCAATATCAAAAGGACCATACTAGTACATGACTCCAACCTTCAGGCCAAATTCTTTAAAATGTTCTGACCATAGACCAAAGGGCTCAAAAAATTCTAATCCAAGGCCAAACTGCCCAAAAAATTCCAATCCTAAGTCAAAATGCGAAAAAAAGATTTTAACCGTAGGCCATGTGCCCAAAACATATTCCAACCTTAAGCCAATATGCTTAAAAACAATTCCATCCATAGGCCAATATGCACATGCCAAATTAGTTTTTGTCTTGGAATAAAGCCTCTTGGCTTAGGGTCCAACACCAAGCCAATATATGTATATTATTATATATATTTAAACGTGTGTATTTACATAAAATATATGCAAATTCTTGGTCCAATTGCTATTACATATTGGACCTAAGGTTGTTGTCTTAAGATTCAAGACATTTGTCTTGGAGTTGTGAGACATTTGTTTTAGGGATGTGGGATATCTATCTTAATGGTGCAAGACATTTTATTGGGGTCATGAAATCTTTGTCTTAGGGGTGCAAGACATTTGTTTTAAGGGGGTGTGTGACATTAGGCTTAATGTTCTAGACAATTTTTCTTGGGATGTGGAATATTTGTCTTAAGGTTCAAGACATTTGTATTAGGGTTGTGAGCAATGTTGGGTGGTTCTAGGTCCTAAACTTTTTCAAGGATTGGTTTTCATTATCTGCTTTCACAAAAATGGGACCTAGTTTTGGTTTTCATTTTTTTAATTTTATGGTTGATTCCAGTTCAATTCTTTTTTAATTTTCAAATTTGGCCGGTTCTAATTCCCAGTTGTAGGTCCAATATGCAAAACAGCAAATGTGCATGGTTTGAGTCTTACTAAGCCTCCCTATCCACTTGGAACCAAAATTGAAAACCAGACTTTTTTCAAAATTTTGATCCAGTTCCGATTTTCAAACTAGCTTGGAACTAGATTTTCAGTCTAGTTTCAATGCCAAACTTGAGAGGTTGGTTTCCACCCAATTCCAAAAGTGGCCCTCCCTAAGCCAGTTCCACATGGTTCCAAAACTAGCCCCCTCTTAAACCGATTCTGATTCCACCTGGTTTCAGTCAGGTTCCTTGGAATCGAACTGAAAGTGCCCCTGAGTAACCCACCAACCTCAATACCCACACAACATTAAAGTTATCCATAAAGTCACCCTCTCTTTCACCCCTTATCCCCTCTTCCAGTGGTATCCGCAAAGTGAGGAAATTTTATTAAATCTCAAAATGAAATGCTGAAACTCAAGGTTTGAGAGTAATTATAGTAGTTGTAGCAGCAGTGGAGGTGCTCAGGAAAATCCAACGAGGGGATGAAATTTAGTTTACCACCAAAATTGGTGGAAAAACTAATTTGGGTCCCAGTTTTTTTTTGGTAAACTTTCATTCCCAGTTACACATTTTATGCCTTATTATGCCAAAATTGGCGGTCTTGCCCCCTAATCGCCTGACTTTACGGATACCTTTATTGGTTGTGAAACATTTGTCTTAAGTTTAGGTACAATTGATTTCAAGTTACAATTCCTTTATCTTTAAGGCATGGGACACTTGAATTAAGGATTGTGTTACAAAATGTTTCAAATTATTTGACATTTCTTTTATGTGTCAAATCATTTAATGCAGTAATCATTGTGTTTACCCATATTAGGAGTTAAGTAAAGACTTAATATCTCATATAAGATCAAGATTTGTGTACATGGCATATTCATAAGAACATTAATGGTGCAAATTTTAGTAATATTTTTAGAAGTGGATCCCCAAATGTATATTCTCATGCTAAACCCAAGTCAAAATGGTAAAAACATTCTACCAAAACAATAAATAGATTCTAATCATAAGCTAAATTATTTAAAAAGATTTCAATCTTAGATTAAATTTCAATCCAAAGCCAAAGTTTCAAAAATGTTCTAACCTGAACCCAAAGTACTAAAAAAGATTTCAACCCTATGTCTCGGGGGTTGTACTGTAATACTTTATCTTGAAAGCACTTTCCCATTATCATCATGTAATAAGATGACTACATTATAAAATACACCCTAAGGTTCAACCATGAGCCAAACATAACTATCATAAGGGTGAAAACTTGAATTGCTTTCCAAGCTGGCCCTTTTGGTGTTCCATAGTTGGACAATTGGGGTCCCAAGTGTGAAGAAAGCTTCCATTACTAGGCCTCAATACAAAAGGGACCATTTATTAGCCTTTTAAATTACTGGAATAAATAAAACTATTTAAAGTTGTATGCTGCAACTGCATTGCCATGTTACACATGAACTGTCACAATTTTCATTGCAAAACATGTATTTATATGGAAAGAAATATTTGGTGTTGTAAGTTCTTATGTATATATTAATGGACCTTTGGGAAGCCTGATACCATTACTCATATAAATAACAAATCTCCAATGAACAGATATAAGTGGTGATCAAATTGTCTCTTTTGTTTGGTACATACCACCAATAGGTTCTTTAGATATGAAGGAAGTTTGGCAACCCTAATTTTGTACTTAATTCTGAACTAGTGGATTTCTGGAAGAGAATTCATTTCTTTCATTGTAATTTCTTTGCTTTCAACCACAAGCTTGTGGTGTATGTCTTTGGTAGACCAGAACTTGATATCTACTTGTGATGATCATCCCACTGGAGCCAAGTGCAGCAGCCCTGCAAGTGTTGGATGCTTTTGACAACTTTTTTCAAAAATTCCATCAAGGGAGGTTCATGGACAGAATGCATGTTGTAATTGTGCTCATGGGTAACTGGTGTTGTATTTTACAAGTGCAAACCCTAAACCCTAAATGCCTTATCATGCGTGCATCATGTGATGATTTTTTTCTTTTTTGACAATGTGTCTGTCACAATCAACCATAAAACTTCTTCAAAACCTCCTCCACAAGCAGTTGTTGCTTCCTCAATTGTTCTCTGCAAATGGATCTGCATGTGAGAGCTAAATCAGCAATTTCAATCTCCAGGACAAGTCCTGATTGCATAAGAACTGAAAAACAAAACTTTGTAGAAGACCATACCTTCAACTCATGTTTGGCAAATCTTGTTGAAATAATAAATTGTTTGAATAAAAGGGGATCCAGCAGCCTTGATCTCAATATTTCAGAATTATAACAAATAGTTTTTAATTATGTTAAGTCCACTGGTAAGTTTCAAAGTTATCTTGTGCTTTGAGCTGGGTTCAGTTTTTTTAGAATTTCAACAAATTGTTCTTAGTTTTTTGTTTTTACTCAGCTGGCCCTCTTAGCAATTAACTAGTGTTGAACATGTGTCATAGGTACAGTATTGTCCTAGAATTACTTAACATAGGGATGCATGTCATAGCATTTAGAGAAAGCTGGATTAGCCCTTTCCTAAATGCTATGATGAGTTGCATCCAGGGTGAAGCAGCAATGGACAAGAGACTCTATTGGCCTTCAGGCACAAGGATGGGTCAGTTTCAGAGGGTACCCACAACTAGATTGCTTCCAGAGCAGCTGCATGCAGAAAGAAGGTTTCCAGGTGTTCTACCAGGGGCTAGGGACATGCTTAGCCCAAGCTGCATACCTAGTCAATGGTGCAATATTTTCCACATGAATTTGCCACTGAGATTCCCATGACCATGTTCACCTCAAAAATCCAAACCAATTTTGGGCATAACCCAATACCTCCATAACAAAAGCTTGATCATCAAGACAGGCAAAGAGTTCCTCCTATTCATTGGATGCTTCTAAACTCCATGCCATTTCTGGAAACAATTTCCATCAAACAATTTCATAAGTTTAGCAGTTCCTTCACTTTCATTTGATGTGTGGGTGCAGCCAGGCAGCAGTTAATGAATAATTCACAAGCCTTGTTCTTCTAAGGTATCTCTAGTGCCTGCCCCTTAGAGCATCCCCAGCAATGCTCAGTAAGTGACCCTGCATATTAAATTTGAATGAAGAAAAGTCAAAACATGTCGATTTGGCTCAGCAAAATGGTTTTCACCAAATATTTTTGCACAATTTGCTGAGGCGAACTGCAACACCTGCTAGAGAAGAGTGTAATATATATGATCTGACTTCTGCTCCCCTTTTCTGGTTGGCCAATCATAACAATTGGTCCGGGTGGTTTGCTATTATAGTAGTCTCCTACCTATTTGCAGTCCCCATTTTAGTCTTATGGGTGGAGCGTTGGAAAAAAGTAAATAACTAAACTTGGATAAGAGAAATTTTTGCAGGGTCACATACTGAGCACCACTGGAGATGCTTCAGTTCCACATACCATATCAATAAATGGATAGTATTAAGATGGCCCCAGAACTTTTTATTTGAGTTTTGAGGAAGTAGAGCTTGAACATGATGCTGCACAAAGAGCTTGTGATCTTGTATGATTCTGGGTTCTTGTCTCCTATGATTCTGTCTGATAAATTGACATCCTATGCAATTTGGTTGATGTTACAAGCTTCCCTCAAGTACCCTAAGAAGTAACAATTCCTGCAGATTCTGTGTGGGAATTTATGTAATAGTAAATGAAGACTTTGGGATGATGGAGTGAGTGTACCTGTACCTCTCTCTTTATTTCTTTCCTTTTCCCTTGACATTCTTCTTCTTCCTCTCAAACACAATCTCTCCTTTGGTCAGGATGGGAATGGTGTTGAGGGTTGTTAGACTTCCATAGCGTTGCTTGAACTTGTCCACCCGATCTGCATCCAGCAACAGTGCAGTTTTGTTGCCTTGATAGAAGGGATGGTTACCCGACCATACATCAACCACATACTCTGCTTGTGTTCCTCCTGTTGTCATCACCAGTTCTCCATTGCAATACACTTTTGCCTCACTGAAAAACTTGGGATGGATGTCTGGCTTCTTACATATCACTCTTGCATCCCCTCTCTCCACCTTTAAAACCCGTCCCACAAATTCAATTCAGCAAAACCAAAACTAATCAAACAAACAAAACTAAGATTGTGAAGTTCAAACCCACAACATAATCAGCTGAAACTTGAATTTGCTGAAGTGAAGCTCAAACCCACAAAACAAACCAAACAAAACTGAGCAGATGAAGCCCAAATTTTGCTTGTCAACAGGTGAAGCTCAAAATTTTGCAGCAATGAATAATGGGTTAAAGCTGTAGAACCAACAAAATCTCTAAAGTATTTATAACAAATCCAAAGCATATCCGTTGAGATTTTTTTGGTTCCAGTACTAAAAAAGAGGATTCAGCAGTACCTGAAACAAATCACCTTGTGAGCCTGAGAAAAAGGAAGAAGGAGAAGCTGGAACATGGTTGTTGCATAAGGGGGAGAGAATATGCACTGAGAGAGCCATTTCCACAATCAAGCAACAACACCAACAACAAACAACAACTACACTTTTGCAACAGCAGGTTTTTACATTGAAATTTGAATTTCACTTTTGCTTTAACAATTCACCAACATAACTAACACACACACACGCACACACACACACCCACAAACATTCTCACAGTTATCATCCAGATGAGATGAGCTTGATGGTGCTGTTTTTTCCTGGGCCAGCAATACTATGCTATCCTCAACAATGGGTTTTTTTTGTTTTTTCCTTTTTTTCCTTTTTTTCTGGCAAGGTTTAGTCAATTTTTGACCTCACAAAATAAAATGAAATATTGTATCACAAATTGATCCCTTTTTTAATAACAAAATTAGGTAGTCAAATTTTCAAGTGAAAACTTTTGGTTGGTGGAGGGGGGGTTAGGATTTCATCACATTTCAACACACTTTTTAGTTTTGGGGGCAATCTTTTGCCTGTTTTGAAGGTGATCTTCTTTTTCTTTTTTTCCCATGCATTTTCATAAGTTTTCTACAAACTTTTGCCCAATTGATGCTAAATCTTGTTTGGGATGATTGCCAATTATGCTACAGGAGGGGGGAAAATAATGAATTATAGTGAAAAAAACATTTCATTAAAATAGTTGAAGCTGAGGTGTTGAAAACCATCATAATCTGAATAATTTCACTCCTCATATGACAATATGATGTAGATCATGAAAAAATAATAATTTCAAATTTCAAAAAACCATTTTTTCTTAAAAAAAGAATTGGTTAGTCCTTTAGTCCATGTGAAAACTGACCCTAGGCTACAGAACACATGTAGTGTCACACATAAACCATTTGGTTTCATCTATTTTCAATGCAAAAGACATGTTTGGCATTAATAATGTAATTTGTGCCACAGTCTTAGGAAAAACAATATTCTGTTGTAGTGTATTTACAGCAAAATAGGCCTGACCTAAATCTTTAGCATCAAAGAAGGTGCCCTCTGAAGTGAGTTCAAGGCACCCAGCCAGAACATGTCCTCAAGGGCTCCTCCCTTGGTTTGTAAAGACCTGCTCCGATTTCTTAGTGTAATTGGAGGCCGTGTTATCCAGCATATTTTGTCTTCAGCTGTTTGGGAGCTGACTCCAAACAAGCCCAAAATAAAACATGCTGAGTAAGGGTTCACCTCAAGTGGACCCTTAACTCCAGTGAAGACCACAGCCTTGCACTTTACCCAACAAGTATAAAGCAATCAAAATTGGGGTCATATTACCCTGCACAATTCTTTAAGGTCTCACAGAGGGTTTCACAAGAGCTACCACACATTGTCAAAAACATATCAATTTTGCTTATCACCTACTTTACACATTGTTTACTTTTTTTGGGTGAATTTTTGCAAACTTGGTTTTTTTTCAGAAAATTAAAATTAATTAATTAATATCTTTTTTTCTTTTTCCACCATTTTTTGACATTAAAAAAGTTAAATTAGCCATATCTAGACCGAGGCATTTCCTAGGTCTCCACTTGTAGCAGCACTTCTGTAAAAATGCTACAGCCCACCTAGGACAGTTGCCATTTAATATTGATTAATGCTGGGGATTCTTGCCCATGAACCTACTCGAGGAATTTTGGAAAAAGAAAACCTTGCCTAGGTAAATTGAAGAGGACTGCATATCACATAGTATTTCCATCATAGGTATCAGGATTTTTTTGCATATGTCCCCTTATGGTGAAATGTTCCCCTATGTCAGGTGCTCAAGAAGAGCTTAGAAGATGAAAACCTGCCAATCATCAATAAAACAAAGTCAAACTGTGGCCTTGCCATTTACATTTAAAAGTATCTTAAGGGCAAAGAAGAATTTTGAAAGCTCAAATATTTCACCATGCAAAACTATATTCTTCAAAAAAAATCCTCTAAAAGAAACCAAAATCCTTCAAGATATCACAACTCTATAACTAATCTCAAGTTTCAACACAAGCCCAAAATATTATCTTTCAAAAATCTTCATATAAAACTAGACCTACTATTACCTAGGGGCCAAAATCCCTTAAGCTACTATACTCTGTAATGAATCTAAACACAATATCCTTGCCTTGGTAGGCAAGGCCAACGCCAAAATATTATCTTTCAAAAATCTTCATATAAAACTAGACCTACTATTACCTAGGGGCCAAAATCCCTTAAGCTACTATACTCTATAATGAATCTAAACACAATATCCTTGCCTTGGTAGGCAAGGCCAACAAAAAAAAGGTAACAGATGGAAGGACCCAAGTCCTGGCAAATGAAGAATCCCCCAAAGAGGGCCTTAGAGATTTCTTAAGGTCCTGGCAGTGTGACCTCTGTCCTAGAAGAATTTGATTGGTTTTTTCTTCACACAAGAGGAGAGTTTATCTTTGGGTCTTCTTTGGTATTGTAGAAAACCGTTCTCCTCAAATAAACTTCCAATATGGAGAAAATTTCTATACATGAATGGTCTTTAAAATGTGAATGGTTGTAATGTAATGCAATTTATTCAATGTAGGGAAATGACACACTACACAAGTACCATCTAGACTAAGAGACCATTTGGATGGTTCGAGAAAAGCATTTTGGACTGAGTATAGCTATTGTGTAGGTAACCATTCTCAATTGGATGGTCTCTTCCTTCTAGAGACTCAAAAAAGGCTTATCAAATATCGAGTTGTAAGCAATTAAACCTAAAATTTGAACAAATAGGATATAGAGGAAAGTCTAAGTATAAATTGGTATATTGTAAACCCATCCCAGTAGAATGATATGGCAAACATTAAATAATGAGCTTTATTTTAGTAAACCATATTTTTTGGACAATAGCCCAAATATCCATGTATCACATGCATTCATAAGTTAATTTGGCAAATAAGTAGTAGGGCCCATATTTTTATCCCCTTAACAACAACAAAAGGGTAAATCTTTTTAATATGTTTTTAATAATTGCTTACATGGTAAAAATTAATCACTACAACATGATGGGCCTACATTCCCAAAATAGAAATTTGTCATAATAGTTGTGTCCTTTTGGAGAACCAAGTCAAAATGAGTCCTATATTCGATTTAGATGGCAATTTGGAAAAAAAGCAAATGACATATGATTAAAGAGCATGACACAATGTTACAAACACTTGATGAGTGCTACAAATAATGTGTTTGCATGTTTGTTTGCCATGCCATATTATCAATAGTGGTTTTGAATAACCAAGAAAATAGAAAAGTTCCTAGGTTCTTGCCAACACACAACCAACTCTAGGAAATTAAAAGAAATAAATAAAGTATTATTCTTGCCATTAAACAAAGAAGGCAAAAGGTTTGGGTTAAGTCATGACAAAATTGGAATGACAACAAAAAAAAAAAAGTTTAAATTTGTGGATTTTCAAGTGGTGTTGTGCCACATCTAGTAACGTAGGTGCCCCTACTTAAGTTTTCTGATACTTACGAAGCTCTTACGTCGTGAGAGTCTAAATTTAGTGACTTCAAGACTTCCACTTTGGGAATATTGAGATATTTTGCCATTTTGATGAGGGCCCATCCAGACTTCCAAAAAATAAGAGGATTCACAGAGAGGATAAAGAACATTGTTTATACAAGGCTACCATTAAGACACAACTTTGAAATAAGATAAGAGTCCCAAGTCCTGGGCAAGTGCTTCCTGCTTTCAAGCTTCCTCCAAGCTCTCCCCCTCCACCAAATCAAAAGCATCATTATGGTCTTCAATTATGGCACTTGCACTTTCTTACCTCTAAAACTATTATGCTAATTTTCCAAATTTGTCAGATTGACATTTGTTCAAACTAGAATCTACTTAATATGCTTGACAAAACGTTGCATGAAATTTATTTATTTATTTATTTATTTATGTATTGTTATGAAGCTCCACCCACAACCCATGTATTGGCAATTTTGCAAGGAGTTAACCTTTAAAGTTGAAATGACATTTGACCAAAACAATCTAAAACTAAAAATGGACCAACCTTGACATATGTGCTTAAAAGTCATGCAAAATGTCAAATTTTTGAATATTTAACTTAGTGAATTTGTAGAGGACTTCAAATTAAATGTTTTGATTATAGAAGAAAATTGAATGAGAAATAAAAAATTATCGTCATTGAAAGTTTAGACTTTGTCGTTTAAGGTAATCTTAAAACTACAAGTTTTTTGGAGACTTGGATTATGATGTTGTGCTTCATTTACTATAAAACATTGGTGGTGGATAAAAGGCATGCATATGAGTCATGTGAAAAAAATTGTTGAAAAAAAAGTTGAAATGAATGAATAATGGATGGTCAAATTTGACCATGGAAGATCAATTTTAGAACATCATTAATTTTTACCTTTTTTGGGGGAAACAAAAACCTTGGACAGTCTGGAAATGTGTTAAGGAATGGCATTCCATCATTTGATTCTGCTCCTATTTTCAAAATGCTAAAAACATTGAGCAACAAATAATTTTTGTTGACTTTCTCATCATTGTTGCATGGACCTACTCAAAGCTTCCTATCATGTTGGGCAATTCACAAAAAAATCTTATAGTTAGGTACCAAAGACAAGAAATTCTCATCAAAAGAGTGGGTCCTACTCAATGACATGGCAATTACAACTTGTGTGTTTTAGATTTTGAAGATATAGTGTTTTTAACTAAGAATATTGATAAAGGGGTGGACCAAATTTGTCCTCCTCAATGTTGAAAGATTAAAATATGCACTCTAAATTTTGAGATTTCTATTGTTGTCAATATTGAATTTTGTATGACCAATACCACTTAACAAACCCAATGGTGTATCAAAGTCAAAGTCCAAGAGGACATACATTAATATTAAAACAATTGAGATAACTTTTCACCTCATGTTGTGCTCCACAATGTGTTTTAGAGTTTTCATAGCATGAAAGCATTGAAACCTTGTTCACACCAAATTAAAATTTTGTGACAACATAAATCTTGAAAAAATAATATATTTTATACTAGATATTTGACAAGTGTGATGCCAATATTTCATGAAGATTTGCCTAATGTGTTCCAACTAGGTTCCACCTTTAATTTTCAAATGGTTGATTTCCATTTATTAGGATGAAATAAGATGGGTATAAGTTGACTACATGGTTTTGCTAATGACATCAAGAAGTTATTACATGTGAATATTATGATTTTTATGCAGTCTTACAAAACTTCATGTGCATATATTATGTGGAATTCTTGGAGGAAATTAAATTATGTTTAACAAACCATACATAGTCAAAATATGGAATTCAATTGAATAATTTCCTTTTGATAATTATATCCCACCAATAAAACATGATAATAAGACTTTCGAACATTTTTCTCCTATTCAGATTAGAAATATGGTAAATAGATTTATAGAATTTGATGGCAACCATTTTCAAGACTTTTCCAATGAACCAAAGATCATTCAATTTGGACAAAGTTTGCTTTTTCAAACCTTGGCCCAAAGATTTAAGATTCTCAATGCCTAAAACTATAGTCCCAAAATGAAAGTGCAATTTGGGAATATGGGTAGTGCTTCAAACAATCTCACTATCATGTGGGTGACATCATGTGGGTGACTACTTCATTATCACCATGTCATTATGTGTGGGGTTCTTAACATACTTCATAAGTAAAAGTTCCCAATTGTTCAAAACAAAATATGTGATTTAACTTTTCAATGTTATAGTATTTGGCCAATTTGGTTGAATGCCACCCATCATGACTTATCACCCTCAAACATTGCATTGCATAGTTTTAATAAAAAGTTTCCTTATTGTTAGCTTGCAATTTGGGGCAATTCTTCTAAAAGTTGTATACCTCCATGGATTATACCAATGTGGTTAGGGTATTTGCATCTTAAAATCCAATTTAAATTGTACACTAATTCAAAAACCAAATCTAAGAACATTATCTATGATCCACTTCAAATCCAAAACTAATTTAGTCCTAAATCTAAAAACCACTATACATTATGGATGGGCATCGATTTGACACTACCCTTTTTCAAAAACAATTCTTAGATTACATAATGGAGTTGGGTGAAGGTAGTGTAAAATATACCAAAATACACATTTCAAAATAGTGTTAAAAATGAAACAATTTTTGGACATAAATACAAACACATGTGTTCAAAATATTTTATAATTACATTTTGAAATCATTGTGAACTCCATTAAACTTATGATAAGTTGAATATGAAATTTGGTATAATAAATTAGGTAGTAAATATGTTTGAAATTGAATAATCAATATGGTGTTGAAACCTTTTTTTCATTGAATACATAATGAAATAGAAATGTACTAATTTAACATATAAAAATCACTATATATATTCAAGTATGACATCAATTTATTTTATTTTTGTGTTAGAACATATTTGACACATATTTGAAACAAATGTTGCACAACAATATAAATAAAAGGATTTAGAATCACTTGCAATTAGAAAAGCCTACTAAAACAATGTAGGATTTGAAAATTAATGCACATAAATGAAGAAGCCTATTATCTTTGATTATTAAATTTTTAAAAATTTATTCATAATTTTATGATGAGATTATATATATATATTATTCTAAATATACTTTCATTTTACTTCTTTTGGGGTTATGAAGGTAGTTTAATTTTCCATTTTATCTTGCATGCACCCAATTAAGGTTTTTCTTTCTATTGATTTGAGCTAGTTGTTGTCTAAATTGAATTTTTAGAAAGGAACACCATCAAACACTACAAGAAAATGTGACTTTTTAAAAGGTCGAACTTGATTTAAATGTTCACATTGAGCAAGGGGGATCATCATTTTGATTAAAGGCATAAGGCATGAAAGACACAAATTACTTTTGATTGAAACATTTCACTAAAATCACATTTTTAACCATGTGACAAACCAAACATTTGGTCAAAAAGGCCAAAGGTCTATCAAAATGACCAACACTTAATCAAATTGGCCATTCTTATTTGACATTTAGTCAAATCAACCATATTAATTTGGTTATTCAAACTATAAGTTTATTTTGCATAGGCTACATACCAAACTAATTAATAAGTTATTTTTAAGCTAATTTTTTAGTCAATAATTATATATATAATAATTATTAATTATTAATTCATAGTAAATAGTCAATAATTAGTTTTAAAATAATTATATAAAAAATTATCAATAATAAATAGTAAATAAATAGTAATTAATCAGTTTAAAATAATTAAAAATCAGTAATTATTATTAAATTATTATTTAATGTTTAATATTTAAATTTCATAGGATATATTCAATAAATAGCCATTTTAATTGAATAATTATTAAATAATAGTAAATAATCATTAATCATTAATTATTAACTACTATGAAATAATCAATTATTAATCATTGATATTATTTACTTATTTATAATTTACAGTAATTCATCAATCATTTTAAATTATTTTTATTAATTACCTACATGTAATTTATTTTATTAACTAAGTTAGTAGCCTAGGCCACCTAAGCTTAGCTACTAGGTAGATAGCCTAACCTAGGCCACTTAAGCCTACTAGGTATGTACTTAGCTTTGGGCACCTAGGCCTACAAGGTAGGTAGCCTAACCTAGACCATCTAGGCCTACTAATTAAGTACTTAATTTAACCTAAACTACCTCGCCCTACTAGGTAGGTAACTTAACCCTAAAACTACCTAATAGGCTAGGTTGCCTACCTAGTATGCTTAGGCTAAGTCTATTAATAGGTTAATAGGTACCTACATAATCTACCAAATAACATAAGCATAGATAGATTATTAAGTAGGTATAAACATATATCTAGTAGGTACCTATAATGCCTAGTAGACTATAACCTTCATGTTACCTAAATACATGCATTTATCAATAGGTATTTTTACTTACTTAGGCTACCTTACCTATAACCTATCTATTTATGTAAATAGTGTAAACAAAATTCAAATTCATTTAGTAAAATATGCATGTTGAAAAAAAAAATCATGAAAATTTATTATAATATGTTGATCCAAAATCATGTTCATTACAAATATGTTGTCCAAAAAAATCACCTTATGGGGTGGTGGTGCAATGGTTAAGGACTTGACTCCTCAATGTGGAGGTGAGGAGTTCAAGTCCTACATTTGCAATCTAAGTTACCTTGACTATTTAAGTGACCTAATTAAATAGCCTAGATTGCAAAAGTTACTAAACCACTTAACCTAAGCTACTTGGCCTAGCCTAGGGGCCTAACCTAAAGGGCTTGGTCTAACTTAGGTGGCTTAACCTAGGCCTAGGACATAGGGTTGGTAGTTAAATAAATAAATAACTTTTGGGCATTAATTATTGATTTTATTAATTAGGTAGGGTAGGTAAGATAATTAATTGGTTAATATTTCCATATTAATTTTAAATAATATATTTTTGGTCATTGCCCAAATTATATCATTGTCACGGTGATTCAATAAAAAAACCTGGTAACAACCAAAAAAACTTAGTCAAAACGGTCAAGTCCAAATCAACTTGTTCAAAATGGCACTTTGGTCAAGTTGGACATGTGGGGAAAAAACCATATGGGGGATTTTTTTGACCAAAATTCCTAGTCAAAAAAACCATGATTTTTTATAGTAAAATGAGGGTTATTCTTGACATTTAATTTTCAATGGTGCTATAATTTTTTGTCCCCCCATTATTCCTTTTAAATTTGTCTACATTTCCTCATGGTTGTTATTACATGTTTTCTAGTTGTTACTCTTCAATTTTGATAATGTTACATTTCACATTGAAACATGGTGTTTTGTCCTTGACTCCTAGGTAAGGTTTTTTTTTTGGGCTTTGCCTTTTTTTTTGAAGGCCTTCCATTTTGTCATCACTTGTTGTTAATATACTCATAATTGTAATACATTTCCACATGCATATGTTATTTTCTATGATCTTTAAGTTCAACTTTTGCCTTGGTTTTTAAATTGGGTTGAGGTTTGTTTTGGTTTTCATGTTAAGTTTTTTTCGAATTTCTTTTGATTTGTTGTTACTTGTGTTCGCATTTTTGAATTGGTAGTTATTTATGTTTGTAGTTCATTATCTATTATTTTGCAAATAGGTGAAACAACTTATACTTTCAATGGCATCAGAAAATGTTATTCACCTTCATCCAACATGTGAAGAAGGTTGTTGGTGCAATACTGGAAAAAAAAACATAGTGACAAGGAAAAAGAAGCATAAAAAGAAGAAGACTAACCTTTCTTTTTTCAATCACAAATTTTTTTGGCTCCCAATGGTTGTAAACAAATCAAACGCAATTTGTCATGACCCTAATCTTGGGCTTGTTAGTTAGGTTGGGGTGAAGCAAAAAGGAAACAAACCATGAACAATCTAAGGTAAGAAAGAGGCTTAAAACATTGGGGGAGTGAAAAGGGAACATTACAAAAACTCATTAGATGGATTCCCACCTTGAATGTTAGGAATCGCAAAACATTCAAAAAATTTGGGACAAAAGTGTAAGGGGTAAACCTTGTCCAAATTAAAAGTGTTTATACCATTGGAAAGCTTTCAAAGCATAAATATCCAGATTGAACTAACATTTTTCATTTGGAACTAGGAGTTATGGCCAAAAGAAGGGCCAAAAAAACCCAAGAAATAGGGGCAAATGACCTTCAATGAAGGTGTCCCACATGGTGCTCAAAAACTCTTAAGAAGATCTATGAGGTAGTGTGATTGTAAACCCAAAATAGGATTGGAACAAAAGAAATACAAAGTTTCAAAAAATCAAAACAATGAAAGTCTAGCTAACCTTGGGACTCCCACTTGGGAATCTTGGGACAAAAGGCCTTTGTCTATAGGCTCTACATATAGGCACATAGTATATGATAGGGAGGAGGTTGGTGGCCTCCTCCCAAATATGAACTATGTGAATGTAATGAATCCAAGGCAACTCCCCAAAATTGGTTATGTTTTGCATTAACCATTTACATTATTTATCTTATGTAGGTCATTTGCTTGTGAAGTGTTCATAAACTTGTCATTTTGTCCTAATCCCCATCATGGAGCTCCTACACACCCTTCTTACACCTAATTGTATGGAATTAAGGAGAGTGCTTTAAGTTTCATTCCACTACAATTTTGGGAATTAAAAAAGTGCCTACCATTGATACCATTTGACAAGCCCAAAGGCGCATCACAATTCAACATGCATTTTCTAAGGATTTAGTGTTATATATTGCAAAGGGAAATTGTTTTTTTTAATTTATTGAGACAAATTAATTAAAATGTTTAATTTTGTGGCAATGTGGCATGGGTGAATCCACATTACAACAACCCAATATTGATGTCACAATGTAGTTCTTTACAATGTTATTTTGTTCTCGTTTGAGGTGTGACAATATCAATATTTCATTCCATGGGGTGTGGTCACACTATAAGGAGCCAATAATCCCCCCTTAAATGAGTCTTTAAAAAATAGTGGGTTAACAAATCATCTTGATGTGGTAGAATGAAATTGGTTATTTATGGAAAATATTTTTGATTCCATGATTCAAAAGTCGAAATCAATTTATTAAAATATTTCATTATATTATTATGTTAATTTTTATATTAAAAATTCCTAAAATATGTTGTCAATTCAAATTTCTCGATTTGGAAAGTTTTTTAAATAACAAAAAGATTGGTTATATTGTTTCTAAAATGAAAATGGGTAAATATTTCTGAATTTTTTTATTCATCATGTGGATTTCAAACTTATTCATATGTTCCCATAGTGTATTATGAATTTTGTTATATGCGAGTTAACCCAAAAGTTTTAGGACTAATTTAATTTACCACCTTAAAACATGAAATATTAAGCAATGCTTACAATTGTTTTGGTACATATTAGCATAATTGGACCCAATGGACATTCATTTTTAGCTATTTTAAATCAAATAAAAAGACATAAATTTGTGGTCATATTTTAAGTAAATGTCCTTAAATTGAAGTTGTAACATATGAATTGGTGCATTGACAATGATATTTTATGTGGACCATTTTTTTGAGATTTCATTTCAAAATATTTGTAAGCCAACTCAATATGCCTTGTGCCAAATCATCAAAAATCTAGAAATGAAGCTCTTTCTAAAAAATAATTTGTAAAAATTTAGTTATGAATTTTTTTATTGTTAAAATAATTGATGCATTTTCTTGAAAGTCCCTATCAAAAAAATTATTTGTGAAATTTCAAAAAAATACAAGGACATTTTTTGGGGTTATGAATGTTATGAAAATAATTATTTTGTGGGATTTTTTTTTAAAAGTCCAAAAAAGTAAGGTTTTTGGACTAGGTTCACAATATTGAAAACATTAGTTCCTACCAATCACCAACCAAATAACATGCTTATAAAAACATTTTACTATTTTAGCTATTTTGTAGCCAAATATGGCTAGATCTTGTTGTGGATGGTTGCTAGTGTAGCTATACCAAAAAAATGAAAAAATCCCACAATCCATATCTTTTCTTTAAATGTATTTTTATCAAATATACGTTCACACATACAACATCATAATGAAATCTAGTTGGGACCCGATGAGAAAACATTGTTGAAAATTGATGGATTGTTGTCACTGGAAAATTTTCAAGATGCACAAAATAGTAGGTGCATCCATGGCAAATCAAGTAAAGGCTTTAATTAGTTGTTTTAGATTGTTTCACAAAGTTATTAATTATATGTGAAAGAATAAATTGGGTTGAATTTTAGTTTAGGTCAGATAGGGGACGAACATGAAAATGATGGACATGTTTCTTACATTGGGAAAAAAATGCAAGGTGAAATTGAAAATTGCACTAAAATTGGGAGCCTAACTTCATAATTTGTTCCATTTCTATGGATGTCCCTACCAGTGGTGTTCAATTATCCAAATTTTGGACAAAACTCCATATATGAATAAAAAATATTCTCATTTTCAAATAAAAAGATGGATATGTATATTTAAAATCCCACATATTTTCATATATTGACAATTCATTTTTTCCCCCTTTTTTGGTTATGAATAGATGATTATAAAATGTTAATAAATCATGGATATGCATAAAGGATATGCATTATCAATTTGTCATTTTTCACTCATAATGTCAATTAGGGTTTAAGGTTTTGAGTCCGAATGCATACCCTCCAAATCTTTAAAAATCACAAACCCTAAAACTTCCTCTTGGATATGTATAAAATTTTCAATTATGTATAGTTTCCATTCCATAGATAGATAGTGTTTTCTTTTTTTTCAAATTTTCACAACTTGGCGAAAAAAAGGGTTGGCGAATCCAACAAAGGGGTTTTTTTTTAATACACAAAATTCACCATATCTTGATGGAAAAAATTAGAAGTCCTTAAATTTAGACAATGTGTTCTTGTAAGTTGTTAAAATTAGGTAGGAATCCCCAAAAAATTAATGTCCTTCCAAGACAATCATTATTTATTGTTAATTAATGTTGGGGATCCTAGCCATTATACCTATTAGAGGAATTTGAAAAAAACCATTGTACATAACTAGACATATGCCTAAATAATCCTTAGATAGATATATGCATCTGGTTAACATAAATGTCTTCCATCCATGGATATGAATACTTCAAAATTAATGGTGATTAGTTTGTATTTGAAGGATATGTATAATTTTTTTTTTAAATTGATACAATTTTAAGATATGCATTTATGCATAACTGGAATTATGGATATACATAACCAGCTGACCCTATATAATTGGACAACACTGGTCCCTACCATAAATGTGTGAAGAAGGGTTGATCTTTGCATAAATGAAAGGTAGGTGGATGTGAAAAAAATTAAAGGTCTTGCAAAAGGAAAGATCACTAATTTGCTAATGGGTGAAAGCACACTACAATGACTCCCTTTGGGGCACTTTTGGGTTTAGTATTATAGGATATATAATATAATTGTTCCAAAAGCATGGTAGATTTAATTTTGGGTATCAATTATGGTTTTTGGGCCTTACAATAATTAATTCTATAAAACTAATTTTATGTAATATTATTTTAAAAATAATAATAAATTTCATTATTTATATTGAAGGATCCATGAGTATATTTATAGTATACATTGATATAATATGGCCACAATCTTGTTTTGACTTCATTAACTTTAGGACTTCATTAGTTATTAAAATAATCAATTTCAATGGAATTAAAAAATGGCCCATCTAACTATACTTGTCATTTTCCATGTGAATGTGATTACTTGTCAAATTTTCAATTTATCACACATTTATCGAATCTTTGCTAAAAAAAACTCATTTTTTGACATGAAAAATTTCAAATTAATCACATGGTATCTAAACATGGTTCATATTATGTGAAATGACATAATTTGATATACCTTCAACTTTCATAAAGATTAGAAATCATTTAAATTATTTTTGGAATATATTTGTGTTTTTGAGTACATAGGTACATTACATTTGTTTCCACAAATGTACTCCAATCTCCCACTTTATAAAATGAAATGAAATAGTTTTTTTCTAATCTCTTGCCTTGGTTATACTTTAACATAATATGCAAAAATATTGTGAAAATCTTTCGAAAGTTTGAAGTGGGATACATTCAAACATGCACATCCCTAGAAAGTAATACAATATAACCCCCAAAAGGGTTTTCACCCTAATTCATGAAAGTTTTGTCATTGTGCAAAAGGACGTGTTGGAAGATTTATTTAAGTTTAAAAGTTCTACATGGGTTTTAAGATGTCAATGGTTTAGGCTTCTATAATTATTAGGGCAAGCTCGTCAACATATCCCAAACCTCATAATTTATGATTGGTATGTTTAGGTATTTTTGTTTGTGGAAAAAAAGAGTAGGTAAAAGGCCCCTTCCCTTGTATTAGCATTTGTGTTGTTAATGCACACATAATAATTTCTTGGTGCCACACTATTTGTGCAATGTGCACTTGATGGTTTACTCGCGCATAATGGTCCATTGAACTTGTTAATGGTGATGTTTTTAAAGTGAACAAAGTCTTTCATTTACATACTTTTTGGAATATTATTTCGTATAGTTTGGAAACTATGTGTCACTAAAAGGGTTCTCTATTATAGTCTTCTTTGTAAATAGTTGTTAAAGACAATAAATGGTGTAAGCATGGTAAAGTAGGTAGGGAAAATAGTCTTCACAAAATCCAATTTTAAAATCAATCTTTTTAAACATGAACATGAGAAAGTGTGTTTGAAATCTCTCTTAGTTTCATTATGAAAAAGTTAGGGGGTGGACATTTAATTTATGGTAAGTTGAATACAAAATATGAAAAACTCTAATATAATAATAATAGGTAACAAACAATTTGAAACTTACTAGGTCAATATGGTGCTCAAACTTATTTAAACATTACAAGTTAGAGATATTATGATTATAATATGAAAAAGTTGATATTACGTTATAAGTATCTTTACAAACTTTATTAACTTATAGTAGAAAAATGGAAATATTTCATGTGGTTATAAGCTTCAAGCCTAGAAAATTAAACACCTTCATCAAAAGAAGGTAAAATGCAAGTTATTTTGTTTTGATTTTTTCTCATTAATTGTTTTGAATATTTGTACTCCACACTATTGCCTTTTAATTGGGAATGTGAATTGTGCAAGTTTGCAAGAAAAATGATCATGGTTCAAAAATCATTTTAATTATGAAAAGTCATTGCCCTCTATTACAAGTAAATTAGTCTTAGGGCCATTGGTCATGTTCCCTTCCACTCATATGGCATATATTACAAATTATAGTAGACATTATGTTTCCTTTTACCATTCCCTGCATCTTAACCTAGTTTAAGGGTCACTAGTTGTTGAATGATGCCTTGAATGTAACCATATCCATGAAGTTAAAACTAAAAGAAAAAATGAACCATCTCCTTTTATTGGATGATTTGACTAATGATGATGCTTATGGCTTGAATATTGAGTTGAGAACTTTTGTAAAGAACATTAAAAAAGGAAGTCATTGGGTTCATTGATTTTTTCTTTCCCTTCTTGATAAGATACGATGAGAATAGAACTTATAATATGTTAGCCTTGATGTTAAATCTTGGATTCAGAAGTTTGATTTTGATTGTTTTTATTATTGATCATGAGCATGGGGTGGCCATAATTGAATAATATAATAGGAAATCCTTGTTTCCTATGTTCTTGAAATTTTATCATCATTTGCATCCATTGTTCGAGGCTAAAAATTCCTTTGTTTACAAAATTGATGAAGATAACAACTTGGAGATTGTTGAGATGGTGATTAACACTAATGAACCTATAAAAAAGTTTTTTTTTTTAAATTTAAAAATTAAATTTTAATGTTCATATATTGTAGATATTAAGTGGATACAAAAGATATCAAATGCCCTTTGGAGTGATGTAGGAAATATGAAACCATGTTTCCAATTGTTGGCTTTTTAGGTAGATAAATATTACATATTGTGGGTTATTCAGCTGAAATTATGATTTTTTTTCCCTATTGAATTCTCATCAATTTTAAGAAATGCCACTTACAATGAAATAACCTTGAGAAATTAGTCTTTGTGAATAAGAACTCCCCAAATTATGCAAAGTTGAATTGCAATGCTCTTAATAATTTGGTAGAATTCATAGATTCTAAATTAGACTTAAAATGAGTTTGAAAATTCATTTGACCAACAAGAATTTTTTTTTAAATTAATAATTTTTTTTTGTTTGACATATTTTTGAAATGTGATTATATATTTTTGTTTGGATATTACATAGAGCTCTAAGTCAAATTGTGACCCACTATGAACTAACATATGTTTTTTCATGGGAACATTTTCCCAGAGTTCTTTGCATACCTATTTTCAAACTTAAGTTACCACTTACAACTTTCCATGAATTGAAAATGCTTGTCTATGCAACAAGATCACAATGAATGAGCACCCACCAACACACCATCCATTGCATGCTCATTATCATTCAGTTGTGGATGAAACTCAACTGACTTAATATTGGTTTCACCTTGGTAACAAATTTTGTAGGAAATAGGTCTCATATATAGGTAGATAGGTAGGAAAATAAGTAACCACTAGGTAAGTAGATGGTTTATACATAGGCAAGGGCTTTTTTACTACCTACCTAGTGGGTTGTTAGTAGGTAAATAGTTTTTAAAAAAGCAATTGAGCTCACCACCGTAGTTATATCTAGGGAGCTAGAACCCAACAGAAGACAGCTTCCTGACCACTTATCATCCATCCTTCATGGTGCGCTAGTAGGTGCTGGTTCACTGTGGCCGTCACAGTGCTGTTTGTAACTGTGCTCACAGCAGCCTAAAGGAAATAGAAAGAGCTGCATATCTAGAGAACACACACACCCCCACCCTAGGGATTTACACAACAATAAATTACACTAGTTATGCTATCCTCGAAACAAGTTGCATAGCAGAAATGCCTGCAGGTTTTGATGAGTTGTGGAATGGGTGTTATCAAACCTACAACTAATTCATGTCATTCACAATTGATGAATCAATGAATAATTGTCAGAGCAAGCTTTCCAGAATCCAATTACTAATTTAGTGTTAAAAACTTAAAGTCAATGAAATGAGAGTGCCTAATAATTTTGTGTCCGGGAAACCAATGTTCTCATTTTACTTCAGACTAATGCTCGCCAAGTAGCCTAATGCTTGTTCATAAGTGACCACAAGTCCTCCTTGTGCCCACTGTAAAGGCAAAAGATTGGCCAATGTCTTATCCCAGTACATGGGCAGCGGGCAGCTTTAGCATAAATTAAATTATTTTGTATTTTCCATACGTGTTTGTTTGTTCAGAGTAACATTCTTTCACTGGCCCTGACCAGTGACCCCCAAAGCTAGCTGAACTAGTATTGAAGGTGGCATTTGAAGTGCTATTCCAATTTAAGTGATACGATAATTGCTTGCCAAAAGGGCTAAATTAGCCCCCCAGGAAAAAGCCATCATGATAAAGATCTGCCTCAGTCAAGTTGGTACCGATTGGTGAAACCCTTGACAAATTCCATTAAACAAAGCACCCAACAAAGGGGGAGAAGAAAGGACCAATTGTCTTCACACAGGCAACGGCTTTTAAAGATATGGTTTCATTCCTTCTCCTTCATTCTTTACCATCTATGTATTATGAAAATGGGTTACATACAAGCTATATTATTAGCATGTTGCTTGTTGCATTCATGTTTTCAAATGTGTCAGAGTAAGTTAAGTTACTTTCTGTAGATACATGTTGACAAGCAAATCGTATGAAGGGTGCATTGCATTGAAATGTTGACTTTGCACAATGATGACAAATTCCTCCTTTCATTCATTGTCTTCGCCAAGAACACAACAAGTCTTCAAGAATCAAGTAAAGTAAGAGGTTCCTAGTTCCTACTACCTAGTGTTTTGTGGTTATTTTTGTAGGGTAATGGCCCCAGGACTGGGCCGTTGCATGTCACAATGACGCCGCCCAGTAGGTTTTTTCAACAGGGGGAAGGAAGGTTTCAACAAATGAAATGTTCCTATGCAGAACAAGGGAACTTTTGAGAACCGAGATGTTTGCCTGGTTTTGTGATGGAACAATCATGCCCCTATATATATATAACAGGGCCTCCATGAACACTAAAAAACAAAGACCTGGGGTCCCTTAGGAACTTAATGAGACTTATGAGCTCCAAGTTTTTTTTAATGTTTGGGAATAGAGAACCATTGGATGGGAACATATCAGAATCAAAGAACTGCCGGTTCCAGTTATTTTTAAAACCTCAAAGACTCCACAGCAGTTTTCACCTAAGAATAGACAGATTTTTTCAAAAACTTGAGAACTGTAATTATATACCATACATTGAAGTTATTTGTAAAGTTTCCATGTTAAGGGGGCAAGAAGGCCCAATTTTTCACAAGTGAGGGGATAAAACCAGTAATGGGGGGCGAGATTCTAACAATGCATCATGACATGGAGGCCCTGCCTGTTTAATAATATAATCATATAAATAGATTTATATGTAGATAGGTAATGCATGTATGTATGTTTGTGTTGTTTGTTTGTTTTATTCTATTTTTTTATAAAAAAGTATGTGAGTAATTAACTAGGTATGTAACTTAAAAGTCAATTTGTTGTTGTTATTTGTGTTGCTTATTTGAATTGTTGTATTATATTGTATTGTAATAATTCTTTTGGTTCACAATTTGAATACTCAATTATTATTTTGAAACTATAAACTTATTCACAATTTGATTTCAATTTAAATGGCAATTGATGGATTTTTTTTGACAAACATAGATGCTATATATTTATTGCGAAATAAATTGGGGAACATAATATGGTAATTTAAATTTGAAATATATATGTTTATGGTCTATCCAATAAGCTTGTGTTACTCCCGAATGACATTGTTGTGTTAGAACCCTAAAGCAACTATAATCAATGTGTATTATTAATGGTTATAGTTTTTTTTAAAAGTGAATTTCAATTTGTACTTGTACGTAAGATTTTGAAATGTTGTTGATTGATGTGTTTTTTGAACATATTTATATTGAAATATCCAATTTAAATGGTTGGATAATCTTTTGGCATGTCTTTTAATATGGTTTCCAAAATTGAATTAAAATATATTAATTTCATTTTGGGGGTTTATAAACTGCAATTATATATATAACTTCTCACATATTTTTGTCAAATGATGCAATGATCATGAATTCAACACCTAAATTTGTTGTTGAAGTTGTTTGTGATAAAAACATTGTATTATCATAAAACATCATTGTTCCATGTTGGTCATAACATGACAAAATGTTAAATTTTTGTGATATAACATTGTATGTTTCTTGGTTTGTGTGAATATTTTGCATGTTTTTTGGTTTGTTTCATTTACACAGAATATGTGAGATACTAATAAATTTTGATTTGCAAGAATGTCTTGGAAATGTAATGTTAAATAACGAGTGTGGAAGGATTCTATGATTACAAGTTATGTGTGGTAAGATGGAGAGAAATGAGTGTTAATTCGTATCGTGTAGTTTAAATCGATGCATTTCTTCTTGAACAAGTGTATTTACTTGAAAAAAATTGTTAGTTAATGGAGAAAGCAAATATAAATGTTGTTTAGAACAAATAATATGAAATAATGATCTATATGTTAAACCATGTGTTTGTTACACCTATTGGATCAAATGCCAAACGATCAAATGTTATACTTTGTGAATGGTGTATGGTATGTGTTGCTACTATTTGTATAAGGAACTGAATTTTTGTGATAACGTGAGAAGGGTTGCTACCTATTTTTATTTCTATAATTTTCTTTTCAATAGGTGTTTATTTTATATTGATTGTATAAAATTGTTCATAAATGTGCAAATTTTCAATTTTCGTTTTGTTTCCAATTTTGGAATTATTAAATTATATTCATATAAATGATTTTGAAAAAGTTTGTGTGAAATCTTTGAATATTCCATCTACACCATTTACAAACCATCTAACGTGTTATAATTTCTAGCACACAATTCTACTAACATGTTTTTTTTTAGCAATAGTTCATGATGAAGATTGTTTGTTTGACTTGGAATAATTGATGATTTGAAATGAAAAGGACGTGTTAAAATGGATATCTTGAACCAAGAATTTAAATGTTTGACCAACTATTGTACAAAATACATTATTGTTATGTGTTGTTGTTTTAGCATTTGTATAAAACAAATATGGTAAGGTGTTGTCCATAGGTGGTGCTTTAAAACAAAATTTATTTATAAAATTAATGTTTTCAAATGTTTGTGATGTTTGAAAACCTATTCAAAATGTTAATGAAGTTTATATCATTTTTTTTCATTACTTGTTTTAGTTCATAACATTTTATATTTTCATGCCAAAGGTTTGTTCCAAGGATGTTCAAACTACTAGGTTTAGATTTGAAAATCCATGAATCTTGAAATGGTGAAGCTTGTAAAGGTTTCCTATCATTGTAATATCAAGACCACCCATGAATTGATTATGAACTTGTTTAATTACACATAATAATTTACGATCAATAAATGTTAACATTTTATTACATACTAAAAAAAATTCATTTGTCACTACTAATTGAAGTTGATTATATGTCTTGTTAATGTGTCATGTTTTACATCATTTAATGCTTTGAATTCATTAAATTTTCTATTTAATGGTATTACAAGTGCATAACATGTTGTGGTACCATTAAAATTAAATGTTGTTTTTCCTATGTATGTTAATTTCATCACTTTTGGTTTTAGAGGGTCAACATTTGTAGTTTCTTTTATATAATATTATAACATGTTTTGTATGATGCATATTAATGTATGAATCAAAGCATGGTTGGAGTACCCAAAAGGACTATCTCATTTTATATTCATTGGACCCCTTCATATTGAAAGTTTGATTTTATTAATAGATAGATACATTACAAAGGTACAATTCTAGGCATAAAATGTCAAGATTGAACAAGTTTAAAGATTCTTACCAAGTCCTTGAAAAAAAATCCAAGACTTTGTTTCATGAAAAAAAAGTTCAAAGACTCATAAGGAATGTCTAAACAATTTTTTTTGGCCCAAGATTTTTACCACAAACACCTTATGTGTTAATGTGTATAAAATGCATGAATGTGACAAGAACCAAATGCCCTATTACAATGTAAAAAGTTTCAAAAAGTCAAATTTTTGGGAATTTTGGACCATTGATAGAACATGGCCCACATTGGATAAATTTTATTATTCTCAATTTCATAAGGGAAAATAGTAGATATTTTAGAGGCCTATATAAGATTTGGAACAAAATTATTTCATTTGACATGAGAAAAAAAGGTGAAATATAAGACGAGTCATGGGAAAAATGAAGAAAAAGGTGAATTTGGGAATCCTTGGAGTGGATTCCTAGGACTTGAAGGGGGTACCCCAATCATGCTTGGAATCGTATATGTTTTTTCCTGTTTTTGCACCTCATGTTAAAAAAATGTCTAACAATTTTGTTGGATTTTTGTTATTTTTTGCATAAAATATCATCCAAAATAATTTTTTTTCATAATTAAGTTCTTTCATTTTTTATGCAATTTTTTCATATGGAACACGTTCATCAACTTGTTGACAAACATGCATTATCAAAAAAAAATTGAACATTTTTTTTTAGATTGCATATGGTTTTCAAACAGTAAATCATATGGTTCAACTTCTTTCATGTTTGTAGATAACATATTTTTGTGATGATCACTTGCTTTGATAATAATTTTATTTGAAAAAAAAATCCCACCCATTTTTTTCCATTCATTTTTGTATATCTTTTTACTTGTTTTTATATATGATCCCATTCATCACTATATTTATTATTTTTATTAAACTTATATAATTTTATTTTTCAACTTCATTTTATTTTTCCATATAAACATCTTTCCATTAAATATAATTGTTTTTCAAATCAATTTTTTATTTGTGAAAATGATGGAACAAAAGGGATGATTTTCTAGGTCCTTACAAAGATTGGATGAAACCCAATGGACAATTTTATCATGTCCACTTGTTTTACATGTTTTAGTGTCAAAATTAACAATAAATTATGCTAAAGAAACATTTTCCAGATTATGATGTCATTCTTTATATTTATCAACTAATGATTCACAATGTAGGTTTGTTGATGTAGGGGGTAAATTGTGTAATATTGTTTGTGGCAACAACACAAAAGTTCTTTCATGTTCATTACATGTATTTATGAATTGAAATGATCTTGTTGTGAAATAAAATGTAATTGATAATGTTATGTGCACTACTTGTTGAATAGACATTTGTTGTGCATTTATAAATGTATTTCCTAATTTTTTTATTCATTCAAATGTTTCATATTGTTCATATTTACATTTGTTTAACATGGATTACACTTCTTGTGTAACAAATTTATTTACTTTTGTTAAATAATAAGTGCAATAAGCTGTAGCAAAATATGGATCTCAAAAATATTGATTAGTTGTTGAATATTTATCAACAATTTTTTCAATGGATTCATTTGAAGAAATGTCAAATTGATGAACATTTTGAACCCACAATAATCCATGATCATGGGCTAATCCTCCACTTTGAATTTCACTAAACAATACATTAGATTAATTTTTTTAATTTGAAAACTATCCATCCTATGTTAATAATACCATACACATGTCATAGGATCATTTTTGACAAGTTTTTTAACATTTAATAAAACATCATTTTTTGAAAAAATAAAATTCAGTAACATGTTGGTCATGTAATGTTTTTAATGTTTCTATTAACGTGGGCCAATTGTTAACACCCATGGTAAATGTTCCAAAAAACAGTTCAGGTCCTAATTGTCTAATCATTGCAAAAACATATTTGTGAAAATGATTTAAATAGTCTGGAGATGTTTGTATACATCTCAATTATTTGTATAATAAATCATATTTCCATAATTTATCTAAATTAACATTATTTGACACATCATTAGCTATGGGAATATGACCTAATAAATTTTCTTTTCGAATACAAATCCAAGTAGAAGATAGTATGAAATGTATTTCAACTTGAATTGTTTAAAAATGCATATTAGTTATATGGTGTGCAAATATTTTATTAGCACTTGTTAATTCTGCTTGTGCAATTTTTTAATATGGATAATGTTGGGAAATTATATTTTCACAAAGTTCTTGTAATTCTTTCATAAATATGTTGGGACAAATGTAACTTGACATGTACATTGAGTGGATTTCTAATTTTCTTTTCAAAAACACAACAATTGAATAATCGTCACATGAAATTTTTGGTAATATGTTTTGCATTAAATTAATTTTTTTTGGAACATTCACAATGCTTCCATGCATTCCATATTGTCCATAACCTTATAATTGAAATATTTATGCAAATGCAAGGTGTGGTGCAATTAAACATTCTTCTATTTTATTAGGTGTTAAAACATATTTCATGTTTGGTTTGTTATTCATAATATGATCTAATCATGTTAGATCTAAAGGTTTTTGTATATCATTTTTTGTCTAACAAGATTTACAAATTAGAATATGATAATTTGTTTTGATGTCTTGTATTACATCAGGGAGTTTTTTAATGTATTATTTTGATGCAATGTTTTTTTGAAAAAAATCTTTGACAAAAATAATAAACATGTTTAGCAATGAATTGAATTTTTTTTTGATAATATGCATATTGTTTGTTTTCAATATCTGTATATTTCAAAACATGATGTGAATTACTTTTACTTGTTAAATTAGTAAGATGAATTTCACGATCGTTATCTTCTTGGGATATGCATTTAAAATGCTTAAGATGATGTTTAATTTGTGATGTGTTTAAACCTAAATATGGAGTTTTTGAATAAAAACTAATGTAGTTTCTCATAATAACCATTTAGGATCAAGTTTTATTATTTTAAACAATTTTTTAGTTAATTCAAAATTCCAACTAAACTTTTTTTGTTTATGTTCAACCTCATTATTTTCATTGTTAATATTATGATTTAAATTTTTTGTGTCATATGCATCACAATTGTGAATATTTGAAGAATTTATCATGGGATCACATGTTATAATGGGTTCAAATTGGTTGTTTGTGTACAATATGCTTAAAACATTGTTTGCATTTTCATTTCCTATTTTCATCATAATTCAATAGCTATTTTTGTTCCAAATGTGAAATATTAGATGTTGTAAATATTTTGATATCTAGTATATCGCAGTGAAATCACCTCACAATCATCCATTCAAAGCAAGTAATGACATTTTTTGTATATAAGTAATTTCATCCATTGCTTTTCCATGATGCAAATCATGCAAAAATTATGGATTTAATTCACATTGACAACATTCCAATGTTTGAGGCGTACCAATTGTTAGACATTCTTGTAAATAACACATGCTATTTTTTTGGATTAATTTCAAACTTGTTGAATAATTTAATAAATATGCTATTGCATCAAATAAACAATCTCCTACTTTATATTCAAAAATTTGAACTTGTTGTAACTTGTGCTTGGCTAATTCAATATCTATGTTCATTATGTGTTACTTCCAAATGTCAGTTTGATTATCTTTAACTTTGAGTTTTGAAATTTATATGAAATTTATTTTTGTAAAATGATGTAAAACCAAATGAAAATTGAAATCAATGTAAATTTTCCAAAAAAAAATCAGTTAAAAGTTTACTTTATTTCATTTTAGTTTTTGTAATCCATTACTTTTTTTCAATTGAAATTAATTTTTGAGATCAAAATTTTTAATCTATTTCAAAATATTAAAATCTTCACTTGAATTTAAAGATTTTAAAAAATTTTAAAAAAATTTCAAATCAAATTTTTATTTTTGTTTCAAAATATATTTATAATTTTTTTCTGAATATTTTATTTTATTTTCGGTTCTTGTAAATTATTCATTTATTTATATATTTATATATGGAAAGTATTTTTTCCAATTTTAGTCCAATTCTTTTATTTTAATGTTACCTACACACTTCAAATATTATTTTTAGAAATTTAATTGCATAGATTATTTGTTTGTCAACTTTTCCAAAATGTTGTGATATTTTGATATTTAAAAATATAATACTTTGAATTTTCACTATTAATGACAAGGTTTGATTTTCAAATCAAATTATAAGTTTTTCAAAACAAGTTCTTGAATCAAAAAATTACAAATTCAATCAAAATTTCCACAAAAAATTATAGATCCAACTTCAAGATAAGTTTTAACTTTTGTTATTTTAAGATATTAATATTTTAAGTATAACTTCTTTGAATTTTCACTGTCAATGAGAAGGTTTAATTTGTATTTGATTGTCACCTAAACAAATCACAATAGACCCCCAATTAATCATGGCCAAGAAGCATGCCCATTATGCAAATGCAAGACAAAGTTTAAATCAAATTCAAATCAAGTTGCAAGTTCTTCAAAATAAGTTATAATAAATACATACTGAAGTTTTAATTGCAAGTTCAAGTTGTAAGTTTTCAAAAATCAATATACTATGTACATACAAAACATGTACAATAAGTTTTTGTCCACAAAAACTATACAAGTGATGTTTCAAAATGTGATCCTTTAATTAAACTATCATTCGTATGTATTAATTTGAACTACAAACTTAGAGAAATCCACCACCTGTGGGACTTAAAACATATTTGTTTAGCATTCAGGTTTCTTTTATTTAAATAGGCAAAGGAAAAAAACCATGTTTTGATCTAAAATTTTCAAGATTGATGAGTTTGTGTCCAAGCAATGGCTCGATCCATGGGCCACACAACATGTAAGCAAATTCCTCACTATTGACTTGTTTGATTTTGCAAACAATGCAAGGCTGAGATTGAGCAAAAACCATACATTTATAGACCTACCAATAATATCCAACATTTCTATTTGTGAGAGATGGGAGATGACATTTCTCACAAACATTTTTGAAGCAAGTTGCACCAATTGGGATTATTAATGTCCTCACAACCTACAATCATGACATTAAAATCCATGGAATCAACATTCGTAACTCACTTCATTATTTTTATTTCTTAATAAAAAAATTTCAACACACAAGTAATTCAAATTTCAACATACTTCAAATTTGGTTGTGAAATCTTGACCCTATGTCTTTTTGTTGTGGACTTCAATCAACCTTTCAATAAATGTAGCATCAAGAATAGGAATCACAAGATGGTAGCATAGTTAGTTACCAATTATTGTTCGCCAAACCAAGAGCTTCCAATGTTTTTTACCATCATTGTTTTAGGGTTGCTAGTATTGTACAACATAACCAATTTCATGTATTGTGCATAGAACTCAAGATAAAATGACAACCCCCTATGCATCACTATAGCCTAACCCATCTACAACCACCAAGATAAAAGCCTAGGCAAATCGACCATATATCCTAGTGACCTCTAACTCCATGGTGCTTAACTCTTCCAAATTTGCCCTTTGCATGAAATCTTGGATAGAATGTGTAGGGACAAAGTTTAGGCAAATAGGACAAGGGTCAATCTATTCAATAACAATAGTAGCCCCAACCTTTAATACAAAATCCAATCTCCTTTCTCAGACTTGTTTTTAAAAGTGACCCCAAAATTGAACACTTGTATGAAGGACCTCGCATTCAAGTGAAGGGAAAAGATAGAAAGAAAGTAGGACCCTACAATTAGAATTATTTTCAAGTATCCAATTGGATCTATTATGTCATAATGGATATATTAAAACTCACTTCTAGGAACATCTACAAACCCATACATGTTGATAATATAAACTTCAAAACATGCAACAATTTATTTTTGTTATACGTTGGTGATGCCAACAACATTCATAGGTGTAATTGTTTTCCTACTTGGGCTAAATACTAGTTGAGCCATACAACATAGTTCTAAAACTTCCCCAAAAAAACTTGAATACAAACAAAGTAAATTGCTTGTATACTCCACACTATAATATGCACGATATATAGAAAATTTGTTTATATTTTGCATTACAATATACACAAAAGACTAAAAACTAAAACTTTATATGAAATTTTTAAACCCAATGTAATTATGGAACATTTACAAATTTGTGATTGACAAATAATTTGTTTATATTATGCACTATGATATAACAAAAAATTGAAAACTAGAAATTTTATGGAATTAAAATCCAATGTAGTTATGGAACATTTATAGATTTGTGGTGTGTTGTGATGTGCTAAAGTAAAAATAAAAACCCTTAAAAGGATGGTAGAAGTGAAATTTAATCCCTGCAAAATGATTTCACACTACTATAACAACATATTTGCATTAAAATATGCACACATTCACAATTTTTTCCTTGATTCTTAACACACATGATTCTACAATTCATTAAAACACCATATTCATGGTTATTTCATATAACCAAAATTAGCACTTTAAAGTATAATGCCCCAAAATCTAGAGACAAAAATACAATTCAATACATTACATTTTTTATATTATAAAAAATTCACACAACAATATGGACATGGATATTGCTACAAAATTCTATACTTATCAGTTATATTGAAAAAAAAACTCCATTTGAATTACAACAAAATTTCATGTTTTGTGGAAATGAAATCAAAATAGCAAAATAAAATCTATGGTTTATCAAAAACAAAATCTATGGTTTGCTACTATAAAGTACCTACAACTATCATACTTCCTCAAAATTGTGTGTGTACAAATAACTTTATTCCCTTAGATCTTCCCTCTTTGGGTAATCCCAAGTCACATCAACATGATTCAAAACCAATAAGAATTCAAAATTCAAAATTATAATGTTCCATGAACAATTTCTATTTTAAATGCCATGTTCATCCAAATCATGTAATCATCTTACCCCCTTAACAAAGGATTTTAACAATTCATAGAATAAATTTCAGACAAATGAACAAATGGAAAAAAACTACAAACAAGGTTCAAATCATGTGCTTCAAATGTCACAAAACTTGTAGACTATAAACAAGACAATTTGTTAAAAGAAAGTGTTTTAATAACATAACCAAATATGCTAGAAGAAAATGTTTCAAGAACAAAACCAAATATAAAAGTGCTTTAGGAAAAAACCAAATATGTTAGAAGAAATGTTTCAAAAAAAAAACCAAATAACATTATATAACAACCATGATAACTCATCACCTTCATAAATAAATGTACTGAGGTGTATAAAATTAGGGTTTAAATTTAGGTTAAGTTTGTAAATTAAATTTAGGGCTATAATGGATTAAGGTTATATAGGCTCACAACTACATCTAGGTCTGTAGTGGATTAAGGTTTAGATCTATATTGACTTTAAAGTACAATTTTAGGGTTCCTTTCCACTTTTCCCTTTATTAAACTTTCAAATATTTAAATTAACAATAACCTAAGTTTAGACCTAACAAAAAATTACGGGTATTAAAGGTGGGTGCAAATTTGAAGGTGTACCAAAATCTTGTCACAACATCACCCTTTTTTGTCTTTTTTACCTAGTCCTTTTTTATCATGTAAAGACACATTTATAGATGATTATGATGGAATTTAGAATTGTAATAGTTTGAAATATAGTCCTTTTGAAAATTTTGACAAATTTTGATTCATTATTTTTTATGGGGATCAAAATATTGGGTTCAAAATATTGGGTAAAAAAGGATTATAGTAATGACTAGGCCCTTTTCATCTTGTGTGGTACACCTTAAAGAATTTTCACCTAAATATATTAAATGGTTGCATGGATATAAGGAAATAGGGGGCATGGGCTACATTTGACACAAATAAAATATTTAAAATTATTCAAATTAAATATTAACTTGATAAAAAGAAAGTACATACATGTTCATCAATTTTCCTAATTGGGCCAATGATTAATAGTCTATTCAACCTATATGTGTAAAGAATGTACAGTGGGATCATATGTGAATAGATCCAGGAACAAGACACATATAAAAAAAACCCCTCTAATTATATAGCTCTGAGATTGAATTTTTCAGAAGAGATCTAACCAAATTAAAAACCAAGATGACATGTAACTTGAAGTCAAAGACCAAACTAGATATGAAGCATGAGAAATTGTGGTAGGAAAAATTTATCACACAAGCCATTAACTTTCTTCACCATCTATTTGATATCCATTTTTGTTTTCTTGATGAAGGTAGAGTATGGACCTAATCCCTACTCATCACCGCAATCAAAAGCTAAAGCAAAACCCAAAAGCAAAGATATAAGGTTACACTCAATTCAAGATCAATGAAATATAACATTCAATTGGGTGAACAAAGTGAACATGTTAGGCATGAGGAACCTCCAAAGCACCAATTCCTCACATGTCACTTTATCAAACATACTTGGGCAATGTCCATCCCTGCTTGATATACCTCATACCTTGTTTCATAGGAACTAGAAAAAACAAGTTTCAACATCATGACCAGGGTTACAAGTGTATGGTGATAAAAATAGAATGCACCACCAAATGAATCATGCAAGTGACTACCATCTAACATTTTGCATGTCATTTGTTACTCCAATGCAACATTACTTACTACATTTTATGCCATACCATAATCCTTTTACTTGCACAACCATTTCAATAGTTCATAATCAATCCTGATAGTAGAGAAAAACTAGGTATTAACCATAAAAATCTGAATTTGGTATGAGAATGGTTGTACCACTAAAGTTTGCCATGAAGGTGAGTTAATTGAAAAATTATAGTTCATAGTTTAGGTGGGTCCTACAAACACAAAACATCAATTCCATTTCAATTGGCTAATTTATGGGAGTTTGTTGCCTATAATTGGGATATAAGTCCAATGCTAATAATGTTGTGTTTTTTATTGTATATTTCACATGTGGAATTCAAAGAGGTTTCTTATGAATTTCCTTTTTGTTTAGTAAAAAACCAATACATGCATGCACACATGTGTCAAGTTTGAATACTGAACAACATTATCCAATATTAGTAACCAAAATTATGAACCACTTGGGGATTCTAAAACAATTCATATCCAAGGAAATGAGCTACAACATTGCTTTTCAATATCTCTTTCTTTCACCTAACAAAGACAACAAATTGATCCTTAGGAAAATTTCTAAAAAATCTCTCTAATGTTTGATGCCAAACTGCACTAATACTAATCAACAGCTACAATTGTAAACACAATCATAAGATGATGGACAAATCTTGGGTCTTAAAATTGGAAGCACATTACTATTGAAGGAAAGATCAAAGATAAAAGTTCCCACCTTTGATTTCATGAGTCTAACTTTTTGTTTGAGGAAAAAACAAACACATCCCATAAAGTCTAATAAGTCTTGATGCATTGTTGATTCCCGCAAAAACCCATTCAATAAAAACACATGATCCACCAAATGAACCATGCAAGTGACTACCATTTAACATTTATCATATCATCAACCTTAAACCCATCCAATATGCTTCTAGAGCCTTGTCAACTTTCTTAGATTGGTAAGAGAAAGGGATGACATAATGTACTTAGATTTGTAGATAATCTAGAACCTTTTTTGAGTTGTTGAATTGATCATCTAGTGTCACACTAAGGATGTAGCCTTGTAATATTTATGTTTGTCATCTCCTTGAAATTGATCTACATCTATGGATGTTGATGCATTTTTAAATGCTTCCAATTTAGATTCCAATGTGGAATAATTCAAGGTTGAACTTTGTAACTATTGAAAATAGCTAGTGACCTCATTGAATCTTTCTTGTGCAATTGTGCATGTGACCATTAAAACCAATGTCACCATACAACAATGATAAGGTGCAATGATGTAATTGTTTTAAGATTTTTTGGGATCATTTTCACAAGCTCAATCATGCTTTGTGCAAACCTTGATTGATCACCTACCGCATTTGGGTTCCAAATTGCCTTAAGAGTAGTGACAAATCCCACACTAACATTCTAGACCAAAATTCATCCAAATTGCATTTTATTACTATTACATGTTGAAGCTCACTCTAAACATTCCATTGATACTTTGGCAAGATGCTCATTCTTGCAAATGATTGATGCCACAACCATTTGCTTCAAGTAGTTTTGGTGATGGGAAGAATTACAGCAACAAGACAATATTTTTGTATTTCACCACCTTAATAAATATGCATCTTAATATATATTTCCTTAGGTTCATAAATTTTTTTTCCCTTTGATCAACATGTAGACTATTTGTTGGGTCCACATGAAAATCCAACTTAAAATTAAAAAGGTTATATATTTTCTCTCACTAGGATACTCCAAGGTTATTGTTGAGAAGATCAACATCATCCTTCTAAAGTTGTTCCTTGCATCCAATGCATTTCCACAATATTTGGAACATGAAAAAAAATTGTTACAAACGATTAAATATTTTTATTACTAAATAATGATTAGTAGGTTTGAGAGTAGTTTGGAATTGAACACAACACATACACTTCTCATGCAATGTTTGAAGTTGCAGTACCAATTTGTCCAAGATCTTTCCAAAAGATTGAACTATAAATACATTGTCCCAAGTACTTGTGCCATAGGTTACACACTAAATTTGTTGTTTGGGTGGAAGTATGTAGATAGGAGCTAATGGGATAACTTTATAAAAAGACTATGAATCCTTTGTCATTTTTTCATACGAAAGAATTTTTGAATGAAATCTTTTGCAACTTGTTATTAAAAATACATATAGTTGCCCCAATAAATCACATGTTTTGTGTTAATCATTGTTGAATAAATTTTGCTAAATTTTGCGTTTCATTTTGAAAATTATCATAATATTGAATCATACCAAAATATGCTAACTATTTTAAGTTTTTGTTTCTTATATCATAAACTACAGCTTTGTTTTGTATGTCATGCACATTAAACCCCATTTACATGTGGTAAAAGATTTTTGAATTTTTTTGAATTTGAAAAACTTTGAATTTCTAAAAATTTTGAATTCCATATTTTTAAATTGTGAGTGCTTTTTGAACTTGGGTAATAGGTTACTATCATCTAAATTTTTTTACCATCAAAATTATGTTATTATGACAATCCTTTACCAATCCTTTGTAAAATTAACCACAATTTGACACAACACCTATTCAAGTTCAAATGTCCTTTTCTTAAACCAATTTACCCAAATTTTAATTTAATGAAATTTTAATTTGAATTCTTCAACATTCATATTAATCATTTAGCACAACTTGGAATGATTAACATAACTTTAAAATATCAAGAAAAAAACATATGTAAAAAAGTTCAAAACTTTCACCACTATCTAACATGGGTTTTGGCTTTTATTTTTGTACTCGCACATGTCAACAAAAGAATTCAAATAAAATCCTTTTACTCTAATATATAAACATGAATACTTAATTTGGTAAGAAATCCACGACGCTTCCAAAAGTTCTTGAATGCATTATTTGCCTATGTTTTGATATGATTTGAATTTCAATATCCCTTTTCATTACATGTTCAAACTCTTTCAGATCTACATTCCAAAACCAACTTCCCAAGTATTCCCCTTTTCATTAAATACAACATGATGATAATTGACAACTTCATCATCTAAGGTTTGGAATCCAATTTAGAAAATTTCTTTGCAAGTGATATAATAAACTCTTCAAGAACCTCATATCATTAATTTGATTTGCACTAATCACAAGCTTGATGTAGATTGTTATTGGCTTGTTCTCAACTACATAATTAGATTGCAATTTAAACATAATTTATGAAATCTTCAAAGGATTTGGAAATGAATTGTCACACTTTGCAACACCAAATTTTTTTTGGTCACATATATTTGAAGATGAGCCATGCTCCACAAGCTTATGAAGTTTTGACATTGTTTTCTTTTTTGACTTTTAAAAACATTTGTAATTTCCTCACTGAAAAAAACAATTGTGAATAATGAACAAGCATCACAAAGCACCACCTAAAAACTCCACAAATCACATTCGTCTAAATCAAGTTTCATAAAAAGTAACAAGGACAAGACCGCCTTGAAGAGATGCAAAAATGAAATGAGATTAAAAAAATCCTTAAGAGAAACATCTAGAAGTTAAAGAAGCATCTCAAATAATTGGCATCATTAAATTCAAAGTCTATCTTTGATCATCTATACTACTTTTTAAAAATATATATATTTAAAAAAACCTTGTTCTTTATGTAGGGCAAGGCATTCTCTTTGGGGCCTTTAGACTTAAGCTTGTAATAATTGAGCTCCGCTCTTGTATAATAGAACCTCGGTGTACGAGAAGTTCCTTGAGAGAATGTTTCACCCTATACATGATTGTTAGGTTTGGATTCTTCCCCTTCCACTTTGATATGAAGACTGACATGCTAATGGCAAAATAGGTTTGATTGTTAATTTTAAATTTAATATTTTTATAACCGACTTGGATCAAATCTGGCCAAACAATTTTGAATAAAATTGCAACTGAGACTGACAATGAGGCTTGCATTGCACCTGACCTCCCTTCCTGATTACTTAGTTGTTGGTTCACTGATCTCTAACCACCCTTCCTTGCCAACAAAAGCAACAGTTTTAACAAGTTAGTAGTGCACTTGGAGAAAATTCATTAGTGTACTTGAAGGGTACCTTATATTCATGCATATCCCTCCTCTAATAGAAACGGTTTGTAAGAGGGGTAATATACCTACTTATATGTGTAAGATCCCTTCCACTCTTAACAAGTAAGTGCAAGAACCCTCTCTTGGGCCTCATGATCTACATATGTTTAGGTTCATGATAGCTTTAATTAGCCTCATGATTAATGCAGGCAAAGCCCTTTGGTGGGGGACATTCCAAAAATGCTAGGCCCTAGCCTCCTCCATTTGCAGACTCAGCTATTGTCAACCTATGGCCTCACCCTTTGGGCCTTTACGCTACACTTAAAAAAGTCCTTACTCACAAAGGCAACAAGCCCTAATGGGATTATTTGAATTTGTTTTGTTCTCAATATGTAAACTCCAGTGTAACAGTCAGTCAAAAGTGACAACATACTTTTGGAAATAGTACATTGAAGTCAACTAGGAAGTAAACCGCCAGCCAAGAGTAATGAACTATGTAGTTTCAAAATGGAACTTGAGGTCAACTAAGCGATGACAGAATGTGATCCTCACTTCCCCCACCATGTTCCAGCCGTAGCGTCCTCCGTTTCCAGGACTTCTTCCCACGTTTTGAACAGGAGTTAAGTATTCGACAAGAGCCCAACGCATGTAATGGTTTTCATGTGGCTTTCTCTGCCTCCCTTTGATCCCCTTATGCAAGGTACAATGGACAGGTCTTCTTGAATGTAGCCGACCTAATCATTCTTCAACATCCACATGCCCATTGTACAAATCATGAAACCCATTACCTTATGGAATGTGCTCGGTACAGATGATTGTGCCCATTTTTCTGCCTGTTCAGAACTTTTGGCTCATCTCATGGGCCATTGTGCATGTTTTTGCTGCCGATTCAAAAAATTTGCCTCACCCTGCTGGGCTTGCCCAAATTCCTGGACTGCTCCTTACTGGGCACAATGACCTGTAGCTGACAGGTTCCACCACACGTAATGGTTTACTTATGGCCTTTTCTGTCTCGTTTTCATCCCCTTTGAAGACACACTGGGTAGGTTATATTTTGAACAATTGCTAGTTACCGGACATTGTGCTTGTTTCATTGCCAACTTGAAAATTTTGGCTCGCCCAAATTCCTCACAAGAACCTCAATCTGCACAATGGCCTATACCAGCCCGTTCCATAGTATACGAGTCACTCCCAGCAAATCCTAATATCAACTGTCGGCTTCTCAGATACCAGGGGTTGGGCCTATGGTCCCCTGGACAACACGTGACTCATCATGCAATGACTCTGCCCTTGATGGCAACTTCAAACTAGTTCAGCTCACAGTAACACCTGCTGAACATTTCTCAAAACGTGGGACCAAATGAAAACTACATTATTGTTCCATAGTCTTTCCCATTAGAGATAGAGTCAATAGATAGCTCCACAAACCAGCCTTTTTTTTTTAATGGGCAAAGTTTCGCCACTTAGTGAAATTTTTAATTCTTTAACCCAAAAAATGGGGTTTTGGGGTTTTCTGTCTCCATAATTTTTAAGGATCAGAAAAATAGCTAGATTTTTACATCAAGTTCCAGTAGGTACCCAGGTATAGGAGGATACTTAGACTTTCATATTTCATTTATAGCAAACACTTGGCTAAAGGTTTTAATAGATGATGGCCACCTTAGTTCCATCACAAAATCATTTTGAAAAAACAGTCACCAACAACTTTTTAAAAAAAAATTGGGCAAATTTCTGCCACTTAGCCTGGTGAGAAAAAAAGTTCAGTGCAACTCATATAAATGATTTTTGTGAAAAAAGAACCAGATTTGCCAAGGATAAAAATATGAAATTAGCATATTTAGACAACAGGTTCTAGCACCAAAATATACAACGATTCTTAAAATTTTCTACTTTCATCTCTAACCTGTAGCCAAATTTGGCTAAATTCCTGTTGATGCAGTCGTTTGGTTGAGAAAATTTGGCACCGCAGCTACACAAACAAATCCAATGCCAAGGGTACAAAGGATTTTTTCTGCGGAAAATTGTGCCAAAGTTGCCATATTTTGAAAAAAGGAGTCAGAAGTCACCATATTTAGGTAATACGTTCCCCAAGGTCACCAAAACCAAGCAGGATTCTAAAACCTTTCTACTTTCCTGTCTGACCTGTAGCCAAATTTGGCTTATTTAATTCCTCTTGTGAATGATTGCCATTCCACCTACCTCACCAAATTGACAAAACAAAACCCTGGTGTGATTAGACATCACAAAATTCGAAAAATAGAAATAAATAAAATAAAAATCACTAGTCACCAAAACTCAGGGAAAAAAAAAAAAAAAAACCCCCAACTTTGTTATTGGGTAGGTGGTACTAGGTAGGTATACCATTTTGTATTATTTTATGAAAAGGATTTGGAAAGAAAGTCCAAGGTTGACGCCTTTGGTTTGGGTCCGTTTTGGTCCGTCTTTCTGGAAGGTATTGACCCTTGAATTTCGGTCTTCGACGGTTCCTATTGGCTGAAATGGGTAAAAGTTCGTCCCTGATTGGCCCACTGGCCATGGCTGGCATGGCAACGGGGGTGGGGCGGGTGGCGTGGGGGGAGGGGGCCCTGCGAGTCGACGCCCTTCTTTCGCCGTTGTTGCACTCAGAATCCGCGTCCAGGATCCTCGCTCGCTACGCAGTTTTGTTTTCCGCGAGGAGGGAAGAGCGATACTCGCTGGGTTTTTTCTTATTCCCGCGGATTGCAAAATACAACACCTGCTTCTTTGTTGTCATTCTTGCTTGCTCCAGAGCGTGTTCTTGTTCTTTCTTTTGTGTTGAGTGTTTTCGCGGGATTATCGCTCAGTGCTCCCCTTCCCCGCCATGTTTCGGGACTTCTATTCTCTACTCTTTTTTTTGAAATTCTAAGTTGCGGTTCCAAGTGCTGAAGGCAGGCGGGGGAGAGTGCGGGGTTTCGAACTCTTGTCTGGTGTTACTGTGTTGCGCAGGTTCTTGCACAACATTAATAAGGTATCTCTCTCTCTCCTCCATCTCACAAAGTTCTTGGAAGGTTCTTCTTTCTTGCACAAGACTATGTTATCTATCTCCTGCCTGCATCTCACAAAGTTCTTAGAAGGTTTTTCTTTCTCGCGCAATACTAAGAGGCCTCCTCCATCTCACAAAGTTCTTAGAAGTTTCTTCTTTCCCGCACAATAATAAGCTATCTCCTTCACATCACAAAGTTCTTAGAGACCAAGTTTGCATCCACCCCTCTGTACGCCGAGGAGGGGGGGGGGTTGGGGGCGAGATGTTGTTTCTCCAGTTCTTCTCCTCGAAATTACTTATGTTGCAGCAGGGGTTTGGTAATATCTTTCGAGAGAATTCGTGCTCCAGTTTGTGTTTGTCTAGGGACCCAAAAAAAAAAAAAAACAAACTCGAAGACTTCCTGAGATAGATATTCGAGGTCGAAGTCTGGATACGTGTTTTTTTTTTGGCCTTGAAAATTGGCGGTTAAGATTGAAGATATTGTAAGGGCGAAGAATG